>Ga0307378_10010691_pt1 | contig 11896 bp, 11 predicted proteins | sample UN1MG_FD_202238 | JGI IMG/M metagenome (GOLD analysis project Ga0307378, IMG submission 202238) | Soil microbial communities from Risofladan, Vaasa, Finland - UN-1 | ecosystem: Environmental > Terrestrial > Soil > Coastal area > Acid sulfate soil | place: Finland: Risofladan, Vaasa | collected...
ACCACCCGCCGCTACGGTGGGACCGGACTCGGGCTTGCCATTAGCAAGCGCCTGTGTGAGCTGATGGACGGATCGATATGGGTGGAGAGCCAGGTGAACCAGGGTAGCACCTTTCATTTCACGATTCAGGCAGAGGCGGGCCCAAGCGCTGGCCAGGGTGATCTTGAAGGCCTGCAGCCACAGCTGGCCGGCAAACGGGTGCTGATTGTCGAGGATAATCCCCCCACACGACGCACCCTGGTGGAACAGACCAAGGGCTGGGGGATGGTCCCCCGCCAGACAGGCTCGCCCCATACGGCCTTGTCCTGGATAGACAGGGAAGAACCTTTCCACGTTGCTATTCTTGATAGGCAGACAGCGGAGATGGACGGCCTTGCCCTGGCCCGACAAATCAGGCGAACGAGGGACGCAAAGACTCTGCCGCTGGTTATGCTGGCTCCTTTGGGCCAGCGGGATGCCGGGGGAAAAGAGCTCGACATAACAGCGACTTTGACCAAGCCTCTCAAGGTCTCAAGGCTCTACAATGTACTGGCCGGCATTTTCATTCAGGACAAGGTTCCTGTGAGGGATAGCGATAGGAAAGGTAAATCTCTCTTCGATCCCGAGCTGGCAGGGCAAAAGCCCCTCCGCATCCTGCTCGTAGAGGACAACACCATCAATCAAAAGGTAATGCTGCGGCTGCTGCAGCGCTTCGGCTACAGGGCCGATGTAGCGGCGAACGGCTTAGAAGCCATCAATTCGCTGCGCAGGCAATCCTATGAGGTGATTTTCATGGATCTGCAAATGCCGCAGATGGATGGCCTCGAAGCCTCGCGGCAGATTTGCGCAGAATGGGCAGGGCAAAAGCGGCCAATGATCGTAGCCATGACAGCCAACGTAACCGAAGAGGACAAAGAGGCCTGCCGTGCTGCAGGAATGGACGACTATCTTCCCAAACCCATTCGGGTGGAGGATCTGGTCAGGGCCTTGAATCGCTGCAGCAGCCAGAAAGCGATGCTCACCGAACAGCCCAAATCGCAAGAGCATTCTGCTGTGCCCCAAACCAGCGGCGCCCCCAGCGGAGAAACCCTGGATCAGAGGGCTCTTGAGAAATTGCAGCTGCTGGCAGAGGGCGACACCGGCTTCCTCGAGGAACTGATCGATACCTTCCTGGAGGATGCACCGAAAATGCTCTCAGACATGCAGCAAGCTGTAGAGTCCGGTGCTGCAGGGGCATTGCGTATTGCAGCACACAATCTGAAAGCCAACAGCGCTGATCTGGGTGCAACAGCCCTCTCGAGCCTCTGCCGACAGCTGGAAGAGATGGGCAAGAAGAACGAGCTTCACGGGGCTGCGGAAGCCTTGGGTAAGGCTAAAGCGCAGTTTGAATTGACAAAACCGCTTCTTAAAGAATTGTGTAATGATACCAGGCATTCCCGCTAGAGGTAAGGTACAATGATCGACAAGACAGGGCGCCTACTCGTGGTAGACGACAATCGTATGAACCGGCTAAAGCTTTCCGGGGTTCTAAAGCAGCAGGGGCATACAGTCCTAACAGCGGAGAATGGCTGGCAGGCCCTTGAAATGATTCACGGGCAAGCCTTTGACGTCATTCTTCTCGACATCATTATGCCCGAGATGGATGGTTACGGGGTGCTCGAGAGCCTGAAAAAGGACAGCAGCTTCCGTGATATCCCCGTTATTGTTATCTCAGCCTTGGACGAACTGGACAGCATCGTGCACTGTATAAAGATGGGTGCCGAAGATTATCTTCTCAAACCATTTAATCCGGTCTTGCTCAAGGCCCGCATTGACGCCAGCCTGGAGAAGAAAAGGCTGCGGGACCAAGAGATCGAATATCTGAAGCATGTTTCTCTCCTGACCGATGCGGCAGCCGCTATTGAGGCAGAGCTGTTCGAGCCTGACAGCCTGCTCGCTGTCAGAAAAAGGAAGGATGAGCTGGGCAGGCTGGCCCGGGTTTTCCAGCGTATGGCCAAGGAAATCCATCTCCGGGAGCAGAAACTCAAGCAGGAGGTCCAGCAGCTGCGCATAGAGTTGGATGCAGCTTGCCAGGCGCAACGGGTCGCTGAAATTACCGATTCGGATTACTTTCAGCAACTGCAGTCCAAAGCCCAGGATCTGAGGAAAATCATCGATGGATCATGAAGGGAGAAAAAGAATATGTCTAAAATCATTTGCATTCACTCATTTAGAGGCGGAACCGGTAAATCCAACACCACCGCCAATGTAGCCGCTCTGCTGGCAGCAGAGGGGCGCAGGGTTGGTGTTGTAGACACGGATATACAGTCTCCCGGGATCCACGTGCTGTTCGGTATTACGGGCAAGGAGATCGCCTACACTCTCAACGACTACCTATGGAAGAAATGCGAAATGGCTCAGGCTGCTCATGATGTCTCAGGGCGTCTCAACGCAGAGGTTAGGGGCAAGCTCTATCTGATTCCCTCGAGCATCAAAGTAGACGAAATTACACGGGTCCTGCGTGAAGGCTACGATGCCCAGCTTCTGACGCGCGGAATCCGGCAGCTGATCGATGAACTGAAACTGGATGTTCTGTTAATCGACACGCATCCGGGCTTAGGAGAAGAAACCCTGCTTTCTATCGTCATCTCCCACACGCTGATAATCATTCTGCGTCCCGATCAGCAGGACTACGAAGGCACTGGAGTAACCCTGGAAGTCGCCCGCAAGCTCAAGGTTCCGGACACGCTGCTCATTGTGAACAAGATTCCCGCTTCTTTCGATTTCGAGGATGTCAAATCCCAGGTGGAGCAGACCTACAGATGCCCTGTCATAGCCGTTCTCCCCCACTCCGACGAGCTCATGTCCCTGGGCAGCGGGAGTCTCTACTGCCTGCGCTACCCTGAACAAGCGCTGACAGAACATTACAGCCGGATCGCTGCAACCCTGCTGGCCTAGGCTGCAGAGCGCTAAAGCTGCCTCTGTTGCGGGTTTTTTCAGCGCTGAATAGACCCGCTTGTGCCTGCCCATATATAGCAATTGATAGGTTATTATGATAAACATCAAGGAGCTTAATACAGGATTATCAGCATCAAGGAAACAGTCGAATATTTCATTGAATGTGGAGATTATTCAAAAGGTATTGCCCGGATTAAGTGTACCAATCCGAACTGCGGCCATGAATATTTCTGACCTTTCGTCGCTTCGCTCAAAGTGGCATGCAAAAGCTGGTACCTTTGACCGAGTTGTAACCAGAAAAGGCTCCTGCTTTTTTCGGAACACCTCTGGAGAAAACGTGCTCTTGAAGCCCTCCCCCCGGGCAGTTTGTATTTACTCTTCCAAACCTGCTTAGACTGTATTTTAAATATGACAGAAACCCTCGTTTGTCTGCTTCGCAGATAACTCGAAGATGTTTCAAAAATCATATTTTCCATCATACACGATTTCTATACAGAAACAGTACAAACAGCCATAAAGACAGGGGCTGTCATCTCCTATCAGTCGTACGGCGATCTTTTGCGATGGAATCCTCACTACCACTGTATCATTTTGGAAGGGGGGATCGATGAGACGGGCTCTTTCCACCATATTCCTTTACAAGATACCTCAAGGTTCACCGAGGTATTCAGAAGACGAGTGATAAAGCTGTTTGTTGATAAAGGGCTACTAGACCGCCCTCCTGCGGAACGCCATTTTGCGTTGAAAATTCTTTCCTGGAAACACTCAGGATTTTCGGTGGAAAATTAGTTCTTGGTACATAGCACAATCATTCAATACCGATATTAAGTGTTTAGTTTCTTAACGTTCCATATACTAAAAGGTAAAAAACCTAATTATTGAGTTGGTGATCCTTTTCACTATACTTATTTTGAATCACCAACGACTAATTCTGTCCCGATTCCCGCCTCAAGCCGGAAAGTAAGGGTGAATCTGAGCCAATATATCATCAGGCATCCCGGCAACCCTTCGGATTGCTTGCAGAAGATCCTCTATGCACCTTCAAACGGAACAATTATTTACAAGACGAAATACAATGAATGCTGGAAAGAAAATATCAAATTATTCAAGGCAAGCGATTTTATAGCAGAACTTACATTGCACATACCTCCCAAGCATAAACATCTTATCCGGTATTATGGGCTGTATTCCAGCAGATCGAAAGGGAGGGCGAATAAAGATGGAAGTCATGCAAGATTTACTTACAGACCCGAAACCTCTGGAGACGTACAGCCTGTTGGGTCTCCTGACGAATGTCCGGAAACAGTATCAAGCAGAGCCTCATGGCAGAGCTTGTGCACGGCTTATACAAAAGGTGTATGAGGTCGATCCCAAGTTTTGGCAAAGGCCAAAACTACACTGGTATGTCCAAAATGCGGCCATGAAATGCAAGTAATTGCAATAATCACTGACCCTGGTGAGTGTAAACACTCACTCGAAGTAAACAAAATACTTGAATGTCTCAAAAGAAACAATGCACCACCCTTCGATAAGGCAGCCACAAAAGTCTTCTGATCCTCATTTTCTTACACATCAATGAGAGAAGAAATATCCAAGGGTGAGGTGTGCCAGTCCATATTTTCAGCAATGCCCTGGAAACTTCACATTTTCTTTATTCTTGACAGAATGTTCTATTACGGGTAGCCTGTTTACAATAAGGCTGTCGTTTTTCGGTAGGACAAGCATGCATGGTCAAACCGTGGGCTTTTCACGGTTTTTTTTCGTATGTTGGCAAATCCCGAATTATAAAAACTCTTATCAATAAGCTACATGGGGTGTACACTAGCGAGGAGGGTCTGGAGAAGTTTTTCGAGGCGGAGAAACTGTTGTACATAGCGACGAGGAACAACGTGAAGTGACTGATGACGAAGGCACAGCAGCAGTTGTTCAAGCGCCGGAGTGTGATCGAGAATGTGTGGAACACTTTGAAGGTACGGATGAACATGGTGTATTCTTTCGCTCGTGGTGTACATGGACTGTTCCGACATTACTTTTATTGTATTGGCAGTTACTTACTAAGGAATCTATTTGAAAAATTAAACAGCGATATTTTGGGTAAAATCAAGTTTTCACTCACCTGAACATAAAAACTCGAATTTCACCCTAATATTAGTCCTGTATATTTTTTAAAAATTCTACATCTCAATATTTGAAAGGAGAAAACATGAAACACTTATACCTCTATTTTTTTGCATCAGTAACGATTATTGTGGTACTAAGCTTCAGTGGCTGCTCTTCCGTGATGGAAACAGTGATGCAAAGACCGTCTCAAGCCTCGGAAGAAGAAACTGCAACATCAGAAGAAGAGGTGGCAGATGAAACGAAGCAAGTGGCGGCTGAAACCGGCAGCAACAAGATTATCGGAATATGGGTTAATCCGGATTACGACGGGCAGGGACGGTCGGCAAAGCTAGTGTACACAGAACGTGCCGATGGAAAGATTATTTATAAAGCGTACGATAAGTCGGACGGGTCAGGAAACGTATACAGCGGTGAGGTTGTGTACAAGAAGATGTGGGTTGATCCCGAAGGAAGAAGAGTAGGCAAATCGGTAGTTACGCTGGAAGGGGGGATGTCGTGGGAAACGCTCGACCGGATCAGTGTTGACGGAACTACTTTGGAGGTTCAGTCCGGAACCGATCAGATAGATCCGGACGGCCCACAGTATTCCATCTACTACCGGCAGTAAATCGTGAGCCACATGCAATGCGAATAGACGGTTCACTTACAAATAAGAGGTGGCATTTAAACGTTGGGATTATCAACAAGAATTGACGTATACGTCAATTATCTAACGAGGAGAAAATAGACTATGATGCGAAATCGGGTGCTGTTCTTCACAATCATCACAGTAGCCCTCACTGTATCCTGCCTCGCTTTTGCAGAAAATCAGTACGCGAATGACGTTGCTGTGATCGAAGATATGACAACGGTTATGGGAGAATACGCCGATAAGATGGAGGCTGCGGATAGTACGGAGGATGTCATTGCGGCAACCGATGCGCTTTCAGATGCGCTGGATAAGCTGGGACAAAAAATGAAAGCGGTTACCAAGAAACACCCGGGTTGGATCGATGAGTCGCCGGATGAAGTCAAGGACGTGATGGGGCGATATAGAGATGCGGAGGGGCGGTTTAACAGCAGCTTGAATAAGCTGGTCCGCTATACCAATAACACTATGGACAATCAGGCACTGGAGGATTCGTTTCAGAGGCTCAACCTCATCATATACGAGATGTATGACTGATGACGAATACCCTCAGAGATCGTAGAAAAAGAGGTCAAATCTTTGCGGGCTTCTTGCCCAAACAATAACCGAGAGTCTTTATCTCATCCGGAAGCCTGAGCGAACTCATTAGAGGATATATTTAACAATGAATCAAGGATTAACGGGGACACCATGCTTCAGGACACGATAACCGGGGACACCATAAACATATTCCGGAGACATAATACCACAATGTAAACAGCATTCGCTCAAATACAAGCATGACAAGGCATTACCTACGTGTATCCTTCTATTCTCTGCAAAGAACAGATATCAAACTTTGTACTAATGAAAAGAGGAACGGGGGTTGACTCTATGACAACGCTTGGGAAGACTTTTATATTCTTATGAGCGTATTATTTTACGTTTATAGAATTACAAAGATACACCAAAGAAAAGAAGTGTGGTTATAGAGTCATACTATAAAACCCCTGTCCCGAAACGATCTTGTTTCTTTTTCTGAAAGTCAAGATATGATATTTTCACCTGATGAGGTGCGCTCTTAATAGCCATAGAAAGTGGTGTATCCTCTCTAATTATTCTATTTGTTCGAGTTTTCTTGACAAAATATCGTTCTGAAGTAATTATATATATAAAAGAAAGAAAAGTTACTTGTGAAATGTGACTCATATAACAATTGAGCTTTTTTGTGTGCCGCAGTATGATTGTTTTTGTAAATGGGGTTAGCTAATGTTTAAAAGATTGTCATCCGCATTTAGATGTGTTAGTCAATACTTTGAAGAAGAGTCGAACCCCACCTAAACCGTGGATTATAATTCTTCCTATCAATCTGCAGAAGATATGGGGGAAACGGCTCAAATTGATTGAGAGTAGGCAGCTCTTACAGACTTACTTCAATATATGCTTCGTGTAATAACCCGACATAATTTGAGCTTATTACAATTTTCTTGACATAAGTTCAGGGATTAGTATTATATAATAGAGAAACAGTAGTTATTTGAAAGATGTTTGGATGGATGAGATTCCTTTTTCTCAGTTTTACCTAAGAATCCTATCTTTTTTGAACAATCTCAACAAATTGAAAATACTGTTTTGCCTATCAATTGCTTGCGACTTTCTATATCCTTCCTTCACGAGAATGTAAGAATGGAGATCAGATGAAAGCTTTACTGCTTTACCCCGAATTTTCTCCCTTCGGCTTTTGGAACTTCAGGGAGACCTGCCGACTGGTGGGAGCGAAATACCCGGCGTCTCCACTTGGTATGATCACTATGGCTGCACTGCTGCCCTCGAAATGGCACCTGCGACTCATCGATCTCAATACGGCGACCCTGAATGATTCTGATATTGACTGGGCGGATCTCGTTTTCATCGGTGGAATGCTTCCCCAGCAGAAAAAGTTTCTGCAACTCATAGATAGGGTTCACTCTAGAGGCAAGAAGGTCGTTGCAGGAGGGTCTGATCCGACTTCACAACCCGAAGTCTATCAAAGCGCGGACTACCTGGTTCTTGGAGAGGTGGAATCTTCAATACAGGTATTTTTAGAGGACCTGGAGAGCGGTGTTCCGAATGGAACATATCGTCCGGACCGCCGGCCGGATATGATAGAGAGCCCTGTACCCCGATTCGATCTTCTCGATCTCAAGGGCTACCTCATGATTGGAATCCAGTTCTCACGCGGCTGTCCTTTCAACTGTGAGTTCTGCGATATCATCGAGCTGTACGGTCGAAAACCAAGGACGAAGGCCTCGGAGCAGATCGTAAGGGAGCTTGAGGCGCTTTATGCTTTGGGATACAGGGGCCACGTAGATTTCGTCGACGACAACTTCATCGGCCACAAGGGGAAAGCGAAGGAGATCCTGCGGGCAGTGAAGGCCTGGTCCGAGGACAACGGCCATCCGTTTTTCTTTTCAACAGAGGCTTCTATCAACCTCGCCGACGATGAAGAGCTTCTGAATCTGATGCGGGACCTCGATTTCCGTTATGTTTTTATAGGGATCGAATCAACGGACGAGGAGGTGCTCTCCTCCGTCCATAAGAAGCAAAACCTCAACAGAGATATCAAAAGCGACCTTCACAAAATCTATAGTTACGGGATCGTCGTGAACGGCGGTTTTATCCTCGGATTCGACCAGGAGACGAGTGAAAGCGCGAGAAAAACAGTCGATATCATCAAGAGTGGCAGCATTGTCATGTCCATGGTCGGCTTGCTGTATGCCCTTCCCAACACCCAGTTAAGGAGGAGGCTGAAAAGGGAAAACAGGCTCCTTGAGAACACGGTACAGAAGCAATACAGCTTGGTGTCAACGGAAATTGACCAAACGACAACCGGTATCAATTTCATCCCCAAGAGACCGAAAGAAGAGATCATCCGAGATTATCTTCATATCCTTCATGAGACCTATTCGACGCAAAACTACTTCGATCGATGTCTGAACCTAGGCAAGGTAATCAAGACCAACTACCAGTACAAGCCCACGTTGAAGAGAAAGTTCCGGTACGCGCTGGGTTTTCTCAAGACCGCGGTCAAGTTGGGTCTACGACTCTCCACTTCGTACTACTACTGGAGAAACATCCTCGTGCTCCTGGTGACCAACATATCGTCACTTGAAACTGTCGTAAATCTGATGGCCATGTACCTACACTTCCAACCGCAGACGAGCTTTATTTCCGACCTGATGACGGAAAACATCGAGGACCTTAAGGTGACCGCGGCCAGGCCATCGAAAGTGAGTGCCTTCGCAGCATCCGGCCCCTCGTGAAACCGACAGCAACCAAAGGGGACGGGGTTTGACAGTATGACATTTTGAATGAGCGATAGATTTATAATACCTCCATCGTTTTATACTCATCATCTACTAATAGCTATTACATATAATTAAATAGACACGAATGTATGAAAAGAGGGACGGTCTTTAAGAGCTTTTTCTTCAACACCATATTCAGTGCATGGCTCATCGATGATTACTCTTGTATTCTGATTCAGAAACCTCCATATATCTGCCCCGGTTCATCACATGATACCAAGCTCCTGGGTATTCTATAGCAATGGTTCAGACACAAAGATTAAATTCCTCATCATAATAACATGAGCCAGGTAAAGAGTTGACCCCTCAACTTTCGACTGGCACAGGTGCCTCCACATCCGCAGGCTGATCGAAGAAGGCAAGTGAATCACACGCCGTAACGCGAAAATTCAACCTCACCGATTGGAAAAGAACTTTCTGAGTGACACCTTTGCAGATAAACTGCTATCCTGTTGAATCATCCCTATAACAATATTGTCATAGGATAATTATTCATGTCAATTATTGGGCTCTCTATGCAATGAGGAAATCCATCATGCGGCTTTTAACCAACCAACTCTTTTTCTGCACGGGCATAGATCCGGTTCAGCTCCCTTTGAACATCCTCATTCGCCCTATATTTGTGGTTTTTTATCTTTTCCTTTGCGATTTCCCAGGCGATCTGTGCAGGTTCCTTTGAACCGCGCTCCTGCCACTGAATCAGGGTGGAATGGACGAATATCTCGGGGTCCCAGAGGTCTCGACGGAAGTTTTTCAAAGTGGAGTCATGGTCCAGGTAGGTTCCCGAATGACCCAGCGCCTCGATTTCCCCGAGAACAGTCAGCTTCTCATCAAAATCGTAGCCGCGCATAACCCTCGAGCAGTACTGGACGATCTCCCAGTCGATAAGGAGCTGCTGAACGCTGTAGATCTCGTCCACACAGAGCAGTCCGGCGTTGCTGAAGACATAGGCGCCCGCCAGGACGGCCGCCATTGTATGGGCCGCCTTTTCGCCTGCGGAGTGTGCATCTGCTCCCTTGCCCGTCGTCAGGAGTGACTTGGCGACAAGGGGTATTCCAAAATACCGGTTGAGCTGCGCCTGGTAGAGCGTGCCGATGCAGTCCTCCGCCGACCCGTAGACGAAGGAGGCATACCGCATATCGAAGGGGTAGGCCCGGATGTTGTCCGCGACGACGCAGCGGATCTTCCCCTTTCTATCCTTACTCTCGTTGAGGAGGTATATCAGGGTCATGGCGGAAAAGAGCTCGGCAAGGCTCTGCACATAGGAGTCGATCATGTTGATGGGGCTGGTCGTGCCTGTCGTCGGCATTGTGGAGACGTTCATGTCCACCGGCTCGTCTCTGAAGGCGTACAGGATGTCGAGTCCTTCCCTCGGTGCGACGAAGGGGCTTACCAGCCAGAGGTCGAGCCTGAAATCCTTACCCGCCGCGTCGCACATCTGTTTTCCGTACCATGCATCCTTCACGTTGAGCCATCCCGCAACGTCGAGTATCCCGTGAGCGTGTACGCGGCTGTACTCGTAGCTGGTTTTGTACATGAGGATCCGCTGCATCTCAAGGGGGACGTCGTTCGGTTTTACGCAGGGAGGCCCGTAAAATCCGCATGCGTCACAGAGCTTGGTGTAGTCGATAAGGTCCTTTGTTTGGGCTGGCCGTATTTTGTTCGTATCCGGATCGAGAACGTTTTTGATATAGGCTCCGGCTATGACATTCGGATTCTCAGACCCCAGGTCCGAAGGCCAGTCAGAGTAGTCCTGGGCCGCCCGGGCCTTTTCGACCAGCTCCGCGCTGAAGGTGACAATCTCGTCCCGAATCTCAACACCGTCGAATTCTACAATTAACCGCCTTATTCCCTCGTGGGGTACCTTCAACCCGACCTTCCTGATGAGACTGAGAGCCCCCTCCCACATCTTATCTATATCCTGTTTCGAAAAACCGCCTTCTAGCTTATACCGTATGGGCCGCATACATTACACCTTTATCAGAATTCTCGCGAGATTGACTGCCCCGAGCACATCGGGAACAAACTCATCTAACCCAGACCTCCCGTGCAAACTCCTCGGCGAGGGGTGCCCCACTCGTGAATTATAACCGTTCCTATCATTTATTTTCCGCGGTCCTATTTTTTGTAGAGACCTTCATACGCTTTTTCATCGATACTTGGTGAGTTTTTCTGCACAGATGGTCCTAATCCAAATTCGTCGCGTTACAATGATATAAATAATGGACATCGCTACCTTTATTAATGAATATGTTGTTTTATCCCAAAACAGATATCCAGCAGGAGATAGACAATGCCCGGAATTCAGGTTACCCCATTTTTCAAATTTTGTCGAATAAAAATTGTGAATCAAGAAGCAAAAAAAGAGAACCAAAGGAGACGGTCTTATTCTAGTAGGGGGAGGAGTATTTTATTTCTTGGGAGAGAAATAGTCAATGGTGTATTGGTATCATGGTGGTAGTTTTAAGCTTTATCATTCTGCCCAGGTACCTGAACAGAATGATGTCTGGGGTGGCACCTATGTGTGTACCCGTTTGTTTATGATTGCCTATTTTTCTTGAAATAAAAGTCTTCGAAGGTGTAAAGTTATATCTAAGACATTAACCATCCAAAAATTATGAAATCGGTGGTGTGGCAGGTTCGGAAAGCACTGCATAGAATCGCATCGATAAAATAAAATTTATCCAACTACTTCAGAGGATTAAAGCTTTTTATTCAATAACAGGAGGTGTGATATGGCCGGGCCAGGCTCATATATCATTGGTGAAGAAGAAAAGGAGGCACTCCTTGAAGTCATAGAATCGGGATATCTTTTCCGTTACGGTGACAAAAGTGATCCGCAGTTCCTGGCGAAGGTTTGGCAGCTCGAAAGGGAAATAGAGAAGTTCTTCGGTATAAACCACGC
>Ga0307378_10010692_pt1 | contig 11895 bp, 13 predicted proteins | sample UN1MG_FD_202238 | JGI IMG/M metagenome (GOLD analysis project Ga0307378, IMG submission 202238) | Soil microbial communities from Risofladan, Vaasa, Finland - UN-1 | ecosystem: Environmental > Terrestrial > Soil > Coastal area > Acid sulfate soil | place: Finland: Risofladan, Vaasa | collected...
ACGGCTGGGTTCGGCGAGACGGCGCGTCGGTTCCAGCTCATCGACCGCGCGATGGCTGCCGAGAGTGTGGTCAAGCCTTTGCATGAGAAGATCGATGAGCGACACAAGCTTAGCCTCCAGGTGTTTCCCCCGGACCGATACCTCTGTCTGAACGGGGCCGGCGGTGGCGTGGCGTGCGCCGGCCACCTTTCGCTGGCGGACTTCCCCGACGTTGTCGTCGACCAGACGCTTTACTGGACACTTGTGGAGACTGAACAGGAGGCCTTGTATCGCGTCGGGCTGATCAACACCGACGCCCTAACTGAGGCAATCAGGGAATTCAACCCGGAAGGTGAACTCGGCCCGCGTCATCTGCACACTCTGCCGAACCGCGTGATACCGCCGTTTGATCCCAGCAGCTCAGATCACGTCGAGGCAGCCAGCTTGGCCGAGCAGCTCTCGGGCCTAGCTCGACCGATTATGGCTGCTGACGCCCACATCGCCGATGCGATGAAGCCGATTGCCAGCCGGCGTCGCCGCCTGAGAGAAAGGCTTAAACAACTGCCCGAGTTCCAGTTGCTCGAGGATGTGGCTACCGCCATTCTTGGGGTAGGAGGCTGAGCCAGGGGCGCACGCCAGCAGAGCCGCAGCTCATCTACCCGGTGTGGGTCAGCCAGCGCATAGGGACAATCACAGCAGGCCGCAGATGCGAGGCCCGCGCACCCCGAGGCGGTATATGTGCCCTGTAGCAACGGAAGCATTCCGCCAGGCAATAGCCAGGGAGCTGTTCCACTTGGCGACCTCCATCTCGTAGCCACCAGCATGGCGACGGAACAGCACGGAGGTGTTAGCGTAGGACACCCCCCCTTGAGTCTTGGTCGGCAAGGTGATTCGCTCCATCTTGTTCATCCTGGGGGCCCCGTGCCAGGCTAACTGCCGATCACTCCACCTGAGCCGCCCATAGGTCAGGACAGGCCTGCCTATCACCACATGTGATTGGACATAGCTGGTGAAACGAAATCCGAAGAAGCGGTTGGAATGCCGCGGAACTTCGAGAATGTTATGCGATCCCCCGGTCGTCATGGACCCGGCCTGAACCCAGAAGCGATCGTGGTTGGCTGGCTGAAGTCGCCCGGCATCGACCTCGTCGTGGAACACCGGAGCCGCATATGGAGCAACGGGAATCGCCGGTGGCGGGTCATCGACCTCGTGCTGACGACCGCGGGAGCGCAACGCGCTGTACCGACGGAGAAGGGCTCCGTCGAGAAGGGCAGCGTTGGCCAAGATCCTGGTCCAGTCAGCTTGGGGCAGTGGGATGGACGCGTCGTTGGAGATGGACAGAATCTCGTTGTTGACGGTCATCCCCCGCCGCGTAAGATTTGCCGAGCCAATCACATATGACTGTTTCGGTCCGTAATCGAAGATATAGACCTTCGGGTGGAAGGCGCGCGTTGGCCGTAAGCGGCCCTGCGGCAAAAGACCCGCGTTGACAACGTAGACGGCTGTTTTCGGCTGACTCGCCCAGTAGGCCAGCGCTTCAGGGTCAGTGCAGCCGTAATCAAGTGAAGTCACAAGCGTCTTCGGCAAGATCGACCAGTGATGCTTGCCGATGCGCCTCACAAGCCGCGGGACCAGGAGTTTCGACCCTCCCAGGGTGGTGTAGGCCACTGCAATCCGCAATTCCGTCAAGGCAGGGCCGACCAACGAAAGCAGCGATTCAAGTACGACACCTGGTCTCGAGTCGTCCTGCAGAAGCAGGGTCATGGATCATCCTCCGGACGGGGCGGATGAACTAGCATCTATCCCAGTTCAAAGGGTAGCCACTTGGTCGCGGGAGCAGGGCTGCTCTCATCGGACGTGACTGTGCTGCGGAACAGCCAAAGCTCTGGCCCGCGACGTCTGTACACTGGGTCAATCTACACCAGCCGGGGGCCCGAATGCCACTGCGAAGGACGTGATGCTGCTGCAGGGGATTGCTGGAATCCCCCAACGAATCACAGGGGTTTGCGTCCCTGAAGCGGCAGCTTGGCGAGAATACAGCCGCAGGGCATGGGCCGCGAGAAGGCGAGCGCTGCGTGCTGACTGGGTCGAGCGTAGGCTTGGAGCTGGCACTCTGAAGCGGATCCCCTGCTGAGACCAAGCAATGGGGCTGTACGTCAGGGGGCCCATGTCTTCGAGGTCGCTGTGTCGTGAGTGTCTCCCCAAGTGATGGATCGCTTACGGAAGGCAATGGTTCTGCCTGCACCAGCGAGGGCAACCGTTACGTTCTGGCTCCCCTAAGCGGAGCCAACCCTGCGTTAACCCGAAGTCCGGTCGTGGCGAGAGAGTCAGAGAGTCCCCGGCGAACGGGCACGCGAGGGGCGGCTGGACGGTACCCAGGTCGCTCTCTGCCCGCCGGGGGGAAAGAGCTTCGTGTGGTCCGGACGGCCGCAAGTTCTTGCGAATACTCACGGTAAGCGCAAGACGCCGAGGCCCGTCGGCATCGGCGATTCCTCTTCACCAACGAGGCCAACCAGTTCTAACCGGTTGGCCTCACTATGGCAGGCAAGATTCGAACTCGCGACCCGGCGGCTATCAGGCCGCCCGGAACTGCCGCCAGAAGGCCTCCCGGATGCAGAAACGAACGAGGCCTCGGGCGTCCCAGGCCAGGGCCTGCGCTCCAGATAGCATGGATCGGCGGCAGCCCCCTTCAAGCGGGGAGCATCGCGGATCAGAGACACCGGAAGATGTGCCAGCAGGACCGCGTCAGGGGTAGGCCGGGGTCGCGACGGTTCGGGCGGAATGTGACTTGCCCGGGGATTAGCTCATAACCGGCAGACATGGCTTTCCGAACCGGCGGGATTCGGCCCATTTCTCGCGTGTTCTCTTGGGGGTTCCATGAGCTGACAACAACTCAGCTATCATCGCATCCTCTTCCTGAGTTTCAGTTCCAGAATGCCGTTGTTATACGAGGATTCCATGCCTTCCGTCTCAGCAGGGCTGGGCAGAAGGACTTCCGCGTGATAGCGGCGATCGCCTTTCGTTGAGATCGTCAACACGTCGCCTGCGACCTGGTACGTGATGTCGCCCTCGGAAACGCCCGGCAGCTCGGCGATCACGCGGATCTGGTTTCCTTCCTCCAGGACATCCACCACGGGCTCCCTGTCCTCCTCGACGGTCATACCCTCCTTGGTCTTGTGAATGTTGCCGAAGGGCCGGACCGCGACACCTTGGTTTTCGCCTCCGGCCATCGTCCGGATGGAGAAGCCGAAGATGCCTTTGCCCTTTTCCCCCAGCCCCGGCACACTGAACTCGCTGCTTTGGCTGATCTCGCCGGAATCCTTGAGCTTGGCGGCGGCTTCGACGAGCTTCTGTATCCCCTCGATTATCCCCCCAAACCCGAACCCGACGGAAGCCTGGGCCTCCGGTTCCTTCTGCTTTTCGTCTTTTCTGGCCATGGTATTCTCCTCGCAAGAGTCGTTGCACGCTTGACGTGATGGCGCTATCGCGCCATCCGCCATCGCCTGCCCTGGTCGGTCTCTTCGTGAAGTTACGCCGCCCAGCCCTGTACTCCAGTGCACGCGGCGGCGGCCTTGATCTCTGTGCTGAGCTTCTTCAGGCAAGATTCGAGGGCCTTGCCGGACGCGGCGATCTGGTCGGCCTCGCCGGCGGCCAAGGCCTCTCGCACGGCCGAAGTGCCTGTTTCGGCAGCTTGAACCGCTCGGGAGATCGCCTCGCTGGGCACGGCCTGCACCGCTTCGCCAATAAGCTGCTCCGCCGCCCGGAGGAGGTTTTCGGTCCGGATGGCGGCCTCGATTTCTTCCCGTCTGCGCCGGTCGGATTCCATGCGTTTCCGGCTCTCAGCCAGCATTCGATCAACGGCCTCAAGTGAAGGCCCGTTAGTCGCCTCGACGCGGATACGTTGTGACGTGTCGGTCTGAAGGTCGGTGGCCGACACGTGAATTATCCCGTTGGCATCGATGTCGAAAGCCACCTCGACCTTGGCTTCGCCACGGACCTGCGGCGTGATGCCGGTCAGCTCGAAGCGGCCCAGGGTCATGTTGTCGGCGGCCAGCTCGCGCTCGCCCTGGAGGACGTGGACTTCCATGGCCGTCTGGTTGTCCCGGGCGTTGGTGAACAACCGGTTTTTCGTTGTTGGGACGGGAGTGTTCCGTTGGATCACGCGTGCGAAGAGCCCGCCCAGGCTTTCAATCCCCAACGACAGCGGCGTCACGTCCACCAGCGTGACGTTGCGGACCTGCCCGGCCAGGACGCCGGCCTGGATGGCCGCCCCCATCGCGACAACCTGGTCCGGGTCAATGTGCCCGTAGGGTTCAAGCCCGGTGATCTCCCTGACAAGCCGGCGGACGGCAGGCATCCGGGTCATCCCACCGACGAGCACGACCCTGTCGAGGTCAACGGGGTCAAGGTCCGCATCGGCCAGCGCGCATTGCGCGGGTGCCGCCATCTTCTCAGTGATGTCGGCCGTGGCTGCCTCGAAGGCGCCCCTTGTTATCGTCACTGTACACCGGCTGCCGCGGCCCAGCGTGTGAGGAAGAACAACCTTGGTCTCAGTGCCGGTAGAGAGCCTGATCTTGGCCTCTTCCGCCAACTGGCGAAGAAGCCGCTGGGCGACCGGATCTCCGTCCAGGCCGATGTGCCACTCGTCGCGGAAACGTTCCACAAGCATCTCGACAAGGCGCTGATCATAATCGTCCCCGCCCAGTCGCGTGTTGCCGTTGACGGCCTTGACTTCAAAGACGCGGTCCCCGAGTTCCAGGATCGACACGTCGAACGTGCCGCCCCCGAGGTCCCACACGAGGATGGTGTGTGCCTTTTCGATGTCCAGGCCGTAGGCCAGCGCGGCGGCCGTCGGCTCATTCACCAGCCGCACTACCTCCAGACCGGCGATGGATGCGGCGTCCTTGGTGGTTCGTCTCTGGCTATCGTTGAAGTAGGCGGGAACGGTGATGACGGCACGCTCGACCGATTCTCCCAGGTGCGTCTCGGCGTCCGCCTTGATCTTTTCCAGAATCATGGCGGAAATCTCGACGGGGGTGTATGCTTGGCCATCGACCTTCACCACGTAGTCGGAGCCCATCTGTCGCTTGATGGAGGAGATGACCGTCTCGGGGGACGCCTGGTCTGAATGGGCCCGGCCCATGCGGCGTTTGACGGAGAAGACGGTCCTGAGAGGATTAGCCACTGCCTGGGCCTTGGCGAGCCTCCCGACCCATCTGTGATCGTCGCGGGCAAAGGCTACCACGGACGGCGTGAGCGCATCTCCCTCCAGGTTCGGGATAATGACCGGCTGGCCGTCCTTCATGTATGCCGCGACGGAGTTCGTCGTGCCCAGGTCAATGCCTATGATCGGTCCCATTCTGCCCTTCCTTGTCGCCCGCCGGCCTATGGCCCTCGGCCCGTCCTGCTCGGCTCTTAGTTCATGCCGTTGCTGCGATTCGCCCTTGTGAGCCCAGCAGCAGCCCATTCGGACGCCCGTCTCGCAGCAGCTGCCTCTGCTCGGGCGGCACGGCGCGTATGGCCTCGTCCCAATCGGACAAGACACCGTACTTCAACAGGGCCTCCGTGCCGGCCACCGCCACGCTCAACGTCGCCCCAATCAGCGGAATGCCCGCCAGCGATATCACCAGGTCGGCCCGCAGGAACAGCCCCTTGTCCAGCACCCTGTCCAGCAGGTCCACGAGCGTGGCTCGGCGGTACGCTTTGGGAAGTTCCGGTTCCATCATCCTTGCTCGGCCTCAGGATTTCGCCGCTTCATCCGCCGACGAAGCTGTAAGGCGGCCAGGGGCCGGTGAAACGCACCGAGATGCCCTGGGTCTGTTGGATATCGTCCAACACGCGCCCCAGATCGCTGCTGCCTTCCTGCATCAGGCAGGAGAGGTTCAGGAGCATCTGCTTGCCGCCGTCGAGCTTCCTCAGCTTATCGACGCGGACGTCTTCCACGCACCGGCGGATGCGGGCATAGAAGTCCTGGGCGAAGAGGTCGGCCTGTTTTTCCATCGCCGCGCGGACAGTCTTGGCCAGTTTCTGCTGAAGTAGGTGGGCCAGGCCCTTGGGCTTGTCTTGAGCCTCGTTTTGCATCTTGTGAAGTTCGTCGTCGCTCTCAATGAGCCATGCCGCGATCACCTGGCGATCCCAGAGCACCTGGACTCCATATTCAGCCTTGCCCGCAAGCCTGTCCAACAACTGGGTGAATCGGCTGCGTCTTTCTTCCAGCCAGTCCCTCAGCGCCCCGACCGCGCCACCGCCGGGGCTGCCTCGCACGATCATGTCGAAGGCCATCGGCAAGACGGTTCCGAAGGCTTCGGTCGCCGCCCGCATGACGTTCTGGTGGGCCACCACCCATCGCTCGACAACCTGAGGATCCTCGGACTGGTACGGTTCGGCCCAACAATTGTGAACGACGGCACGGATGCCCCCGCTGCCCGCGGTATAGACTGACTGCCCGTCCAGTCCGATCGGACCCAACAGGTAATGGCCGTCGCCGCGGGCCACGCAGTAGACGTACAACCCATCGTCCTTGGTGGCAGTCGCGTTGCCCACGTCCGCGGTCATCGGTTCGCCCCCACGGTCTCTTGCCTCTCGGTACCGGCCGGACCGTGGCTCAATTCGCTCGAACCGGTGATCCGTTGGACCACGTCGTTAACCAGGTCGTCCAGCCCATCCCTCACCGACTGGACCGCCTGTTCCAGTCCCTGTTCGCGCTTAATGCCCTCGATGGCAATATCCAGGTCCGCCAAGGCAGCCCCGAGACGTTCGACTTCCTCGTCGGTGAGGGTGCCCGACTCGATCCGTCGCGTGGCCTGGTTCTGGAGGGCGTCTCGAAGGATTTCCACCACCGCCAACACCAGGCCCAAGACGCCGTTCTTCAGGTTGTCTTCATCTACATTGATCATTGTCTGCTCGCCTTCTCTATCTGGATGTTCAGGATGCCGTTTGCCACGGACATCTCCGGCTGGCTGACCACCTCGCAAGGCAACTCAATCCGCTGGACGCCCCTGCGATGCGCAGCCTCGACGGATATGACCAGCACCGTTCCTTCCAGAGAAACGCTGACGTCCTCCAGGTTCAGGCCCGGGGCTTCAGCCAGGACGACGATTCTGCGGCCTTCGTCGAAGACGTCGACCGGAAGCTGCGCGGGCGTTTCAGGGCTGATATGGACTTTCGGCGGCCGAGGTCGTGGGTACTTGCCGTGGCGGCGGCCTTTTCCGAGGGGCTGTCCTTCGCCCGCTCGTGTCGAAGCGGACCGTCCCGGCCGTCCGCGCCGCACGGATGGGGGTATGCCCATCTGGCGGCAACTGACGTTGGCGACGATTCCCAAGGAGGCGCGGTCAAGCGGCTGCTCCCTAAATTTGCGTTTGACTTCATCGTCGATAGCGGCAAGGCGCTGCTGAAACTCCGGCATCTTCGATGCGCTCTCAATGAGCCTTCCCAGACCGGGGACCATTCTTCCAAGAGCGGCGGCAATGCCCTCAGCCAACCCCTCTGTCTTGGGATCCCCGCCGCGATGTGTGGCGGCGGGGTGCCCCTTGCCATGGGCCTGCGCGGCGCCTTCTTCGAGTTTGCGGACTTTCTCCTTCAACTGTCCTATCTCCTCCAGGAGTTCTTTCCTGGTTCTTCTGCCTGGTCGTTCATGTGGCATCGTCGGCGACCTTCCATCCGTCACGGCGGCGCCGCCGCATGCGTTCGGAAATCCTAAGAGGCCGCCACCAGTGCCTTGGTCTTTGCGGACACCCAGCCGCACCACGGGCAGCCCTGCGACAGGAGCTCCGCCTGGGCGGATCGTTTGCCGCATTGCGGGCAGTCTTCCTTTAGCACCACAGCCTGTTTCCAAGCTTCGGTGTCGAGGTTCGACCCCGCCGGCAACTGAAGGCCGTACTTGGCCGCGGCCTCCAGGGACGCCAGGACGGCCCGGATCCGGATGCTCAGCAACTCGACGCCGGCCAGGGACACGGCGATGTCGGCGTTGATCACCAGGCCCTTGTCGAGCACCCGGTCGATTATGTCCGCCGCCGTCGCCGGCCCGCCGACTCGCATGGTGGATTGGTCGTTGCTCATTTCACGCCCCAGACTCGGCGACGGCTGAAGCGGCCACATCCATGCGCCTTCTCATGCCGATGCGGGTGAAGTTCAGCAGGTTGCCTTCTTCATCGAGCGCCAGCTCGTATGTCGCGAGAATGTCCTGGGAGTCGGGAAGGGACTTCTTCTCCACGACCTCCACATGCACGCACCAGCCGGATTCGTCCTTCCTGGCCGATACCGTGCTGCACACGTCCAGACCGGTTACTTCGCCCAGCTGCTGGCGCGCCTTTTTGACCACGTTCGGCAATGTCATCATCATGAGCAGACTCCTTCCGGGCGGAAGGGCCAGCCCGCCGCCATACATCGCGGCGGGGACCCCAGGCGCATGTCACGCCTTCCGTCGGGATTCCTTGTATTTGTGGATTTCGTTCAGCCGACGCATCAGGGTGTTTTCCTGCCGGATGAATTCCTCCTCGCCGATTTCCCCCAGTTCAAACCGTGTTTGAAGGTCCATTAGCCGGTCGTGGATGACGGATTCGTCCGTGATTTCCGCCTCGGCCTGGTCGTGAATCGTCCGGCCGATCCACGTGACGAATTTGCAGGGCGACAGGAGGATGTCGTCGAGGAGGAATGCCATGTCTAGTCGTCCCAGGTGATGACGAGTTCGAGGAAATTGCACGGCGGCAGGGGGCCGACGCACCGCAACTTGACCTTGCCTCTCTGCTCGGCCTCGAAGGCGGACAAGGCGGCCTCGACGTCGTTCTGGCGCGACTTGTCCACGAGAAGCGCAAGGTTGGCGAACATCGGATCGCCGAAGGTCTTGTTCGACCGTGAATCGTTCGCCAGGGGCGTCAGCCGCCTCAGCAGAGCGGCCTCCATGTCGGACTTCCTGGCCTCCAATGCCTTCTTGGCCAATTCGCCCAGCCTTATCTGGCCGGTCATGTTTGCCGGGCGTCTGCCCGCCGTCCCGGGACCGGTGGCTGCCAGCAGCTTCTTGCGGAGGGATTGGATTTCCTGGCTGCCGTCGACGATGTTGCGGAACACCGCCTCCATGTCGGTCCACAGGCCCTTGACGCCGAGTTCCACGAGGGGCCGCATGGTCGAAAGCAGGCCGACAATTTCCTTGTTCCTGCCGACCAGCACGTGGTTGACGATCCTCTCTTCGGCCGATTTCCCGCCCTTGTTCTCGGCGATCGTGTTGAACTTCACGGGCAGGACGGTGTGGCCGCGCTGCATGACCGCTTCCATCACCCGCTGATGCGCCAGGGCGTTGCCTCGCGAGATATCGAGTTTCTCGGCGGACGTGGCGCTGACGACGGCGGCGATGCCGTCGTGGGCAACGGCGGAGACTTCGGAGTTCCCCTCGATCCCCATCGGGCCCAAGCCGGCCGGTGCATCACAATCGACGAGGCAATAGATGTAACGCCGTAGGGCCTTCGGCTGCTCAGTGGCGGAACAGTCCGGCTGGGTTTCAATGCGAGGGGCGTTGGTCAATACGGCTGTTGTCATCTTGGTCATCTTCCTCTCATGCCGCTGCCAGGCCGACAGACTCCCGTCGCTGCAACGGATCGCGCCGCTTGGACGTGATGGCGGCGGCGCGAAGGTCTTCCAGAGACCTGACCGTCACGATCACGGGCGCATCGTGATGGCCGTCGAACGTGTGCTTGAAGTTCAATGCGTATTCCTCCAGAAGCCTGTAGGCAGCCGAGATATCTTTGAGGCTGTCCGCCGCCTGCGGGTCGGTGTTCCTGTCGGGGTGCACCTGCTGGAGAAGGCGGCGGTATGCGGCTTTGATCTCTGCAAAACTGGCTGATTCGCCCAGTCCAAGGGCTCGCCTGGCGGCATCCAGCCTGCTGCGCTGGACGGTCTTGATCTCGGCCGTCGCGAAACTGTACGGGGGAAGCGGTCCGACACGGCGGAAGTTAATTCGGCTATCGTAGCACCGGTCCAACTGATCGAGTATCCGGTCGAACTTGGCCTCTTCCGCGCGATCGATCAACACGGCGGCATTGAGAACCGCCGAGTCGTCCCTCGTGGGGTTGACGACGATGTTCCGCCACTTGGTTCGCAGCGCAACAAGCAAACGCTCGGCAATGGCCTTGTTCTTCTGGTCGAGCAGCTCTTTCACCAACTGCCCGATGCGGACGCGTTGTGCCGTCGTTGCCTGGGCCTGATTGCCGATCTGGGCCTTCGCCGAGACGACGGCCTGGTCACTGGCGATTTCGGCAAGCACGGACTTCAAGTTCCCCCAGACGGCGGCCAGGTCCACCTCGACCTTGTCGGCGTACTTGTCCAGGGCTCCGGCGAACTCGTTTCGTCCAACACGGAGAATCTCAAGGACTTGCCCCTCGTCATCGGCATACGTGCCGAACTTCAGCGGAATGACCGGCGAATCGAGCATGACACGCTCGAGAACCCGCTGGTGTTGCGCGAGGTATTGGAGCGTCTTCTCCGGGGCGACCTCGGCGAACGGAATGCGGGTGGCATGGCTGGCCACAATGCCAATGCCGTCATCCGAAACCGCGCGGACGTTTCCGCCGTCCAGGCCGATGGGCCCGAAATCCTTCGCCCCATCGGCGGGAACAGCGCCGTAGAGATAGCTGCAATTCGCTGTCATGGTCGGCTCCATATTCTTTCGCCCGTTCACGCCGCGAATCTCCTGATCAGAGCATCGACGTTGGCCTTGATGGCCGTATTCGGGCCTCCATCCCATCGGGATGAAGCCAGAACGTCGTGGCAGAGGTGAAGGAAGTCCTCGTCCTTGAGCACCGGCTTGGCGCCGTAGGCCTTCAGCACCGTGGCGATCATGATTGAGGCCCGAATCGTGGGGCAGATCCCGTAGTTTTCCTTGTTGGCTTCGCGGATCTCGCGGTAGCCCCGAACGATGTCCACGATCCGCCCGGCCGACTTCTTGTCGATGCCGCTCTTGGAGGCCGTGATGGCGATTTCCGTCTCACGGTCATGGTGTCCCAGGTGGACGGTGATCATCCGGTCCTGGAGGGCGTCGGCGGCCCGGTGGACTCCCGCGTACTCGGACGGATTGCTGGTAAAGATGGCCCGGAAGTTCGGATGCACCCGGACAAACGATTCGTCGCCCCGCCCGGCGGGCATGTCCAAGACGCCCTCTTCCAGGACGGACAGCAGGGCGTTGTTCGCTTCGGCCCGGCTGCGGGTGAACTCGTCGTACAGCAGCGTGAACCCGTACTTGCAGGCGACGGTGAGCCGGTTGTCCACCCACGTTGATTCCACCGTGTGATCCAGCTTCTTCACGGAGTGGACGAAGTTGTCCACGATCTTCCTATGCCGCATGCCGTAATTCCCTCCGACCATGTCGGAGGTGCCCAGCTCCTCGTCGCCGTGGACGATGACCACCGGCCTGCCAATCTGGGCGGCTACGTAAAGCGACAGGCACGTCTTGCCCGTGCCGGCAGGGCCCGTCAGGTGGACCGGGAAGCCCGCCCCCAGATAGACCAGGGCGCGATTGACGATGTTGTCCACCAGCGGCGTCTTGACGAAGAAGGGCTGGTCCTTTGCGATCTCGATGGGTGTGATGCTGTCGTTCATGGTCACGGTCTTGTCCTTCTTGTGCTCTGTGTCAGGCCCTTACTCAAAGCCCACCGGTCCAGGGGACCACGCCGACGCCCCTGCACCGAGAGCAGTAAAGCGACTCGCACGGTCTCTTGCCTCGCCCCTGGCAATCCGGGCAGGTCTGGATCGGCGGCGTGACGGGAACCAGCCCTTTGCCCTTACAGACCCAGCAGGTCAGGTTGCTGCGGGGGGGCATCTGCCCCTGCCCGCCGCAGAACGCGCACCGCACGGAGGGCGGTTCCACGTGCACGATCTTTCGACCGTTGCAGACGGGACATATGCTCCCACTGGCCACCACGCCGCGGC
>Ga0307378_10010693_pt1 | contig 11894 bp, 11 predicted proteins | sample UN1MG_FD_202238 | JGI IMG/M metagenome (GOLD analysis project Ga0307378, IMG submission 202238) | Soil microbial communities from Risofladan, Vaasa, Finland - UN-1 | ecosystem: Environmental > Terrestrial > Soil > Coastal area > Acid sulfate soil | place: Finland: Risofladan, Vaasa | collected...
CAAGGCCGGCGCGGCCGTCACCCGCGGGCAGAAGGTCGGACTGATGTACTTCGGATCGCGGGTCGAGCTCACGCTCCCCCATGATGCCGTCCTAAAAGTCGGCCTTCACCAGAAGGTGAAGGCCGGCGAAACCGTCATCGCCGAGGTCCAGCCATGAGAGTAAGGAAACCACCCAAGGGAGTTTTGGTCCTGCCCAGCCTGTTTTCCCTGACCAACCTGTTCTTCGGCTTCATGAGCGTCCTCCTGACCTTCCAAGGGCGCTACCGGATGGCCGCGTTCCTGATCATCATCGCCGCGCTGATGGACGGGCTGGACGGGCTGGTCGCCCGGGCGACGCACACGCCGTCCGACTTCGGGGTCGAACTCGATTCCCTGGCCGACGCCGTTTCTTTCGGGCTGGCGACGGCGGTGCTCCTTTATTTTTGGGGCATGGAGATGGCCGGACCGCCGGCCGTTTTCTTCAGCTTCATCTTCCTGACGGCCGGCATCCTCCGGCTGGCCCGCTACAACGTCCGCAGCCGGGTCCCCTCGGACCGGAAGCATTACCAGGGATTGACGGTGCCCTCGGCGGCCATGTTCATGGCCGCGGTCGTCAATTTCCACCCCGTCCCGCTGGCCACGCGGCAATCCGGCTTCCTCGTGGCCGTCCTGACCCTCGTCGTCTCTCTGTGCATGGTCAGCACGTTCCCCTACCGGAATTTCGTCAAGACCTTCATCGGCCACCGGATCGATATCCGGACCGCCCTCTTCCTCTCCGTCTCGCTCTTCGGCGTGCTTTTCTACACGCGCATCTTCCTCCTCCTCTACTTCGGGCTGAACGTCCTCTCCGGCCCGACGGTCGCCCTCGTCCGGGCTTTCCGGAAACAGCCCCGAAAAAAACCGGAGCCGAAAGTCATCCCTTCATGACGACGCCTGCAGGATGGGACGACTCAAGCTGACCATCGACCCGGGGGCCGGCCGCGGAAAATCGCGGAGACGGATCAACGGGGCGCGCGTCGCCGCGGCCCTTGTCCTTCTCGCCTGCGCCGCCGCCGCTCTCGTCTTCGTCATCCGCGCCGTCTTCCCGCCGGAAGCGGCCGCGCCGGACGGGCCTGCGCCGTCGGGACCCGCCGAGGCCGCGATCGTCCCGGCCCCCGCGGCCCCGGCGCTCGAAGAGGAGAGAATCGTCATCCCCCTGAGGTCCAGCCTGGCCGACCTGCTCAAGAGGCGCGATTTCGACAACGTCGAGATCCACAGGATCAAGGAAGCCGTCAAGCCCGTCTACGACCTAGGCAAGATCCGCGCGGGACAACAGCTGCGCCTGGCCTCCATGCCGGGCGGGGCGTGGAAAACGCTCGAATACGATATCGACGAAACGCGCTTCCTCGTCGTCCACAACGACGAAGACGGGATCAAGGCGGAGGTGAAGCTCGTCCCCTTCGAGGTCCGGCCGGCCTTCGCCTGGGGCGTCATCGAGGACAGCCTGATCGGGGCCCTCAACAAGGCCGGCGAGGAGGACAGCCTGGCCCTCGACCTCGTCGAACGCTGTTTCGGCTGGGACATCGATTTCAATACCGACCTGCGCAAGGGAGATTCCTTCCGGATCTACGTCGAGAAAAAATACCTGGACGGCCGTTTCGCCGGATACCGCGACATCCTGGCCGCCGAGTTCACGAACGACGGCAACGTCTTCCAGGCCTTTCGCTTCACCTATCCCGATACCAAGGCCTCCGACTATTACGACGAGAACGGCGGCTCCCGAAGGAAGGATTTTCTGCGCTCGCCCATCAAGTACAGGACGCCGCGCATCACCTCGCGGTTCTCGGCCAGCCGCTTCCATCCGATCTACAAGATCTACCGGCCGCACTACGGCGTCGATTACGCGGCCTCCATCGGGACGGAGGTCCAGGCGACGGCCGACGGGGAAGTGACCTTCGCCAGCCGGGACGGCGGGGCGGGCAACATGGTCAAGATCCGGCATAAGAATTCCTATGAGACGGCCTATCTCCACCTGAGAGGTTTCGGGAAGGGCGTTCGCAAGGGCGCCGAGCTCAAGGGGGGAGACACCGTCGGGTACGTGGGGACATCGGGGGACTCAACGGGGCCCCACCTCGACTACCGGATCTACTACCACGGCAGCCCCGTCAACCCGTTGGGGCACAAGTTCAAACCTGCCGACCCGCTGCGCAAGGAATTCCTGGATGTTTACAAGAAAGAGGTCGAACGGCTCCGGCTCGCCTTCGATGTGCCCCAGCTTTCCCGAACTCTGTTCCCCTTGATCAGTTTTTGATCGTCCCGCTCGCTTTTACCTGGCCGCCCTTGTCGTTCGCCCCGGCCGAGGAACGGCCGGAGCTGCTCCCTGCCCCGGAAGAGACGGCGGCGCCCGACGAGCCGGACGAACGGGAACCGACAGCGGCTGTCGAGCCGGACGGCCCGTAGCTGACGCCTTGAGATGTCATGTGCGGGACGAAGCCCGAACCGCGCTCCCTATCCGAGGAAGAAAGCCTCAGTTCGGGGCAGCGGACTTCATTTTTCTGGCTGGAATATTCGATGTGAACGCCCAATTCGCGGGCGATCTTGATATCGGGATTCCAATCGCGGAACCGGACGGCGGGACCGGCGTCCCGTCCTCCGGACGGGCCCCTCTCCGTCTTCCCGCCGGCACTCGGCCCGGCGGTGTTCCTTTCTAGCCGGGGGCCATCATCCCCCTTGACCCGATCCCATATCCCTTCGGGGGCCAAGGGGATGGCGACAAAGTTCGCGCCTACGATCGGCTTTGCAGCCGGGGCCTCTTGGTTTTGCGGACTCGCGGCCAGCCTGCCGCCGCTTTGGAAGATCCTGGCGGCTTCGCGCTGCGGGTCGGCGGGACGGCGCAGGACTGCGGACGCCTGGGCCGGAGGCGCGCCGGCTTTGGGAACGTCTTTCCAAGCCATCGCCCTTTCATGGACCGCCGGGGCCTTGAGGTCGGCCTTGGCAACGAAGATGAGATGCCGCGGAACTTCGTTGGCCGAATCCCGGATCCGAGCCTCGCCGTTTTTGTAGGCGGCGGTCACCTTCTTGAGGGCGCCCTTGAGTTCAGAGGGAACGGGATAGGCGATTGCGCCCGGCTGCTTGAGCTGATCTTTCCGGACGGTATTCATGGCCGGCCTCCAGGCCGTCCCGGGGCCGCCTTCCGCATAGGGCCAGCTATAGCCCCAAGCGCCGTCGAGATAATTGAAGCCGGACCCATAATATGAATAGGCGCCGCCCATCCAATCGTACAGGCCCCACGGTCTCCAGCAGGCATATCCGAAATAGAAATCCCAAGTCGCCCAGGCCGGCGCGAACATCGAACCGGGGAGCCAGACCCAGCCGTGTTTCTTGTCCCACTGCCAGATGCCAAGATGGTACGGGATCCAACCCCAGGGCTCCTGGGGCACCCAGAACATCTGCCCTCCGGTGTAGGACCATTGCCCATAGTGATAGGGCTGCCATCCCCAGGGGTACATCCCGTTATCGAGGAAAGGACGCCAGACATAGCCGTAGAATTCGTCCCAGAGCCACTCGCCATAGAGGTTGCCGTAGGTCTGGGCGAAGTAGAAGACGGCCGCGGGGAGCTTTTGGACGGGCTTGGGCAACGCGTTCAGGCCTTCGTGGAGGTCCTCGAAATGGGCGTTGACCTCTTTGTTCCAGAGGTCGAAGGCGGTGCTCTCGATGGCGGGAGCGAGCTCGAACTGGTTGTCCTTCTGGACGATCAGCCGCTCGCCCTTCTTGACCTGACGGTCCTCGAGGAGTTTCGCGTTCGCCCCGAAAAGCACCCGGGCCTTGCCATACTTCATCTGGGTCTCGGTCGAGCCGTCCGCGGCCGCCGTGATGATGGCCACGGCGTTGTTCTTCATCTTGACCGCGGCGTTGGGCGTCAGGAGCTGGAAAATTTCGCGCCCGTCATAGGCTCTGTACATGGCATAGATCCGGCCCCTTTCGAGGGCCAGATTGGATAGATCCTGAAGGCTGCTCAGGCTGCGGGCCAGGATCGTCTCGACCCTGAGTTCGGTCGAGTAGTCGAGGCGGATGACCGTTCCCGTATCGAACTGGATCTCACAGCGGCGGTCGGCCGAGGTTTTGACCGTATCCCCGGGGCCGATGGGAAGGTTGAGGACGGCCTGTTCCGTGTCGGTCCGCCCGTCGCGAAGGACGACGGGGTCCGTCCCATCCGGCGTGGCCTCGATGTAGCTGATGTGGCCGTAATAAAAATCCTTCGGGCCGTTGAGGACCTTGTAATGATCGGCCGCCCACAGCCCGGAAGACACGACGAGAAAAGCCATCCCCAAAACGACTTTTCGGATCCCCCCATTTTTCATGACAGTCTCCTCGCTTTCAGGCGCGTTACATCATCTATATTAGCACGTTTCGTGCCAATCACTTCAGCCTGTAACGCTATCCCCCCGTTCGGAGAGTGTCTCTAAATGGGGACACGTACCAGATGTATATGTCCCCTATGAGGGCAGTCCTCATTGGGGACGACAGTACCCAATGAGCGCCGTCCCTCTCCGGCCTCCCGTACATCGGGCCGTAAAGATTGACACGCGGAGAGGGGGGCCCTACAATGGGCGCGGCAGGCCAAGAAACAGGTCAGGAGAGAGCATGCCGCGCCCGAAGTTCCGCAACCCCGTGCCCACCGTCGACATCATCATCGAAGTCATGGCCGGCCGAAAAAGGCGAGGCGTCGTCCTCATCGAGCGCAAGAACGCCCCGCCCGGTTGGGCCCTGCCCGGCGGTTTCGTCGATTACGGCGAGACGCTCGAAGCGGCCGCGGTCCGGGAAGCCCGAGAGGAGACATCGCTCGACGTCGAGCTCCTCGGGCAGTTCCACGCCTACTCCGACCCCGGACGCGACCCGCGCCTCCATACCATTTCCACGGTGTTCATCGCCCGGGCTGAGGGGGCGCCCCAGGCCGCCGACGATGCGCGGGCCGCGGTCGTCGTCGATCCCCGGGACCGGAACTTGCCTTTAGCCTTCGACCATCGGAAGATCCTCGACGACTATCTCGAATCCAGGAAGGGGCCATCCGCATGTCCAAACCCGACGAAAAGAACAAGCCGCAGGACGACAACGCCGACCTCGTCGAGGTCGCGCGCATCTTCGGCCCGTTCGAAGCGGACCTGATCAAGAATATCCTCGAAAGCCACGGCATCACGTCGATCATCCGCGGCCGCACGGCTCCCTTCGTCTATCCGTTCACCGTAGACGGCCTGGCCGAGTTCAAGATCATGGTCCAGGAAAAGGACCTGGAAAAAGCCACGGACCTGCTGGCCGCGATGCCCGCCGCGGACGAGGAAAACGGCTCGGGAAAGACCGGCTGATCACGTCCCTCGACCGACCCCACAACTCCTAGCTCGCCAACTTCCTTCGTGCCTCTTATTTAGCGGTCCCGTCTTTTGTCTTTTTTTTGGGCTTTTTTTGCTTGACTTTTGCTATTTTCTCTCATATATTTGGGAGGAAACGGGACAAATCGGGACGCACTTCAATGGCCAACGTTTTAATCGGCAGCTACACGGCACGGCTGGACGCCTCCGGACGGATCAAAATTCCGGAGAAATTCCGCGAGGTCATCGAGCAGATTTACGGCAAGGACCTCTTCGTCACCTCGCTCTCAGACGATTCGATCAAGGTCTATCCCCTGTCCGTCTGGCTCTCGATGACGGACCTCACGGCCGAGGGCGCCGTTCATTTGCGTCCCGATGTCCGCAAGTTCATGCTCCGCGTCAACAGGCATGGCTCACGGCACGAGCTCGATTCCAAGGGACGGGTCCTGATCAGCCAGGCCCTCAGGGAAAAAGCCAAACTCCGGGACGAAGTCGAAGTCCTGGGCCTCTCGAACCATCTGGAGATCTGGAACAAGGACGTTCTCGACGGAACTCTCGAGGAGAAACCGCTCTCGGACGAGGATTTCGAGAGCATCGCCCGCCTCATCCCTCGAGGAAAGCCGGAATGACGGAGCTCATACACTGCCCGGTCCTGCCGACGGAAGTCCTTGAGTTCCTCGACGCGGGGCGGGAAGGGATTTACGTCGACTGCACCCTGGGTCTGGCCGGGCATGCCTGCGCCATCCTGGAGAGGAATCCTCGCTCCCAGCTGATCGGCCTGGACCGCGATGAGCGGTCCTTGGAGAGGGCCCGGGAAAAGCTCGCGGGTTACGCCGGAAGGATCAAGCTCTTCCACGCGGATTTCAAATGCCTGCCCGAGCTCGGGATCCCCTTCAAGAAAGTCCGAGGGATCCTCGTCGACCTGGGAATTTCGTCCTTCCAGCTGGATTCCCCGGAGCGGGGATTCAGCTACACCCACGAAGGGCCGTTGGATATGCGCATGGACCTGAGAAACAAGACGACGGCCAGGAAGATCCTCCATACCTACCCGGAGCAGAAGCTGGCCGAGATCTTCGCCAAGTACGGAGAGCTCACCCAGACCCGGCGGCTGGCCCGGGATATCGTCCACCTGCGCAAGCTCGGCCGGCTCGAGACGACCTCCGAGCTGAGGATCCTCACCGAAGAGGTCTACCGGTGGCGTCCGCAGAGAGGCCGGATCCATCCGGCGGCCAAAGCCTTCCAAGCGCTCCGCATCGAGGTCAACCAGGAGCTCGAGGGGCTGGGTCCGTTCATCGAGGAGACGGTGCGGCTCTCGACCCCGGGAGCGCGCTTCGTCGCCATTTCGTTCCACTCGCTCGAGGACCGGATCGTCAAGCACACGTTCGCCGGCCTGGCGTCCTCCTCCGACCACGCTCCCCTTCTTTCCATCCTGACCCGAAAACCGGTGATGGCCGGCGAGGCGGAGGTCGCGGCCAATTCCCGGTCCCGCTCGGCCAAACTGCGGGCCGCGGAGAGGATCTGAATGGTCCGCCGGAAATGGAGCCTGAGAGGGGTCGCCCTGGGCGCGGCCCTCATCTTCGCCGTCATCGGCACCCTGACCTTCTACGTTTGGTACCAGACGGAATCGGTCAAGCTGGGCATCGACATCGGCAAGAGCGAGGACAGGATCCGGGAGCTCGAGCAGGCCATTGAAGGGCTCGAGATGCGCAAGGCCGCCCTCCTCGACCCGGCGCGGGTCGAGAAGATCGCCCGGGAATCCCTGGGACTCATCGATCCCAAGGACGACGAGGTCATCTACGAAAAACGGGGCCCGTCCCGCTGAGGCGCCACCGATGAGGACATATTACGAAAGCGACATCCGGAAGCGGACCCTGGTCCTGAGCTTCGTCCTGGCCGTCTGGGCGGCCGTCGTAGCCCTCAGGCTCGTCCAGATCCAGATCCTCGGCCACGCCCGGGCCAAGGCGGCCGTCGTCGACCAGAACCGGGACAAGATCACGATAGAGCCCCTGCGGGGGAGGATCCTCGACCGTTACGGCGAGATCCTGGCCTGCAGTCTTCCCGCCGTTTCGGTCAATATCCGGCCGGTCATAAATGAAACGCCGGCCGGAGAACGCAACAAGGTCCGCGACCTTCAACGCCTTCTCGGCCTGTCCGAGAAAGACGTTTCCTACATCCTGGGCCGACTGAAAGACAAGAGCAATTTTACCTATGTGAAAAAGAAGATCTCCGAGGAGGACGCGGCCCGGGTCATGGCCTTGAAGCTGCCGGGTATTGAATTCGAGCCGGCGACGAGGAGGCATTATCCCCTGGGAAGCCGGGCCTCGCACGTTCTCGGCGGCCTCAACCTGACCGAAGACAGCAAGGCCGGGGTCGAAGCCCGATACGATGACATCCTGAAGGGGGAAGAGGGCACGAAGGTCGTCTATAAAGTCAGAGGCGGCCGCGACTACCAGGCCCAGGTCATCAAATCGCCCGTCCCCGGCCGGGACCTCGTCCTGACGATCGACGCGACGATGCAGTACTACGTCGAAAAGGAACTCGCCCGGGCTGTGGCCGAACACAGGGCGGCGTGGGGAGTTGCCATCGTCATGGATCCGTCTTCGGGAGAGATCCTGGCCCTGGCCAGCCTGCCCAGCTACGACGTCAACGATTTCCCCGGACCCAAGGACGCCTGGATGAACCGGGCCGTGCAGCTGAGCTACGAGCCGGGTTCGACGTTCAAGATCGTCGCCGCGGCGGCCGCCCGGGAGAGGAACCGAGTCGGCTTCTCCGAGGTCTTCGACTGCAGCTCCGGTTTCATAACCATCGGCGGTCTGACCATTCGCGACCACGAGCGCTTCGGCATCCTGAGCTTCTCGAACGTCCTCATCCATTCTTCAAACGTCGGCACGGTGCTCTTCGCCCAGAGACTGACGATCCCCGAGTACTACGACACGATCAAGGCCTTCCGATTCGGGACGAAGACCGGCATCGACCTGCCGCGAGAGGACTCCGGGATCGTCTTTCCCCCTGAGGACTGGAAGAAGACGTCCCTGCCCCACATCGCCATCGGTTACGAAGTCAGGGCCACACCACTCCAGATCCTCCGGGCCATGAACGTCTACGCCACCGGCGGCCTGCTCGTCCGGCCCCGGGTCGTCCGGCAGGGGCCGGAAACGGCGGAAGATGGCGAGGGGCCGGTCCGGGTCATCAGCGAGAAGACGGCCAGCGAGCTCGTCAGCCGCGTGTTCGAGCCCGTCGTCGAGGAGGGCACCGCCAAGGACGGCCGGCTCGACGGCTTCCGGGCCGCCGGCAAGACCGGTACGGCCCAGAAGTACGACAACGCCCTGGGATCCTACACCAGGAAATACACGGCCTCGTTCGTCGGCTTCGTCCCCGTCGACGAGCCGCGTCTCTCCATGATCGTCGTCCTCGACGATCCCAAGGAGAACTACTACGGCGGCCAGGCCTGCGCCCCGGTGTTCCGCGACATCGCCCGCCAGATCCTGCGCTATCTCCGCGTCCCTCCGGAACGGCCGCTGTCTCCCCGCATCCTGACCGCGGGCATGGCGAAAGGCGAGAGGCCATGAAACTCCGGGACGTCGTCCAGGACATCGACATCCTCGCCGGAGGCAAGCCGGGGAACGAAGAAATCTCCGGGATCGCCTACAACTCCAAGTCCGTCGGGCCCGGATTCCTCTTCGCGGCCCTGCGCGGCGCGGCCCGCAACGGCATGGACTTCGTGGCCGAGGCCGAGGCGAACGGCGCGGCGGCCGTCCTCTCGACCTGGCCCAAGCCCCCGGCGAGCGCGACGCCGTGGCTCCAAGTCGCCGACGCGCGCGAAGCGCTGGCCCTGGCCTCAGCCAATTTTTACGGACACCCCTCCGACCGGATGAAGATCGTCGGCGTCACCGGGACCAAGGGCAAGACGACGACCACCTACCTCCTCGAAGAGATCCTGCGCGCGGCCGGCGCCGCGCCCGGAGTCATCGGGACGATCGAATATCGGCGGCCGGGGTGGAAGGCCCCGGCGCCGCGGACGACCCCCGAGGCCCCCGACCTGCAGGCCCTGCTCAAGGACATGCTCGACGCCGGCGTCACCCACTGCGTCATGGAAGTCTCCTCCCACGCCCTCGAACAGAAGCGGGTCTGGGGCGTGAGCTACGACGTCGCCGTCTTCACCAACCTCAGCGGCGAACACCAGGACTATCACCCGTCCATGGAGGCCTACTTCGAGGCCAAAAAAAAGCTCTTCTATCTCAACCACAAGAGGAGCGCCGCCGTCGTCAACATGGACGATCCCTGGGGCCAGAAGCTCGTCGCCGAACTGCCCATGAAGACCGTCACCTTCGGTCTCGAGCCGGCGGCTATCGTCCGGGCCCTGAAATACGCCATGTCCGAGGACGGCATCGACGCCCAGGTCTCCTACCCCGGCGGCGTAATGAGGGTTCAGTCTGCCCTCGTCGGCCGGCACAACCTCTCCAACATCCTGGCCGCGGCAGCTGCGGCCCTGGCGCTCAACATCGCCCCGGACGTCATCGGCAAGGGCATCGCCGGGCTCAAAGGCGTCCCCGGCCGCTTCGAGCGGGTCCCGAACCGCCGCGGCATCCAGGTCGTCGTCGATTACGCCCACACGGACAACGCCCTCGAGCACATCCTCACGACGGCCCGCGAGTTCAAGCCGCGCCGGGTCATCCTCGTCTTCGGGGCCGGCGGCAACCGGGATAAGGAGAAACGGGAGCGGATGGGCCGGGTGGCCGCCCGCCTGGCGGACTGGACGATCCTGACCTCGGACAATCCACGCTCCGAAGAGCCGATGGACATCATCGCCGCCATCGAAAAGGGCTTCGAGAAGGAAGCCGCCAAGACCTACGAGGTCGAGCCGGACCGGAAAAAGGCCATCGTCCGGGCCCTGGCCACGGCGAACAAGGGCGACATCGTCCTCATCGCCGGCAAGGGGCACGAGGATTACCAGATCTTCAAGGACCGGACCGTTCACTTCAGCGACATCGAAGTCGTCGAAGAGGCGATCCGGACCATGGAGGCCGTCTGACCATGGCCAGGCTGAAGCTCGACGAGATCGCCCGGATCGCCGGCGGGACCATCCTGCAGGGTTCCCCCGGGCTGACCTTCGAATCCTTCGGCATCGACTCCCGGCTGGCCGCCTCGGGCGGGCTCTTCTTCGCCGTCATCGGGAAGAGAGACGGCCACGACTTCGTCGGCGCCGCGGCGGCCAGGGGCGCGGCGGGCGCCGTCATCGCCCGTCCGGTCCCCCTCCCCGCCAAGGACTTCGGCCTCGTCCAGGTCGAGGATACGGTGGCCGCCCTCCAGGCGCTCGCACGCGAAGTCCTCGTCCGGCGGCCGGTCAAGGTCGTGGGCATCACCGGGAGCGTCGGCAAGACGACGACCAAGGAATTCACGGCCGCCTTACTCGCCGGACGTTTCCGCCTCCTCAAGTCCGAGGGGAATTTCAACAACCACATGGGACTGGCCCTCTCTCTCCTCCGGCTCCGGCCGGACGACGAAGCGGCCGTCCTCGAGATGGGCATGAGCGCCGCCGGGGAGCTGCGGACCATGACCCGGATCGCTCCGCCCGATGTCGCCGTGATCATCAACGTCAGCCCCGTCCACCTCCAGTTCTTCAAGGGCCTGGACGACATCGCCCTGGCGAAGAAGGAGATCCTCGACGGGGCCAAGCCGGGCGCGACGGCCGTCCTCAATGGCGACGACCCTCTGGTCATGAAGATCGCTTCGCGCTTCCCCGGCCGGAAAGTGACCTTCGGCCGGACCCAGGGCTGCGACGTCCGGGCCGAGGACGTCGAGTCCCGGGGTTATTCTGGTTTCGCGTTCCTCCTACGCTACGGACGGGAATCCGCCCGGATCGCTTTTCCGTTCGTCAACGACGCCGCGGTTTCGAACCTCCTCGCGGCTTCGGCCGTCTGCCTCGCCTTCGGCCTTCGGCTCGAGGAGATCCGGCCGGCCATTCTAGCTCTTCAGCCCTTCTCCGGGCGCGGCACGCTGGTCGAGACGGGCGGCGGCATCCGGGTCTACGATGACTCCTACAACTCCAACCCCCGCGCCCTCGAGGCCGCCCTGAAAAGTCTGGCCGCCCTCCCGGCCGCGCGGAAGGTCGCCGTCCTGGCCGACATGCTCGAGCTCGGCGAGGGCGAAAAGGAGTTCCACCGGCTGGCGGGCGAGGTCGCGGCCCGCGCCGGCTGGGACGTCCTCGTCGCCGTCGGCCCCCTCGCCGCATTGATCGCCGAGGGCGCGGCCGGGACGGGCATGAGCGCCGCCGCCATCCATCGTTTCACCGACGCTGCGGCCGCCGCGGCGGCCATCCCGGACATCGTCCGGGGCGGCGACCTCGTGCTGATCAAGGGGTCGCGGGGAATGAGGACCGAGATGATCGTCGACAAGCTCAAAGCGAGAGGAAAGGAGTAGGCCGTGCTGTACTGGCTCCTCGTCCCCCTCCGCGGCGATTTTTTCTTCTTCAACATCTTCCGCTACATCACCGTGCGCACGGCCCTGGCCGGGATCACCGCCCTCGTCCTGAGCTTCCTCCTCGGCCCCCGGCTGATCCGGCTCCTCCAA
>Ga0307378_10010694_pt1 | contig 11894 bp, 5 predicted proteins | sample UN1MG_FD_202238 | JGI IMG/M metagenome (GOLD analysis project Ga0307378, IMG submission 202238) | Soil microbial communities from Risofladan, Vaasa, Finland - UN-1 | ecosystem: Environmental > Terrestrial > Soil > Coastal area > Acid sulfate soil | place: Finland: Risofladan, Vaasa | collected...
CCCGCCGCTGCGTTGAATCTTGACTCGCAGGCAAGGGCATCGCCCCTTGCCAATAAAGAGGCACTCAGAATCTTGTTGTCGAGTCCATAGAGATGGAAGGTGCCGTTCTTCGGCCAATCCACTACATTCAGATATAGTATCGTGTTTTCTCCCACTTCACGCTGAGTGATGGATCCCCAGCCCAACGCGTGCGGGTGAGGCCCGGCTTTCGTTCCATAAATGGCCTCACCATTTTTTTCGAGCCAGTCCCCCATCGTCTTGAGTCTTGTCACGGAGGCCTCTGGAATGACGCCCTTTGCGTCTGGACCGACATTGAGCAGATAGTTTCCGCCCTTGCCTACAATAGTTACCAGGCGTTCGAGCAATTCCTCGGCAGATTTCCAGTCTTCATCGCGTGCACTAAAATGCCAGGATTCATTCATGGTGCCCGCCGCCTCAAAATCGATACCGATGTTTCCGGCTGGAGCCATGTTGTCGCCCATGCTCAAATAATCGACGTAACGCAACCCGTCGTCATCCCCCAAGCGGCTATTGCAGATCGCCCCATACGAGTGCATGAGGTCCACCAAATCCTGTTGACCCAGCAGACGCTTTCGTTCGGGAGGCCGAAATCCGCTCGACCCATCAAACCAGAAGATACTGGGCTGATACTTCACGCACAACTCCTCAATCTGTCCATACATGTATTTCATGTACTTGGTGATTTCAGCGTCGGGATTCGGGGAGTAATGAAACCCATTCCGATTGCTGTAATACGGTTCATATTCCGGATGGTGCCAGTCCGCGATGGAATAGTAGCAGCCCAGGCGAATCCCTGTCGCTTGACAGGCCTCGGCCAGTTCCCCGACGATGTCACGTTTGAACACGCTCTGATCCATGACATCCCAATCCGTCAAGGCCGAGTCCCACTTGCAAAACCCATCGTGATGCTTGGTGGTAAAGACGATGTACTTGGCCCCGCCTTCTTTGGCAATCCGTAACCATTCCTTGGCATCAAAATCCACCGGATTAAATTCGCGAACGGCGGCCTCATACCGCTGGGTACGTGTCATGTCGTTATTCTGTGATCGGCCTCGCTCCGAAGCTCCAAAATGGATGAACATACCGAACTTCGCCTTACGGAACCAATCCATCCGTCCATTCATCGTCTCCGCGCAAACCACACAGGTGTTGACCAACAGCACAAACGCGACCCAAGCCAATAAGACTGATTTAGTAAGCTTCATGGTGTTTCGCTCCTTATCCTTTTCTATGATACTTATTCATACCACCCGTTGTTGGCAGCTACTGTTTTAAACGCGTTTTAAACAGGCCGCGTTCCTTTTCTGCAAGCGACTTTGTGGACTTCAGGTTAAACCTTCTAACTCCTGCAGTGGATTTAAAATCAGGATTCAAGGTGGGCATTTCTGCCTTCATCTCACTTAACGAACTGTTAAGTTGCATGGCCAGCTTTTGCAGTATCTCCGGGTGAGCGGCTGCCTGATTGTTTCGCTCTTCGGGATCCTTGGCCAAGTTGTAGAGCAGATAGGCTCCATGCTCATCATTGTAAAACCGTATCAATTTCCAGTTATTCTCAATGATAGTAGAGAACAGTCCGGTGGCGTGCGTATAGTGGGGATAATGAAAGATGATTGGATGACTTTCCAACTTCGCTTGTTGCGTGAGCAAAGGCATCAAGTCGAGTCCGTCGATATGCGGAGTTCTAACAACCTGATTCCCCATACAGGAAAGATCACCCATCCCCTGGTCATCGGTCATCACGAATATGATATTGGGTTGGCTCCCCGACAATGTGTCGGCCATCGATGCGTGGACAAAGGCAGCGACGACCAGCACCGTTAATATCAAAACAAGTCTATTCCTCATGGGTTCCCCTCGGTTTTAGGTCCCTTTACGTTATTTTCCAGAAAAGCAAAGCACCGAGCCATCCTTCAGACAGATGAAGTAGTGGGCATGGGCAATCGCGATCCCGTCCCACACTGGCGGGGCGTCGAAGCGTAGTTCCTGCAGTTTTTTGCCGCTTTCCGTCTCAAACAGCCAAGCGATGCCACCCTTTTCCCCAGCATAGGATGCATTCGTATCTTCCGTGGAATAACCTTTGAGCATGGGAACCCCGGCGGCCAGAAGTGTTTTCCTGGAGACCGCAATCGCATGTCCGGCAAAAGGTATTGGCGTATTCCAGCGCTTTTCCCACTGTCCAACGGCTGGTATCGCCCGTCTTGTCGCTTGGGGGACTCCTGTCAGGCATCCGGAATAGACCGAGTAGATTTCCAGCGGGCTCAGACCCCTGCCACGATCTTTAAGATTGCGACCGGGGGCATAGCCGCGGATTTCATAGAACTGCTTGCCATCATAGGCGATGGTGTCGCCTGCCGGACCGGAGCCGAACGATCCCAGCGGTGCGCCATACCGGAGCTTCCGGTCGACCGTCCAGTAAGTGCGATGCTGAGGTGAGTCGTTCAGGAACCCCGGGGAAGCCATCAGATGCAGGGTCTTCACGTCATCCAGTTTGATGGGCGAGAGGTCGGGTTTGAAGGCCTGGTGCCGGATAAACAACGTGTTCTCTGCACTTGAAAATATCCCAGACTTAAAGCCTTCAAGCTGAAACTGGCCACTGGCCTGGATCGGGAAATTGCGGCTGGCATCCTGGTAGGGTCCCTGCATGATTCTGCCATGCTTCATCTTCCCGCTGAACGGGTCCAGCCCAAACACGCCAATGCCGCCGTCCAGGAATGAACTGCGGCCCGCCGCGAAGTAGGCCGTATCGTGATGAACCATAACACTGCCATTCACCGGCCAGGCCGATTCGAACCGGCCCGTGTCGCAAACCAGCCGCCGCTCGGGCATGCCGTTGAACCTCCACGCCAGCTGGCCATCCGAGGCCCGCAGGCAATAGACCCAGCCGCAACGGCTGCCGAACAAGACCACGCCCTTGTAATAGGTTGGCGGACTGTCAATGCGTCCGCCCGCCGTAAACGTCCAGCGCGTTTCTCCGGTTTCCCGGTCCAGGGCATGTAGGGTGTAGGCGTCGCGGTCAGCGACATAGATGCTGTTTCCGGCCACCACCGGCGCGGTCGGATGCGCACCGATATCGACCTTCCATTTAGGGGCAAGGCTTTCCGGTGCATCGGAAGACGTGACGGCGCTGCGCATACTGGAACACCGGTAGGCGGGCCAGTCAGCAGCCGTGGCAGCTGCACCGGCCGGACCGCCAAAAGCAGGGCCTTTGACCAAACGCGGTTGCAACGTTACGACAAAGAGTTTGTCGGAATCACCGGAGCCGTTGTACAAGCCATTCACCCCGGGGACCATGGTACCGATAGCACACTGGCAGACATAGGGCCCGCTGTAAATCATTCCATTGGCCGGCATAACCGCCAGGCCGCAGGTGGAGCGTACCCAGGGATTGGGGCTCTCACTTTTGCCATCCAATTCCAAGAAATCGGTGCCACCGGAGGCACTGTTCAGGTAGTAGCAGTGGGTGATGCGGTTGCGGTAGCAACGGTCGTGCGACATGGGCCCGTTTACCTCCTGCGTGAGCGACCGAATGACTTCACCGGTCTTGAGATGACGCCCTTTCAGGTCCCGGCTCCACACCAGTCCATCGGCCACAAAAAGATCCGGACTCTTCATGTAGTTTTCCGCGCCAACTGCCGTCCAAAGGGTTTTTCCGTGCGCAAGGCTCTTGGCTATCATGGAATCGCCGATGCCGCAATAGACCATGTCATCCGTTAGCACAATGGTGGGATGCTCGTTGGCCGTGAAAACAGAGAAATCCTGAACGCGCTTCCTCGGCTTGCCTTTACTTGCTTTGGGCTGCGTCACAGCCTGAATGGGCTCTGTCCACAGCGAATTGCCCGATGCGGCATCCAAACAGGTCAGCCCGGTTTTGCTGTGGTATACAAGGCGGTTACCCTTCACCGCCAACGTTCCACCTGTATAGTCGGTGGTAATGGGCTTGCTCCAAAGTAGGTCGCCTCGTTGCAGATCAAGGGCGTACAGTTCCACACTGCCGACCGGCATGCTCCCCTTCGGGACTCTGTAGGGGACCCCTTTAATCGCATAGAGGACTTTGCCGTCTATGGCAAACTCCGTCGTCTCTTCGGTAGGTTCAAATACCTGCTTCTGAACGCCGGTTCTTGACTCAAAGACCGTAATTGGCCCACCAAACTCCATACAACAATAGACGCGTTTTCCAACAGCGGCCAGGCTACGCTGCTGCTGGGTGGGGATGAATTTGATGCTGTTGGTTTGCCACTTGCTCCACTGCTTCATGGGCCGTTTCCACAGCTCAATGCCGTTAAAGGCATCGCGGGCCACCAAGTAGTATTCCACCCGGGCATTAACATCTTCCGTTGTTGCGCGATCTTCGATGGTAAACACGACTCCATTCGCTGAAACCATGCTGGTAAAGGAAGGGGAAAGAGCCTTGGAGCGTCCATACTCGGGGACATCGCGCCAGCGCAGCCGCTGGGGAGGGCCGACATCATCCAGCGAGACGCCGTTATTGTTGGCACCGTGCAGGAACTGGTTCCACTCATCCATGCCGGCAGGATAGGGTTTAACCGTCCTTTTCCAACGTCCAGCATCTTCGACCATCAGCAGGCCGCCCGGTGCAATCACCCGCATCAACTCAGACACAGGCACTTTGCTGTTGCTCTTGCACAGCAACATATTTATCAGGTTGTCGACATAGGGCAAGTCGCTCCCGTTGTAGCGATCACACGACACCTTCCCGTAGAGCCCTTTCTGCCTTATCGCGGCACGGGCCTTTTCGATATCAGCTTCCGTGGTCAGAAGCCCCTGAACCAGAAAATTGCCATGCGCAGCCAGGTCGGCAATGCGTTCTCCGTCGCTGAAATCAAGAGCAACAACAATCCCGCCGCTGAGTCCGGATTGCTCAACAAGCCTGGGCTCGGCGACAGCCATCATAGGCAACAGAATCCCCGCGACCAAAATAAGCGTACTTTTCCAAACATTGGAAAAACCGAGTGGATTTTTTTCAGCCCGAGGAAACCCTGGACGGATTTTTTCCAATCCTTGGAAACTCGAAATTTCATTGTTCATATCATTCTCTATTTTATACCTGTGCGACTCATTATTTTTAACTATTTTGCGTCCTACGTGATTCTTTATTTTTTCGTTGTACGCAAGCCGACCTTAGACATATCGAACGGAACAAAGCCCAGTTTCAGCACGATATATCATTATGGAATTCGCTTTCGAAGTTATGGGGTTCATTTGTTCGTTTTCGAATTTCTCTTCCGGGGTGCGACATTTCTATTGCCACCACCGGCACTGTTAGGGTCCATGCGCTTGACCATTGCCGGCGTCGGCCCCCCACCGAATTGCTTCCAGTAAATCTCTTTCAGCGGATTTATTTTCGGGCCGACTACATTTTCATTCACCATGAACGGTTGCACGTCATTCCACCATTGGTCATAGGCGGCACGCAGTTGCTGCACCACCTCGGGATGCTCGGCAATGACGTTGGTCTGTTCGCCGGGATCGGCCTTGAGGTCGTAGAGTTCTTTGTTGTTCACCAGCGTAAAACGCGAATTCTGGATCGCACATTTGGTATACTTGGACTCTTCAGTTTTTCCCGCCTTCCAACGTCCAACGTGATGCACAAGCATACGATCGGCCCACTCGGCCTTTGGATTTTTGAGCAGCGGCAGCAAGCTGTGGCCTTCAACTTGTTGCTTCACTTCAGGCGACAACGTCGCACCGGTGATCTCGGCAAGCGTCGGGAAGAGGTCGAGATGGGCGCTGAGCGCATCACACTCCGCACCGGCGGGGATGCCACCAGCAGGCCAGCGGAAAAAAGCGGGAGAACGTGTGCCACCCTGATAGGTGGACCCCTTGCCACCATTCATGCCAGCATTGAAGATCCTTCTACCCGCGGTGGAACCGTTATCCGTGCCAAGATAAATGACCAAGGTGTTGTCCTCGATGCCCCATTCCTTAAGTTTTGCGAGCAACATGCCGAAGTTTGTATCGATATTTTCCAGCATCCCGAAAAACTTCGCGGTATCCTCGTTCACGCCAGGTTTGCCGATATATTGCTGATAGTACTCCGCTGGCAAAACATGCGGATTGTGCGCGGCATTGGGCGGGATGTAGGCGAAGAAGGGCTGATTCGCCTTCCGCTTCTCATCCATCCACTTGATCGCCTGAGTAAAAAACAGATCGGTGCAATAGCCCTTGGATTTTTCCCACTTCCCGTTGTGCCAAAGCGCAGGGTCAATATTCGTGTTACCGGGGGCGTCGCCGCAGGAGCCTGGAAAAGTCTGCCCGATGCCGCCGGCGCCGTGGATATAGACTTCGTCAAAGCCACGGCTCTCCGGACGATACGCTTCCTCATCGCCGAGGTGCCATTTACCGAAAATGCCCGACGTATAACCCACCGTTTTCAGCATCTGAGGCAACGTGAACGTGCTCAGGCTCATCCGCTCGCGTTCTAAAATCGTGTGGGTGACGCCGTTCTTGAACTCATGCCGCCCGCTCATCAATGCCGCGCGGCACGGCGAGCAGGTCGGGCTCACGTGGAATTGCGTGAACAACAGAGCCTCTTTCTTGAACGAATCGACAACCGGTGTACGCATGATTGGATTGCCGAGGCAGGCATAATCGCCATAGCCCGTGTCGTCGGGCATGACCAGAATGATATTAGGGCGCTTACCCGCCAAGGGTGCGGCACCCGCCATCATAGGCAGCAGAATCCCCGCGACCAAAAAAAACATACTTTTCCAAACATTAGAAAAACCCAGTGAATTCTTTCCTGCCCGAGGAAACACTTGGAAACGCGGAATCTCATTGTTCATATCATTCTCCATCTTCATACCTGTGCAACTCATTATTTTTAGCTACGTTGTGTCCTACATGCTTCTTTATTCTTTCGTTGTACGCAAGCCGACCTTAGACATATCGAACGGAACAAAGCCGAGTTTCAGTGCTGGCGAGTTGGGCTTTAACCGAAAGTCGCCATTCTCAGGATCAACAAAGAGTGGATCGACGGTCAAGCTGTGAGTATCGATTCCGTCGTCTTGTGCCTGCTCAAGCTCCTTCTGGCTCAATTCCGGATTTCCGGGGCAGTAGTAGATGTTGTTGTCCGTGTCAGCTTCTTTGGCCCAGGCTGCCGGGAGCCTGGGAATCGGACCTTGATCGTAAAATTCACCACGACGACCGGTATGATAGAGAATATTCCGCTGGATGTAGCCGCCTGTCAGTGGCCCTTCGCGCAGTTTAAAGTAGCAGACTGGACGATTCTGACCGTTGTGCACTCCCTCGATGATATCGGCGATGATGTTATTCTCCGCGCGATTATTCAACTTGAGATGGATGCCGTGCGAAACACACTTATAGATCAAATTTTCAGCAATGAGCGTATCCCTCTGCCCCCCGTCCGTTCGAATGGCTGACTGCATAACGCATGGAGCGACCAGGTGGTGAACATAGTTGCGGCGAATCACGTTGCCTGCGCCTGCGCCGCGAATGTAGATTGCGTTGCTGTCGCCCAACATTTCCATGACGTGATGGATTTCGTTATATTCGAAGAGATTGTCATGTGTGTGAAGATAGGGTCGAACATCTTCCAACTCCGGTTCTGTAGACAAGTCACCTATTTCATGCCTCCTGATGGTTCTGCCAAGCTCCCGGCCATTTCTCGTGAAAAAATGGGTCATGCAACCGGATATGATCATTCCACAGTATGGCGTGTGGTGTATCAGGTTGTTCGCTACGCGATTCTCGCCGCTCTGCCAGATCATAATACCGGGTGAATGCGAATAGATTCGACCCGTATGATGAATGTGGTTGTTGTAGACGAGATTGTTTTTATTCACATCCTTGGTTCCAGGACCGTAGCCGCAGAGCAGGATGCCGGCGCCTCCCATATGTTCGATCAAGTTATCAGAAATTTTGTTCTCCTGCCCGTGCAGATCCACACGGATCGCACCGCTGCTACTGTGAGCAAAGCGACATTGCTCGATCGTGCAATTCTCGGTGCCGCGCAGGCGTAGCAGCGCATTGGCCTTATCCAACATGTCCCAGTCGTGCTGCAACCCTGCATCGTCCTGGGTTAGGGTATAGCGGTCGCCATGCATAAACGTGAGGCCCCGGAAGCATAGGTTTCGTACGGGAATATCTTTTGGCCCCTGCTTATCTATTTTGCCTTCAACTCGGATCAACTCAATCAACTGGGGAGCCATAACGGGCGTCTTGCCCCTCGGCCATAGATAGACCTTGCCTTCCTTCGTATTCAGAACCCACTCGCCCGGCTCGTCGAGCTCCTCCAGCACATTCTCGACCCAGCACGATTCGGTTTCTTTCAAAAAATGGAGCTTGTTCATGGCATAGGTTGCGTCGATTGACGTGTGGGCCATCTGCTTTTCTTCGTCAACCGATACCAATGGCAGAACATTCACAATCCAGGCATGATGCGGACGGACAATGATTTCCACATCTTCCACATTCGGCCAGTTCTTCAATCTGCCCTCAGGGAAATGAAGCCTATTGCGACTGCCGCCGTCCAGCGGGATAAACCCAGCCGACCGCGATCGCGGCAGCAACCCCTCAGCATCATAGAGGGTGAAGAACCGGTCTGAGACGTCGGCCATCCACACCTTCCCCCGTGCCTCATTCGGCAAGCCAGGTAGTTCGCCGGACACTTTTTTCCAACCCTTGATTTCCCGTCCGGAACTGAACACTGGCGTCTCACCGGGATAGGCGGCATAGGTAACGGTTGAGTCGCCCTCCCCTGAATCTTCCAAACCGAACACCACCGTCTTCTCCAGTTGGTAGGTTCCTTCGCGAACCAGAACAACGATATCCGTCGACTTTTGCTTTTTAAAATCCCGAACCGCATCGCGCGCCCGCTCCAGTGTTGCAAACGGACCATCGGTTCCCTGCGCGTTGGGATTGGATAAGGTGCCGGACCACGCGTCGGAGCCATTTGGGGACAGATAGAAATCAGCATTCGTCGACGCAGCGTTGCATACACTTCCGGCCATCAGGGCCAATATATAGACTAATAGTCTCTTCATTACGTTTTTCCTTAATTCAGTTTTTCTTTCTGGAGCGAAAATTGACAGTTAACTACAACTCAGGTGCGTGCTTAAATGTTTATCTATAGTGTATTATAACGATGGTCAATACTGCGCCTATCACCTTTTTTTGTTATATCCGTTATCGGCTTATCGTGATGTGATCCGTACGCCCTTCACGGCAAAGCCGGTGGATTACGAAAAAGAATGTAGCCGCTTAAATAGGTTTAAGAGTTGTCTAAAAATACGGGGTACATTACATCCGTATACACTTAAAGATAGTAAACAATTGGGACCTCTGAAAAACTACGTTTCTACGTTATCTATGAAGGACAACTCTCTAAGCAGTGATTTTAATGTTCAATGACATAACAATCATGCAGCACGGAGGCTTATCCATGGAACGAAAAACCAATCAGCTTACATTTCTTGACAATATCATTACAACTGGTTTCAAAACTGTTTCCGGCTGCGATCGGCTGCAAAGTCTATGGAGAGGATTTGCGCGTTCGTAACCTTTAACTGAATCCATCTATCGTGTCCTCCGGATGCATCTTCGACCCGCAACCTAAAATTATACTCCGTTGCAGAGGCATCTGTTGGAATGCCAAGCAGTCGCCAGTCCCCCGGATTTGATGGATCTTCTTCCAAGGTCAACCAGGAAGGCAATCCATCTTGGGCGGAGGCAAACGTCACGTCGGTGATGGCATCGCCTTCGGGATCCCAGAAATCAACCCCTTCAACGAGCACATGATAATAAGCCTGCCCTATATAGGCCTCCGGCAACGGTGTTTCCGCTCTCGCCCAATTTGGATTATCTGGCAACTGAACTTCGCTTAAATGCTCATCCAGCAAGGTCAACTGAGCCATGGCCCAATCCCGGATCAATAGGTCATTTTCCCCCGTCCCATTTCGATCATTCAAAGGAGCTCCCCAGGATATCGCGCCGCCCGCCATCAAGGCTTCCCGGTTCCAGAGCAAAAATTCAGTATCGGTCAGAGCCGGGACTCCCCCCGAATTCCAGGCAGATGTGCTCATCGGTGGGTCGAAATGTCCTACGACCTTATCGTCCCAAGTCCAGGGTCCATCATCGAAATGCACATTGCCCGCCTTCGCAACGATCCATTGGATAATAGAGTAATTCCTGTCATATCTTCCACTTTCATGCTCCCCTATTCTTTTCCCGCCTTGAAAGGGGTGGCCAAACATATAATCATCATAACGAGTAGCGGGTGTAAACGGGTTGGATACACCATCGCTACTGCCGGGTGAATTATTGAAAGCAACCGCCGCGTTTGGATTGCCTGCATGTACCGCATCTGCAAAGGCCTGATAGATTCTCTGGTCCGCAGCAACGCCGTTGGTGGCATTGTCCCCGTTGTGCTGCCACATCCAGCGCCCTGAATCAAACAACCAGCCATCAATCAGATCGCCATAACGGATCGCATAGTCCTTGAGCACGAATTCCGCGTAGCAGAACATGTAGGGTCGTTCCGGGTGGACTCCATCCGTGTGGTACGACTGGCTGTTAATGAAGGCCTGAACCGTTCTATTTGTGTCGCAATATGCTTTCCATCGCTCCGTGATATCGGCGAATTCAGTCGGGTTGGGATGGTCTTCCCCGCGCTCTAGCATCTGCGAGCTGTTCACATAAACCTGGGTCTTCAGCCCGGCCGCCTTAACGGTCTTCAGCATCTCGAGGAAAGGGTCCACCCCGGAAGTTGCACGCGGAACCACCAGATTGATGGGGTCACCATTGGTATCCGTATCCCCGTGCCACAGGCTTTCCAGCAAATCGTGCGGCCCCCAATGCACGGGCGATGAGGTATACGACTCGTTTAAGTGAAGTTGAACGTAATCGAGCGTTCTTAGTCCTGCTATCTGATCCAAAAAACGATCGGCAGACAAGGTCTCGCTAAGACCATTATCTCGCTTGGCAGGCTTCCAGTTTATTCCCCACGATCCTCTCAGCCAGTCAGCACGCTCTCCTTGACCGAGGAGCACTTCCGGCGAGGAGGCACTGATGGCTACATTGTCCACGGCGGAAAGCAAAGCGACGCAAACTATGATTGTTTGTTTCATTTTGATCTTCCTTCCTTCATTTTCACCTGCGGCGGTACGCGGCCATAGTTCGGATCGTAGACAGTAACGTCCATCCCCTGCGGGGTCTGCCAGCCGGGCTTCGGCTTGTGCGTCACATAAGCATAGTATGGAGTGGCCGTCAGATCGGGGCCGATGAAGACCGGAGCGAGGTGGGTGATGCCCTTTTTCAAGGAAACCTTGAAAGTGACCTCCTTGGCTCCCTCTGGGATGTCTTTGGTTTCGTCGACATCACCGATACGTAGGCGCGCCTGCTTATAGTTAAACGCCTTGCCATAGGTGCCGTCGTTGATGCCCTTGTCGGCCTCGACAGGCCAGCGGCGCAGCGAGATTTCGTAGTCGCCCGACCGTTCGACCTCGATCGCCCAAAAAGACTCCTCCGCGACTCCACCCTTCCGAATGTGACCCTGACTCCACGGCGGGAGCTTGTCGATCAGCCAGTCGTGTGAAGAGAGCGAGACGATCGGCGAATAATCGGATCCGATGACCATGTAGCTGGTGAGGTCATGTTCCCGGGAGACGTCGTCCCAGAATTTGTCATACTCAGCACGCAGGCGCTCGAACACTTCGGGATGTTGCGCGGAAAGATCGGAGGTCTGCTTCGGATCGTCCTTCAGTTCGAAGAGTTCCTTGCCGTTGACCAAGCGCCAGCGATCGGTCATCACGGCGCACTTGCGCCATTTGATCGGATCGACCACGCGCTGGGATTCGACGACAAGCACGCGGTCGGGCCAGTTCGGAGTCTCTGAA
>Ga0307378_10010696_pt1 | contig 11891 bp, 12 predicted proteins | sample UN1MG_FD_202238 | JGI IMG/M metagenome (GOLD analysis project Ga0307378, IMG submission 202238) | Soil microbial communities from Risofladan, Vaasa, Finland - UN-1 | ecosystem: Environmental > Terrestrial > Soil > Coastal area > Acid sulfate soil | place: Finland: Risofladan, Vaasa | collected...
TGTGCGCCATCCCGCCCATTTTCCTGCGGGGGTCGTAAATCGTGACTACGACACAAGAGCCTATACCCTGTGAAGATATAATTTGTGGCGCGCTATTCACGGCTCCCTCTCCCATCTTTATCGTAATCTTATGCTGAACCATAAGCCTTCTTTGCCTGTCCCAAAGCATCAATCATCGGTTTTACTGACTCAAGGGAAGGAATTATCAGCAGTAAAGTTCTAATGTGATGTTCTTCCATCAAAAATTCGTTTTCAATCAGGAGGGCCGTCTGAATCTGAATGCTTGTCTTTATCAACGCTTCATCAAGAAGCGGCTGAATCATGTCAATGACTAATATCGGGACGGTATGATATATGTTTAACCCGCAGAAGTCGTGGATGGCGGTTAAATAGACTCCGCTAAGGATGTTGCCAATTTCAACTACCACGGAGAGTTCTACTTCTTCCGATTTCTGCCCCGATAATTTGCTGAGTCCCAGCAGCGTTTTTTCTGCTATGCTTACCAGCTCCTTCCTGGATTCCTCCGGCACGATGAAAAACATGGCACCACCTATGTCACCGACCATTCCCATCCTGACACATGCCACCAGCGAGGCAGGATTGTCCAGGATAGTGGATACCTGCACAACCGGCAGGACATGCACCTTGGGTATTATCAAATCTACCGGGTACTGAAGCATCTGCTGCAAGGCGGTAACGGCGTTGCCGGCTCCAATGTTCATCATTTCCCGTATGAAATCCAGCTGTTCCTCGGTAAAAAGTTGTGTATTTGTACTCATGTTACATACTCCTCTTTCTGTATAGTCGTGAAGCCCAGCAATCCGGGAACATCCAGGAGCAATGCTACCCTGCCATTCCCCATAATGGTACCTCCGGAGAAGCCCGTGAAATGCTGCGCCAGTGGGTCAAACGGCTTGATAATGTTTTCCGCCTGGTCCACCACCGTGTCCACGCCGAGGCCGATTAACTTATCTCCTCTATTGACGATAATAGCAATCGTCCCCTCCAGGTTTTCCTGGTCGGGAATGTTTAGTATTTGATGTAATCTGACAAAAGGGATAACTTCGTTACGGAGAACAAGTGCCTGCTGGTCATGAATCTTTTTTATGTCCTGAGGTTTGACTCCGAGTGTTTCTTGAACAATATCGGTTGGAATGGCAAAAATATGCTGACCGACACCAATCATCAGTGTTTGTATCACCGCTGTAGTTAACGGCAACCTCAGGGTGAAGGTTGTTCCCTTGCCTTTTTCTGTGATTATGTTAACCGTGCCACCAAGTTTTTTTACCGAGTTTCTGACTACGTCCAGTCCTACACCCCGCCCCGATACCTCAGTTACCTTTTCGGCGCTGCTGACCCCTGATTCGAACAGCATCTCCAGGATGTCGCTATCTGGCAGAGACTCAGCCTCCTCTGGTTTAATTAGCCCCTTTTTGACGAATACTTCCTTTAATTGCTTAGGCTCAATACCAGCGCCATCATCGGCAACACTGATTGATACAAAGTTTTCCATCCTGCTGGCAGCGAGCTTTATGGTACCCACTTTCTTTTTGCCCTGTTGCTGCCGGGATTCTACGGTGTCGATGCCATGGTCAACAGCGTTTCGGAGCAGATGGACCAGAGGCTCGCCGATGGTGTCCAGCACCGCCTTATCCAATTCTATTTCGCTACCTTCGAGGATAAGCTCTATCTCCTTACCGGCTTCTCTGGCTAAATCTCGCACCATTCTTGGGAACTTCTGGAAGATTTCTCCAACAGGTACCAGGCGTGCTGCCGACACATTTTCCTGCAATTCGTTAATCATGCGGTCAATACCTGCCAGCACCGCTTTCAACTCCTTATTCGTGATGCCGGCAACCATGGTATCAACACGTCTCTTGTTGATGATGAGCTCGCCAACTATATTAAACATAGCATCCAGCAGGTCTATATCAACCTTGACAGTATGTATCTTCTCCAGAGACAGCAACGAGGCTTTCCCTGGTTTACCGGCTGTCGGCTTTTCATCAAGTTTGGACGCACCTGACGACATTTTCTCTATCTTCCTGACGATATCTTTAAGACCGGCCCCGCCGTGCCTTCCCTCGGCATGTTCCTTGACCATCACTTCAAGCTTATCGGTGATTTCAAAAAGGACATCAATGGTATCTTGTGTAACTGCCAGTTCATGTTTTCTCAGGCGGTCCATAAGGTCTTCACAGGAGTGGGCCAGCTCGGCAACGTCGGAAAATTCCAGCATCGCTGACGAACTCTTGAGGGTATGAACGCGCCGGAATATCTCTTCCAGATGTTCTGTCTGGCCGGGGTCTTTCTCCAAAGCAAGTAGTGCCTTGTTAGTTGCCTGAAAACCTTCCCGACAATCAGCCAGGTAATCATTAATAAATATCGAGATATCAAGTTTATCTATGTCAGGCATTTTTCTTTGCACGCCCTTTTCTGTTCATAATCATTCTCAAAACAGCCCCGGCAATCAGGGGCAGCGGTACTATTTCATCAACGCAGCCCATTTCAATAGCCGCTTTAGGCATACCAAAGACGACGCAGGTTGACTCGTCTTCAGCAATAGTGCTGCCGCCTGCCTCCTTGATTGCCTTTAGCCCATGGGCCCCATCAGTCCCAAGCCCGGTCAGGAGTACCCCAAGAGTACTATCGCCGTAAGCCTTAGCTGCTGATTCCATCGCATAATCTATAGATGGAAAGATATCCTGAGTTGATATTTGCCTGCTCAAGCGTATTTTATTGCTACTTCCATTCGCCATAACCATGGTATGGTAACTACCGGGTGCAATTAGAACCCGCCCCGATTCTATGGTTTCCCCCCTTTTAGCGACTGAAACCGTTAGTGGGCAGCACCATTTGAGCCTATCCACAAATGACGATATGAATTCTGGGCTCATGTGCTGAACTACGATAATTGCCGTGGAAATGTCGCTCGGAAATCCCGACAGTACCTGTGCCACGGCACTCGGCCCGCCGGTTGATGCTCCAATGACGACTATCTCTTTCCGTGTTGCTAACCCTGGCTTTTGTGGTTGATAACGTTCCACCGGCAGTGGCAACCTCATTTTATGCACATTGACGCTGGCGACTGCCTTCACTTTGGCAATAATCTCTTCGCCCAGCTTATCAATATCATAAGAGATAACGCCGGATGGTTTCGTGATAAAATCCACCGCACCGTATTCAAGGGACTTGATGGCGATGGTAGCATCTCTCTTGTTGAGAGCACTGAGCATCAAGACGGGGGTGGGGTGCTCAGCCATAATATGCACCAGCGCCGTAAGCCCGTCCATTACCGGCATCTCAATATCGAGAAGGACAACATCAGGATGTAGCTGATTGACTTTTTGTATGGCTTCATGCCCATCGGCAGCGGTGCCAATGACCTCAATGGACTGTTCTAATGCCATAATATGCGTCAGTGCTTTCCTCATGAAACTTGAGTCATCAACAATTAATACCTTAATCACGAGACACCATCCTGATTCGTTCAATCATTACGCAGGGTAATTTCACTCTGTTTTACTTTTCCTTTAATTTTAGAACCTTGCTGATTTCGTTAACTATCTCTGTTGGCTTAAAAGGCTTCCGGATGTATCCTGCCGCACCGATCTTATGAGCTTCTTCCTGCCTGTCTTCATTACCTACGGCGGTCACCATGATGACCTTTGCTTTTGGGGCTTCTTTAGTAATTTCCTTTAATGCCCAAAAACCGTCCTTTCCTGTCATCAGAAAATCCAGTGTGACAACATCAGGCTTATATTTCAGGTATAGTTCCAGTGCCTCCTGCCCTTCCTTGGCCATACCGACAACGGTATGGCCAGCACTTTCAACGATATATTTCAAGGAATTCCTCATAAAAGAAGCGTCATCTGCTATCAATACTGTCGCCATTATCCTGTCCTCCTTTTTGTCTGTCTCTTCCCGGTATCCACGGATGGTTTAGTATCCAGGATATCGGGTTTCATCTTCTGAGACTCTTTTACAGCTTGCATCTTATCGGTTACCAGTTCCGATGATTGCGCAGCGTCAGTCTGAGTCGTGTCTGGCTCCGGTATTTCAACAGTCTGGATTTTACTGATTGCCTGATTGAGCTCATCCACATTAACTAGCGCAGTGCCAGTCAATACCTTATCCAGGTCGAGCAAGATAATCAGTCTTTTATCCAGCATCCCTATGCCGGTGATATATTCTTTCGACTCGGCTGTGGACGTCGATTCAGGTAGATTCTGTACTGAGCTATCCGGTATTTTGACTACTTCCTCTACAGAGTCAACGGTTATTCCGATAGGATAGCTGTCCAGCTCCACTACAATGACACGTGTATCCTCATCATGCTCTTTTGGTTCGAACCCGAACTTCTTGCGGAAATTGATAACCGATGCAATTCGCCCGCGAAGATTCATGATACCTTCAATATATGGCGGGGCATTGGGTACATGTGAAACGGGTAACACTTGGGAAATTTCCTGTACCCGCATGGCCTGGATGCCCAATTCCTGTGACTGGGCGGTAAATACCAGGTATTGATCTGCCTCAACTTCTTCGGCAACCAGTTCTTCATCTTCAGTAACTTGAACTGACATGTCACTTTCCTCCGTTACCAGATATTTTCTTTGCAGCTACTTTTACTGTTGCTACAGGTAGGGCTGTCTTCCGCTTTCTTACAGCTATGGCTGTTTCTCGTTTGGTTGCCTCTGTATCCTTCTGCATATCTTCCTTGAGCTCAAACCGACCCACAGTTTGCTGTAAAGTCTCTGACATGTCTGCGAGTGTTGAAGCTATGGAGTTTAGTTCCTGCATCTTGGCAAGGAGGTCTCTCGCACTGGCCGCCAATTGTGTACCGCTGGATGATGTGTCAGCGGCGATACCGCTAACTTTATCCAGACTCTTTGAGATAGCATCAATGCTGGTTTTTTGGGCACCAGCAGATGCCGAAATTTCTTGAGCTGTCTTGGAAGTATTTTCTACAGATTGGTTAATATCAGTAAATGATTTTGATGTTTCTCCAATAGACTTTCTTCCGAGCTCAACATTACTCGCCATTGTCTTAATCGTTGTGACAGTTGCCTCTGTTTCTTTCAGTACAGCTTGGACCAGGGTTGATATGTCTCTAGCCTGTTTTTTGCTGTCAGCGGATAGAGTCTTGACCTCCTCAGCAACAACGGCAAATCCCTTACCCTGCTTACCGGCACGGACCGCCTCGATTGCTGCGTTAATAGCCAGAATATTTGTTTGAGTCGCTATGTCTCGAATCACATCCACTATCTCCTGGATCTTCTCACTGCTCTTACTGAGCATATCAATCCTGTCCACGGATTCCTTTGACCCTTCCAGCATGAGATCGGTGTTCTTAATGGTCTCTTCCATAGCATGGCCACCAGCTTCTGTGACCTTGTTGGCAGACTCAAACATTTTAATCATGTTCTCCACACGGGTAAGTGTATCGGTGGCTGTCTCCCCAACCCCCCCACTTTCTTTGGACGCTTCGGCTATCAATTGTGCCTGATTTTTAGCTCCTTCAGCTATTTGCTCTACGGCCGTTGATAGTTGTGTCGCCATTGCATTCATTTCCTGCCCGGTGCTTATCATGTTTTGGGAGGCTTCTCCGATACTGACCCCCGCACCCGTGAGCTCTCTTACGATTCCCCTCAGGCTTTCTATGGTAGCGTTAATGCCGTCTACCATAGACGCGAACTCACCTTGTGCTTCGACCTCTATCCCTCCCAACTGACCTTCGGTGCCTACCTCTCTGGCAACCCTGGTTACCTCTGAGGCAAAAGCGCCGAGCTGGTCTACCATGGTATTGATGGTGTTCTTAAGCTGTTGTATCTCTCCCTTGACTTCAACCGTAATCTTACGTGACAGGTCACCCTGGGCAACAGCGGTAGTTACCTCGGCGATGTTCCTCACCTGGCTGGTTAGATTAGCTGCCAGCATATTGACGTTGTCTGTCAGTTCCTTCCATGTTCCAGCAACGCCTCTTACCTCAGCCTGGCCGCCCAACTGACCTTCATTACCTACTTCTCTGGCAACCCTGGTTACTTCTGAGGCAAAAGCGCCGAGCTGGTCCACCATGGTATTGATGGTGTTCTTAAGCTCCAGTATTTCACCCAGGGCCTCAACCGTTATCTTACGCGACAGGTCACCCTGGGCAACGGCCGTGGTTACCTCCGCGATGTTCCTCACCTGGCTGGTTAGATTACTCGCCATGGCATTTACATTGTCAGTCAGGTCTTTCCAGGTGCCGGCAACACCGGTTACTTTGGCCTGGCCACCCAACTGACCTTCGGTACCTACCTCTCTGGCAACCCTGGTTACTTCTGAGGCAAAAGCGCCGAGCTGGTCCACCATGGTATTGATGGTGTTCTTAAGCTCCAAAATTTCACCCATGGCCTCAACCGTTATCTTACGCGACAGGTCACCCTCCGCAACGGCCGTGGTTACCTCGGCGATGTTCCTCACCTGGCTGGTTAGATTACTCGCCATGGCATTTACATTGTCAGTCAGGTCTTTCCATGTGCCGCCAACGCCCTTGACTTCAGCCTGACCGCCAAGCTTGCCTTCGGTACCTACCTCTCTGGCAACCCTGGTTACCTCAGCGGCAAAGGCATTTAGCTGGTCCACCATATCATTAACCGTGTTACCTATTCTTAAGAACTCACCCTTAATAGGTCTTCCTTCAAGTTCCAATGTCATCTTTTCTGATAAATCTCCACTGGCAACCGCGGTAATAACCCGGGCAACCTCTATTGTGGGTTGGGCTAAATTATTAATCATTGAATTCATTGAATCGGCGCTGACTTGCCAAGCACCAGAGATTTCTAACAGTGCGACACGTTCTGTCAACTTACCCTCTTCACCAACAACCTTGCTCGTACGAATAATCTCATTAGCCAACCTTTCATTTAAGATAACGACGTCATTGAACACCTCAGATATCTCTCCCATAACGCCATTCTTTCCCGTCGGCAATCGGACTGAAAAATCACCTTTTTTAACAGCCCTAAGTGCCTCCAGCAATAATCCCAGCCGGGCATTGCCGTCAGTACCCGGCGCGATGGCCTCCTTTTTCTCCTCCACCACACTCTCGTCTGGCGGTCGTTCATCGGCATCTTGCTCTTCAAAAAAGACGGAACGACCTGGCTTACGTTCCTTTTCTACGTTTTTCATCTCACTTCCTCCTTGTTTGTTATTTGTTCTTCTGATTAGCATTGGTACTTATACTCTTGGTGATTTCTGCATACGCCCTCCCAACTCGGCTCCCGGGAGCATAGTGCGATATAGGCACTCCCTGTCGCTGCGTCTCGTAGATTTCTATAGAGTCCGGAACGACAAACACCGTTTCGAACATTGTCTTCAGGCTTGCCTCAATTTCTTGTGATGGACTGCGCCTGCGAAGTATTCTTGAGAATACATCGGGTTTGGCATATCTAATCAAGACCGCCGTGATTCCATTGATAGGGTGTCCAGCCATCCGCTTGATATCACGGAAAGATGCTTTAAGATTGTCTAGGGCTTCCAGAGAGAAAATGCTCGGGTCGAGTGGTACTACCACCTGATCAGATGCGCATAGGCCGTTAATCGTCAACAGACCCGAGCCGGGCGGCAAATCAACCAGTATGTAATCATATAAAGGTCTTACCTTCTCCAGAACTCGGTTCAAGATACCGGCCCTATTTTCAGTATGCTGTACCAAGACCTCCGCCACAGCTAAATCCGGTTCGGAGGGCGCAACGTGCAGGTTTTCCACATCGGTCTCCAGTATCACTTGGGTGATCGGTACACTCTCATAACCGTCACACTGGTCTAAAACCGCATCGTACATGGAGTATTTCAGTGTTAATGTGTCAATACCCAGACCTGATGTGGCATTGGCTTGAGGATCAAAATCCACCACCAGTACCTTGCTGCCGCTTTTGGCCAAGTAGCCGGCGATGCTCAGGCAAGAAGTGGTTTTCCCTGTGCCACCCTTGTGGTTAGCGAAGACAATACATTCTGCTGCTCTTGACATTTTCTTAGCTTGCCCCTTTTCTTGTTTCTTCAAAGAGTCTTCCTCCACGACTGACTCTGGTAGCTTCGGATTTGATTCTGTTTATATCGTCCTCGGTGAATAAGTCTCCACTCTTTTCTGTCCCTACTCATTATATTTTTGCACTTTGATTCTTATGGTTCGTGCTTTAACCTTATTCAACTCGTCCTCGGTAAATATCCTCCATCCTCTACTGCTTTTGCGTATTTCTTTGAACATACCCAGTCTAAGCCATCGGAACAGTGTGGGGCGGCTAATACTCGCCTCCTCGCATATCTCCGAGGTAGTGTAATAAACCTTACCATCTATTTTTGTCGGCATAATCCAATTCTCCTTGAATGAGATTGATACTGTTAATTATGGATTAGTCCAATCACAACCACATCACAAAATACCGGTAATACCTCACAAAAATGTTACAGTTTGTCTTATTGGCATGATTGCCGAACTTTAATGCCAGTTGACCATATCATGGCACTATTATTGCCTATTGAAAATAGCCTATTAGTACTAACTTGGTTAATCTATATGTACTAGGTTCAATCCGTATTGAACTTAATCGAGAGGGTGGAGCTGATAGCGGCAAATCATCACCGTAATTAGTGTGAGGGAATTGAGGATAACCCTCATTGTCGAAGGGTAACGGTGGGGCTATGTATGGTCTTGCAGAAATGACTTTTGGCACACTCCCTGGCTCTGCCTGACCTGACTCCCAAAAACTGGTCCAGTTATAATGTTAGTCTGAAGACTAGAAGGGGGGGCATAATGGTCAGAAAGACCTACAGACCGGAACAGATCATCAACAAGCTGAGGGAAGCCCAATTTCGATGAAGACATGTAGTTTTGACTGTACGAAGGTCATTAGACAGGAAAGGTATTTAGAGAAGAAAGTGACTCGAGTTCCATAATACAAGTGCAGTATAAGATACACATAATACAGAATTGGTTGTAAGTGCCACGCGAGGATACTTTTGGTATAAACGCCAAAGCATCAGGACGCAAAAGATTACGCCGACTGCCTTAAATATGAAAAACGCAGGTTGTCCGACTAGATTCACTAGAAAAGGATTTAGTTCTCTAGCCAAGTCTAATTCAACAAGAAAGTGAGACACGACACTATCGGCCGTATTTAACAGAATTAAAGAAAAAAGAAGAATTTTCAATTTTGAATTCCTGGCGGGTTCTTGTTCATAATAACTTCTATAGTTTTGCTATACATTTTACCGTGCTAGCTGTAAAAACATCATAAAGTGAATGTAAAGATTTTGTTAAAAGTTATGGTAGGAAGCAATGCCATAATGACCTAGGTCCCCTCCTCGGCTTTCTATAGCAGTAACCGAAACACTAATGAGAAATAATGTGGGGATACTAAAAGGATACCGAGAGCTAGAATATTTTGTACACTGGTATTGAGGTGCCCGTTTCACTCATAGAAGCAGGCAGACACAACAGGGACGGGCGACTCCAAAGGAGGCTTTGGCACGAATGGCACGCTTCTATCTACATGAGTATACCGAACTAAGGTAGTCTGTTAGCCAGTTGATAGGTCAGCAGAAGCTGCTGTAGACTCGGAATCAACTGCTTCTTCTCAAACAGTAGTTCGGAATGCTTCCATACTGGCTGGCCACCCAGAAATTGAACAAAACATCGGAATGTTACTTCTGAATAAGCCTTCACTGGCTCTGCAAAATCCCTGTGTTATAATGTCAGACATATGGCTGATATAGTTGAGCTATCGAAACAAGATGTCAATGCTCTCTTTGCTGCAATGGGTGAAGAGGTAGTAACTCATCGCTCTGAGGTCGCATTCGTTCAACTCCGTCTGTCGGCTGAGCGTTTTGTCGTACCCCTGTGCGGACTTGCTGTAGAAAAACTCTTGAACGTACTGAAACCCAATCAATACCACGTGCGCTTTGAGAAGCAGCTCCAGCACTTTAAGCAAGGCCCCATTGACCTGATACTTGTACCGATTGCCAAAGACGGGAAAGAAGATCGGAATAATCCGTACTGCTTCGAGTTCAAGATGGTCTGGTCGAAAGGCATCAAGGATAATATAGCAGGAATTAAGAAAGACATTGAGAAGCTAGATGGATATTATCGAGGGTATGCAGTTGCCATACTATTCTCTTTTGATGGAGGTCCTGGTTGGGCTCCATACGCACACAAAGGAGATATGGAATGGTTGGTGAAAGAGGTAGTGACAGAGATTGGCACACCAGTTTATCAAGGGCAAGAGTATCGGATTGCCAGTCATGAAGTAGAAGGTAAGTTGACACTAATAGCATGGGCAGCAGGCACCAAATACACCGGATGAAAAAAGGGTAAGGGTACCCCCCTCTTTCTCATCATATTTTAAGATGTGTAGATAACACTATAATTCTTCAACGATTTATCTGTATATATCCCCGAAATATTCACCGTTGATACCACTGCTATATTCAATTTCCTATTCAATCCAATCCTCGGCAAACATATGTCATGGACCCATCGTATCTAGTCTATCGTTGACCCGTTGTATATAGTCCATGGAAATCCATCATTGGCTCGTGGTGTCTAGTCAATGAATTACCCTGGACTTTCCACTATAGGTCTATTGTACCTAGTCTGTGGATTTCATGGATTGATTCATCGTACCCGCTCAACAGCTCTTCCTTATACCTGGGAGCATTTGATTAATAGCTGACTGCCAATTTAGTATCAGTGGATTCCCTATGGGCCTCCACAACATTTCCAAGAGTTAATACCTTCACTATAACCTAAACAAAATCCTCATTTGTGCAATGCCTAATGCTTCAAAACCTCTATCATTCGTGCGGCTAGGTCCGGTTCCTCGAGTGAATCCAGGAACTGCAGTAATGCAGCTTCAACCGCGGTCTGAAGCGCTTTTCCCGCAGATTGTTTGCTACCACGCCACTTGCCTTTCTTGTCTGTGGCAGCCCTGTAGAATCTGCTATACAAATCTTCAGGTATCTCGGCTTTCAGCGTAACTGTAGCCATCTGTGTCCTCCTTTGAGTGCCTCTTTCGTAATTCATCCGGTGGTTAATCTAGTGAGGACAGGAGCTAAGCCCGTATTCCTAGAGCATTAAGCACAGCGGATTTCAGGGGTTTTAGACTAATGTTGTCTATGTGCTGGATGACCTCAATGGCTTCTCCATCCTTCACGATACATATATCGACTCCGCCACCGACAGTGGTTTGAACGCTGGACACGAGGGTATACAAAGAAGGCATCACCTTTGCCGCGTCTTGAGCATTGAGATTGCCATCGGCCAATAGCAAGTCGACAAGAGGACGAGCATAGGCACTACCCGAGCCAATGCATGCCCAGGGAACGTCGGAAAGCCCGGCGCCGAAAATCGTGTAGAGTTTGGCTTTACCATTAGTGACGTTTTCCAGCCCAGCCAGCACAAATCCAAAAGATTCTTCAACCTTATCCCTATATAGACCGACCAGCTCGTTGACTACGTTTATGGTGATTTCCACAATATCAAATAGCTTCACATTCTGTGATTGGCTCTGCGATTCCTCAGCCCTATGTTCGATGAAAATCTGAGCCTCGTTCAGGACTGCATCATCGCCGGCACCCGCCAGCACCACCCCACAGTTTAACTTGAACAATTTCATGGTTTCGGGACCTTTTTCATATCGAGCTAAGCGTCTACGGTCAGCAGCTAGCACAACTCCATCCTGGCATTGCGCTCCAATAATGAGTGTCATATTTTACCTCCCCATGGCTCAACAACTCGTTTTCTAGGGATTCTGGATGGAGAGGCGTGGCAGTACCATATTTTGATAAGGGGGATAACCTATGCCAAATAGAGAACCGTACCACGACCTCCCCCCAATACTGAAAAATCG
>Ga0307378_10010699_pt1 | contig 11889 bp, 9 predicted proteins | sample UN1MG_FD_202238 | JGI IMG/M metagenome (GOLD analysis project Ga0307378, IMG submission 202238) | Soil microbial communities from Risofladan, Vaasa, Finland - UN-1 | ecosystem: Environmental > Terrestrial > Soil > Coastal area > Acid sulfate soil | place: Finland: Risofladan, Vaasa | collected...
TGTACCTCCTCGCCGCCGACGGTTCGACGCGGAGACTCGACCTGCCGTTCACCGGCATCAACTCTCTCGTCGCGGACGGTGACGCCATCGTCGCGATGGCCGCCAGCTTCGTCACCGAACCGGCGATCGTGCGGATCGTCGTCGGCGCGGACCGAGGAGACGTCGAGACCCTCAGCCGGCCGCGCGAGCTGGGCCTCGACACGTCCTGGTTCTCGATCGCCCAGCCGATCTCCTTCGCCAGTGGCGCCGAAGAGCGAACTGCACATGCGCTCTTCTATCCGCCCACCAACCCCGACCACAGTCCGCCCGAGGCCGAGCTGCCGCCGCTCGTGGTCAAGATCCATGGTGGTCCGACATCGGCCGCCAGGCCCCAACTGTCGCTGGGCATCCAGTACTGGACGAGCCGCGGGTTCGGCGTGGTCGACGTCAACTACGGCGGCTCGACCGGTTACGGGCGTCCCTACCGTGAGCTGTTGGACCGACGATGGGGGATCGTCGACGTCGAGGACTGCGTCGCCGCCGCCCGGTTCCTGGCCGACACCGGCCGCGCAGATCCCGACCGCCTCTGCATCACCGGCGGGTCGGCGGGCGGCTTCACCGTTCTGGCCGCTCTGTGCTCCTCGGACGCGTTCGGCGCCGGCGCCAGCCACTACGGCGTCGCCGATCTCGAGGCACTCGCCACCGATACCCACAAGTTCGAGAGTCGGTACCTCGATCGGTTGATCGGGCCGTACCCCGCCGAGCGGGCCGTGTACCTCGAGCGTTCGCCGATCCACCACGTCGACTCGCTGTCGTCTCCGCTGATCGTCTTCCAGGGGCTCGAGGACGAGATCGTGCCTCCGAACCAGGCCGAGATGATCGTCCATGCCGTGCGGTCCAAGGGTGTGCCCGTTGCGTACGTCCCGTTCGAGGGGGAGCAGCACGGCTTCCGAAAGGCCGAGAACATCCGGGCGGCACTCGACGGAGAGCTCGCGTTCTACGGTCGGGTGTTCGGCTTGGTCCCTGCCGGTGACCTCCCCGACGTCGCCATCGACAACCTCTGACGGTCTCGTTTTCGACGGTGACGACCTCCGGCCGCCAGACTGAGGAAATGGCACGCATCCTGGTGACCGAGAAGATCGCCGACGGCGGGCTCGACCGACTCCGGGCTGCAGGTCACGACGTCGACGTGCAGCTGGGGCTTTCCCCGGACGAACTGCTTTCCGCCGTCCCCGGAGCCGCGGCGCTCATCATCCGATCCTCGACGACGGTCACCGACGCGGTGCTGGCCGCCGGTGCCGATCTCGTCGTGGTCGGCCGTGCCGGCCTCGGCGTCGACAACGTCGACGTCGAAGCAGCGACCCAGCGAGGTGTGATGGTGGCCAATGCCCCCGGCACCAACAGCCTCTCGACCGCCGAGCATGCGATGGCGCTGCTCCTGTCGTTGGCCCGCAACGTCCCACAGTCGCATCGGGCGCTCGTCGAGGGTCGCTGGGAGAAGTCCGGGTGGCAAGGAGTCGAGCTCCACGGCAAGACGCTCGGGGTCCTCGGGCTCGGTCGCATCGGCACGCTGGTGGCCCAACGGGCCCTGGCGTTCGGGATGCGCATCGTCGCGTGGGATCCGTGGACCACGGCCGACCGCGCCCGCAAGCTCGGCATCGAGCTGACCGAGCTCGACGAGCTGTTCGCCGAGTCCGACTTCGTCTCGCTTCACCTGCTGAAGACGGCCGAGTCGACCGGGATCGTCAACGCAGACGTGCTGGCCAAGGCCAAGCCCGGGCTGCGCATCGTGAACGCAGCCCGCGGTGGCCTGATCGACGAGGCCGCGCTCGCCGATGCCATCGTGAACGGTGTGGTCGCCGGGGCCGCGCTCGATGTCTTCGAAACCGAGCCGATGACCGACTCGCCCTTGTTCGCACTGCCTGAGGTCGTGGTCACCCCTCACCTGGGCGCCAGCACACAGGAGGCACAGGACAAGGCTGGGGTGACCGTCGCCGAGCAGGTCGTCCTCGCGCTGGCCGGCGATTTCGTCCCGTTCGCGGTGAACGTCTCGGCCGACGCCGCCTCAGAGGCCGCTCGCCCGTTCCTTCCCCTCGCAGAGCGGTTGGGCGAGTTGTTCGTCGCGCTCAGCGAAGGCGTGCCCGACCATCTCGACATCGAGTACCACGGCGAACTGGCCGACGGCGACACCCGGATCCTCACGTTGTCGGTTCTCAAGGGCATCTTCGGTCGGGTGAGCGACGAGCCGGTGACCTACGTCAACGCCCCCCAACTGGCCGAGTCGCGTGGCATGGAGTACCGCGAGTCGAAGACCGCGACCGCCCATGACTACGTGAACCTGATCTCCCTGCGGGGCGGCGACCACAGCATCGCCGGGACACTCGTGGGGTTGAAGAGCGAACCCAAGATCGTGATGCTCGACGACCACGTGCTCGATGTGCCGCCGGCCAACAACATGCTCGTCGTGCGGAACCTCGACCAGCCGGGCATGATCGCCACCGTGACCTCGGCACTCGGCGCAGCCGGCGTGAACATCGACGACATGCACCTCGGTCGGGCCGAATCGGGCGAAGCCGCCCTGATGGTGCTCGCCACCACACCCGAGGTCCCCGCCGACGTGCGCGACACCCTGCGCGCCACTCCGGGCATCGCGTCGGTGCACGTGATCACGTCCTGAGCGGCGTCTTCGAGGAGTTCCCGGCGGCGAGGGTCACACCCCGACCGGTGGATCAGCGCTTGGCGGCCCTGAACCCGTCGGCTTCGGCGTCGGCCGGCGTGGCGTAGCAGCGGTCGGGGCTCGTGCGGTCGTAGCTGAGGCCGCCGAGGACGTGGAAGATCTTGCTCGACATCTTGGCCTTGACCGGATGGGTGGTCGGACACACGTCGCCGTTCGGCTCGACCCAGCTCACCGGCTTCTCGGCCGTGGCCGGCGCCGGTTTGCCCGCCTCCGGTGCAACGGGCGGCCAGGACGGGGCGGCCCCCGGCTCGGCCGGCGAGGGGACGACGGCGGGCCGCGGACGACTCTGGATGATCTTGGCGATCAGGGCCACCAGAGCGGCCAGCAGGCCGAGCTTCAGCCCGACGCGACAGGACTTGCGGATCATGCGACTCCCTTGGGACGTTCAGCGGACCGTACGGTAGTGGCTGACGCTGATGCGACGAGGGGAAGGGCCTCGGCTCGACCCACGATCTCACGGGACAGCGCCCCGAAGATCACGGCGTGGAACGGGACCAGCGAGTACCAGTAGGCCCGCCCGAGGAGCCCTCGGGGGAAGAAGATCGCCCGTTGGACCAGCCGCCGTGTGGACTCGTCGTCGACGATCGACCATTCGAGCCACGCCTCGCCTGGCAGCTTCATCTCGGCACGGAGCCGCAGCAGGCTCGGCCTCGTGGTCGTCTCGACCCGCCAGAAGTCGATGGCGTCCCCGACTCGCACGTCATCGGGATGACGGCGTCCGCGACGCATCCCGACGCCACCGACCACCGAGTCGATCCAGCCCCGGAGGGTCCAGAGCAGATCGGCCACGAACCACCCGCGGTCACCGCCGATACCGCTCACCGTGGCGTACAGCGCATCGGCGGAGGCGGTGGTGGTGATGGTTCGTTCGTCCTCGAGGAGCGTGCCACCGGCCCAGTCGGGATCGGTCGGGAGGGGCTCGGCCGGATCGCGGCCCGGAAGAGTGGCGCTCGACCACCGCGTGGGGACGGCGAGGTCGGCCACTCGGTGCAATGCGAGTTCGAGCGCGCGCCGGAACGGCGTCGTCTCGAGAGGGATCACGTCGTCGATCGCGTGGTCGTTGACGATGACCTCGTTCTGGAGACTCGCGACCAGCGGTTTGGCGAGGTCGCGCGGGAGCGACGTCACGAGACCGACCCAGTGCGACGACAGGCTCGGCGAGAGCACCGGGACCGGCACGATGAGTCGTCGGCGGAGCCCGGCCACCTCGGCGTGGATCCGCATCATGTCCTCGTAGGTGACCACGTCGGGGCCACCCACCTCGAAGATGCGTCCGGCCGCCGCCGGAGTCTCGATCGACTTCACGAGGTAGTGAAGGATGTCGCGAACCGCGATGGGCTGACAGCGAGTGCGGACCCAGCGAGGCGTGATCATCGCGGGGAGCACCTCGACCAGGTTGCGGAGCATCTCGAAGCTCGCGCTTCCCGAGCCGATGATCACCGCCGCCCGGAGCTCGGTCACCGGCACCGTCCCCGCGGCCAGGGTGCGGCCCACTTCGTGGCGGCTTCGGAGATGGCTCGACAGCTCACCGTCGTCCTTGTCGCCCAGGCCCCCGAGATAGACGATCTGCTCGACGCCAGCCTGCTCGGCGGCGATGCGGAACGTCTCGGCCGCCACCCGGTCGCGCTCCGCGAAGTCGTGGGTGTGGCCCATCGAGTGAACCAGGTAGTAGGCGGCCCGGACCCCCTGCATGGCCGCGGTCATCGCGTCGAGGTCGGTGACACTTCCTTCAACCACCTCGACCTGGTCGCGCCACTCGACGGCATCGAGCTTCGACGGCGTTCGGGCCACGCACCGCACGTCGTGTCCGGCCTCGAGCAGTGCCGGGACCAGGCGCCCGCCGATGTAGCCGGTTGCGCCTGTCACGAGGATCGATGGTGCTGCCATGGGCCGACAGTGTGCCCGGCGGGTGCCCGCACAACACCGTCACCGCCTGAAACACTCTCCCGGATGTCTCGGAGCCGATGGTGGGGTGTGGTGGCGTTGTCGCTGCTCGCCGGGTGCGGGGCGGCGCCGATCCGAGACGTCGAACAGGATCCGCTCTCGACACCGACGTCCGCTTCGGCTCCCGGCGAGGTCATCGGCACGGTCGGAGCCGACAGCCTCGACGATCCGTACTTCCCGGGCCTGGGCAACGGTGGCTACGACGTCGACCACTACGACATCGATCTCGCGTGGACCGAAACCGACGGATCGATCGAGGCAACCACGACGATCACCGCCACGGCGACGCAGGATCTCGAGCGCTTCACGCTCGACCTGAGCGGCCTCGAGGTCGAGTCCGTGCAGGTCGACGGCAGCCCTGCGATGCAGGACGTGACCGACAGCGAGCTCGAGGTGACGGCGGCCTCGCCCATCGCTGCGGGCGACGTCTTCACGGTGTCGGTCGCCTATGGCGGCGTCCCCGAGCCGATCACCGAGGGAGCAGAGCTGTTCGACCTCGGCTGGAACTCCGATCTCGAGGATCGAGGCGCCTACGTCGTGAGCGAGCCCGCCGGTGCCGCCAGCTGGTTCCCGGCGAACGATCACCCGAGCGACAAGGCCACCTACTCCTTCCGCCTCGACGTTCCCGAGGGGCTGCTGGCCGCAGCCAATGGCGAGCTGCTGGCCCAGACCACCGACGCCGGTCGGACCGTCTTCGAGTGGGAGATGGACGATCCGATGGCCAGTTACCTGGCAACCGTGGTCATCGGCGACTACGAACTCGTGTCCACCGAGGGCGCGAGCGGGGTGCCGGTTCGCAACGTCTTCCCGATCGACCTCCCTGCAGACGCCCGGCAGTCCTTCGACCGCACCGACGACATGATCGCCGGCCTGGCCGAGGTCCTCGGGCCCTATCCCTTCGACGAATACGGCGTGGCCGTCGTCGACGAGACCCTGTTCTTCGCGCTCGAGACCCAGACGCTGTCGATCTTCGGCTACGGGCCCGCACCTGAGTACATCGTCGTGCACGAGCTGGCCCACCAGTGGTTCGGCAATTCGGTCAGCCCGGCGACGTGGCGCGACATCTGGCTCAACGAAGGCTTCGCGACCTACGTCGAGTGGATCTGGGGTGAGATCGACCGTGACCGGCCCGCCGCCGACGCGGCCAGGGCCGAACTCGCTCGCGCCGGTGACCGGCTGGACACCCCGCCCGGCGACCCCGGGGTCGACGACATGTTCGCGCCAACGGTCTACATCCGCGGCGCGCTCACGCTGCAGGCGCTGCGTGAGTCGGTCGGCGACGACGACTTCTTCACGATCCTGCGCACGTGGCTCGAGCGATACGAAGGTGGCTCGGCGTCGACCGCGGACTTCGTCGGGCTGGCCGAGGAGGTCTCCGGAGCAGACCTCGACGACCTGTTCGATCTGTGGCTCGAGTCCGACGAGCTTCCCGACCTGGACTGAGGACGCCTCAGCGGTCGACGATGTTGGTGTGCTCGTGGACCGCAGCGTCGGGTTCGGCCGGCGTGTTCGGTCGGGGACGGTGGAGCATCACCTTGGTCGAGCCCGCGGCCGGCGCCGTCGGCTTGCCCGACATCTCGATGGCGGGCTGGCCGGCCTGGTCGATCCGCACGAGCGGGAGCCAGTCGGCCATGCGGTCGGCATCGAAGTCGTCGGGGTGCACGACTTCGAGCTTGCCGCCGTTGAGGAGCGCGAGATCGATGACGTCCTGGGTCACGCCCTTGCCGAAGGGGCGCCGAGCGAGGCTGTCCGACTCGGTGTTGTCGCGGGTGTCCGCGGCCTTTGGCGGCAGGTAGAACACGTTGGCCCTTCCGACGGTCTCGAGGACCCGAGCGATGCTGTAGGCGTTGAGCTCGGTGTAGCGCGAGAGCGCGATGGCCTGGCTGATCCCGACGCTCTCGAGCGTCTCGGAGAGATCGTCGGCGTCGAGCCGGCCCCGGTAGACCAGCAGACCCCGCTCGGTGGCTGCGGCCGCTTCGACCGGGTCGGTGGTGACCACGAGCACCGGAACATCGAGGCCCTGGAGGATGTCGCCGAGGTCGAGCGCCCATCGCGGCGCGCCGATCAGCGCCACCCCGTGCGGCGCCGGGCGGGCCATGCGGAGGCGGCGAGCTGCGACCCGCGCCCCGAGCCCGTAGATGGCCACGGTCCCGACGATGACCACGAAGGTCACCGGCACCAACGCGTCGACCGGGCGGCCCGCTTCCTCGAGCTCGATCGCGAAGATGGCCGACACTGCGGCAGCCACGATGCCGCGTGGTGCCATGCAGGCGAGGTAGGCGCGTTCCTGCAGTGAGAGGCCCGACCCGAACGTCGACAGGTAGACCGCGATCGGCCGAGCCACGAGGACGAGCACGACGACGAGCACGGCCGCGCCGAGGAAGACCTCCTGCACCGCTTCGAGGTCGACCCGGGCACCGAGGATGATGAACAGCGCCGCCAGGATCAGCGACCCGAGGTTCTCCTCGAACTCGCGGATGTGGGAGATCGGGACCCAGGTCTGGTTGGCCAGGACCACACCCATGACGGTGGTCGCGAACAGGCCTGCCTCGGGACGGACGAGGTTCGCGCCCCCGTAGGCGAGCACGACCACCATGAGCGTGAACGGGTTGTGGAGGTGATCGGACACCCAGTGTCGCCGGAACATGAGCATCAGCAGTCCGGCACCGAGGAAGCCGGCCACGGTTCCTGCCCCTGCGGTCTGGGCGATCCGGGTGACGCTCTCGAGGGCACCGTCAGACCCGATCACCGCGTCGAGCACGACGATGGCGAGAGTCGCTCCGACGGGGTCGATGAAGATGCCTTCCCATTTCAAGATGCCGTTCACGGGTTCGCGCACCCTGGTGAAGGCGAGCAGCGGCAACACCACGGTCGGTCCGGACACCGTGAGGATCGAGCCGAGCAGGATCGCGTCGCTGCGCCCGATGTCGAACAGCAGGTACGCCGCAGCCGCTCCGATGACCCAGGTGACCAGGACCCCGATGGTGATCAGTCGCAGGATCGGGAGGCGTCGTCCCTTCTCGAGCAGGCGATAGCGGAGTCCGAGGCCGCCCTCGAACAGAAGGATTCCCACCGCAAGGCTGACCGCAGGGAACAGCAGGTCGCCGAGCAACTCGTCCGGGTCGATCAGACCGGTGCCGGGCCCAGCGACGAGGCCGGCACCGAGCAGCAGCAGGATGCTTGGCACCTTGAGCTTCTGGCCCAGCCACATCGCGACGATGCCGAGCACGATGACCGCGGCGAGCGACACGTCGATGTCGGCGCTGGAGGCCAGGATCCCTGAGACGGACATGTGGCTCGGCAGGCTATCGGTGCAGATCGGGGCTCATCGGGTCAATCGCTGGTGGGCGCAGCGGTCGGAAGCCAGTCGGGCCGTGACGACTCGAATCGGTCGATGTCGGCGACGACCCGCAGCGTGATGCCGATGTCGTCGAGTCCTTGGAGGAAGCGCTCCTGTGTCGAACCGTCGAGCGGGAACTCCACCTCGATGCCGACCGCTGGGGCGGCAAGCGTGCGCCGTTCGACATCGACGGTGATCTCGAGGTCGGGGTCGGCCTCGACGGCCCGCATGAGCGCCTCGGACACTCCAGGGTCGACCTGGACGGGGACGAGTCCGTTCTTGGTGCAGTTGTTCCGGAAGATGTCGGCGAAACGTGGGCTGACGACGGCAGCGAAGCCGTAGTCCATGATCGCCCACACCGCGTGCTCACGGCTCGAGCCGGTCCCGAAGTTCGGGCCTCCGAGCAGGATGCTGGCGCCGGCGTACGCCTCGTTGTTCAGCACGAAGTCACGGTCGTCCCGCCACTCGGCGAACAGGCCCCGACCGAATCCGGTTCGCTCGACGCGCTTGAGCCAGTCGCTCGGGATGATCTGGTCGGTGTCGACGTCGGATCGGTCGAGGGGGACCGCCGTGCCGGTGATGATCTGCACGGGGTCCATCAGTCGAGCTCCTCGGGCGTGGCGAACGTGCCGCGGATGGCGGTGGCGGCGGCGACTGCGGGGGACACCAGGTGGGTGCGACCACCCCGACCCTGCCGACCTTCGAAGTTGCGGTTGCTGGTGCTCGCGCACCGCTCGCCGGGGGCGAGCTTGTCGGGGTTCATCGCCAGGCACATCGAGCAGCCGGGTTCGCGCCAGTCGAAGCCGGCGGCGACGAAGACCTTGTCGAGGCCCTCGGCCTCGGCTTGGTGTTTCACCCTGAACGAACCAGGCACGATCATCGCTCGGCCGATCGAGACCGTGCGCCCCTCGGCGACCTCGGCCACGGCCCGCAGGTCCTCGATGCGGCTGTTCGTGCACGAGCCGATGAAGACGGTGTCGACACCGATCTCCGAAGCGGGCGTGCCGGCGGCGAGCCCCATGTACTCGAGCGCCCGAGCCGCCGACTCGCGCTCGCTCGCCTCGGTGAAGGAGTCCGGATCAGGCACGATGCCGCTGATCGGGATGACCTGTGACGGGTTGGTGCCCCACGTGATGTGGGGCGTGATCGCGCTTCCGTCGATGGAGACTTCCTTGTCGAACGTGGCGTCGGTGTCGGTCGGCAGCGTGCGCCAGTCGGCCAGCGCCTGTTCCCACGCGGCGCCCGTCGGCGCGTGCTCGCGCCCCTCGACGTAGGCGAAGGTCGTGTCGTCCGGAGCGATGAGCCCTGCTTTGGCACCCGCCTCGATCGACATGTTGCAGACCGTCATCCGTCCCTCCATCGAGAGGGCCTCGATCACCTCACCCCGGTACTCGATCACCGATCCGATGCCGCCACCGGTGCCGATGGCACCGATGATGGCGAGTGTCACGTCCTTCGCGGTGCTGCCGAGCGGCAGCACGCCGTCGACCGTGACCGCCATCGTGCCCGGGCGTTGCTGGGGGAGGGTCTGGGTCGCCAGCACGTGTTCGACCTCGCTCGTGCCGATGCCGAAGGCCAGCGCTCCGAACGCGCCGTGGGTCGAGGTGTGGCTGTCGCCGCAGACGATGGTCATGCCGGGCTGCGAGAGCCCCGTCTCGGGCCCGATGACGTGGACGATGCCCTGCCCGGGCTCACCCATGGCGTGGCACGTGATGCCGAACTCTGCGCAGTTGTCGGCGAGGACCTTCATCTGCTTGGCCGAGATCGGATCGGCGACGGGTTGGTCGATGTCGGCGGTGGGCACGTTGTGGTCCATCGTCGCGACGGTCAGGTCGGGTCGCCGGACCGTGCGGCCCTCGAGACGCAGGCCTTCGAATGCCTGGGGTGAGGTGACCTCGTGGACGAGGTGGAGGTCGATGTACAGCAGGTCTGGCTCGCCATCGGCGGCGTGCACCAGGTGCCGGTCCCACACCTTCTCGCTGAGCGTCTTGCCGGCCATGGGTACTCCTCGTGCTTGAGTCTCAATATATGAGACGATAGTCTCATCAAGTGGACAGCATAAGCGGTGTCGGTGTGATCGACAAGGCGATGCGGGTGATGACCGCTCTGGAGGGTGGGCCCAGGGCGTTGGGTGCGCTGGTCGAGGTGACCGGCCTGACTCGGGCGACGGCCCACCGGCTGGCAAAGGGACTCGAGGCCCACGGGCTCCTTCGCCGCGACGCCGAAGGTCGGTTCGCCCTCGGGTTTCGACTGGTGGCGCTCGGTCGCGAGGCCGCACGACAGTTCTCGCTGGCCGACGCGGCCCGACCGGCACTGGCAGCGCTCCGTGACCAGACCGGCGAATCCGTCCAGCTCTACGTGCGTGACGGGGACATGAGGATCTGTGTCGACGCCCTCGAGTCACCGCACGGCCTGCGCACCATCGTCGAGGTCGGTGCGGTCCTCCCTGTCGACAAAGGATCGGCGGGGCGGGTCCTTCTCGGCCAGACCGGGCCACAAGGGTGGGTCGCGTCGGTCGCCGAACGCGAGCCCGGGGTGGCTTCGGTCAGTGCCCCGGTGACCGTCGGCGGCGAACTGGTCGCTGCGGTCAGCGTGAGCGGTCCCGTCGAGCGGACGGGCTCGGATCCGGGCGCCAGGTACGGCGCAGCGGTCGTCGGCGCGGCGACGCGGATCGAACATGCCTCACGCTGACTCCGGGGAGCGACGTCTCAGCCGTTGATCTGGCCGACGACCCTGGTCGGAGTGAAACGCACGAGCAGTCTGCCCTCGTCGGTCATGGCCTGGCGGTACTCGTCCCAGTCGGGGTGCTCTTCGCCGGCCACGGCTCGGTAGTAGTCGACGAGTCGGTCGTTGGTCTCGTCGTCGGGTGTCGTGGCCACCGCTGACAGCTCGACCGTTCCGTCGAATGAGGCGTACGACCAGGCGCCCGGGTCGGTGATGTGGAGCACCACGCGCGGATCGCGGCGCATGTTGCGGGTCTTGGCCCGATCGTCGGTGACCGAGATCACGAACGAGCCACCGTCGACCACGTAGGCGATGTCGGACGACTGCGGCCGCCCGTCGGAGCGGATGGTGATGAGCACGGCGTTGCGTCGTCCGCCGGCCCATTCGAGAGCGGAGGTGAGTTCCATCGGACCAGTGTGCCGGGAACCCCGCAGGATCCGGTGCTCACCCGGGGGTTGTGTCGCGGCGTGAACCGTCATCTGCGCGAACCCCGACGAGAGGTCGGCTCACTCAGGTCATGTCGAGTCGGCGAGCGTCGATCGGAGGTGGGCGGCGGCCGCATGGCCGGACCGGAACGCCCCCTCGACCTTTGCGCCGGCGAACGCATCGCCCGCGAAGACGAGGGGGACGCCGCCGATCGCCGTCGCCTCGAAGTCGTGTGTTGCCGGCGCGACCGGCTGCGCATACCGCCACCGCTTGAGATGGACCTCTGTGATCTCGGCCTCACCGAGCCAGGGGCGGGCGAGGTCGAGCAGCTCGGAGCGCACGAGATCCGGGTCGTCTTCCCACCGTCGAGAGCTGAGGTGGTGAGTGACGTGGAACGTGACGGCCTGCTCGGCTGATGCGCCCTTCGCCTTGTTGTCGGCGATGAAACTGAAGGGACCGTCGGCGAGCTGGACGGCGCCGGGCGGTGGGAGTGCCGGGGCCCCTCCGCGCGCGACGAGGAGCGCAAGGGTCGGGTGGTACGTCATCGCGTCGAGACGGTCGCGGAGATCGGGCTCGAGCTCGACGCCGCCTGCATCCAACACCTCCAGGTTCTGGGGCATGGGTGCGGTGAGCACCACGGCGTCGGCGGCGAACTTCTCGCTCTCAGCCAGAAGTTCCCAGCGATGAGCCGACACGTTCGCCGCCTCGATGCGTGTGTCCAGGGTGACGTCGAGACCCT
>Ga0307378_10010700_pt1 | contig 11889 bp, 13 predicted proteins | sample UN1MG_FD_202238 | JGI IMG/M metagenome (GOLD analysis project Ga0307378, IMG submission 202238) | Soil microbial communities from Risofladan, Vaasa, Finland - UN-1 | ecosystem: Environmental > Terrestrial > Soil > Coastal area > Acid sulfate soil | place: Finland: Risofladan, Vaasa | collected...
TAACGAGAAAGACGGTAGTAAGGTTTCTTGGGAAGCAGTAGAAGCACTCAGGTTAGGGCTTGAATTAGCCGTGCTTCAACCCACGCCATTTACGGCCGTTGAGGGTGATCGGGTTGAACTTAACGAGAAAAACAATTAAAGGAGGAAGCATGGAAACGAACGAAGATAGCAGCATTTTGGAAATAATGGCGTCGTTAAAAGAACTATTAGAAAAGAATTTTCCAGAGGTCATTCATTTGGATGAAGATGACGAAGAATAGTTGCATTTTTTTGTAAAAATAGGCATATTGGCTGGAGAGTTTATACTCTTCCTCCCAAGCCTTAAATGGCTACCGCTACCCGAGTTCCCATAACATGCTCGGGCGGCGGTTCTCTTAAAGAGAAGGTACTCAATGCCCCAAAAACCCATACCACGCACTACCGGCAAAGGCGGTAATTACCGAAAGACGAAGTCCGGTGCGGGCATGACGGAAAAAGGCGTTGCGGCTCATCGACGAGCAAACCCCGGTTCAAAGCTGAAAACGGCTGTCACAGGAAAAGTTAAAGCGGGAAGTGCGGATGCAAAGCGGCGTAAATCGTTTTGTGCGCGGTCAGCGGGGCAAATGAAAAAGTTTCCTAAAGCGGCTAGAGACCCAAACAGTCGGCTGCGACAGGCAAGAAAAAGGTGGAAATGCTAATGGCTACACGTTCAGGTTTGTACGCAAACATTCATGCAAAGCGAAAGCGTATTGCGGAAGGCTCAGGTGAAAAGATGCGAAAGCCCAATACCAAGGGTGCCCCCACTGCCGCTAACTTTAAGAAAGCAGCTAAAACAGCTAAACGCAAAAAGTAACTTGGGAATGGTGGTAAATGAAAGAAGCAACGGATTTAGTTGAAAGCGTTGAAAACTTGGCGAATGAGATTCGTCGTGTAGCTAATAGTTTAAACAAATTATTAGAGCGTTTGGAAGCGGAAGAAATAGCGGAGAGCCGCTACGAAAATTAGATTAAAGTAGGCTACTGCGGCGACTATCCCAAATGTTTGGTAAACCCAAGCGGCTGATCCGAAGAACACGTATTCCATTTTTTATACTTTCTTTTTAAATACCATTTATAGCATCGAAAGTAATCATAAAAAAGGTAAGGTTTTTCGTTGAATTGAGCTTTTTCTGAACAGTTTTCTGTCCAGATTAACCTGCAAAAATTACGAAAACTGATCGTCACTTTTACGCACCCTTGCGTCTTGATTGTCTAGACGGCGAGCCTCATTCATTCGGTATTCCTTCCATTCGTCAAATATTAACCGAATTTGGCCCGAAAGAGTTCGTCGTTCCATCGTAGCGATGGCTCGGATTTGTTGATAGACCGACAAAGGCACTATCATTGATTTCCATTTAGAGGTGTCCATATAGGTAAGTATACGATTATGTGTGATCTATTTCAACTGCCTCGCCCCAACTTGGGCCCATTTCTATGTCGCACCTATTCGGCACGTTTAAAGGGATAGCCGATTCCATAAGGCCCGCGATCCGTTTAGCGTGGTCCGCGTCCCGCACGCTGCAACCTAATTCGTCGTGTACTTGAACGAGCGGCAGTTCACCTGATTCGTATACGTTGACCATTGCCTGTTTAGTCATGTCGGCTGCGGACGCTTGTATGAGCCTGTTTAGCGCCTTGTAGGTATATGCTCGTTTAAGGCTTGTTGTTGGCCCGTAGGCTGCGAGTGCTTGTTCTAGGGGTAAAGCTTTGTTGATGCCGTAGGATCTAGGCTCCCACTGGTTGAACCGGCATTTTCTGCCGCCAAGGCTTCTAACGCTGCCATCGTTTCTGTTGTTATCGACTGCCAGTGCGACGCCGCTCATTAATTCTTTAACAAAAGGAACGCGGGAGTGGTACTGCTGGGTGAGCGCCTTGGCCTCGTCGAAACTAACGTCTAATTGTTCTGATAGTTTTCCGATACCCATTCCATACATCATTCCAAGGTTGATGGTTTTGGCTTGTTTTCTAGGGATTTTTGCCATGTCTGCCACCATGCTGTGGAAGTCCATTTTGGGATTGTTCTGGTAGCCGTCTACAAATTCATCAATAGACGTTGATTTTTGTTTTTTGTAGGTGGCGTAATTTTTAGCGAAATGCACCAAGATGCGTGGTTCTTGCTGCGAGAAATCTATTGCGGCCCACTGTTGGCCTTCTTCTGGCAGGAATAAGGACCGGATCATTGGTCCTATTACGGGGTCGCGGGCAGGAATCTGCTGTAGGTTTGGACTGTTCATTGAGATTCTTCCGGACACGGTTCCGCCGTCATCGGATCTAATTTGGTTGATGTGCGAATGGATCCGTCCGTCATCGCCCATGTGCCGCAGGATTGTGCTAAGGAAAGTTCCCTGCGTTTTGTTAAGTCCGCGAGCTTTAACGATGAGTCGTGGGAATTCGTGCGGGTGTTCTGTAAGAAACGATTTAGTGAAAGACGGAGCGCCTTTTTCTGTTTTCGGATAAGTTATGCCGACCTTGTCAAAAGCTTTGGAAATACTTGCTGCTGCCCAAATCTCGACGTTGAGGCCGGACATCCGTTTAATTTCTTTTAAAACTTCTTTTTCTTGTTTGAGGATAAGCTGTTTAGTTTTCTCGACGCGGTCTATGTCGATTCGAATCCCGCGCCAAGTCATGTCTATTAAGCAAGGCGTGAGCCGTGTTTCGAGGTCAAAGACATTTGATAAGTTATCTGTCTGTATTTTTACTTTAAAGAAGTTGTAGAGTTCTAGTGCCAAGACGGCATCTTGTTCAGCATAGGGTCCGACAAACGCGGCGGGTAGTTTCCATAGTTCAGCTTTTGGATCGACCCCAAAGTCTACGGCAGCGGCTGTTAAAAGTTTTTCGCTTTTTGCTTTACCCAAGTAGTCGAAAGCCAGCGCGTTAAGGCTGAAGCTAAAACGATTTTCATCCAGCAGTGAGCCCATGACCATTGTGTCGATTAGTTTTCCATTTACAGGGATGCCCAGTTGTCGAAGCCATCCCGCATCGTATTGAGCGTTGTGCATAATCTTAGGACAGTCCAGAGCCATTTGTTTTTTAACCCAGTTTAATGCAATGCGTTTGTCTAGGTTCCCGCCGCCCAAGTGTTCAAAGGGTAGGTATCCTTTCCACCCATCCACAGCTATGGCAACACCTACGACCTTGCCGTTTCCGGTTGGCCAACCCGGCCCTGCATTTTTAAGGTTTGGATCACAAGTTTCCAAATCCACAGCTATTTCTGACGCGCCGGAGAGATCGGGTAGCTCGGTAGGAGCGGTCCATTCAGATTCATTGGTAAACATTGGAAACTGAAGTTTGGTTTCAATTTTCATGTGTTGAGTCCTCTAGACCTATTATCCAAGGGTTTGGATCGGTGGTACTTTTTTCCACTTTTGTTTCTTGCGTTTCTATAATCATTTCCAGATAGTGTTTAGCCTTGAGTAAATCGCGTAATTTCTCGGCTTCGTTCTTGCCTTTGAACGGCCATCGTGTTAGGTATTTTATGACGTTGCCTTCACACCAGCCCAAATTGTTTTTTAAAATGTAATCAGAGGGCTGAATTTTCAGTTTTCTGTAATGATCACCCCCAATTTGCTTGTTAAATGAACTCATATGATGTAGTACCTTGTGAAATTTGCAGGTTGCAAAATGAATAAAGATTTTTTGGCTCTAGTGACGGCCACGTAAAACACTCTGTGCAGTGAATCGGGATCTGAACGCAGGGAACTTTCTGCGGCCGCGGTCAAGTCTGTGAACAATAAAACGTTATCGGCTTCGCCACCTTTTGACCCGTGGATCGTGGACAGTCTTATACGGGGTGTTCCCCCTATGTTTTCGTTCCTACGCATTAGTGCGTGGATATAGGCCTTATCAACATCGGGCAATCTATCTAGAGCGGCTTCCCAAGACGTACCTTTTTCTACCAGAAGTCCCCATTCGGACACTAATTGTTCGTAGGTAAAGGTTTGGTCATCGGGCGCAATGATTTTTTTAAAGCCTCTAGCAATCTTATCACCGTTTCCTGTCATATAACTGTACGCCGCCAAGACTCCCGTCAGGTTAACGTTCTCTCCGTTATTCAAACGTCTCCAAGCGTCTAGAGCTGTTCTAATTTTTTGCGGGATGCTGAGATGGCTGGCGTACTCAAAGAAATACCCTTGCTGTTTTAAATAATCTCGAACAGGTCCATATTGGAACTGGGCTTGAGACAGGACCAGCCAAGACCCCGTACTGAAGTCGCACTCTTCTATGGAGACGATGTCTTTTACTGAACCACTTTCTTTCTTCGGCAGGTAAGTTTTTGGGAAACGTCTTAAAATTCGTCGGCTTATTTTTTCTGCAACGGAGTGAATGGCTGCGGGTATTCGATAGCTTTGCTCTAACACCTCGCTACCTCCGGGAAGATTAATGAAGTGTTCAACGTCTGCGCCGGACCATTTGTAGATAGCTTGGTCATCGTCTCCCGCGCAATACATGACATCTGATTTTTGATCAATCATGTGCGCGATTTCCCATTGCAGTGGCGAAAGATCTTGCGCCTCATCTAGCATTGACAGTTTAAACTTAGGGCAACTAAGGTGGCCTTCTTTCGCAAACAATTCCAACATGTCGGTATAGTCGTAAACCCCAAAAGTGTCCTTGTACGATTGTATTGCGCGTGCAACGTAGTCTACCTCCAGCCAGTTATAGTTCAGATCGGACATGTCGTATTCTCTGCGAAGAGAAGACCGCTTGAGCCTAGATAGCGTAATTAACTTTAGGATAGGCGATTCTTTCTTGATTGGCGCACTGCTATCGCTTTCCATTTCGTCGGGTCGCAATGTTCCGCTAACCAAAGGTATTCCAATTTTTGCTTCTATTTCGCCATAATGACTTCCTTGCATAATTTGATCACCTGAAAGGCCCGTGAGCCGATAAGCAAGACTATGAAGTGTTCTAAAGTAAGGAAGTTCATCGAGAGAAAGGCCGAAACGTTCGGCAGCGCGTTCTTTAGCTTCATTAGCGGCTTTTCTAGTAAAGGCAAGAAAGGCTATCTCGTTTGGCGGTACACCACTAGCCAACGTTTTCTCTACTATATTAAGTAGTGTCGTTGTCTTTCCGGTTCCGGGCGGCCCAAATATTCTAAACATCTTTGTTAGCTGGATCGCCTAACCAATCCATTTCCATTTCCATTTCCATTTCGTTCATAGATGCCTTGGTGAGGAACACAGGCGTGTCCTCTCCAACATACGAATTGACGACGTTGTATTCTAAAAACTCAACGGCCTCATCTATAGACATATCGCTGTTAGAAATTAAAATATTAACGCATTGTTGGTAGTCATAAACTACAAACGGTGGAGAGCCAACCCGAACGCCTGTGCCAACAATAGCCTCTTCAAATCCTACAAAAATCTTCAAAACGGAACCTCCCCTGTATCAAACATAGGTGTAGAAACGGGTCTTTGGACGGATAAAAATGCGGGTAATTCCCATACCCTGACGGCTTTCCCACTGATTTTCAGCATTTTAGCCTCGGCATGAGCCTCTCTTAAACGTTGCGCTAATTGATGCGATTTGTATGTTTTAAAGTTTTGTTTAAGCAGATATGTTTCTAGATCTTTAAGCCTGAAGTAAGTTTTACTGGCATCCTCGTCGGTCCAAGGCCGTCTAAGCAAGATGTCCTCTTTAGCCTCTCCGGCCTGTTGGCTAGTACAAAAGTCTTCTAAGTGCTCCAAGAACTGCCCGGTAACCGAAACGTCTTGGGAAACCTCTACGACGCTGCCCTCGGTGTCCGTCATGTCTTGAAGCAACGCGTTAATACGTTGTTCCCACATAGCTTTCTGAACGGTTCTAGGAAGGAAATTAAGCTGCTCTACACACGCTCTTTGAAAAGCCGCCTGATTCATCAGGTCTTCCGTTTGAAGCTCTAAGGGCTGCCCGTTTACGTCTAAAAACCACACAGGGGGAATCGAGTTATACTTACGAAGGTTAGCTATCTGCACCCCACTGGCAGATGCCCCAATCCCAAACTTTCTAGTACGGCAAAGCTCGTTGTTGCAATAAGCGTTTATTGGGGCGTCACTGCACTTATATGTGTAATCTTTTTTCTGTAACTGTTTTGCGACGACGTTAACCTCGTTCAAGGGCAGCGGAGGTTTTATATACTGCATGTTAAACGACAGTATTTGAGTTTCCCAATCATCGGGATAAGCCTTTCTAAGGTAGACGCCAATATTGAACAAACCGTTATTTCTAGCACCTTCGCCTATGCCTTCTTTACAAAGTATCTGTAAACAGGGTGGACCATCGGTAACCGCAGCCGTTTGATCCTCGTTAATGGTTAAGGATTCAACACCTTCTTTTGTTTGAACGTGTTCGTCATAGAGCAAAAAGAACTCTTCCACAGTCGCCGCGGTCCCATCATCGTTAAAAGCGTACCGTAAACCGCCCTCTTGATCGTAATAAGGCATGTTTAAAAAGTTGCCCGTGTCTCCGCGGGGTAAGTTCAAGGCAATTTGTTTTGGAAATATTTCACTACCGCCATAACCTAGTGCGCTGCACACATGGTTAAGAACATCTTGCATAGTTTTTGCCGCAATCCATTCCGAACAAAACAAAAAAACGTGGGCTCCACCACTCTTAGATCGGCAAACAACTAAAGGCAGTTTAAGTTTGCGAATTTTGTCTATTAAAGCCTTATGATCAAAGTTGTACTGGTCAATATCGATACAACCCCATTTACAAGAGTTGTTTTCATTGATTGGAACAATTCCTATGCTTTGGCCTTTTCCGGATAAGTGGCCCGTCCAATGTTCCGTGGTCCGCGTTTCGCGCATTACTTTTGCTTTTCCGGTGGTTTTGCCGTTTGCGGCCTTGCCCTCGATCAGGTAAGTCCCGTAAGCCAGCTTTAATCCATCGAATATTGCTGAGAATTTGTCTTCTATTTTCATATATTACGCAGTCGAGAAAACGGCGACCGAAATCGCCGCCTCTCCGTTAAGTTAAAAAGGAAGGTCGTCGTCTTCAACCTTAATAGAGGACTGATTCGGTGCGTCGTCAGAAACGTGTTTAACCTTTACCTCACCTTTCGAGATAGATTCAGCAAACTGTTTAGCTGTTGTAAACATTCCTGCGTCCGAAATTGGTTTCTCTAAGGTAATTTCCCAGCCAAACCAGCTACCTTTACTGTTTTCTTCTATTGAAGTTTTCAATCGGTAAACGTGAGAATAGCGCGGTGGTTGGAAAGGTAACCCGTTTGCGCCTATCATTGTTCGACTAGCAACCATAGAGTTCCATTTTCTGGACTTTTTAAGTTGCGTTGATTTCATAGAAACCAAGGCCGTGGTCAAAGATCCGTCCTCGTTTATTACGATGACGTAATGCTGCGCCGTTTCTTCCAAGTAAGACCCATCGCCACCTCTGACATATTCTTTATTGTCCTCGGGGCTTCTATCTGTTTCAGGAAGTTGGTCCCCAACGCTATAAATGTTTTGCGGCGAACCGGAACCAGAACCGCGAGGTAACCATTCAAGGTATTTTCGTTCGTAGTGGCAAGGTATTACCAATAGCCCTTCTTTCCCACTGTAAACCTCACCCGAGACGGTATTATATAGATCACCTGCTTTGGCGTTTTCTAACTCGTCTAACAAAGTATCTTGCCTAGACAATACCTTTAAAAACGGCAAAGCTAAGTCCTCTTCTTGAAGGTCCAGACCTGCTCCAGCGTCTGCTTCAAACATTCCCAATACGTCAGCGGATACTGCGTACTCTTTCTTTTCTGCTATTTCTTTTGCGCTCATTTTTATTTTCCTTTTATAGTGGCTCGTTGTCCGGTGTAGACACCAAATAACTGCATGTCGATTTCATCACCTTTTTCAATTCGCTCTTTCGCCCAAGCCCGCAATGTTTGCGGATGAACCTCTGTTTTTTCCTCTGGGGTTAAGTGCCTACTGGCTAAGTCTGAAATCAGTTCTTGAGCCTTTTGGTCCTCACCTTTTCCAAAGGAAACGGTAACGGTGTTTTTAATCAAATCGCCGTAGCCTTTTTCCCTAAGCCATGCAAAAGCAGCGTCACGATCATCTAACCTAATAGAAGCGCCATAAGTTGATTTTATCGTAACCTCACTGCCGTTTTTCAGAGCAAACTTAGACAAGTTCATCTCATTCATGGCTGCGGGAAGTTCATCGTCGGTCAACTTCAAAAGCTGCTGTTTAGCCTGCTTGAGTGTAGCCTCTAGCTGAGAAACAATTTCTTCTTGAGTGACAATGGCGGATGCCAAGCTGCTGACAGTTCGTAGACTGTCGTCGTTTGGAGAATTAACAGTGCTGACTGCTTCCTCTTCCATCATGGACAATACATCTTTCATGATTTTCCTCTCTCGTTGGTTGTTGTTTAGTAACCTATCGGCTACTTCCAAAACCAAGTATAATCGCATATCATGGTATATGTCAACAGAGGATGAGAAATGAATTACGAATTTAAAACTAAGCCCTACGATCACCAACTTACCGTGTTCCGTGAGTCGTGGGACACGCGAGAATACGCGTTATTTATGGAAATGGGCACCGGAAAAACAAAATGCACCCTAGATACTGCTGGGGCTCTTTTTGAATCGGGGAAGATCAGTGCAATGTTAGTTATAGCACCAAAAGGGGTGTATGGGAACTGGGTAACGAAGGAGATTCCTTCACATTTGCCGGATAGGATTGAAAAAGTCGTGGTGCAGTGGCAACCCAGTTTGACTCAGAAGTTCCGAAATGAGCTGAAGCAATTGACGGCTAAGACGGAGGACAGGGTACTTAGGGTTTTAGCCATGAATGTTGAGGCTTTAAGCACCGGGAAAGGGATGGACATGGCAACCCATTTTTTAAAAAAACACCCAGACAATATAGTGGTTATAGACGAGAGCACTACAATTAAAACGAGGACAGCTCAAAGAACAAAAAACATTGTGAAATTAGGAAAATTAGCTAAGTACAAGCGTATTCTGACAGGCAGCCCGATAACAAAGAATCCAATGGATTTGTTCAGTCAGTGCGAGTTTTTAGGTGCAGAAAACTTAGGGTTTAATTCTTTTTATACTTTTCAGAACAGATATGCCGTAATTCAAAGAAGAACAATGGGTAACAGGTCTTTTAATCATATTGTAGGGTACAGAAGACTAGATGAATTAAACGAGAAGTTGAATAGGTTTTCTGTTCGTGTATTAAAGGAGGATTGTTTAGATTTACCTGAGAAGATCTACATGCAACGAGATGTGGCCCTGACGCGTGAGCAGATGGAAGCATACAAGCAAATGTCCGATTACGCGTTAGCCATGCTAAAAGGTGGAAAATTGTCCACAACACAATCGGTTTTGACTCAAATACTGCGTTTACAAGAGATTTGTTGCGGACATTTGCGCGTAGATGACGGTCAAATTAGACCTCTGGACAACAATCGAATGACGGAAATGCAGAATGTGATTTCTGAAATGAACGGTAAAGTTATCATTTGGGCTTCCTATGTTTACGACATACGAGCCATCGAAGATACTTTAAAAAAAGAACACGGGGATGATTCGGTTGTTACGTTTTACGGAAGTACGCCTTCCGCAGATCGAGACGATATCGTAAGTCAGTTTCAAGACCCAGATAGTCCTGTTCGGTTTTTTGTTGCTAACCCCAAAACAGGGGGTTATGGCCTGACACTGACCGCAGCCACTAACATGATTTATTACAACAACAGTTATGACCTAGAGATCCGACTTCAGTCAGAAGACCGTGCTCATCGAATAGGGCAGACCAAACACGTTTTATATGTTGATTTAGTGGCTCGGGGAACGGTTGACGAAAGAATACTGCAAGCGTTAAGGAACAAAATTAGTATTGCTAGTCAAATTTTAGGCGAGGACGCGGGGTCTTGGCTTCTCTGAGATTAGTAGCGTAAAGATTGAGCGAACGGGGAATACCCTGTTTGTTCCATCATTCTTGGGTCGCTTTGTAGCATAGGCTTTTGAGACATTGCTTGAAATTGAGGTTGAGCCCGTTGGTTTAACATTTGTTGCGGTGCAGACATATTTTGTAATTGCCCTGAGTTCAAAAATGCGCCTATGCCGCCTTGTGGCACTCCCCCGTTTTGAAAAGCGGAAGGCAGGCTACTGCGTGGGCCATTGTTTTGAACACCTAACTGTCGAGCAATACCTTGAACGTTGTTGTCTACGTTTTCTAGACGCCCCATAACCGTATTATGCGGTTCTCTAACATTTGAGGGGGGCTGCATAGCTCGTCTATCTTGTTCAAGTTGCCCGGCAGGTGGGGCAGACATTTGATTGAACCCTCCTTGCAACTGTTGCAACATAGACATTCTGTTTGTTTGATCAGCCGAGTCAAAAGCACTTTTATCTAAACCAAGCCTTTGAAACACCGAAGATATGTCATTTTGTGGTTCTTGCATACTTTGATTTATGCCGAGCTGGTCAAAGGCAGAAGATTTAGGCTTTTGCTGAGAATTATAATAATCTTGTGCGCCCGGATTTTTATCAAAATATTCTTTTAAACTTCTTTGGTAGTTAGCCATCGTGGAACTGCCTTGTTCCGCCTCTCCAGTTATAGGGTTTGTCCACATCGCCATGTCTTGCGATTGCATTCTTGGTTCTTGTGGCATATCTGAAAATTGTTGAAAAAGGGCCATAACCATTAAACTAAACCTCCGATTCCTTGCGTTCTAATAACCTCGGACACTGAGTCAAAAGGGTACATTTGGGCATACCTTTGTCTTTGTTGCGACTGTGGCATTGGTTGTGCGGGCATTGGTTGTGCGGGCATTGGTGGCTGCATGCTTGGTGGAGGTGGTGCGGGCATCTGCGCTTGAGGCGGTGGCATTGGTTGCTGTTGCATTTGAGGTTGAGGCGCGGGCCGTGGTGCTTGAGGCTGAAATCCCGGAACAACTTGTGGCGTATCGCTGTTGGGTTCGGCAACTATTTCGGCGGCCGTTGTAATCCCCATACTCCGCAATGCTGCATAAAAGGCGTTTTGAAAACTAGCCTGTTCCCGTTTGGTTTTTCTATCTAACCCTTTTTCAAGCAAAAGTGACATGTATTTAGGGTTTTTAACCGCCTCCGTTAAAATATCTTGAAGGTTTCCGGCAGGAATCCCTCGAAGAAGGTTTCGTGTAAAAGTAGAACCGGCTGAAGATTGAATCAGGGCTGCTTCTCCGGCAGCTCCGGGCAACGCTTTGCCTGCTGTTCTACCTGCTTGAGCACCTGTTATCCTAGCGACTAAATCTAGTAACAAATCTTCAGAACCACCTAATGCCTTTATATCTATCGAGTCTGCGGACAAATCCCTTTGAATCTGTGCTGAACGATCTAATAATTTAGATAATCTGGCAGCTTCTGCCTCAGAAAAAACACCTTCTTGAATTAAAGTCCGCATGACAGGTGGCGTTTGACCTTTACCCGGTCCAAATAAATAGTTCCGGTAAGATTTAAAATCTATGCCTTTATCTGATGTACTACCGGCAAAAATTCTGGCCTGTTCAAAGACAGCACTTCGAATAGCATCGTTTACGTCGCCTACCCCAAAGTCGCCACGACGAACTACTCGCACACCACCGGGCATGAACGCGCTATCGCCGCCAACTCGAGCTTCGTATTTTGGTATGGCGCTTTGTAACTGTCGAATTATGCTTCGAAATGCTTTTGGTCCTTGAGACATTGCTTCAGCTAAAACTTCCGAAGTACCAGAACCTTGTGTTTTTATCACATAGTTCTCAATGACTTTACCTATTGTATTCTTGTTTTTTTCTAATTCCTTAAAACGAACCGTAGCAAATCGAGCATCTGTTAGATCTTTTAACAAGTCTGGGAAGTTTTGCAACACAACCAAATTGTTTTTAACAAAATTGCCAAGCTTTGTTGGGTTTAAATTGTTGTCTG
>Ga0307378_10010702_pt1 | contig 11886 bp, 7 predicted proteins | sample UN1MG_FD_202238 | JGI IMG/M metagenome (GOLD analysis project Ga0307378, IMG submission 202238) | Soil microbial communities from Risofladan, Vaasa, Finland - UN-1 | ecosystem: Environmental > Terrestrial > Soil > Coastal area > Acid sulfate soil | place: Finland: Risofladan, Vaasa | collected...
TTTTACCCTTCCCGATTGAGATCAGGTTTGGGCGGCGAAACGCACGCGAAAAGTTGGAGAGCGCCGGGGGCGGCCTGACGCACCGCCGTATCATCGCCCGGTAGGACGGAATAGAGGGGAACCCGGAATCTATCTTGGAAAAATGCGTAATGAAAGGGGAGAGGCTCGGCCTCTCCCCCGTTCGCTTGGTTTTGCGCTTGTCTAGCGATCGGACCTGTCGTCGCGCGGTTTTCTCTCGCGAGCCTCATCCACACGGATGGTCCGACCGTCGAGCTCGGCACCGTCCATCTCGGATATGGCGTTTCTCCCCGCCTCGTCATCGGTGAAAGTCACAAAGCCAAAACCCCGGGACCGACCGGAATCACGCTCGGTGATTACCTTGGCCTCGACCACTTCGCCGAAGCGCTCAAACGCCTCACGAAGCGACTGGTCGGTTGTGTCCCAGCTCAAGCTCCCTACGAACAGCTTCACTCTCGGACCTCATTTCTCTATGGCGCCTCGCGGGCGCTCCACTTTGGAGGGATGCCCCTCCTTCCGCAGGACGGCCGGTGGCCGCCCTCTCGACAACCCTAGCCCAATTACGGCTAGAGCGACGGAATCATATCACCCGTTCTTCGACTTGTAAATAAAAAACTAACGTATAACGGCCAGCTTGCCCGTGGTGACCGCCCCGTCCGGCGTTTTTAAGAGGTAGAGGTAAATACCCGAGGCCAGCGCAAGTCCCGAAGAATTAACGACTTCCCAGATAAAATCGGAGCCGTCCGCCGTGGCCTGGAAGACCCGCGCCCCGCCCGCGTCGAAGACGGAAATCTCCGTGTGCGGGGTGAGGTTGGCGAAGGTGACCGCGTCGTGTTCCGCGCCCCGGAAGGGGTTCGGGTAGGCGTAGGTTCCGACCGGGCCTTCCCCTTCGGGCGGTTTGACGAGCCCGATGAGCCGGGCCAGCGCCCCCGCCGTCGCCCGCGTCACCTGCCGGGTGAAGGGGAAGTGGTCCTCGATGTTGGGGTAATCATCGTCTTTTGAGTGATAGTAAGGATAAGTTATGGGGGAGTCCTCTATTCCTTCTATCGCGTTGTAACCCGCATTCCAAAAAGATTGATGATCAGACGCACCACTTCCATTCAGCCATTTAACCCAGGTCAGGCCGTCGCCGTACCGGTCGCAGTCCTCGATTACAAGATCAACCAGCCATTCGTCCCTGTAACGTCCGATAACCTCCAGGTCCTCCTGCACCTCGGGGTCGTCGCTCCAAACGACCATGTCGAGGTTGATGTCGCACAGCACGTCACAGCCGTCGGCGGCGAGGCGGTTGACGTGGTGCTGGCTTCCCAACAGGCCCCACTCCTCGGCGTCGAAGAAGGCGAACCGCAGGGTGCGCCGGTTCTCGTAGGGCGCCAGGACGCGGGCCAGCTCCAGGAGGGCCGTCGAGCCGGAGCCGTTGTCGTCGGCCCCGGGGGCCAGCTCCATCGGGTCCGAATCCCCGCTGATAGAGTCGTAGTGGGCGGTGGCGTAGACGTACTCGTCGGGACGAAGGGTTCCCAGCCGTTCACCTATAATGTTGGTAAGCACCGGCCCTTCAGTAAGTCCGGTGTACCACTCTCGCAGCCACGTGCAGTCTTGATTCAAATCGTCGGTGTAACCGGGATACTGTAAAGTCAGGAACCACATGCGGCCGTCCCGATACTCCATGTCCGATATTGAATAGTCATATGTGTAACCACCGATGCGGTAATCTTCCCAACTCCCGCCCCCGTCGTCCGTATAATAGGCGGCATCCTCGGTGCAGACGATGTATTCACCGGGGCCCACGCTGGATACGGCTATGTGGACCGCGTCGGCGTTCGGATTCTCGACCCTCTCCCAGGTCAGGCCGCCGTCGTCGGTGGCGAATACCCAGTCGCCCACCCCCAACCCGCGCTCCCCGTCCTCGAAGGCGAAGGCGAAGCAGGCGTCCCAGAAGTCGTCCAGGTAAACCCGCTCCCAATTCACCCCTCCGTCTGCGCTGCGCAGGATTCTGCCGTTCCCCGTTGAGGCGATGACGACGTCGGCTTTACCCACGGGCGACGCCGCGGCGACCGCCTGGCTCGGCATCGTTCCACGAAGCTCCCAGCTCGAACCGCCGTCGGACGTACGGTAGACCTGACCCGAGATGGCAAAAATGTACCCTGTGGATTCGTCGGCGAAGTACATGAAAAAGATACGGTCCAGCTCGTCGTCCAACAGTTCCGTTTCGGTCCAGGTATCCCCGCCGTCGGTGGAGCGGCAGTAGGACTTATCGCTCGCGTAGTGAATTACGTCGGGGGAGAAGACCTGAACCCCGCCCAAGCCCACCGACTGGACATCCCGCGTCGGCCGGTAGAAGGCGAAGTCCTCGCCGGAGTCAACGGAAAAGAAGCAGCCCCCGATATCAAAAAAAGTAGTGCCTCCGGCCATGGCGATTAAATCCCCGTCCGCCGAGAGGTGGTACAGGTCGCCGAAAAAGGCCGACTCCCTCTCCACCTCGTACCCGTACTCCTCCAGGAGGAAGGCGAGGTAATCCTGGGCCTGGAAATTACCATCACTGGTAGCGTAGCGGGTGCGGAAGGCGGCCAGGTCCTCGTCAAAGGCCATGATGGACGCGAGGTCCACCTCCTCCACCAGCTCGTCTGTAAGGCCCCCCTGGACCGTGAAGAACCCGGCCGGCGTCGGCCTCTCCGGCGCGCGCACGACGGGCATCAGCTCACGGAAGTATAGATTCGGGTCGCCGCAGAGCCGAAAAATCTCCTCCCGCGTCAGCCGGCAGACGGCGCTCCCATCGGGTAAAAAGCCGTGGACGAGGACGACGTCCGGCAGGCGCACCGGCCCTTCGATTGAGGAGACCAGGTAGAGCGGCGCGTCCGAGTCGCCTATCTCGACGGCCCCCGGCAGTGTCGCGCGGGTCAGGTAGAGCTCGTAACCGCCCGAAAGGCCGAGGTAGATCCCCTCGGGCGGCGGGCTTCCCGCGGGCACGGGCGAGACGTTCCACGCACCGGCGAGGCCGGCCGCGAGAATCAACAACGAACCGGCGTACCTCATCGGGACTCCGTAATGTGCAAGGCTCACAGAAATTTTAACAGAATTGCGCCCCGCCCGCAGCGATGGACCGTCAACTGTTCGCCAGAGGCACACCTTCGTTTTGTTACAATAGGGCTCGGTTTGGAACTCGAACCCGCCGGACGACGATGCTCTTCAACTCCCTCCAGTTCGCCCTCTTCCTCCCGGCGGTGGTCGTCGTCTACTGGCTCCTGCGCCACAAGCCCCCCCGCTGGCAAAACCTTCTGTTACTCGCCGCGAGCTACTTTTTCTACGGCTGGTGGGACTGGCGCTTCCTCAGCCTGATAATAGTCGTCTCACTGACGGACTACCTCGTGGGGCGGGGGCTGGCGGTCGAGGAGAGGCCGGGGCGACGGAGACTGCTCCTGGCGGTGAGCCTCCTCGTCAACCTCGGCATCCTCGGATTCTTCAAGTACTTCGATTTCTTCGCCGACTCGGCGGTGCAGCTTCTGGGCCTGTTCGGGATGAAGGCGAGCCGGACCACCCTGGATGTCGTCCTCCCCCTGGGCATCAGCTTCTTCACCTTCAAGTCCCTCTCCTACTCCATAGACGTCTTCCGGAGAAAGTGCGAACCGACGAGGGACGTCGTGGCGTATTTCGCCTACGTCGCCTTCTTCCCCCAGCTCTTCGCCGGGCCCATCGAGCGGGCGAAGAACCTCCTGCCGCAGTTTTTGAAACCCCGGACCTTCGACACCGACGAGGCCAAGGACGGTCTGCGGCAGATTCTCTGGGGACTGGTGAAGAAAATCGCGGTGGCCGATTTTCTGGCCGGGTACGTGGACACGGTCTTCCTGACCTACGACCACCAGGACGGCCTGGTGCTGGGTATCGGGGTCTTTCTGTACGCCATCCAACTCTACGCCGACTTCTCCGGCTACTCGGACATCGCCATCGGCGTGGGGAAGCTCTTGGGGTTCAAAACCAATCCCAACTTCGCCTGCCCCTACTTTTCCCGGAACATCACCGAGTTCTGGCGGCGCTGGCACATCTCCATGATGAGCTGGTTCCGCGACTACATCTTCTACCCGCTGGGTGGGCCGTTCAGGGGGAAGGCGCGCTGGATTGGCTACACCCTGGTGACCTTCGCCGTGAGCGGGCTCTGGCACGGCCCCGACTGGACCTTCGTCGTCTGGGGTCTGTTGAACGGGCTCTACTTCATCCCCATGATTCTGAAGAAGAAGCCGCCGACCTTCACCGGCGTCGTGGCGAAAAAGCGCCTCCTGCCCAGCCTCAAGGAAACGGGGCAGATGCTGGGGACGTTCCTGTTGGTCCTCTTGGGCTGGGTGTTCTTCCGATCCGATTCGCTCGGGCAGGCCTTCGGCTACCTCGCCCGGATGGTCACCCACCCGATCATGCCGGGCCAGGTCGGCTACCGCTTTTACCTGGTTCCGATCTTGGTGTGTATCGGCCTTCTAATCATCGAGTGGATCCAACGGAGAAAACGGCACACCATGCAAATAGAACGGTTACCCACCTGGGCTCGCTGGAGCATTTACTATATTCTGGTCATCGGTATGCTCCTCTTCGGCACCTTCGGCGGCTCCGAGTTCATCTACTTCCAGTTCTAGGAGCGGATGTGTCTTCCGTGTTCAAGCGTCTCTTGATCTTCCTGCTCCCCATCCTGGCCCTGCTGGTTTTTCAGTACCTGGTGGACCCGCTGGACATTTACCCGGGCGAACAACCTATCACCCCCGTCGCCTCCCATTACCGCTTCGTTAAGACCAACGACTACCTCTATAATCCGGATAACAAACGGGATTACGATGCCTTTATTTTTGGGTCGAGCCGGGTGATGCGGCTTGAGACGGCCCAGTTCAAGCAGTACGGACTAAAAGCCTTCAACTACGGCGTCAACATGACCCGCGCCGAGGACTATTACTGCCAACTACGATTACTTTTAGAATACAACAGAAAACCGATCAAGTTAATCATCATCGGCCTGGAGCCGGAGTTGCTGAGCAACATCTGGCCCGTACACCGGCAGCTTCTCCAGGTCCCCGAACTGAGTCGTTACCTCATCGAGGATTTGCCCCTCCCTGAAGCCGGTCACGAAGAACTCCTACAGATCATCAGCGATTCGATGCGCTACTCTTTCACCGCCCTGTGGAATCATCTGACGGGGATCAAACCCAGTAGCAAATACGAGTTCGATCCCTTGACCGGCGACTTTATGATAAAGGAGCCGCGTAAAAGTGCGGTCAAGGTCTCGAGCAACCTGATGCAATCACTCTACAGTATTTACAATGGCTTCACTGAGCTTGATCCCTCCCGAATCGCTTACTTCGACCTCTTCATGGACCTCTGCGCCGAAAACGACATCAGGGTGATCGGCTACGTCACCGGCAACCACCCGATGCTGCTCGACTTCCTCCGGCAGCATACCGCGTACGAGGAGAGACTGGCCGAAGCAATGGAATACTGGGATTCCATCGAATACGAGGGCTTTTCCTGGCGGGATTTCACCAGCGTTGAGGCCTACGGCGGCGACCCCGACGATTTTGCCGACCTGGCTCATATCGGCACCTACAACGCCGAGCTCGTGGTCCGGCAGTTGATGGAGGAGTACGTGCAGTCCGAGTAGCAACTTTCTTATGACGACCGAACCTATCATCTGCGGCCTCTGCGGCTTTCAAAACGCACCAAACGTACGCTTCTGCGGCGGTTGCGGCGAACCGCTCGTCGAGGTTACGGTGGAGGAGGAACGCAAGGACGTCGCCATCCTCTTCGCCGACATCTGCAACTTCACCGAGCTCGTGGCCACCCACGACCCCGAGGAGACCAAGGACAAAATCGAGGAGTGCCTCCGGGTGATGACCGATGGGGTTGTGGCCATGAACGGGGTGGTGGAGAAGTTCATCGGCGACTCGGTCATGGCGGTGTTCGGGGTGCCGGTGACCCACGAGAACGACGCCGAGCTGGCGGTGCGTGCCGGGCTGCGGATTGTGGACAGCGCCCGCAACTACGGCATCAACGAGGGGCTGGAGCTCGAGGTGCGCGTCGGCGTCCACTTCGGCGAGGTCATCGTCAGCCACCACTCCCAGGCCCCGGGCCGCGCGCACCACGTATTCGGCAACGCCGTCAACATCGCCTCCCGGCTGGAGGCTACCGGCCTCGTGGGGGGCGTCGTCGTCTCGGACGAGGTCTTCCGCAAGACGAAGGAGTTCTTCACCTTCCAGGAGCTGTCCCGCATCCGGGCCAAGGGCCTTCGCACGGAGCTCAAGCGCCACGAGGTCGTCGGGGAAAAGGTCGTGCGGGGCAAGATCCGCGGCGTGCCCGGGCTCTCATCTCCCCTGATCGGGCGGAAGAAGGAGCTCGACCTCCTCCGGGGCATCTACCGGGACGTGGCGGAGGGGAAGGGGCTGCGGGTCGTGACCATCGTCGGAGAGGCCGGGATAGGGAAAACCCGGCTGGTGGAGGAGCTTTTCCTCACCCTCCACCAGGCGGACTCGAGGCCCCGGGTCCTGCACGGCCGCTGCCTTGGCTACGCGGGAGCCCCCCCGTACTACCCCATCACCGAGATAATCAAGAAGGCCACCGGGATCAAGGACGACATGCCCCAAAGGGAGATGGCCGACCAGCTCGCCACGTCGCTGTCCAGGATTCTCGGCCGCCGGATGATCGGCGACGTGGACGCCGTGAGCACCCTGCGGAAAATCCTCGCCCTCAACCAGGACGGGGATTCACCCGACGACCAGGACACCCGGCAGATTCACAACCAGGTGCTCCTGGTGGTGGAGGAGCTGCTGGGGGCCCTGGCCAAAGAGGAAATCATCGTGGTGCTGATGGAGGATGTCCAGTGGTCCGACAGCTCCTCCCTGACGCTCATCGGCCATCTGGTCCGGTCCCTGGCTGATTCCCGCTGCCTGTTTATCATCAATTCCCGCCCGCCCGGGGACCAAGCGGCCACGCGGACCCTGCTGGAGGAGTTCCGGAAGTCGGAACGCCACACGAGGATCAATCTCGAGGACCTTTCCCCCGACGACACGCGCCGACTCTTGTCCGAGCTGTTGACCGTCGAGGAGCTGGACGAAACCAAACGGCGGGCCATCATCAAGCTCGCCGCCGGCAACCCCTTCTTCGTCGAGGAGATTATCAAGAACCTCATCGAAAAGGGGGACCTCGAATACCGGGACGGACACTGGTACACGAACGAGGAGGAGGGCAGCTTCGAAATTCCCGACACCGTGGAGGGGGTGCTCCGCTCCCGGATAGACAACCTCCCCGACCAGGAGAAGAAGGTCATCCAGCGCGCCTCCGTCGTCGGGGAGGTGTTCTGGCGGCGAATCGTGACCGAGCTGATGAACTACGCGGTGGGCGACTACCTGGCGGACCTGGAGAAGCGGGACCTCATCCACCGGCGGCTCGAGTCCATCTTCGAGGATGACCTGGAGTACATCTTCAAGCACGTCCTTTTGCACGAGACGGTCTACAAGAGCCTGCTCCACCGGGAGCGCCGCGAGCTGCACCTGAAGACGGCGAAGTGGATCGAGAGCAACTACTCCGACCGCATCCAGGCCTACCAGTCGCTCGTGGCCAACCACTTCGAAAACGGCGGCGCGCCTGAGAAGGCCGCCCGGTACTACTTCGAAGCCGGAAAACACGCCGCGTCGCTCTACGCGAACGAGGACGCGAAGCGTTTTTACGCCAAAGCGGTCGAGAACACGCAGGACGGGGACCTCACCCGCCGGGCCTACCTCGAGTGGGGCGACGTCTGTCTGGAGACGGGAAAGCCGCACGAATCCATAGACCTCTTCACGGCCGCGCTGGGGTACTGCCGCGACGCCGTGGGGCGCGCGGAAATCATGGAGCACATGGGGTCGGCCCACGAGCGGCTGAGCGAATACCCCCGTTCCCTGGAGTACTACGACGACGCCCTGACGCTGTTGAAGGATGAACCGCCCTCGCTGCTCCACGGCAAGACCCTGTACGGCATCGCCTGGGTCCATTACCTCCGCGGGGATTTACGGGAGGCCCTGGACTACATTTCCCGGGCTGAAGAGGTCATCGCCCGAGTCCCGGAGGATGACTTCGCCTCGGACAAGGTCCGCGCCCGCATCGCGAATATCCACGCCAGCATCCTCAACGAGCTGAAGCGACTCGACGAGGGCCGCGAGTACCAGAGCCGCACCCTGGAGCTTTACGAGAAGCACGGCTACCTTCTCGGCATGCAGAGCGCGCTGAACAACATCGCCACCGTGGAGATGGAAGAGGGCAGGTATGGGACGGCCCTCGAGCTACTGCTGCGCTCCTACGACATCGCCGAGCGCTGCGGCGACAGGTTGGGGCTCGCCGTCAATTGCAACAATCTGGCCTCGATCTACACCGCCTTCGGCCGCTTCGACCGCGCCGATGAGCTCTACACCCGCTATCTCGAGATCAACGCAATCATAGACAACCGCCTGGGCGACGGTTACGCCAACTACGGCCTCGCCTCCCTGTCCCGCCTGCGGGGGGAGTACGAAAAGGCCGATAAGCACTTCCGCCGGGCGATTGAAATCTACGGCGAGGTGGGGGCCCACCGGATGACCCTGGTCGTCAAGCTCTCCCTCGCCGTTTTCTACGCCGAGGTCGGGCGCGAGGAGGAGTCCGAGGCGCTTTTCGCCGAGGTGGGCGAGTTTATGGACGAGAAGGAGATGGCCGTTTACCGCCTGAGCGCCCTGGGGCTGACGGCGCGTCGCAGGGAATTCTCCGCGAATGAGCTGGGACGTCTCCGGGATTTCCTGCCCGCCGCCGAGGCCGGTTTCGAAATGGAAACGTACAGAACCAGCCGGGTGGAGGAGGCGGTGCACCTGGCGACGCTCTACGAGCGGACCGGCGAAGCGGAGAAGGCCGCCCGTTTTTGGGAGTCGGCCCGGGCCACGTTCGACGAGATAGTGGAGAACATCGGTGACGAGGAATCGAAGGGAACCTTCCGCAAAATCATGGGGAAGCGGGGGTACGTCGTGTAACCGACGACTGCGCGACGGCGACCGGCCCGGGGGGCTTTTTTTATACCATCGCGGAATAAACCACCCCGTCATTCTGAAACGACCATTTTGGCTGGTCTTTGTCCGAGTGTGCGTCGAGGCAACCCGTTCGGGCGCGACCGCCGGTATTTCGCCCAACGGCCGCACATCCCCACTACGTCCCTCCGGACGGCGCCGGGGAATGGTCCGACGCGCCTTCCGAGGCCGAGGCATAAAGATTGCTTATATAAAAGGCACGGCATCCTAACTCCACAGGCACGTAAAAGTGAGAACCTCAATAGGGGGAGCCGACGACAACGACTACGTCGCCCCCTCCAAGGAGAATCGGCCCATGCCCGAAAAAATCATCATCGTGGAAGACGAAATAATCGTCGCCATGGACCTGAGCCTGCGCCTCTCCAGGCTCGGTTACGACGTAATCGGCGTCTTCTCCACCGGCGAGGAAGCGGTGGAAGAGTGCGGCAAGACCCGCCCCGACATAATCCTGATGGACTACATGCTCCGGGGAGAGTTGAACGGCCTCGAGGCCACCAAGCTCATCCACTCGCTCTACGACACGCCGGTGGTGATGCTCAGCGCCCTGCCTCAAAACCCCGACACCCGAGAATGCGACGGGTACCTGGTGAAACCCTTCGAGCTCTTCGGCCTGAAGAGCACCATAGAGAACACCCTTAAAAACTCAAGGAGTATGAAAGCCTCGTAGCCGGGGACCGCGCCGGAACGGCCGACTTACGGGAGGCGGCAATCGGGTTTGACAAAATCTTCCGGCGCAAAGAGCCGCGACAATGAACACGTAAATGCAATCAAACATATTAAGGCTAATCAATCCCCCTCAGGCGAGGTAATGAAAATGGAAACTAAGACTCGCGTGCTCATCGTTGACGACGACTCGGCATTCTGCGAGAGCACCTGCGACGGTCTCAGCCTCGAGGGCTACGACGTCCGGTACGCCACCACGGGCAGGGAAGGACTCGAATATTTCAAAACCTGGAACCCCAGCATCGTCCTGTTGGACCAAAAACTCCCCGACATCCTGGGATCGGAGATTGACCGGCAGATCCGGGAGACGGATCCCGGGGTCAAGGTCATCTTCGCCACCGCCTACGGGTCGCTCTCCGAGGCGGTCGAAGCGGTCAAGAACGGAGCCTACCACTACTTTACAAAACCGATCGAGCTCGACGAGTTCTACTTCACCGTGGCCAAGGCCGCCCGCCTGGCCGAGCTCGAACGGCTCAACCGCATCACGGAGTTCCAACTCGAGAGGGCGCGACAGACCGACGAGTTCGTGGGCGATTCCGCGGCGATTCAGGAGACCAAGCGGCTCATCGAGCTGGCCGCCCAGACCGATTCCACCATTCTCATCACCGGGGAGACCGGGGTGGGCAAGGGGGTCGCGGCGAGGGCCATCCACCGCCTGAGCGGCCGGAAGGACGACCTCCTCAGCGTGAACTGCGCCTCGATCCCCGAGAACCTCATCGAATCTGAGCTCTTCGGTTACGAAAAGGGGGCCTTTACCGGCGCCGAATCACAGCGGAAGGGGGTTTTCGAGCTGGTCAAGGACGGCACCCTTCTGTTGGACGAGATAGCGGAGATGCCCCTCCAACTCCAGAGCAAGCTGCTGACCGTGCTGGAGGAGGGTCGGATTCGCCGCCTGGGTGGCGACGTGGATATACCCCTGAACGTCCGGGTCATCGCCACCACGAACCGGCCCATCGTCGAGGACATAAAGAACGGCCGTTTCCGCGAGGACCTCTACTACAGGCTGGCCGTCATTACCATCAACGTTCCCCCGCTCAGGGAGTGCCGGGAGGACATCCCCATTCTTTGTAAAAGCCTGTTGGAAAACATGACCAACGGCATCTATGGTGAACTACCCGAAGAGCAGTTCGCCGCGCTGATGATTTACCGCTGGCCCGGCAACGTGCGCGAGCTGCGCAACATCCTGGAGCGCTCGGTGATTCTCGCCGCCGGCGGGGAGCTCGACCCCGCGTCGCTGATCGAGGGCGGTTCCGGCAAGCGCGGCGGACCGGGGACGACCGAAATACGACCCCTGGCCGATGTCGAGTGTGATTACATCGAACGGGCCATGAAATTTTACCGGGACAACAAAACCCACGCGGCGACGGCGCTGGGGATATCGCTTTCGACGCTCAGACGGCGCGTCGCGAACTACGAATGCCTGGGGAAAAAGACGGCCTGAAACGCCACCGCCCGAGCGCACCGAAGGGAAAAAGGCCGCCCGCCGCCGGCCTTTTTTCATGCCGCAGCACACGGCTGGTCAATGGATTGAACCACTTTTAGGGAAGCGGGCGTCGGCGGTGCGGAGCAAAATATTTGTAATCTTGGAAATTAAGCCCTAGAATGGAGGCGAGACGCACTGGACGAACCCGTGATTTATTCGAAACGAATCATTCTGGCTATGATTATCCTCATGATTCCGGCCGCCGGGATGGACATCTTCGGCACCCGGGCCCTGGGGATGGGCGGCGCCCAGGTGGCGCTGGTTGACGACGCCACCGCCGCCTTCTGGAATCCGGCGGCCTTCGGAAACCAGGTCAACTTCTCGACCACCGACAGCATCTTCGGTTTCTCGGGCGAGGACAACCTCAGCCAGTACGTCAACGAGCTGAACCAGTATTACTATCTCAGAGACATTTTCCCGGAGAGCTACAAGGATTTCAAGGAATACATGGATGAGAACTCCGAGGAGGCGCACCGTTACGTAGACGACATCGTGGACTCCCTCGCCGCCCTCAACGAGCCCGGCGTGGGCATCGTCTGGGACCTGCACTCCGGCGTGGCGACGAGGGTCGGTCCGGCGGTCATCTCCTGGCTGTACGAAAACCATCTC
>Ga0307378_10010703_pt1 | contig 11886 bp, 25 predicted proteins | sample UN1MG_FD_202238 | JGI IMG/M metagenome (GOLD analysis project Ga0307378, IMG submission 202238) | Soil microbial communities from Risofladan, Vaasa, Finland - UN-1 | ecosystem: Environmental > Terrestrial > Soil > Coastal area > Acid sulfate soil | place: Finland: Risofladan, Vaasa | collected...
CATAATAATTGAAACCCCTTGTCATCCTAATGTTTGGAAAGTAGTTCCAAAATGGGGTAGAAACAGTAATGCTACGCATTTGTTTCATCCTACTTTAGACATGGCGAAAGAGCAAATTGAAAAAGAACTTAAAGGTAAACTACTTGAAATTTTATATCTGGAGAATTAAAATTGGTTAAAGAGAAAAAAACAGAACCTAGAGTGATACAAAAAGAAGAGTTGGGTCATTTTTTTAATATTTCTAAAGAAGGAACAAATAGTGAAATGTTTGTTCTTTGTAGAAAAATGCAAGATGGAGCATTTGACCAAGGGGTTATGGTCTCTAATTTAGCAGAAGTCTATTGGTGGTTAATAGAATGGAGAGATTCTTTAATAGAAGAAGGGAAAAAGAAATCAATAATAAAAAAGAACAAATAAATGAATTCTTATCAAGTCTTAAGTATTTTGTTGAAGCAAAAGCCCAAGATATAGTAGATATGGGAAATGATAGTTTATGGGACTCTATGGCAGGGATGAGTTCTTTTAGTTATGAATCTAAATTAGAGAAGTCCTTGTATAAATTATTTGATATAGAGGAAGAAGAGGAAGAAGATGGATACTAAGGAAAAAGTATACATTAGTAGGGATGAAGGAGACGATTTCATATGGGTATGGAGAAAGCCTAGTCGAGGTAATTGGTCTCCTGAAAAGATGAAAGATTGTGAGACAGTTAATTATCAAAGAGAAGATATAGATAATGCTGATCATTATCTTGTTAAAGATTTTAAGAAGAAATTTGGTATTTCTATTCCCAAAAAAACTAAAAAGTGTGTGCATATTCCCTCTAAGCTATTAAATAATGAAGATTATAAGCTCATATCTAATGATGGAGATAGAAAGAAATGAAATTTAAAATAGGAGATATCATAGATTATGGATTTTATGCAAATTTAAAAATTATAGATACTGATAAAAAACATTATATATTAGAAGATAAGAGTGGTAATAAAAAGAAGATATATATAGAACTTATTGATAAATATGGGATGAAGGTTGATTCTTAATTAAATCCAGCCAAACAAAAAATAATTATTACAGTGTGTCGTGAAGTAAAAATTAATGTAATTCTATTGGAGGTCAACCAATGCAAGCTGTAGAAACAAGAAAGTTAGTCGCACACGAGAAATTACTAATAGATGTTATCAAACGTCAAGCAGGCTCGTTAAAGAAAGCTATTTTAGAGGGAACCATGAATTCTGTAGAAGCAGGTGCTACGGAAATCGATATTAATTTCTTGGCTGAAAAGAGTAAAGACAAGAAAAACAATCCTGAACCTGCATTCCTATCTATATATGACGATGGTATCGGAATCAGAACCAAACAAGAATTGGTCAATCATTTTGAAACCTTTGGTCAACCTCACGAATCAAATGAAAATGTTATATGGAAACAATTCCGTATGGGTCGTGGTCAAATGTTTGCTTTTGGCAAAAATACATGGAGAACATCGACATTTAAGATGGTTGTTGATGTTGATACCATGGAATTAGATTATCATCTTCAAGATGGTCTTAAACCTGCCGATGGCTGTAAGATTGATATTGAATTGTATAAGAACCCATTGGATAACTATACAATTCCATCTATTAAGTCTTTGAAAGAAGAAGTCAAAGAGCAGGTTAGATATGTCAAAATTCCTGTTAAGTTTAACGATGAAGTTGTATCTGTTGACCCTGCAGCACTGAATTGGGATTATGAAGATGATTATGCCTATTATAAGTTTTCAGATACTTCACAATTGAAGATTTATAATCTTGGTGTGTATGTTATGTCAAGAACAATTCGTAATGCAGGTGTTGGTGGTATCATTGTTTCTAAAACAATGTTGAAAGTCAACTTTGCAAGAAATGATGTTGATTCAACTTGCCCTGTTTATCAAGAAATCAACAAAATAGTCTTGGCTAACAAGATTAAAAAGGCAACAAAGCAGTATAAATCACAGACATCAGAGGAACGTTACAGTATGTTGTGTGGTTTGAGGGATGCTGAACAAAGTTCTTATAAATTTGAGGGTAAACGTATATTCCCATTATCTAATGGCAAATGGATTTCGTGGAAAATGTTTACCAAAGATGGTAGACCTTGGTGTTTTGCTCCTAATGGTAATATGGTAGCAGACAAGTCAATGCAGACAAATAAGGCTGTTTGTTTTGATGAAGTGATGCTTGAAGAAATGGGTTATGATGGTCCGATTGATGAATTTTTCGATTGGTTGTGGAATGATTTAATTGAAGATTCCTATTATCCTGAACATAGGATTAAAGAATTACTAACACTGAAACGGCAGTTTATTATGTTTGACGATAATGATAATGTTTCCGATAATTGTCAACAGGTAACACTGAATGACAAGTTTTCAGAATCCTATCATTACATTCCTTATGGCAAGTTGAAAAAAACAGAAAAACGTATTGTCGATTGTTTGCAATGTTATGGTTGTTGGGATGGCAGGAATATACGAATCGGTGTTAGTGATGTTGCAAGTGCTTGGACAGATGGTTCTTCTTATATTGCTCTCGACAGGAATTGGTTAAGTAGTATAAGTGTTAATAATGTTGGTGCTGTTTTGACGTTATTCACTACATTGTGTCATGAAATGGCTCACGACAATAATTCAGCAGGAACACACAATCATGGGCCTGAATTCTATGAAAGGTATTACGAAATAACCAAGAATACATATTGGAGTAATCCTTTGTATCATGTTTATAAGTTTTCCGAATCAATGGATAGACAAAGAATAGAAAAACATCGGATAGCAGAAGATGCTAAAGTAATGAAAATGAAAGAAGAACTACAAGCAGTATAGCACTAAATCAAGTAGAGAGCAGGAGTTATAAGAAATTTCTCCTGTTCTCTATTTTCTTCTTTGACAAAAAGTGAAAGTTAGTATAATGGTAATTTTAATTAGTAGAAAGGTAGTCTGATGGTAGGAAGAATTATTTTGACAGTAGTAGTATTAGCCCTATGTTTTATAGCTGTTCAAACAATAGAACAAAAAGTAGCACCAAGTCATGCAACAGGATTGGTTATTGATGGTGTTGCTAATGTTGACACTATGGAGGGTAATCAAGCTCAAGCAAGGATTGAGCAAAATGCTCAAAATTGGTTATATCCTCTTGTAGGTTTGATAGGAGTAGGTTGTTTAGTTTGGATTTGGATAGAACCTGCAAAAAAAAGCTTTGAATTATGGTAGTTAAATAAGTTAATTGGGTTGTCATGTTAACAAAAATGATAGTAGTAAAATGAAAGGTTTCACTATGAAGTACGGAAAGATGTTGTTTGTGTTGGTAGTGATGTTGTTTGCTGTAGTTTTGTCGGGTTGTCGTAAGCCTCCGTTGGTGGAGAAGTTCAAAGAGATTAAAAACAATGAGACAGCTTTTGTTATCCAGCTTGAAGGTACCCAGCAGGCAAAACTGGATTCATTGAGTGCATTGCAAAAAATGCAAGTTTCTACGAAACGGATTAATATTCCTCTAAGATGGCGAAAAACAGGTCGGTATAGCCATCAAGGTGAATGGATTCCAACAGTTGATATCATTATAGTTAACAGAAGTCCTGTAACAAGAGAATGGTCAGCAGATACAGAGACAGGAACTACTAAAAAAGATGAGGGTATATGGGTTGAAAGTATGGATTCTATTGGATTTTCAACAGGGTTTAATTGCACTGCGATGGTAGAAGAAAAATATGCGGCTCTATTCCTTTATCACTATACAGGTGGTTCTCTTGCTAATATAATGGATGCTCAGATTAGAAATGAGATTCAAGCAATTGCTTCAGAAGTTGCTGCTAAGTATCCTATGGATGATTGTCGTGAAAAGAAACTTGAAATTATCGAAGTTGTTCGTAAAATAGTTATCCCTAAATTTGCGGAGACAGGTATTACAATATCTACTATTGGTATGTTCGGTGGATTTGCGTATGAAGATAAAGAGATACAAACCTCTATCAATAAGACATTTGTGGCTCAACAGGCAAAAGTAACTTCAGCTGCTGAATATGAAGCACAAGAAGACAAGAATAGAACTATTGAAAAAGCAGCTATTGGTGTTAAAAATGCGGCTATTACAAAGGCAGAAGGAGAAGCAGAATCTGTTAAAATTGCAGCAGTAGCAGAAGCTCAAGCAATTCTTGCTGTAGCAAAAGCAGCACAAGAAGCTAATAGTAATCCTGTTTTTCTTTCATTGAAAAAGCTTGAAGTTGAAATGGCCAGACTTGCAGTTTGGGATGGTAAATATCCTAATTGGATTACTGATGGTGGTGGCGAAAAGTTAGGTATTTTCGTTAATGCTTCGGCAGAAAAATAGTAAACCCAAGGCTTGACCTCCATGGGAATATAAACCTCCTATTACTTATAGTAGTAGGGGGTTTTTTTATTTTCCAGCCAAATATTTTTTTGTTATGATAGATTGTAAATATTATTTTTGGAGAAATAAAATGAAGCAAAAAAAACCTATCGGAATTATCTTATGGCAAGGCAAATCTCTATTAGATGGCGAAAGAATCGCCTGTATTGCCACTGGGATATTCAATAAAACAGAAAATACAAAAACAGGTGATATGATACAAACTTATATTATTCGTAGGGATATACATCCTATGTTAGCTCACAGATTAGGTGAAGATAAAAGTATTTGTGGAGATTGTAAGCACAAAGAGCAAAGCACTTGTTATGTAAATCTTTGCCATGGTCCTATTGGAGTATTTCATGCTCTTATTGATGGTAGTTATCGTGACTATCAAGATGATGATTTAGAGTTATTTAGAGGTCGTAATGTTCGTATAGGTTCTTATGGGGACCCTGCAGCAGTGCCATATGAAGTATGGGAAAATATTTGTAGTGTGGTAAGTGGTTACACAGGATATTCTCACCAGTGGAACAATAAAAAGACTGATCAAAGATTAAAAAACATTTGTATGGCAAGTGTGGATAGTATTGTTGGTTATAATAAAGAGTATGAAAAAGCTAAAACTATGGGATGGCGCACTTTTAGAGTTTTTGCAGATGATAAAGGTGTATCTGTTTATGATGTAAAACAGGATGATGAAATAGTTTGTCCTGCAAGTAAAGAGGCTGGAGTTTTGACTACTTGTGAAAAATGTAATCTTTGTTGTGGTTTGAATAGGTCTAATGGTAAAAATGTTGTTATAAATCACCATGCAGATAGTGAGGTAATGGGGTCAATGTGGAGAAGGGATAGGTATATATCTATGATGAAGAAAATCAAGAATAAAAAGGGCTGGCGTAGGGATTATGACGGAGAGCGCAAGATTTTCAAACAGGTGTGTAAATATTAAATCCAGCCAAATAAAAATTTAGTTTGGTAGAGTGTAAGATAATTTTAATTTTAATTTTTGGAGAAATGATAATGACTGTAAAAGAATTTAAAGAACAAGTAACATTAACTACTTCCGGTGGAGGTTGTTTAAATGGTAGGATTTTGGTATCTTTTGCTAAATTAGTTCGTTTATTAGGAGAGCCTAACAGTAATAATGATGGTTATAAAACAGATGCAGAATGGGCAGTTTCTTTTAAGGGAGAAACTTTTGCTATTTATAACTACAAAGATGGTAAAAATTATAACGGAAAAGGAGGTCTTGATATAGAGCAACTTATGGATTGGCATATTGGAGGGAATGACAAAGTAGTTGCAAATGAATTGATAGAATTGATAAAATCAGTATATTAACAATTTTTGGAGAAAAAATGAAACTTGATGAAACAAGACAGATAGCTATTATATGGGACATTGATGATGTCTTTTGTAGAGCAAAAGAAAAACATATCGGTATAACAAAACAGCAAGCATTAGAGATACTTCATAAGATGAAACATAACCACGATGCTACAATAGGTATAAATTGGGACGTAATTGATTATCATTTAGATTGGTTGGGAAAATAAATCCAGCTAAATAAAAATTTAGTTTGGTAGAGTGTTAATATTTATTTTTTGGAGAAATAAGAAATGGCTAAAAACTCAACAATAATATTAAGAATCGAAGATGTAAATAATCCTCTTCATCCTAATTTGTGGGATTATTGGTTAGAAACATTAGGAGTTGACCCAGAAGCAGAGGAAGTTTGTTTAGTATTATCTTCTTTGGACGAAAATAAAAAAGTACAGGAGTAAATTATGAGTCAAGTAATAGAACATAAGAAATTTAGTTGCACAAAATTAGGCAACAACAATAACAAATACTGGAATGTAACACTCTATGATAATGATGATGTTATGTCTGAATGGGGGAGACAAGGTAAAACATCACAATCTAAAACATGGAATGGTGTAGGTCGTTCTTTTATGGAGAAAAAGATTGCTGAAAAAGACAAAAAAGGTTATCACGAAAATCAAACAGTAGAAGGCTCTGGAGATATAGCTGTTTCAGCAAGAGCAGTTGCTAACACTCAATTAAAAGATATTGCTACTAAACAAATCAAGTCAAAAAATCCTATTGTTGCAAAGTTAGTTGATTTTCTTGTTAAATGCAACGCGCACCAGATTTTACAAGCAACTGGCGGTAAGATCAAATTTGATACTTCTTCTGCAACATTTAAGACTACACAAGGTGTAGTTATTCCTGCACAAGTTTCACAAGCAAGAGACTTGTTAGATAATTTAGCACGTTATGTTAAAGCAGGAGATTTTTCAAGCTATCGAATGGAAGATGACTTAAATGAGTATCTTTCTCTTATTCCAAGAGATTTTGGAATGGGAAGAATGGCCCCACAAGATATTGTAGGAGATATGTCGGATATACAAAAAGAGAATGATATTTTAGATGGTTTAGACGCAAGTTTTGCAGGATTGCAGACAGCTAAACCTAAAGCTAAAAAGACTACAAAGAAAAAAGCTGTTCCAAGTATTTTTGATGTTTCTATGGAAATAGTAGAAGATAAAAAGGTAATTAGTCATGTAAAACATCTTTATCAATCAACAAGAAAAAGTATGCACTCTTCTAATAGTTTGTCTGTTCAAACTGTTTATGCTGTATCTATTGCACCGATGAAAGCTGCTTATGATAAACGTGGTTCTAAAATGACTAATATTATGCAGTTGTGGCATGGGACTAAGGCAAGTAATTTGTTGTCTATTTTAAGACAGGGTTTGGTTATACCTCCGTCAAGTTCAGGTCATTGCACAGGTCGTATGTATGGTAATGGAGTGTATTTTTCTTGTATATCCACAAAAGCGTTAAATTATGCTACTAATTATTGGGGTAGTGGAGGAAGCGTAGACAGAACATTTATGTTTTTAGCAGATGTTGCTATGGGAAAATATCACCTTGCAAAGAGTTCGTGGAGTGGTTATCCTAAAGCGGGTAGTGATTCGACTTGGGCTAAAGGTGGAGTTGCAGGTGTAGTAAATGATGAAATGATTGTTTATAATTTGAACCAATGTAATGTAGTTTATCTTGTAGAGTTTGTTCCAAGAAACCAATATAGAGGATAAGATTATGAAAGTAAAAAGCTATATTAACAAACATCCTAGAACTTTTTTAGCTAAAGAATTGTTAAAAGAAGACCCTAAAGCGAATATTGTTGTTGGTAAAGGAATTATATCAACACATATTTATAGTAATTTGGGTAAAGCAATTGTTAAAGCTGGTAAAAAGTATCATAAATATGTTGTAGGAGGTAGAGCAGGGTGTTTTGGAAATGATGGTTCTCATTGGGCAGTAATACTTAAATAAAATCCAGCTAAATATTTATTTATTATTATTGGTTGTGTAGCACTAAATGTTAATTTTTTTTGGAGATAAGAAAATGAGTGTAGAAATAAAATACGTGAAGGTAAGAAACCCTGTAGAATTAGGATTTTGTATCTTTTTTGGAATGTTCCTTGGGTGTCTATGTCTATCGCTGATAGCCTTGGCTCTTTGGATATTAGGTCTTGGTAGTTTATTCGGATAAAAGAATAATCCAGCTAACTAAAAAATAGTTTTCATATAATGTTGTAGTTAAAAATAATGTAAATAATAATTTTGGAGAAAAATATGTGTGACGTAATGGTAGCAACTACGATAGTAGAGATTTTGGAAGCAAAAATCCAAAATCAAGATGTATTTACAGCTTTTGATATAACACAAGAAGCAAGAGCTTCATTAGGTAGGGGTAATAATGTTCCTCATTATGATGTGAGAAATATTGTTGCAAATGAATTTAATATAGGTCAAATGCAAGATTATAATCGTGAGGTTCATACTTTGAATCTTTCAGATTCACCTCTTGCTTTTGTTTATTTTCCTGATGGAAAATTGGCAAGTGACCATCACCTTGTTGATGATAGTCCTGTTTGTGATGGTAGCACTGATGGCGATGATGACGATGATGTTATTACGATGACAGCCGAGGGTCGTATCGACATTCCTCAAAAGTTGCTTAATCAAGTAGACGCTCCGGGTGGTTCTTATGATTTTTCTGTTGGTGGAATAATCTATCCTAAAGCTCCTGATAAGCAGGGCCGTGTTCGTTTCAGTCTGCAAAGTCTTGGTATTAGTGGTGGCAAGGCAAGAGTAACGGTTGATACTGTTCACAACAAAATTGATATTGAATCTGTATAGGTTTGATTGGCGGGAGATAGTCCCAAGGGAGATAACCATCACAATAGTCTTTTTCATTGTGTCTTCTTTGGGACTATATTTTTCCAGCTAAATAAAAATTCAAAAAGGTAAAGTATGAGAGTTAAAAGAATTGAAACAGGTTGTTACGGTATAGTAGTAGAATTAACTGTTGCTGGCAGTGCTTCTGTTACTTCTGATATGAAGGAAGTATGCCCTCATTGTCATCATCCTCTTTGTGATTTTGATTGTCCGTTAGCTAATAAATGGGCAACAATTAAAGATGCTATGAGTTATAAAGAGAAAAAAGAAGAGTTAGAATCTAATAGACTGTATAATTATGCTATGGATGCTCTTGAATCTATGATACTTGGACATGCTTGTGCAGGGATAGATATTACTACTCCTGCTTATATTGAAGGTATAGAATCTGCTGTTCAGGGTTGTGCTAATAGTATTTAATATTTGGAGAAATAAAATGAAAAAATTAAGAATATGGTGGATACCACAAGTGCCTATGAATGCTTTTAATTGGGAAGTTAATTCTCCATTAGAGGGCAAGAAAATGCTTGATATGTTGGCACAGTATGATATTTTTCAATTTGAAAATAAAGTTAAGCCTGATTATTCTAATGCAGGAGGTCTTCAAGAGTTTAATGAAGAAGCAGAAGAGTGGTGGGATTATGAAGATGAAGAATGTAGATGTATAGACGAAATCGAATATGAAGAACTCAAATAAGATTTCTCCAAAAGAGAAGAGGGTGAGGACTCACCGTTTTTGCCCTCTTCTTAATTTTTCCAGCCAAATAAAAATTTAATTAGGTAGAGTATTATGAAAGAATGTGAATGTAAAAATATTCAAAGAGAGATAGCAGATAGTGCAAATGCTGGAGAAGCATATACCTCTAAAATGTTATATCATATTATGGATTGTTTTAAGGAAGATTTTCCTGTTATTCAAAATGCACAGGAAAAAAATGTTTATTGTCATTGTTGTCATATATGTGGAGATGTTATTTGTCGTGATTAAGAAATTGGAGATATAAAATGAGCAAAGCAGAAGAACCAAAGAAATGTTTCAATCATTGTCCTAAATGTAATGCAGGAGAAAATGATATTGCATGGGGAGATAAAGATTGGTCTGATGAATCAGCATGGCAGAATGCTACTTGTAATAAGTGTGGTTGTGAGTTTAGTGAAGTTTATACTTATTGTTGCACTGAAATAGATGATATTGACTAAATCCAGCTAAATAAAAATTTAGTTTGGTAGAGTGTTAATATTATTTTGGAGAAAATAAAATGAAAGTAGAATTTTGTTTAGAAATGATTTTATATGATGAGAGAAATAATAATGAATGTATTGAAATAGTTCGTCTTAGGCATATCTCTCAAATGAGTTTTGTTCCACAAATAGGAATAGAGGTTCTTATAGGAAAAGGTGAAGACGAACTCTCTCAACATGAAGTTAAAGATGTAATGTGGATAGAGAATGATGATTCTTTATATATTGAACTTAGGAATTATGAGACAGAGGTTGGTGAGAATGAAAGTTATGAAAGAGGGTTGGAATATTTTGATGGGATGAAAAAAAGATTTGTAGAAGATGATGGATGGAAAATTATAGAAGTTCGTTCTAAGAGACAAGAATTGGAGAAAATAAAATGACTGATAGAGAAATAGCACATTTTAGAGTAGTATTAAAAGTTGAAGAGCTTGATGAGGATGGTGAAGTTGTAGATGTTTGTAGTGAGCAGGTTCTTGCTGATTTCCCTGACGATGATGATGGAGAATCGATTGGTCAAAAGTCAGATGATTATTACAATGAGATAATAAGAAAATGTGATAGGGTCTAATAATGGATAAAGGTGAATTAACAATCATAGAGGGTGATGCAACAAATCCTCAAACTACTTATAATAATGAAGTTCCTCTTATTCCTCATTGTTGTAATAATTTGGGAGTAATGGGAGCTGGAGTGGCTCTTGCACTGAGAAACAAATGGACAGGCGTATATGAGGCTTATCTAAGAGGCAGTAAGGAGCTTGGTTATATCTCTTATTGGATAAAATTTACTGATGAAATAGAAGTTCCAAAGAGACGACCTATTGTTGCTGTGTATAATATGATAGGTCAAGATGGCACTGTATCAAAAGATAACTCTAAACCTGTTAAATATTGGGCTTTAGTAGATGCCATGAGAAAAGTAAGAGATAAGATTGATTCTTTATCTCTTGCTTATCCTGAATGTAAATTTGTTATTCATGCACCGAAATTTGGTAGTGATTTGGCTATGGGAAACTGGGACTTCATATTAGAGTTAATTAAAGAAATTTGGATAGATGCTGGAATAGATGTAGTTATCTATGAGTATAATGGATAATTATTCATTTCTATAAGTTGTTAATACTATTTTTTGGAGAAAAAATGATATACTTATTACAAGCAAAAGTAGTCGAATATTCTGAACCTGTGGAGATAGAAGCTGATTCTTTAGAAGAGGCAAGAGAAAAGATAATTGAGGACATAGATTCGGGAGAGATAGAAATAGAACCGAGTCAAAGCCTTAATATTGAAATTTTTTATCCTTGCCCTAATAGACCTCACGGACATAGATGGGAAGATTCTCCTCATGAAAAAAGTGTATTTTGTAAATATTGTGGGATATTAGAGAAAGATGCAGAATTATAATATAATTCCAGCTAACTAAAAATTTATTTCTATCAGTTGTTAATACTATTTTTGGAGAAAAGTAATGTCTAATATGTGTGGTAATTGGGTAGAAGTTAGAGGTGATGAAAAGCAAGTCAAAGAGCTTTTTGCTTTAGTAGGCAAAGATTTTGATTTCAATAAAGTAATTCCTACTGACACCGATTCAAGAGACGAAGCAAGAGAGAAATGGAATTGTAGTTCGATTGCTTTTGATGTTGATTATTACGAACAAGGCGAAAGTGAACATGAATGGTATTTTTGGACAAAGTGGAATCCTCCTACTCTTATCTACGAAAAGCTCTGTGAAATGTTTCCTGATGTATTTATTTATTGGAGATATGAAGAGTCTGGATGTGGGCTATACGGTTACTTAAATGCAGAGGAATGTTAAATGGATTACACCATATCTATAACATTAACAGTAACAGCGGATGATGAATATGATGCTTACAAAGAGTTTATCGACATGGTAAAAAATGATAATTATGATAGTGATTCTATTGACATAGAAGAAGAAAGTGAGGAAGATTACTAATGAAGACGTATATGTATATGGGAATATTTTCAGATGA
>Ga0307378_10010704_pt1 | contig 11885 bp, 5 predicted proteins | sample UN1MG_FD_202238 | JGI IMG/M metagenome (GOLD analysis project Ga0307378, IMG submission 202238) | Soil microbial communities from Risofladan, Vaasa, Finland - UN-1 | ecosystem: Environmental > Terrestrial > Soil > Coastal area > Acid sulfate soil | place: Finland: Risofladan, Vaasa | collected...
GGCTCGTCGATTACGAGGGAACGCCCGACGCAGAGCGGGTGATCGTGATGATGGGGTCGGGGTCCGGTGCCGTCGGCGAGACCGTCGCCAAGCTGGCGGCCGACGGCGAGAAGGTCGGGCTGGCAACGATCCGCCTGTTCCGGCCGTTCCCGGTCGACGCCCTGCTCGACGCGCTGCCCGACTCGGTCCGCTCGATCGCCGTGCTCGACCGGTGCAAGGAACCGGGGTCGGCCGGTGAGCCGCTCTTCCAGGACGTGGTGACGGTCGTCGCAGAGTCCGAGCGACAGGGCGTGCGCATCATCGGCGGCCGCTACGGACTCGGTTCGAAGGAGTTCACGCCGGCCATGGCCAAGGCGGTCTTCGACGAGCTGACGTCGCCGACACCGAAGCGACGGTTCACCGTCGGCATCGTCGACGATGTCACCGGGCTCAGCCTCGACGTCGACGACTCGTTCCTGGTCGACCTGCCCGGGAGGTCGGCGGTGTTCTACGCGCTCGGCAGCGACGGCACCGTCGGGGCGAACAAGGCATCGGTGAAGATCATCGGCCACGAGCCCGGCCTCCACGCCCAGGGCTACTTCGTCTACGACTCGAAGAAGTCCGGCTCGATGACGGTGTCGCACCTGCGCTTCGGGCCCGAAGCGATCCGCTCGACGTACCTCGTGCAGGAGGCCGACCTCGTCGCCTGTCACCAGTTCGGGCTGCTCGACCGCTTCGACGTGCTCAGCGACGTCCGTCACCAGGGCACGTTCCTGCTGAACGCGCCGTACCCGGCCGACGAGCTGTGGGAGCACCTGCCGACGGCGATCCAGCGGCGCATCCAGGACCGAGCGCTGCGGGTGTTCACGATCGACGCCACGCGCATCGCCCGCGACCTGAAGATGCCCGGCCGGATCAACACGATCATGCAGCCGTGTTTCTTCGCGCTGACCGACGTGATGGATCTCGACCGTGCGGTCGGCGCCATCAAGGAGTCGATCAGCGCGGCCTATGGCCGGCGGGGTCGATCGATCGTCGAACGCAACGAAGCGGCCGTCGACCGTGCACTCGCGGAGCTGACCGAGGTCACGGTGCCGACAGCCGTGTCCCCGAGCGACGAACTCGAGGAGGCGCTCAGCATCCTCGAGTCGGCCAGCGACAACGCCGAGACCGAGTTCGTCGATCGGGTGACGATGACGATGATCGCCAACAAGGGCGACCTGCTTCCGGTGTCGGCGATGCCGATCGACGGCACGTTCCCGACGGGCACGACGACGTTCGAGAAGCGCAAGCTGGCGATCGACATACCGGTGTGGGAGCCCGAACTCTGCATCGACTGCGGGAAGTGCGCCGTGGTGTGCCCGCACGCGACGATCCGGATGAAGGCCTACGAGCCGGACGCCCTCGATGGCGCTCCGGACGGGTTTCTCACCAAGCACTTCCGGTCGCGCGAACTCGACGGCCACCAGCTCACGATCCAAGTGGCGCCCGACGACTGCACGGGATGCGGCATCTGCGTCGACGTGTGCCCTGCCAAGGACAAGACGCAGGTGAAGCGCAAGGCGATCAACATGCGCCCGGCATCCGAGCACCGGGTGGTCGAGCGCGAACGTTGGGACTTCTTCGAGTCGATCCCCGAACTCGACCGGGCGTCGATCACCCACGACTCGGTGAAGAACTCCCAGCTGCTGCAGCCGCTGTTCGAGTTCTCCGGTGCCTGCTCGGGATGCGGTGAGACGCCGTACCTGAAGCTGCTGACCCAGCTGTTCGGCGACCGCCTCGTCGTGGCCAACGCCACCGGCTGTTCGTCGATCTACGGTGGAAACCTGCCGACCACCCCGTGGTCGAAGGACGCCAACGGGCTCGGCCCGGCCTGGTCGAACTCGCTGTTCGAGGACAACGCCGAGTTCGGCTACGGCATGCGCCTCGGCATCGAACACCACCAGCGCGAGGCCCGGCGCCTCGTCGAGGAACTCGCCGACGACGTCGGCATCGACCTGGCGAGCGCGCTGCTCGCCGACCCGACACCGACCGAGACCGGTGTGGTCGAACAGCGCACCCGCGTGGCGGTGCTGCGTGAGCGACTCGGCGACCTGATCTCGTCGAACGACCCGGTCGTCGCCGACCGGGCCCGACGACTCTCGGTGATCGCCGACGAGCTGGTCCGCACCAGTACATGGATCGTCGGCGGCGACGGGTGGGCCTACGACATCGGCTTCGGTGGCGTCGACCACGTGCTGAGTTCCGGGCGCAACGTCAACCTGCTCGTGCTCGACACGGAGGTGTACTCGAACACCGGTGGCCAGGCGTCGAAGGCCACGCCGCTCGGTGCGGTGGCCAAGTTCGCGATGGGGGGCAAGCCGACCGGCAAGAAGGACCTCGGAGCGATCGCCCGTCGCTACGGCAACGTGTACGTGGCGCAGATCGCCATCGGCGGCAGCGACATCCAGACGGTGAAGGCGCTGGCCGAGGCTGACGCCTGGGACGGTCCGTCGTTGATCATCGCCTACTCGACCTGCATCGCCCACGGCATCGACATGGAGACGTCGATGTCACACCAGAAGGACGCCGTGAAGTCCGGCTACTGGCCGCTGTACCGCTACAAGCCGACCACCGACGAACATGAGCATCCGTTCCAGCTCGACTCCGCGGCGCCCAGCATCCCGCTCAAGGACTTCGCGCTGAAGGAGGCCAGGTTCTCGATGCTGGCTCGGTCGGATCCCCGACGTTCGGCCGAACTGCTCGACCTCGCTCAGCAGGACATCGACGAACGCTGGCACTACTACGAGCAGCTCGCCGGCGTGGAGCGCGCGCTGCACCATCCTCATGTTCCCGACGTCGACGCAGCAGCGCCCGACGACGAGCCCGGTGAGTCCGACGACGGAGGTTCCGACGATGCCTGACCTGCACACCACCTACCTCGGTCTGGCGCTGCGGTCACCGATCGTCGCCTCCGCCGGTCCGTTCACCGGTCAGATCGACCGGCTGGTCGAACTCGAACTCGCCGGCGCCGGCGCGGTCGTCCTCCCGTCGATCTTCGAGGAGCAGATCGAGCACGAGACCATGGAGATCGATCGGCTGTACACCGTCCACGGCGAGAGCTTCCACGAGGCGACGTCGTTCTTCCCCGAGGTCGACGACTACGGCTCGGCGATCGACTCGTACCTCGAGCTGATCGAGAACGCGAAGGTGGCCGTCGACATCCCGGTGATCGCCAGCCTGAACGGCGCCAACATCGGCGGGTGGGTGAAGTACGCCCGTCTGCTCGAAGGGGCCGGCGCGGATGCGCTGGAGCTGAACCTCTACACCGTTGCCGCCGATCCCGACATCTCCGGGGCCGCGCTCGAGGCCGAGCATCTCGAGCTGGTGGCGCTGGTGGCGGAGGAGGTGGGCGTGCCGATCGCCGTGAAGATCTCCCCGTACTACTCGTCGGTGTCGTCGTTCGTCGTCGAGCTGCAGCACTCCGGCGCGTCCGGCGTGGTGATGTTCAACCGCTTCTACTCGCCCGATCTGGACCTGGAGACGCTGGAGGTGGCGCCGCGGATCGCGCTGAGCAGCCCGGAGGAACTCCGTCTGCCGCTGCGGTGGATCGGGATCCTGCGCGAGCACCTGACGATGTCGATCGCCGGCTCGACCGGCGTGCACTCGGGGTTCGACGCCGCGAAGTTGATCCTCGCGGGCGCCGACGTGGCGATGACGACATCATCGCTGCTCCATCACGGGCCGTCGCACCTCGCGACGATCGAGACGCAGTTGCGTGACTGGATGGTCGAACACGATTACGAGTCGGTCACCCAGATGCGGGGCGCGGTGGCCAGCCATGCCGCGAGCGATCCGGCGGCCTACGAACGGGCGAACTACATCGGCAACATCGCCACCTACACCAGCCGGTTCATCGGCACCGGCGACGTCCCCCTCGCCCGCCCCCGCTCCGAGTAGCCCGTTTGGGGTGCATTCTCGGTGACCCGGATCACCAGAAGTGCAACGCAAACGTGTGGTGGGCGTGATGTCAGCAGACGGCGCGGACGTAGGGGTAGGGGTTGACGGCGCGGCCGCCGCCGGGGTGGACCTCGAAGTGGAGGTGGTTCGCCGTGGTGTTGCCGGTGGCGCCGACGTAGCCGATCACCTCGCCCTGCGAGACGCTGCGGCTGGAGCCTTCCCACGCGCTCAGGTGCGCATAGAAGTAGCGAGTACCGCTGTTGCCGTTGAGCCACACCGAGTTACCACCCAGGCGGGTGGTCTTGAACTGGACCGAACCGGACTCGACCGCCACCAGCGGGGTACCAGCGGGGGACATCATGTCGACGCCCTCGTGGCTGCGACCGCCCGAGCGGGCTGCGCCCCACGTGTCGCCGAAGGCACGCGGTCCGGCGATCGGGCACACGATGCCACTGCCGGCGTTCGACGGCGGGGGACTGGCGGGAACGGGCGCGGGAACGGGCGCGGGAGCCGGTGCAGCTGCTGGTGCCGGCGACGCTGCGGCCTGGGATCCGTTGGAGGCGCCGGATGATGGCGCCACGGCAGCGGTTGCCCCGCTCGGTGCCGCCGACGCGGTGTTGGCGGCTGCGAGTTGGCGGTTCGCTGCGGCTTGCTGGGCGAGCTCGGCTTGTCGCTGACGCTCGAGTTCACGCTGCACGGCGACATCGGCCAACCGTTGCTGCTCGATCTCGGCGAGCTTCACGACCTCGGCCTCAGCGGCGGCCTTGAGGTCCTCGAACTGTTCGCGGGCCTGGGTCGTGGCTTCTTGTTGACGTTCGAGTTCCGCTCGCTGCGCCCTGACGTCCTTCATCACGGCGTCGAAGTCGTCGAGTTCGACCGACGCGGCGCCCCGAGCGACCGAGGCCTGCTTGTCGGCGGTGATGCCGGCGTTGGCGTCGTCGAGGTCGATCAACAGCGGAATCGACGTCCCCGAGTTCACGAAACTGCGCTGCGCGTCCTGCTGCAGGCTCGATCGCATCGAGTTGGCCTGGGCCTCGACGGCCGCCAGTTCCTTCTCGGCAGCGACGATCTCGACTTCGAGGGTGTCGAGGCGTGACTCGGCGTCGAACATCGCCTGTGCCGCAGCATTGGCCCGATCGCGGGCCGCCTGGATCTCCTGGGCAGCCCGAACCGCTGCGGGATCCTGCGCATTTGCCACGGTGAGTGGGAGTGTGCCGGCGCCGACGGCGACGGCGAGCACCACGGCGACGGACGCGAACGTCCGGCGAACTCCGCTCGCCGACAGCCAGGTCATCCTCGACATGACCGCCGAGCCTAACCCAATATGACGGTTTCGTGACGATCGGGTGTCGTTCGGGTGTTCGCGGGTGTCCGAGAACGCGCGCTCAGCGAGCGACGTCGTCGGCGTACGGGAACCACCGCAACGTCTCGAAATCGGTGTTGGTCTGAGGTGCGGGCACCGTCGGGGCGTGATGATCGCCGGCCGCATGGAACAGGTCGTGCGCGGATGCGAGGTGGCGGGCCAGGTCGACGGGCTCCGTGCGCCGGCGATTCTCGAACTGCATCCGGCCGCCGGCGTAGGAGATCTCGTCGAGGCTCATCGCCGGCCCACGGGTGGCTCGGCGGTGGTGCCACAGCCCGCTGTCGGGCTCGAAGTCGTACTCGTCGAGCAGGTGCGCTCCGTGCGAGGCGATCATCGTGACGGCATCGACGATGTAGTCGAACGTGGCGTCGTCGATGAAGTAGTTGAAGTTCACCCGCACCCAGCCGGGCTTGATGCCCTCGCACCCGCGGTTGATCTCGCGCTGGAACTCGTGCGAGCGTTCGAGGTCGATGCCGAGCAGCCGGTGTCCGTAGGGGCCCGCACACGAGCAGCCACCGCGTGACTGGATCCCGAACACGTCGTTGAGCAGGGCCACGACGTAGTTGTGGTGCAAGAAGCGGTCGCCGTGACGGATCACGAACGACACGATCGACAGCCGGTCGGCCTCGTGGCTGCCGAGGACGTTGATGTTCGGGTGCTGCTCCCACCGGGCGATCGCCCGGCGGACGAACTCGGACTCCTTCGCCTCGATCACCTCGGCCCCGACGGCCTCCTTGAGCTGGAACACGAGCCCCGCACGGATCGACTCGACGATCGCCGGTGTCCCTGCCTCCTCGCGGTGCTCGATCTCGGGGTGGTAGTCGTGTTCGGCGGTGCTGACGTAGCGGACGGTGCCGCCACCCGGCACGTCGGGCACTCGATTGGTGAACAACTCGCGGCGAGCGACGAGCACCCCGGGGGTTCCCGGGCCGCCGATCAGCTTGTGTGGCGAGATGAACACGGCGTCCTTGTACGCGAGATTGCCGTCGGCGTCGGAGCCCATCTCGATCGGGACGTACGGCGCCGCCGCCGCATAGTCCCACAACGACAACGCGCCGTGCCGGTGCAGCAGCGTCGACACCGCGACGGTGTCGGTGATGATCCCGGTGACGTTCGACGCGGCCGAGAACGAGCCGATCAGTGTCGTGCGATCGGCGTGGCGGATGAGTTCGCGCTCGAGGTGGTCGAGGCTCACGTGACCGTCGGCGTCCTCGTCGATGATCACCACGTCGGCGATCGACTCACGCCACGGGAGCTCGTTCGAATGGTGCTCGTAGGGGCCGATGAACACGACGGGACGCTCGGCGGCCGGGATCGCGTCGGAAACGTGGTAGCGGTCGTCGAGTGCGGACGGGATCTTGAGGCCGAGCACACCGATCAACTTGGCGATCGCATGGGTGGCGCCACTTCCGCAGAACACCACGGCGTGTTCGTCGTGCGTCGCGCCGACGCATCGGCCGATGATGCGTCGTGCCTCCTCGCGCAGCCGGGTGGTCTGGAGTCCGGTGCCCGACGATTCGGTGTGGGTGTTCGCATACAGCGGAAGCACGACCGCGCGGATGTAGTCCTCGATGAAACCGAGCGATCGCCCCGACGCCGTGTAGTCGGCGTAGATGATCGGTCGAGGGCCGTACGGGCCGTCGATCACGTCGTCTCGCCCGATCACGGACGCGCGGACGTACTTGATCAGGTCGTCTGGATCGGTGGAGTCCACGACATCAGTGAATCAGCAGTGAGCCGGCGATCGGGCACCGTGGGCCCGTCACCGACCCTGCGTTCATTTACGCTGCCTTCGAGATGGATCAGCCCCGAACCGACACTGCCGCCGGCCTCGGGCTGTCCGCCACCGAGGTCGAAGACCGCGTCGCCGCGGGGCAGGTCAACATCACTCCCGAGCCGCCTGGGCGATCGTTCGGCCAGATCGTGGCGGCCAACGTGTTCACGGTCGTCAACGCGATCATGCTCACGCTGTTCGCGCTGGTCCTCGTGTCGGGCAACCCCCGAGATGCGTTGTTCGTCGGCGTCGTGGTGTCGAACTCGGTCATCGGCGTCGTCCAGGAAGTGCGAGCGCGCCGCGAGTTGAAGCGACTCGAGGTGGTCACCGAACCGCGCGTCGTCGTGATCCGCGACGGCGTCGGCGTCGAGATCATGTCCGACGAGATCGTGCTCGACGACCTGGTCGAACTGCGCCTCGGCGGACAGGTCGCCGTCGACGGGGTCGTGCTCGAGGCGACCGGGCTCCGAATGGACGAGTCGATGCTGACCGGCGAGTCGTTGCCCGTGCCGAAGGAACTTGGCGACGAGGTGCTCTCCGGCAGTTTCGTCGTCGCAGGCAACGGCCGCATCCGGGCCACCGCGGTCGGCGCCGACAGCTACGCCAGCGTGCTGGCGACCGAGGCCAAGCAGTTCGAGGTGGCGCAATCGGCGCTGCGGCGTGGCATCGACACGATCCTGCGCTGGCTCACCGTGATCATCCCGGTCGCGTCGATCTTCCTGTTCGTCAACCTGCTCGACGCCGAGGATCGTTGGCAGGACGCGCTGCTCGGCACCGTCGCTGCCGCGGTGGCCATGGTGCCCGACGGGCTCGTGCTGCTCACCAGCTTGTCGTTCATGGCGGGCATCGTCGCTCTTGCGCGCCGCAACGCCCTGGCCAAGCAGCTGTCGACGGTCGAGGTGCTCGCCCGCGTCGACGTGTTGTGTCTCGACAAGACCGGCACGATCACCACGGGCGACATCACCTTCGCCGCGGCGCACGCGGCGCCGGGGCGGACCGACGGCGAGGTTCGCGACGGGCTCGTCGCGCTCGCGTCCTCCGACCGCGACCCGAACGCGTCGATGGCGGCCATCGCGGCGGCCGTCGGCACGGACACGACCTGGACCGTCGATCGGGTCGAGCCTTTCGACAGCGAACGCAAGTGGTCGGCGGCATCGTTCGTCGACCGCGGCTGGCTCTACCTCGGCGCCCCCGACTTCCTGCTCGCACCGGACGATCCCTTGCGCGGGTTGGTCGAGCAGCTGAGCGCAGGGGGCAAGCGCCTCCTGGCCGTGGCGACCGCGCCTGACGGACCGGACGGCGACCACCTCCCCGCACGCACGCAGGCGCTCGCCATCGTGGAACTCGAAGACGAGATCCGACCCGACGCCGCCGAGATCCTCGCCTACTTCGCCGAGCAGGACGTCACGCTCAAGGTGATCTCGGGCGACAACCAGGACACGGTGGCGGCCATCGCCGAGCGCGCCGGCCTTGCCGTTCTGGGTGCACCCGTCGACGCCCGTGACCTCCCGAGCGATCTCGACGACCTCGCCGGCGCCATGGAGGCCGGCACGGTCTTCGGGCGGGTGAAGCCTCAGCAGAAGCAGGCCATGGTGCATGCGCTGCAGTCACGCGGTCACGTCGTGGCGATGACCGGTGACGGCGTCAACGACGTGCTCGCCCTCAAGGATGCTGACCTCGGGATCTCGATGGGTTCGGGCAGCGAGGCGACCAAGGCGGTCGCCGATCTGGTGCTCACCGACAACGCGTTCTCGAGCCTCCCGACGGTGGTCGACGAGGGCCGCAAGGTGATCAACAACATCGAACGCGTCTCCAACCTGTTCGTCACCAAGGCCGCGTACGCCGTCCTGCTCACGTTCGCTGTCGGCTTGCTGAACAGCCCGTTCCCGTTCCTGCCGCGCCAGCTGACCCTGATCGGAACCTTCAGCATCGGTGTTCCCGGCTTCTTCCTGGCCCTCGCACCGGAGGTCGACCTGATCCGGCCGGGGTTCCTGCGGCGGGTGCTGTGGTTCTCGATCCCGGCAGGCGTGATCGCCGGTACCGCCACGCTCGCCGCATACGAGTCCGCACTCCACATCGCCGACATCGATCTCGACCAGGCCCGCACGCTCGCCACCGTCACGTTGCTGGCGATCGGTCTGATCGTGTTGGGCGTGGCGAGCCGCCCGCTGCGGTCATGGAAGATCGGTCTGGTCGTGGCGATGGGGCTCGGGTACGTCGTGGCCTTCGTGGTGCCGTTCCTGCGCGACTACTTCAAGCTCGAGGTGTTCTGGGACCCGGCCTGGTTCTACTCGGCGATCGCCGTCGCGGTGGCCGGCCTGCTGATCGTCGCACTTCCGTTGGTCATCCCGACCCGAGCCCGGCGATGAGCCAACCGCCCCGATAGCGGCTTTTCGCTCATCGCTGAAGGGGGACTGAGCGAACGCCGTCAGTAGCTGCCTTCGGCGTGGCGGTCGATGCTGAGGAGCTGGATCAGGTCCTCGTGGAGCTCCATCCAGATGTCGTGGAACGACCCGCACATGACGCCGGTGAACATCTTGGTCTCGCCGTTGACGGCACGAGCCGCCGCGCCCGTGAGCCGATGGCGGTACGCGGCGAAGCGGGGCACGACGGCGGCGAAGCCGTCGAGGACGGGTGCGCACGCCGCGTTGAGCTGGTCGAGTTCCGCCAGCCGTTCGGCGTCGTAGGCATCGTCGGTGTGATCGTTCGGCTCGCCCCCGCGCGTCTGCCAGGCCGTGCACAGCTCCTTCAACTGTGTGTTCAGTTCGAGGAACGGCTCGTAGTGCGTGCGCAGCCCGCTGCCGTGCTCGGCCGCCGCGTCGACGATCTCGGCGGCGTGGCGCTCCTTGCCCTCGGGGGTGAGCTGCCAGAGGTCGCGGGCTTCGAAGTACTTCGTGTGCCCGCTTTCGGCGAGCTCGTTCAAGAGCGACGCGGTGCGCTCGGCATCGACCGTCGACAGTTCGGCCACGGTTGCCGCGTTGGTGAATCCCTTGATCCGCAGCGCGTGCAGCACGAGGAAACGTGCCTCGTCGTCGTCGATCTGCGTCGAGGTCGGTGCCGACGCCGCGACGCGTTCAGGGCCTTTGGGGGCGGCGTGGTCGTCGGCGACGTCGGCGGTCAGCCGTTCGATCTCGGCCTCGGGGATCCGGTCGGCGTCGAGCAACGCCTGGGCCACGGCGAGGCGCGCGATCGGCACTCGGTAGGGCGAACAGCTGACGTAGTCGACGCCGGCGTCGACCAGGAACCGCGCCGACATCGGGTCGCCGGCCTGCTCGCCGCAGATGCCGATCTTGATCTCCGGCTTGACCGCACGGGCGTCGGTGCAGGTCATCTCGATCAGCCGTCCCACGCCCTCCCGGTCGAGCTGTTCGAACGGGTTGAAGGGGAGTACTCCCGCAGCGAGATACGCGGGCAGCAGCCGGACCTCGACGTCGTCGCGGCTGAACGCGAACGTCAGCTGGGTGAGATCGTTGGTGCCGAACGAGAAGAAGTCGGCGTGGGCGCTGAGGTCGGCCGCAACGAGCGCGGCCCGCGGCGTCTCGACCATTGCACCGATGCTGACGGCGTCGAAGTCGTCGACGCCCGCGTCGTCGAGTGCCTCCATGACCCACCCGCGCGCCATGGCGAGCTCGTCCGCGCCCATCACCAGCGGGATCATGATCTCGACCTTGGGGTCGCGTCCTGCTGCCAGCGCTTCGCCGACCGCACGTGCGAGCGCTCGCACCTGCATCTGGTAGACGCCCGGCTTGACCACCCCGAGGCGGACCCCGCGGGTGCCGATCATCGGGTTGGCTTCACGGAGGCGGCGCACGGCGGCGAGCTCGGCGCGCGACTCGTCGTCCAGGGTGCCGGTCGCCTCGGCGACCACGAGGCGTTCGTAGTCGGGGAGGAACTCGTGCAGTGGCGGGTCGAGGAGCCGGACGGTCACCGGCAGGCCGTCCATGGCGTCGATGATCGACGCGAAGTCGGCCTGCTGGACCACGTCGAGTTCGTGCAGGATCTCGCGCTCGTGGGTCGGGTCGTCGCTGAGGATCAACCGGCGGACCAGTCGGAGCCGTTGCTCGGCGAGGAACATGTGCTCGGTCCGGCACAGCCCGATGCCGTCGGCGCCGAGGTGACGGGCGTGAGCGGCGTCCTCTGCGGTGTCCGCGTTGGCGCGAACACCCACGCGTCCGGCTCGGATCAGGTCGGCCCAACGCAGCAGCGTGTCGAGTTCCGGCGGCGCCGAGCGGGTCGATGCAACGACCGCACCCTCGATCACGTTGCCGGTGCGGCCGTCGATCGAGATCTCCGTGCCCTCGGCGTGGAAGGTGTCGCCGATGCGGATGCCGCCATCGACCACCACGACGTCGGCGGCGCCGACCACCGCGGGAATGCCCCAGCCGCGAGCGACGACGGCGGCGTGGCTCACCAGGCCGCCGCGGGCGGTGAGGATGCCGCGGGCGGACTGCATTCCGAGCACGTCGTCGGGGGTCGTCTCGGTGCGCACGAGGATGACGTCGAGTCCGCGATCTGCCGCATCGACGGCCGCCTCGGCGCTGGTCACGATGCGTCCTGATGCCGCGCCCGGTGACGCGGGGAGGCCGGTCGTCAGGATCGTGTAGTCGCCGTCGTGGTCGAAGCGGGCGTGCATGAACGCCGACAGCTCGGCCGCCGGGATCCGCAAGATGGCGTCGGCGACGGTGGTGTCGGTGAACGGATCACACGCCTCGGTCACGGCCGCCACGATCAGCTCGGTCAAGCCGTCGGGCGCGGTCGTGTCTCCGGATGAGTGCGTCGTCGACTGGTCGGTCACAATTCCCCCTTCTTCACGAACGACGCTAGTCGGAC
>Ga0307378_10010705_pt1 | contig 11885 bp, 8 predicted proteins | sample UN1MG_FD_202238 | JGI IMG/M metagenome (GOLD analysis project Ga0307378, IMG submission 202238) | Soil microbial communities from Risofladan, Vaasa, Finland - UN-1 | ecosystem: Environmental > Terrestrial > Soil > Coastal area > Acid sulfate soil | place: Finland: Risofladan, Vaasa | collected...
CCTGATGTTGATTTCTGCGACGAGTGTTTCGACGCGGCAATCGCGCATGCACGCAAGCAACTCGAGCATTTTTGTACTCCCGACAAAGCGCACTGTACCTATGCGGACGACTACGGGCGACGACTGCCGTACGAGCCAGCACGGCACTATGGCGACTTTGAGGCGACGCCCTTTACCGCGGCGAGTACCGATATCCACGTGCTGCTGCGCCACATTGACGCGCTGACCAAGCGGCTCGCGGAACACCAATGAAACGCACCAACCATGGCGGCAAGCGGCGTGTTTCTCATCGTCTCGAACTTTGCCGACGCGCGTGCCCGCGAGCTGCTGACGTCGACATACGGCGGCTACCCGCACATTACACTCGTGTACACGGGCGCCGCGACGAGCATCAAACTCGCGGCGCTGGGCGCCCGCGTCCTTGAAGCGTCGCTCGACGCCGATAACACGCCACGACGGCTCACACTGCGCGCCGAGGACGTTCGCGTGAACTCGTTTGAGCACGCGAAAAGCGGCCGCACGCGGCACGACGTGCTCATTGGCCTGTCGGCCGCGGACTCGGGCTTCATTGAACGACTGCGCGACGCACACGTCAAACCGCAGGCTGGGGCCGGCACGCTCGTCATGCGCGAGCCGCACATCACCCAGTCAATCCACTGGTCGGCCGCCGCCGCCAACGAGGAGGCGGCCGAGGTGCGCGCCGCGCTCGCCGCCAAGCCGCTCGATGTGTACATTACCGGCTTTACGATTGACTAGACAATGAACGACGGCGACCAACGCTCGCCATACAAACAGTGTTCGACGTCGACGACGCTGCCATGCGTAGCATTGCGCACCGCCTGCGCTACGCTGAAACGCTCGATTGCGTCGTCGATGTGCGCAACGCATCTCGCTCGCCGCCGAATCGCGAGCACGGCCTCGATTTTGTCGCGTCGTCGCGTGCGTGGCGCGAAGACGTGCGGCGGTACGGCAAAACGCAGTTGAATGTCTTTACGTACACGCCCAGTGTTCTCAACGACGGCGGCGAGCGCCGCTGTGAGTTGCCCGTGTGCGCGTGCATGTGTAGAGCGTGTATGCAGCGCCGCGTCGACAATCCAGAGGCATTTATGTGAGCATGTACTATCGCGCTCCACCAACCGCGCACGTACGACAATGAACGACGATGTCGCGCTAGCATGGGCAAGCTCGGCGTCCGACACGTCGCCGGCGTCGTCGTCGTCGTCGGCCGATCTCGTCGACATCATCACAGCGTTCGTCGGCGACACGGTGCGTCGCGGCGACGTGTACGACTGCAGCAACGAGCGTCTGTACGGCCAGTTCCTCGACGACGTCGTCGCGCACGCGCGCGACACGCACTCGCTCACGGCGACGTCGCGCGACGTCGAGGCGGCGGTGCGCACGACGCCCGCGCTCCGCGACCACTGGATGCTGCAGCGCCAGCGCTACTACAGCGACGAGCGCGGCGGCTCGACGCGCGGCGCGGCGCCAGCGCGCGTCTCCGCCGCGCCGGGACTCGGTACGCGGCTCGTCGCGCTGCTGGGCTTTGCGAGCGCCGAGGACGCAGCCGCCGAGGCGGCGCGGCGCGAGTCGCTCGAGCGACTGCGGGCCGACGAGCGCGCGCGCTGTCTCCGCGAACTCGACGGCGCGCTCGAGGTGGCGGTGCGCGAGCGTACGTACCTCGCAACGTCGAGCGCCGAGCACGGGCTCTACTACGTTGCCGTGCCGCTCGTGTACTCGCTCGACGCGTGCGCGGCCGTCGAGGACGCGATTGCCGCCGCGTACAGCGGCCGCGCGCGACAAGGGAAGCCCGCGCTCGCGCTCTGGAATCTGACGCGCTACAACGTCACGGGCCAGCTCCGGTACCACGAGCCGCGCGTCCTGCTGTCCATGGTCTTTCTGCGCTTCATTGGCCTGCCGCCTGGAATCGAGCCGGCGCGCGTCTCCGTCGTCGTCGACAAGACGACGTGAGCGCGTGCTATAAACTGCGAGCACGCCGCCGCCGCCGACGCTAATGCCGACGCGACCGCCCGTCTTTCTGTACCTGGCAACGAACAGGCACGACGGCGAGGGCGAGTGCCTCGCAACGCGCGTCGGCGTCGCGTCCGACGTGCGGCGCCGCGTCGAGCGGCTGAATGCCGCTGCCGTTGCAGGCACGTCGTCGAGCAACTCCTCGCGGAGCAAGTCGCGCGCCTCTCGTCGCCCGCTCGGCACCTGGCGCGTGCTGCTCGCGATTCTCGTGCCGCCGCGCCTGTCGGCGCGCGCGCTCGCGCTGCAGTGGTCAGCCGATACGCGCAAGCCGCACGGCCGGTTCCAGTACGGCGTCGAGCAGGTCGCCTGGCACTTTGGACTGCCGTACCTGCTCGACGACGCGGAACTCGGCGCGAACAGCGCGCTCACGGCCGCAGCGCCCGCGTTCATGGCGCGCGTGCGCGCGCAAGCGGCACGCGGTCAGTACAACGCCTCGGCCATTGCCGAACTCGCCGAGCGCGCCGCGGCCGACACGCTGCCGCTCGCCACGACGGCGCTCAAGACGCTGTCGTTTGCGCGCGCCGACCGCCCGCGCGCGCGCTACCGCCGCACCACCAAGAAGACTGCCGCCGCCGCCGCCGCCGCAAGCAGCCGGCCGGCGGCCGCCATTGCCAAGAGCAGCAGTCCGGCGGCGGCGCGGGCGGCGCGCGTGCACCTCGCCGAGGCGCTGCGGGCGGCGCTCGTTTAACGCTCGCGCAAGAAGGCAAAGGTGCGCATGCACAGCAGCGGCTCGGCGTCCGTCGAGCCGGGCAGCAGGTGCGCAACGAGCCGCACGTAAAAGCCCCGCTCCGCGTCGGCGCGCGCCGCCGCCGCCTCGTCGGCGTTCGTGAGCGACGGCGCGTCGCTGCGCACGTGAAACGTGAGCAGGCGCAGCGGCGTCGTGTTCGTGAGCGGCTCGTGGTGCGCGTGCTCGCTCGCGAGCCGCTCGCGTGTGTACCAGCCGCCGTCGTCGGGCGGCGCTGGCGCGAGCTCGCGCAAATGGCCCGCGAGCACGTGCGTGCGCTTCTCGACGAGCTTGCCGCCGCACTCGAAGAGCGCGCGAATCCAGCGCATCTCCTCGACGTGCGCGCGCGCGCCCTCGTCGACTGCGAACAGCGCCGGCAGCAGCGCGGCACGCACCGCGCGCACCTCGATAATCGACGCGAACTCGGCCGCGAGCGCGGCCGGCACCTGCGCCATGTAGTCGATGCTGAGCAGCGGCCGCTTGACGGCGACGGCCGAGCGCAGGGCCGCGAGCACCTCGGCGCGCCGCCGCTGCGCCGCCGCGCGCATGGCCGCCTCGCGCGCGCGCACGCCCGTGTCGGTGCCAGCGGACGCGTCGACGTGCCGCTGCTCGACGAGCTGCGCGAACGCGTCGCTGCGCAAGTCGGCTCGTGCTTGATCGGCCGCCTCGGGCCGCTCGCGCAGCGCCGAGTAGCCCGCCTCAGCATATGGATCGACGCTCTGGTGCCGACGGCCGCGGTGCACACCACCGTCGTCGGCATCGTCGACCAGCGGCGCGGGCTCGTTGCTCGTGCCGTCGAGCGTCGCGTTCGCAGTTGCATCGTACGGCAGGTACTGTCGCGTCACGGTACGCTGCTGCCCAAAGAAGCTCGTTTCCGCGTCGCCGAATCGAACAGACGTCGCGCCGTCCACCTCGAGTCCCGCGTCAATGGCTCGCCGTCGTGCCGCCGAGCGCTCGGCCGCAGCTGAGGACGAGGCCATGGATCGGGCGCTGCGTCGTCCGGCTCCGAGTTATCACGGCTTTGCTCGGTTGCGCACGCGACGCTACGACGTGTACGCGAGCGCCGACGTGCAGGCGGCGTTATTCCGCGCTGCCTCGATTGACGCGCTCGGCTACGCGGCCACGGCCGAGGAGCCGCACCTCGAAACGCGACTCGTCTCGGCCACGCACTACCTCGCCGAGGCGGCGCGGACCGAGGCGCCGAGCAGCAGCCGGCGCCGACTGATCGCCTGGTACCGCCGGCCGCGGCGGTACGCGCGCGAGTTGCCCATGTTTCCGTTCGCCGAGGGCGCGACACTCGTGTTCTTTGCGAGCGCGACGCGCGAGCCCGCGCTCATTTGCGAGCTCGTCGACTACTACGCCGAGAGCGCCGACGCGGCCACGGGCTACCTGACGCTCGAGCTCGTGGAAGCGCGCGCGACGCTCGCCGCGACGCTTGCCGACGTGGAGCGCGCGCTCGGCGGCAAGTGAACAAACGTTGGTGGCGTTGGCACTGTTTACAGGCATCAAATGTCGTCGAGCGACGGGCATGCGCGATGTGCGCGCGTCGTCGTCGCCACGGACACGCCCGCGCCCGAGCGCACAATCCAGGAGTTCGACGAGTACGTCGTACAGTCCCAGTCGCTGTGCACCGCACCGATCCACTGGCCCGCGCCAAAGACGGTCGTGTGCGCGTCCGAGAGCGGGCCGGGATCCATGTAATTGTTCGCGCCCACCGGCACCGTCAGCGGCTCGCCGGCCGTGTTCACGTAGCTAAAATGCACGCGACAGGTCCCCGTGCGATTCTCGTCGGTGAACACGTGATTGCACAGCACCGCAATCTCAATGAGCGGCTCGCCTGACGTCTCAGGAAGCGGCGCCTCGGTTGGCGGCGGCGCTGGCGGCGGTGTCGCGATGGGCACTGCGGTGCACTGCCGAAACGAGAGCTCGTCCAACGCCGTCTGCACAACGCAGCCACACGCGTCCTCGCACGCACACGACGAATTGTCAGGCTCCGCGGGACACGTCGAGGCGCAGCCCACCGTGTCGTTGCTGCCGAGCAGCACGCATGTAATTGGCTGCGAGCACAGACCTTGCTCGGAGCACGCGGAAACGAGCGTCTCGTTCTCGTTGACCGGACAGTCTTGCAGACAAATAGACGGCGTCGTTGGCGCCGGCGTCGGCGGCGAGACGGCGCCGGGGATGGTGAGGCACACAATAGTCACCACGATGACAACAAGACAGCAGCAAGCGAAGACAGCCAGAGCGACCCGTCGACGCCGGTTTTTCGAAGGTTTGGGTTGCTCCGCTGGCGACGGCGCCGCGCGCTCGTCTCTGAGCAACGGCGCCGTCTCGACCTCGCCCTCGTCGGGGCCGCCCGAGTGTGGAATGTAGGCGCCGCCAAAGAACGAGCGTCGCGACGCCACTTGAAACGACGAGGCACGCACCGAGGCATCGATGGTGCGCGGCATGGCCGCGACGTCAGTCGTGTACGTCGGCGCGCGCTGCCCTAATAGCCGCACGCGCTAGACGGCGCTGTGCACGGCGTCCATTGGCGAGTACGTTGGCGAGCTGGGCGAATACATTGACGAGGACGGCGAGTAGGCCGGCGAGGTAGGAGAGTACGTCGGCGACGTTGGCGAATACACGGGCGACGACGGCGAATACGCCGGCGAGCACGGAGAGTAGGCTGGCGACGACGGAGAATAGCCGGGCGACGACGGCGAATAGCCGGGCGACGACGGCGAATAGCCGGGCGACGACGGCGAATAGGCGGGCGACGACGGCGAATAGGCGGGCGACGACGGCGAATAGGCCGGCGACGACGGCGAGTACGCGCCGCTCGGCAACATCACGCCGAGCGGCGCGTACGATGGACTCGACGGCGAGAAGCCGCCGCCGCCACCGCCGCCGAGCGGCTCGTCGACGCGCGGCGAAAATGCCAGCGGCGAGCGCGTCTCGCCGTCGTACTCGAACATGCTCGCGTCCTCGGCGAGCGCCTCGAGCGCCGGCGCATCGCGTTCAGGCGTGCGATGTACGCCCGTCGTCGTCGTCGTCGTCGGCTCGTCGACGGCATACTCGCTCGGCTGCACGGCAGACACCGCGCCGGCAGCGCACGCGGCCGTGTCGAGCAGCAGCGTGCATGCGCCCGTGCCAATGGGCGCGAGCGCGCCGAGGCACACGGCCGCGGCGGCCGAGTCGACACGCTGCCGCTTGCGATTGAGTCCGGCCTCGCGCAGGACCGTGTCCTGCCGCTCGAAGCTCGCGTTCAGCAGCACGTCGCTGCGCGTCGCGGCGAGTTTCGCCGCGCTAAAGCCCTCGTACGCGCCCGTCACGCACATGGCGTCGGCAAAGAGCGCAATGTGCGCCGTGTCGACGAACGAGAGCGCGCCCTCGACGACGCGCTTGAACTCGCGCACGAGCGTCGCGCGCGCCGCCTCGATGCCGAGCACGTCGGCGACGGCGTGCACGTTGTTCGAGCGCGTGCGGCGCACGTCGACGTCCGAGTCGCCGCCGAGCGCGAGCACCGAGCGCAAATCGTCCGTCTGCAGCAGCACCGCGCGCTCGACGGCCGGCTCCGGCAAGTAGCCCGCGTGCGCCGTGTACACGCCGCGCTCCGCCGAGGTGAGCGCGGCGGCATGGCAATTGGCGACGCCGCCGAGTCGCAGCGCGCGCAGCACGGTGGCGAGCGCCGCGAGATCGGCGCACACATCGAGATCGTCGGGCACGGCGCGCGCGCGCGGCGTCGCGTACCGACGACAGAGCCGCGCGCGAATGTGCACCGCGACGCCCACGTCCACGGCCTCGTTCTCGGAGCCCACGTAGCACACGTACTCGTCGCCGAGCACCTCGGCGCGCAGGTAGCGCTCGAGCGCCGCCGAGGTCGTGCCCGTGCTCGCGAACCAGTCGGGCGCGAGGCGCAGCTCGAGCACGAAGCCCGAGACGCACGCGAGCGGCTCGTTCGGGCGCTCGCGCGTCCACGGACACGTGGCCGGCGCGCACGCCGGCTCGAGCGGCTCGGCGAGGCGCGCGCGCACCGCCGCCACCGCCGCCGCAACGAGCGCGGAGCGCGGTGCGGCGCACGCCACGTCCATGGCGAAGCGCGCGGACATGTCGTCGCCAACGAAGGCCGACGCGTCGGCGGCCGAGACGCACTCGCCGGCATCGCGCCAGCCGTCGGCGCCGTCGGCAATGAACGGCCGATAGACGACGCGCTCGGCGAGCATCAGCCCGCCGAGCATCGTCGTCGCGAGCCGATTGCGCAGCGCGTGCAGTCGCTCCGCGTACGCGTACTCGTCCTCGTCGGCGCGGCGCGCGCTCGTCGCCACGTCCACGAAACTCGCGGCCTTCTTGGCAACGTCGGTGCCGCGCACGAGGCCCTTCGAGTGCTCGATGCCGCCCGCCGCGCCCGTCGACACGCCCGCGAGGTGAAAGACGTTGAGCACCGCCTGCGTCGCGGGCTCGCCGAGCGACTGCGCCGCGAGCACGCCGACCTGCGTGCCGGGCGCGATCCAGCCTCGGTGGTAGGTGGCGGCGAGCGCCGAGCACACGGAATCGAGCGTCGCGCGCGTCATGTAGTAGCGCAGCGCGAGCGTGCGCGAGGCGAGACGGAGGCGCAGTTCCGCGGCGTGCACCGCGTCGATCAGCGGTGCGAGCTCGACGAGCAGCGCGTCGACGCGCTCGACGAGCTCGTGTGCCGGCACGCCGCTCGGCGTGCACTCGGCGTCGGCGCCGGCGGTCGCGTAGAAGCCGCGCAGCGCGCGCACCCGATCGTTGCTCGGCGCGTCGCCAACGAGCGCCGCATGCCGGCGCCGCAGCACGAGCGCGTCCGAGTACGCGAACAGCCGATCGAGCTCGTCCTCGAGCCGGCCGAGCGTGCGCACCGCGACGCCGCCGACGCCGCGTTCAATGTCCTCGGCGTCGGCGCACGCGCGCAGCAGGCCGAGCGCCGCGTCGATCGCGCCGGCCTCGCGCTCGAGCGCGGGATGCAGCAGCAGCAGCAGCGACACGCCGTCGTCGGCGGACGCGGCCGAGCGCCGCCAGGTCAGAAAGAAATCGACGTCCACAGCCGACCACGACGCCTCGGGCACGCGCTTGCGCTGCACGAGCCGAGGATCGGGGCCGTAGCCGAACTGTACAATGCGGCCGTCGGCGTTGCGCACGCTCGCGTCGTAGGCGACAACGAGATCTTCGGCGCCCTTGATCATGCAGCGCTGCAGATGACCCGAGTCGGCGGTGCGCACGGCCGTCGAGATGATGCCGTCGCGCCCCGCCGTCGCCGCGTCCATGAACTCGCGCGGCGTCAGGCCGTCGATAAAGGAGCTGCCGACGAAGCCGCCCGCGCGCGCGTCGGGATACGCGCACAGAAAGTGCGCCGACGGCCGGAAGCGCGCGCGCGCGAGCGAGCGAAACATGACCGAGTGCGAGGCGCTGCCGTCGGCGCGCGTCGTCACGCGTCGCGGCACGTCGTAGAGCGGCGACGTGTCGACGATGCGCCGATCGCCGCGCGTTTGCCCGCCAACGCACGCCGACACCTGCGTCACGTTAATGGTGCCGCCCTTGGAGCCGGCGCGCACCATGCGCAGCAGCGAGTTCGTGCCGGGCTGCAGCACGTCGAACGCCTCGCGCATGAGCTTGCCCGCGTCGTCGCGCGCGCCGTCCTGCTCGCGGCACATGCGCGCCTCGCGCGCGTCGAGCGCCCGATCGACGCGCACGTCGGCGGGCGCGCTCGAGCGCATGGGCGCGAGATTGAGCGGCGAGCTCGCGAGCGTCGTCGTCTCCGTGTGTGCGCGCTCGACGCGCTCGCGAACGCGCTCCCGTACCGCGCACGCGCGGCAGCGCGGTTCGATGCGCCGCTCGGCGCAGAGCAGTGCACGCGTGCCATCGAAGCGCGCGTGCTCGCACGCGAGCATCATGTCGCCGAGGCCGACGCTGAAGCCGCGCATGGTGAGCGTCGCGACGCCCAGTTGATTGAGCGCGTCGAACACGGCGGCGAGCACCGAGCGCCGCTCCTCGTCGGAGCGCGTCGCCTCGGAGGCGAGTGCGTGAAACAGCGACGCGTCCGTCGCGCCCACGTGCGCCTTGGCGAGCGCGCCCGTGAGCAGGCGGCCGCGGTGAATGAGCACCGCCTCGTCGCGCACATCACCGTCGTACTCGTCCTCGGCCGCGCGCATGTACTCGAACGCCGCCGGCAGTGCCTCGGACAGCAGTTGCTTGCCCGTCCACAGCGGCCGCGGCCGCAGCACGGCGGGCGGCGGCAGGCGCCGCGCAACGAGCGCCGAGGCGCCAAAGCCGTCGGCCGCGAGCAGCAACTGCATCGCCTCGTCGCGCTCAAAGAACGTGTCGCGCAGCGTCAATTCCCGCACCTGTCCGTCGGTAAGCCAGGGGTCTGGGAACGGCACGTCCCCACCGCGTACGCCGAGCAGCGAGTCTTGCACGAGGCCGATGCACGCGCCGCCCTTGCGCGGATGCAGCACCTGCTCCATGGTGGGCATGAGCACGGCGGCTTCGGCGCGCGCCGGCAGCGATTGCGGCACGAAGGCGTTCATCTAATTTTCGTGTTAGCAACTATAATAAGGTAGACGATAAACGACAATGACGCCGTAACGATGACAACGCCAAAACCAAATCATTTTCACGTAGTGATATACAAAATTAGTCATCGTGAAAATGGAAAAAAATACATCGGACAAGCTCAGTCGCACATTTGGAATAACGGGCGTTGGAGAGCATTCCAACCACGACGCAAGAAACAATGATGTCTGTCGAAACATGGCTCTCCGAGAACTTTCCCGGCGTGCCAGTTGAACGAAAAGGACAATTAAAACACGTGTAACGTACCTCGTCGCCGTCAAAGTCGGCATTGAACGCGCCCGTCACATTCGGCGGCAGGCGAAAGGAGCTGCCCGGCAGCACCACGATCCGCTTGGCCTGTATCGAGGCCGAGTGCAGCGACGGCTGACGATTGAGCAGCACCAGGTCGCCGGTGCGCAGCCGGCGCTCGACGATTTGGCCGAGCGCCGGACGCACAGGCGGCACGCCGGGGACGGCGCCTTCGCGCAAATCGTGCTGCCCCGAGCCGTCGGCCTCGAAGATCGAGCGCGTCGACGCGCGATTCGTCACTCGCACCGCCGCCTCGGCCGCGAGCACCTCGACGTTAAAGGGCGTCACGCGCTCGGGCACCGTGAGCACCTCGGCGACGCTCGGCGGCACGCCCACCCAGCCAATGGGCACGTTCGGATCGGGCGTAATGACGGTGCGCGCGGCAAAGTTCGTGCGCTTGCCCATGAGATTCGAGCGCATCCGGCCCTCCTTCTTGCGCAGCGACGGGCCGAGCGCGCGTTGCGTCTTGAGCGCCTTGAGCCGGTGCCGCGTCACCTTGGCGGGCGGCGGCGTGCTCGACGCGCCGTCGACGAGCGCGTCCACGTAGAACTGCAGCCGCGCGTACCACGCGTTCGCGTGCCGCACGTCGTTGCTCATGTAGCCAAAGGACGGCAGTCGCGCAGGCACGCCCAGGCTCTTCATGAAACGGCGCAGCTCGATCGCCTCGGCGAGAATGTACTCGTACTTGCACGTGTAGTCGTGCAGCGAGACGCCGAGCGAGTTCGCCGTCGTGCGGCTCTGGCGAAGCGTCGGCCGCGCGCACGGCGGCAGCACCGGCAGCGCGTCGGTGACAAGCGCGTCGAAGAAGCGGCGCCAGTGCGCCGTCGAGCGCTCGACGGCGTCGCCCGCGTCCTCGGCATCGTGCAGCACGCTCACGTCCCAGAGCGAGCCGGCCGTGTGCGCGGCGAGCCAGGCAAGTGAGCGCTCGGCGCCGAGCAGGCGATCGAGGACGACGCGGGCGCGCGCGCCCGTCACTGCGAGCGGCTCGGCGGCGCCGGGCAGGAGCGCCGTGAACGGAAACCAGTCGTTGCCGCCGTCGCCCGTCGCCCACTGCTTCGACGCCGAGGCCTTGTTTGCGAACACGGGCTGCGTTCGCGCGCACGCGCCGCACGCCTTGCCGGCGGCCTTGTGCAGCGCCTTGAGCACGCCGAGCGCGCTCGTCTCGCGACCCAGCAGCGCGCCGAGTCGCGTGCGAGCCGATGCCGGCACGAGCAGCTCGCCGCAGTGCACGCAAAAGGCGCGCAGCGTCGCGTACATCGCGGCCGCGCTCGTTGGCGTGTACACGGGCGCCGGCAGTTCCAGGTGCCCCAGGTGCCCGACGCACGTCGCGTAATCGCCCGCGCACGTCTCGCAGCGCGCGTCCGTGAGCGCGGGCCCGAGGCGCGGATCGAGCAATCCGCCGGCGCGCGGCGCGCCCAGTACCGCGTCCCACGTCGTCGCCTGTACAATGGCGAGCACGCTCGTGCGCCGCACCTCGCTGTTCGCAAACGCGTCGTACTCGAGGGCAACGACCGTGCGCTCGGGCGGCGCGCGGCCGGCCCAGATGTCGGCGCGACTCGTTTCGCGCGCGGTTGTTGCACCACGGCAATTTACTTGCTCGACGGCGCGAGCGCTTGCTCAAGCAGGCCCGGGCGCACGCCGCTCGCCGCCGCCGCCGCCGCCGCCGTCGCGGCGACCTTGGCCTTGGCATGCGCCTTGGCCTTGGCGGCCACGGCCGCAACGGCAGCCGACGCGGCCGCCTCCGTCTTGCTGCGTTTCTTGGGCGGCACGACGGCCGCGGCCGCGCGCGACGGCGCGGCGATCTTCTTGGGCGCGGCGGCGGCGGCGGCGGCGGCGGCGGCGACGAGCGGCGAGAACGACGACGACGCGTCCATGTTGCCAACGCCATGCGGCATCTTGAGGTGCGGCAGCACGCGCTCCGTCGCAATCTGGAAATCTTCCGGCGTCGCCGTGACGCGCTTGTACACGCCCGCCGAGACGTGCGCCGTCTCGACCATGAGATCGGTGATGAGCGACTCGACGGCCTCGCGCAGCGCCGCCATGGCGTTCTTCGTGAACGCCCAGCCCGAGTCGCCCGTGTACATGCCCTCGTAGTCCTGCGCAATCTCACGCACGAGACGCTCAATGGGCAGCTTGCGCATCAGCGAGTCTGAATTCTTCTGGAAGCGACGAATCTCCATGAGCGCGCGCGTGCCGGGATGGAAGCGATGCGCCTTCTTGACGCCGGCAGCGGGCGCCGCCGGCGCCGCCGCCGACGACGACGACGAGGACG
>Ga0307378_10010706_pt1 | contig 11885 bp, 13 predicted proteins | sample UN1MG_FD_202238 | JGI IMG/M metagenome (GOLD analysis project Ga0307378, IMG submission 202238) | Soil microbial communities from Risofladan, Vaasa, Finland - UN-1 | ecosystem: Environmental > Terrestrial > Soil > Coastal area > Acid sulfate soil | place: Finland: Risofladan, Vaasa | collected...
AAACAAAAACCATTTTAAAGGATGAAGAAACAAAGGAATACGTTGATAAAATTTACAATTTATGTAAAATAGTTGTGACAGGCGTCGTTGATATAGATGATTACCATAATCTTATATTGCAATTAGAAAGTTATCTAAAAGTCATTATAAGTAAATATCCCGGAACAGTATTTTTCTCATTCTATAAAAGCGTCTGTGTATATGGCCTTCCATCTAAATTAAGGAGTGAATGTAGGGAGCTTATAGAATACATTAGAAGAATCCGGAATGGTCTGCGGTGGGTACATGAACATGAGCATAAAAAGAAATTAAGGAGGGAAAAGGAGGAGAAAATGATAACTCTAGAACAAGCCAAAAATTTGAAACATGGAGATATCTTGCATCATATAGAATATAAAAATGCAGATGGCTCTCCGGTTAGGCTCCGTGTAACAGGAAAGGTGAAAACGTGGAAAAGTAATCCAAATAGAATTGTTGTCCCTTTAAAATATGGATATAAAAGTTACGGATACTTATCTAACGAAGATTGTTTATATGCAGGCAATAACTTTGATCTTACATTTAAAGATGTTGTTCTGCCAGAATAACCAATTTTCCATCAAGACCGTAAATCACTCTATTTGCGGTCTTTTTTGGAGTATTGGTATTAGTAGTATTTTTATTAATCTTTTTTATAAAGGAGAAAAAAGTTATGAAAATGGATATAAGAAAGAAAATGATTTTTCTAACAATCATCAAAGAAGAAATTAGGGATTACCCACATCTTTTATTTCCTAAACCAATGGAGTTAGATGCTTGGAAAGAATGCGGAAAACCATACCTTTGGAATGTTGCGGATTCTTTTCAAAATATTTTCCTAATGCAAGATTGTGGATACGGAAAACTAGCCCTCATGGTTGGGGATAAAATAGAATGTCTTGGTAAGGATTTCGTTAACAGCCAAGACATGGAATATGTTGGACTTGGTAAATATTTAATTCTTGAAAAAGCAACATTGTATAGGAGAATAAACAAATGAGCAAAATCAAATTAACAGAGGAAAAAATTGGTGAGTTCAAATGGCTAGAACTTGTAAGAAGGGGGGATACATTAGATCATCCTCTTATGTTATTTGTCAAATATATCACTTTTGATTACGGAATTGCCTATGAGATGAATGAAAAGGAAATTCGTGTTGTTAAAATGGATTCCATCACTGAAGAAATAACAAATTTCATAATTGAAAAAGCCCTTTTAAAAGAAGTGTATTCATTTTTTATCTAATCCGATTTTCCATCAAGGCTACAATCACTTGTATTGTAGTCTTTTTTGGAGTATTGGTATTTTTTATTAACCTCTAAAATAGGAGAAGAGTTATGAGATCATTTTATTCCATGAACAAGAATCAAGTTAGAGCACCGGAACTGAGCAATGACCAAATCATCCAATACGCTCCAAGCGTAGGTGCGACAAGGCCTCACCACAAAGTTTCGGAAAAGTATCTTTTCATTTCTTCACTTCAGGTAATCAATCTTCTTAGAGATGAAGGTTGGCATCCTGTTTCTGCAAGAGAAAGTAAAACTGTTTTAAAAGATAAAAGCGGATTCCAAAAACACATCGTAACTTTTCAAAGGGAAAACCTTTGGATAAGTAGTGAAGAAAAAGTGGAATTGCATCTAACCAATTCTCATGATAGGTCCTCAGCATACAATATTTTCATGGGGATCTTTAGGTTAATTTGTAAGAATGGTTTAATGGTTGGAACCAAAGGATTAACCTATAGCGTCAAGCACATCGGATTTAGTCCTGATATGATTGCGGCAGGGAGTAAAGCAATCGCGGAACATTCGTCTGCAGTTGCAGAACAAATCGGGACAATGAGAAAAATTGAATTGTCTCCAAAAGAACAACTCGCATATGCAACGGCAGCACATTCCATCAGGTTCCCTAATCCAAAGAAAGCTGTAATCCAACCTGCTCAATTATTAGAAGCACGACGAAGGACAGACAACAGTTCTAGTCTCTGGTCAACCTTTAATAAAGTCCAAGAAAATGTAATTAAGGGCGGAATTATAGGATATAAAAAAGGAAAATCAAGGAAGACAAGGGAAATTAAATCTGTAGGCAAAGACATAAAACTAAATAAAGCTTTATGGGTATTAGCTGAAAAAATGAGGGAAATTAAAACAGAACAATATACAGATTATGGAGATGAAAAATGAAATTATTAAATTTGTTAAGAACTCTTAATAGGGTTGAAAAGGCTAAGGATAGAATTCAAGAGGATGAGGAAGCAAAAAAACATTTACAAATCGCTGTTCTATATCTTAATGATTTCATAAGAGAAAAGGCAATGGAAATGAAACATTAGAATTTATTTCAACGATAATATTAAAGCCTTATCATGTCTGTTTGTTTGAGTTTGTTTGAATAAACAGGCATTTTTAATGTTTTAATGTAACACAAAAGAAAAGATGCGAGTTCTAAAATAGTTTATAGAGTTCTATAATTATGTATATAATGAATGTATATAAATAGGAGCTAAATTATGAAATGGAATATCTTAACTATTTTTAAGCGGTTTTTCTTTAAAGACAATTATAAACTAAAAACAGAAAGGAGTTTTGAAGAACTAAAAAAGATTGAAAAAGAAAGGGAATTTTGTTCCAATAAAGGAAAAAACTAAGAAAGGAGAAATAAAATGGCAAGAAAATTAAGTGACAAAGAAGTGATTGGCATTGGAAAATCTTCCAAAGCATCAGTCTATCATATCTTGAAAAAAGAAGGACAGCCAATTTGTGATAGCAGAATGGCAAAAGGAGAAGTTGATAAGGAGAAGACCATTGCGGATGTTTTGTGCGCAGTCTGTAAAAGAACATCTTACTACAAAAGAAAAATGGAAGATATTACTAATCCTAAACCACCTGATACTATCCCTATTTTACCAAAGGAACAAAAGACCGAAGCGGTAAAAAAGGCTGATCCTCCAAAAAAAGTCCCTCTAAAAACAGCAATCCCTAAACCAAAAGAACCGATTATTCCGATTATTGAAGAAAAAAAAGCAGAGGTTCTAGATCCTATTATTGAAGAGGATAAGAAAGTAGAAAAAGAAATCAATACAGGAAAAGGCATCTCGTTAGCAAAAATCGATGAACCGAAAATGCTTGTAATTGACAAAGCGCAAGAATGGAAACCAAAACCAGTTTTCTGTCACTGGGGATTTCACCTTAAAAAATCCACGATGCTGGCAAGTATCACTCATATTGGCTCAGGGACGGTATTCTTTGAAAATCTGAATCCTATCGTCGGAGCTGTCGCCACAACTAATTTAAATGAAGAAATGGAAACCTTTTGGACTGGACATGGAAAAATGCCTAAAAACTTTATTTCCAAAGCAAAGAAACAGGTAACCCTCGCATATGAATCTCTTGGTATAAATCCAAGTGAAACAGTTTCCAAAAAGAATACCAGAAAGATAAAAAGGAGAAAGAAAACTACAGAAACCCTGCCATACAAAATGAAAAAAAGAAGAATTAAACGGAGGGAGAAACCAGAAGAACTGCTTGATAACAACGAAAAGATAAAAATAATAAAAAGAGCAATAAATAAGGTTTCCTCCATTAAATCTCGACAAAATTTTCTCCTAAAGACAATTTTTAAAAATGGACCTATTTCTTATTTAGACCTAATTGAAGAACTTGAAAATGAGAGGGGATTAGGGGATGAAATCGGCGAACATCTTATTGAAGATGCAATAAACAAAGCAAGAGAATCACAGGAATTTTGTGTGATTTTGTTCCTATCAAGTGAAAAAGAATATGACCTTTACAAAATCCTACCAATATAGATTCACAGCGGAGGCTTCATCGGCTCCGCTTTGATTAAAAAAAAGCTTTACAATCCAATAAAAATATTATATAATGAAAAGACAGAAAGGGATTATCGTGGATAAATTCTTTTGTTCATATTGTCATTTCTGGCCAAGAAGTAAATATGCCGGAGAAACTACCAAAAACGGAAGTTATGATAAGCCGAAGAAAAAGAGGCAGAAGAAGAAAAACAAAAAATCTCAAAAAAAATGTTTTGTTACCGAAAGAAAAATAAGAACAACTTCACACGCTTGTAGTCAGTTTAAATTAACGTCTTGGTATCATTGCTTAATTAAGGATTTTAGGACTACTTTCCTCATTTGTCTTAATAGAAGGAAAAGTAAAGATTCCGACTGCAAAAGATGTAGGCAATTTGGTAAAGAAATAGAACATATTACAGAGGAATTTGAAATAAAATTAAAACCAAGAATCATCAAGCGTAGAACACCAAAAAAGAGAGTAATAAAGCGTAGAACACCAAAAACAAGAATCATTAAGCGAAGAACACCCAAAACAAGAATCATTAAGCGGAGAAACTCTTTAAGAAAAATTAAAAGGAGAACACCCAAAACAAGAATCATTAAGCGGAGAAACTCTTTAAGAAAAATTAAAAGGAGATAATAATGCCTAAAGGGATAATTAAAGAGGGATATCGCCAAGCATTATACGCTGTTATTTACGGAGATAAACAATATCTAACAATAGCAGAAGAATATAATGATACTGGTGATTTAAATTTTATCGGGGATAATAATTCTTCAACAAATGAAGTTGGAACAATCATTGTTCAGACAGAAGATTTGGGGCCGGAAGAAATTCTTCAAAAGAAAATGGCCTTTGAAAATCTAAGTAGTGAAGCAGTAGAAATTATTAAAATAATTTTAAATGCTCCGGAAGAAACTCTAGTAGAAATCTTAAGCCCAAAACATAAAAAGTTTTCAAAAAGAAAAATTAGAAATTATATCTCTAAAATATGGAATAGTAAATTTATCACAAATGTGATATTAGAGGAGTTAAGGAATTGGGCAAATCAGTTATAAAAATATTAGATGTTGTTCATTGCAAGGCAAATCCAGAAGCAAGAGCAAAAATAAAAAAATGTCTGGCATACGACAAAGAGATTATATTAAAAGGAAGGGCGAAGTGGGGAAAGGGTTCCGGAAGGAAAATCCAGACCCAACATTTAATCACAGGCCGAAAGGGAACTTCTGGCCTGTTATTAACTGGCCTTTTATCTAGAGTAATCAAATTTTGCCGTAAGGAAAAAATCGAATTAGAAATACAGGGAAAGCCTGAAAGATTAAAGCCAACTCATAGAACTGCAACGGTTAAAGGAATCTCCTTTAGGGAAGATCAGAAAAAAGGATTAAGAAAAATTGCTATCAAACCAAGAGGAAAAATAATATTTCCTACAGGAACAGGCAAAACATTTATCATGATGGGAATTTGTTCTATGTTTCAAAAACATAGAATCTTAATTTTAGTTAATTCAAAAGATCTTTTAACTCAAACCGTTGAAGACTTTAAAAGCCATAAATTTAAAAATATTCTTGTTCATGGAGCAGGATATAAAGTAGATATTGAAGAGCTATTAAAAAAAGATATCATAATATTAATTTCTACAGTCCAGAGTTATATCAAAATTCATGGTAAGCGTTTCTTCTCTTTTTGGGATATGACGATTGTGGATGAAGGGCATCATGTTAACAGCTTGAAAAGCCAATATGGACAAATCATGCTCACAAATCTATCTCCTAGAAGATATGCTTTAACTGCTACAGAACCTACAAAGACCCAAGAAATCCTTGTAAATGAAGGGATTTTCGGACCGATTATTGCAAATCTAAGTTATGAAGAAGCCATTGATAAAAAAATAATAGCAACTCCAAAAGTAAGATTACTATCCATTCCATATAATCCAAAAATTAATGTCAAATGCAGGACATATGCACAATTCTATAAATATGGAATTACAGAAAACAAGACAAGACACCTATTAATGATTAAGGAAATCTTAAAAAGAAAAAATGAACTCTCACTGATAATAATTGAAAAGCAAAATCATGGAAAAATAATACAAAAAATGTTCAAAGAAAAAGGGCTAGATATTCCATTTGTATATGGACATACAAATACAGATGATAGGAAAGAAATTCTTGAAAAGTTTAAAAACAAAGAAATAAAAATTGTAATATGCTCAAGAGTCTGGAAAGAAGGAATAAATATTAAACCATTAAATAATATTTTTTATGCAAGAGGGATAAAAGAAAAGAAGGATGTTATTCAAGCTATGGGTAGAGGATTAAGAATAGATAAGGGCAAAGATACGGTTATGCTTTATGATTTCTTAGATCCCTATAAATATCTTGCAGAACATACTGTTCATAGAATTCAAATTTATTTAGAAAAGGGATGGTTATGAATATTTATGATTTCTTTGACAATTATGGCATTGAATATTTTACGTCTGGAAAAAACGTTTCCAAAGGATGGGTAAATATACAATGTCCTTTTTGCAGTGACCAGTCTAATCATTTAGGTGTTAGACTTACAGATAAGAGAGTAAGTTGTTGGAATTGTGGAGATCATGAACTTTATACCCTTATTAAAAAAATCACAGGGGAAAGTCCTACAGAAATAAAGAATATTAAAAAACAGCTTGCGACAGAGTATGCCTCGGTTTCTCCTTTAATATATGCCAATACTAAGCGGACCAGCCAATGGGTGTCTCTGCCGCAAGCTTCTCCTTTCTTTCCAAAGCTTCATCTTGACTATTTGAAAAAAAGGGGTTTTAGACTTCCAAATAAACTTATTAAAAAATACAACCTCCAAGCAGTCTATACATTTGGAAAATATAAATACAGAATCATAATCCCAATATATCTAAACAAAAAGATTGTGTCCTTTACATCAAGAGATGTGTCTGATCAACAAGACCCTCCTTATAAAAATGCTTCACCAGAAGAAGTAACAATAAATGTGAAAAGAACAATCTATAATATTGATCGAGTAAAAGAGCATGGGGATATAATTATTACAGAAGGACCAATTGATGTCTGGAAACTTGGAGATGGAGCGATTTGTTTCTTTGGTGTTAAATTTACTGTTGATCAAATTTCTCTATTAATAGAAAAAAGAATAGATACTTGTTTTCTACTATTAGATAGAGATGAACCAGGAATAAATTTACAAAAATTATTAATCAGAATTCTATCTCCATTATGTAGATCCGTTGAAGTTGTTGAATTAACAAAAAAAGCTGACCCAGGAGAACTAACACTTGCAGAGTCAGCAATTATAAGAAAAGAATTAGGATTTTCTGGGGGGGTTTTATGACAAAAATAAAAGAACTATCAGAAACATTTGAAGTCTTTGAAAAGCTTTCAAAAATGGGAGACAAAGTTAATATCAAAATAAAACTTTTAAAACAGCATAAAAATAATGAAGTTCTTAAATGGATGATTAAACAGACTTACGATAAACAAATAACATTTGGAATTAAACCAAAACCGATCAAAAAATCTAACAAAGAATACAAGCCGATACAAGGATATAAGAACTATTTAGAATTTAAGGATCTCCTTGTAAATCTGGCCAATAGAGCTCTATCTGGTAATAAGGCAGCGAGCACTATAACCAATACACTAAAAACCTATACACGACCCGAGCAGGACTGTTATATGAGGGTTCTGGGGAGGGATTTAGGTGTTGGTCTTAACGCCAAAACAATAAACAAAGCATTTCCTAATCTTATCTTCCGTATTCCTATGTTTAAAGGAAATAAAATAACGGACAAAAGAAAGGCTGAAATTCAATATCCAGTTTGGTGTGAATTTAAAGCAGATGGATTTAGGATGCAATTTCTAATAAAGAATGGGAAAGGAATTGCTTATAGTCCAGGAGGAATTGACTTCTCCAAAAGATTAGGCCACATCCTTAAACCATTCTGTTCTGGTCCAGATTCTTATTGGGAAAGCGAAATGATTGCAGACTGGATAGAAGGTGATGAATATGAATACGAAAGCCAATGGGGAAAAACAGCAACTCTTCTAAGAACTGGATATAGTGCAAAACAAGGATGGATGAAAAAAGATCTTGGGGATGATTTTAATAGGGCATTAAAAAATGAACTATTTTGTAGGGTCTTTGATAGGACAGAATTTGATTCCTTTAATTCTGGAATTGATAAAACACCTTGGAAAGCCCGTGATTTCAAAAAAAGAAGATGGATAAGAAAATTTAATAATCCACAAATAAAATTTTTCAAAGGAAAGTTATGTAACTCTTGGAAAGAAATAGAAGAATATTTTGATCTAGCTTTATCCTTTGGATATGAAGGATTAATGATAAAAAAAATTAATGGTATCTGGCAGGGCAAAAAAACAGATGATATGTTAAAGAAGAAAAATGAAGATACCGAAGAGTATGAAATTGTAGGATATAAAGAAGGAAAGAAAAATTTTAAAGGGATGTTAGGAAGTTTTATTTTTAAAGATAAAGAAGGAAATCTTGTCCATTGCGGCATTGGATATAAACTGAAACAAAGAAAAGAATTTTGGAAAGATAAAGAAAAATATATTAATGAGAAATGGTGGATAGAAGTGGTCTATCAAAAAGATCCAAACCAAGTTGCTAAAAGTAGATTTGCTTCTTTTAAGAGATTAAGACCACCAGATGATAAATCATTATAAAAGAATTATTTAAAATAATATAAAATATTCTAAGGGGCGGGCCTCAAGCCCGCCCCGATAGGAATTAATTAAAGAAAGAATAATATAAGATTCTATAACCTCTTTCTTTATAACCCTACAACTTTTATTTTACCCGAAGGGTAATAAAAGTGTTATTTTTTTGTATTACTTTTTTTAAATCTAAGATAGGGCAAAAATGAAAACTATCATTTTAAAACACCAAGGAATCGGGTCTGGAAAAATAAAAAGAAGAATGTTATTTTCTTTAGATTTCAGTTTTAGAAAAAAAAGGGAAAGGCTGACAAGAGAAGAACTTGGAAATTTCTCAGAAAGATTAGAAAGAAAACATATAATAGATGCTAAAAAACCTAAGAAAAAGAAAAATAGAGATATGGATAAAAGCCTAGATTTCTTAAATGTAAATAATAAATTTGTCTTTGATTACTGGAATAAAAAAGGATATCCTTTTTCTAAACATCTAGCAAAAATGTCTTTCATTGCAGTTAGATCAATCAGCCAAATAGATAAGGCAATTAAAAAATATGGAAAAGATGAAGTTATAAAAGCAATCAATTTATGTCATGATTTATTTACAAATCCAAACTTTATGTTTATTCATCATAAAGCTGGAATTTATAAAATCTCATTAGCAACATTTGTAAAATATTCAACATCTGATTTATCATTTATTGAAAATACAAATAAAAAGCTCTATAATCTTGGAGTTAAATCTTGGATGAAAGAATGTATGAAAGGTAAAAATTACCTAAATAAATTCTTATTTGATTTGAAACCGAAAAACCAAGCAGTCTATGAAGAAGCTTTAGATATATGGAAAGATTTCAAACAAATCAATTTTGCTCTAAGCGGTAGAGAAAATCATAATATTATTTTATTTTCTAATAAAATTTTACAATTTTGCAAAATCAATGATATGAAACCAAAAGAATTCTTATATATTTATAATCGTCATCTTAATGAATGGGGAGAAAAACCAATTATTGCCCATACTGGATATCTTATTACTCCTTTTTACTGGAATGTAAAAATTCCAAACATTCTAGTTAAATATGGATCCTATAAATCAATTAATGAAATTAATCTTATGACTTGGAAATAAGAGGAATAATGATAAAACGAAGAAGGGTGCCTAAAGAGGAAATTGAAAAGGAGTGGATTATTCTATCTTTTATGATAATGAATAATCGGGTTTTATCAAATGTATATAAGAGATATAAAACAAAAGAATTTAAGACAAAATACTTCTCTGAGTATTTTCGTCCCATTGCCAGATGGTTATTTAGGCATTTCTCAATCTATAAAAAAGCTCCGAAAGATGCAATCCAAAATATCTATGAACAAAGAAAAAACTCTTTAGGTGGAAAACAAAAAATAATAGAAGAATATTTATCTAGATTAGCGGAAGAATACGTTCTTTTTAAAGAAAGATCCATTGACCCTGAATATATCATTAAAGACGTTATTGCTGATTTTATAAGAGAACGGCAAGTTAATGATTTAATGGAGAAAGCTAATGAGCAAATTAAGCTTTCTCAATTTGATGAAGTAGAAAATATATTATCAAGTTATAGAAAGGTTACGATAGAAGAAGAGGATGAAGAGCTTGGTACATTAATCCCATTAACAACAAAAGACGTAGATGAATATTATGATCATAATCCAACAGAAGATATTGTATATAAATTTAATGGAGATTTAAATTATCTGGCTGGGAACCTTGAAAAATCGTGGCTAGTCGCAGTTTCAGGAACAGAGAAATCAGGAAAAAGTTATTTCTTACAAGAGATTGCATTTGATGCAGCGATATATCAAAGAAAAAAAGTGCTTATTATAAACCTTGAATTAAGTAAAAAGCTAGTACGGAACAGGTTGCAAAGGAGAATATCTTGCACATCAAATAAAAGAGGGACAGGCAGAAAACTATATCCTATTTTTGATTGTCAAAATAATCAAACAGGAAAATGCAAGGTTGAAGAGTGTAAGAATCCTTATCCTTTATATAACAAAGATAATGAATCTGTAGAATTCCAGAATAGAAGAGATTGGGAAATTTGTACGAAATGTAGATATGAGCAGACAAGGAGAAATGTTGCAATAACAAAAAGATTCTTGCCTGCTATCTGGTATAACAGTATAAGACTGAAAGAAGTAAGCAAAATAAGAGTTAGGAAAGCATTAAAAGAAAATGAAATGCAAGGACTCAAGAATTTAAGAGTAAAATGTTTTCCTAGATATAGCGTATCATTTGATGATACAACAGATTATATTTATAATTACATTGAAAAAAAGAAATGGAAACCTGATATAATTGTTTATGATTATCTTGATATCTTAGCAAGAGAGCAGGGTTTAGAAGGACGATTTGATATAGATGAAAAGTGGAAAAAAGCATCCAGACTCTCTAGTGAGCTGGATGTTCTTGTCTTAACTGCAGATCAAGCAAATAAGATAGCAAGAGAAAACAGGTCGTTGACTCAAATGTCGACAACAGAAAATAAAGGTAAAGATTCACATCTCGATGTAAGGATTGCAATTAATAAAACGCCTAAAGAATTGGATTTAGGATTAATGCGTATCTCTGTCTTGTTTCATAGGCATGAAGAATTTACGCCAGAAAGGGAGGTGATGGTAACACAGAGATTAGCGACAGCAGATCCAATCTTAGATAGTACGATGTGGTATCGCAAACGGGACTATTATCCTGTAAACGCATCGATTTTTTAAATTTAGAAAAGATAGGAGGAAATGTTTTAAAGAGGGTATAATTGAATTAATATGTTTTCATTTTATTTAACCAGTCCCATTTTTATTAACAACTAATAAAGGAGAAAAGAATTATGGCAAAGTACAATTTCAAGACCGTTTTGAAAGTGGCGAAGAAAGTAAATAAGCTTGGCCTCACCGATGATCCAATTGATGTGGATGTGGATGAGGATGATTATGAAGCATTAAAAGAGGACTTGATCCAAGCCATTGAAGAAATCGATGATGCTGGCAAAACGGATGAAATTCCAGATGCTTTAATTGATTTTTATGAAGGTCTTCTTGAAGCTGATACAGACAAAAAAGGCAAGAAGGACAAAAAAGGCAAGAAGGATAAAAAAGCCAAAAAGGAAGAAGTAGAAGAAGACGACGATGAGGACGAGGACGAAGAGGAGGACGAGGACAACGACGAAGACGAAGATGATGATGATGAGGACGAAAAACCCAAAAAGAAAAAGAAAGGGAAGAAAGGCAAGAAGGCCAAAAAAGGCAAGAAAGGCAAGAAGGCCAAAAAGGAAGAAGTAGAAGAAGACGACGATGAGGACGAGGACGAAGAGGAGGA
>Ga0307378_10010707_pt1 | contig 11885 bp, 9 predicted proteins | sample UN1MG_FD_202238 | JGI IMG/M metagenome (GOLD analysis project Ga0307378, IMG submission 202238) | Soil microbial communities from Risofladan, Vaasa, Finland - UN-1 | ecosystem: Environmental > Terrestrial > Soil > Coastal area > Acid sulfate soil | place: Finland: Risofladan, Vaasa | collected...
GGTCGGGAACGCCGGCTTCTCGCCCCGCAGCAGCCGCGAGAGGTCCTCATCCGACAGGGCGAAGTTCTGAAAACCCGTCCGCCGCGACCGGCCAGGGACTCGCAGTTCCGCCAGGTAGATGACGGTCTCGACCGCCTCGCGCTGGCAGAAAAAGAGCCGCTGCGTAAGGTTCGGACGCGCCCAGTGCTTGAGGAGTTCCCGCGTAACACTCGTCGCCCCGCGATAATCCGCTTTTCGCCAGCGGGCCACATCCTCGCGCAGGGCGTTCACGAGCGGCAGATCGTCTCGCTCTTCCTCAGCCAGCAGGCTCAACTGCGCCCCGCCTGTGCGCTCCGTCTTGTACCAGTACCCCGCCTCGCGCCGTCGGCCGCCGTGGCTCGCCTCACCCGTAACGGTGTCATACTTCCAATAATCGGTCGGCTCCTCGTAGGGATTGCAGAGGATGGGCTTCTCAACCGGCTGGATCGGCACGTCGCCCCTTGCGGCACTAGAATCGCTCATCGCCTTCCTGTCCCCAGGATTTCCTCGCGCAGGTAGGCTTCAATCCGGTCCCGGGCGCCGAGCGACGCAAACAGTTTGCCGGCAACGTCTGACAACTGGGCCACGGCCCGCCGGTTGATCTCCGTCTGGTCCTCAAACATAGCGATGCTAGCGAACCTGCGCTCGTGTCGTTCATAGTGGTAGCAGGTAATGGTGGCCTCCCGGCACTTGGCGTCATTCGCCACCGCAAAGACCAAGCATGGGCGTGGCATACCGTTGATGCGGCAGTCCACGGGGTAGTTGCCGTGCGGGTCAATCTGCGGGTCCGTGTAGTCAAACGTCAACCGTTCGGCGGGAACCACAGACTGCATGAGCGCTCGAAAGTCCTCCTCAAATGTGGACTTCACCCTCGCATAGGTCCAGAGCGCCGTGCTGGTGATCCGGCTGATCGCCTGCACCAGCGAAAACAGGGCATCGCCGAATGCGTCGTCGGCAACCGCCAGTTTCAACTCGCCGGTGCGACTCTCGACACGATTCCCGGATAGCGCCTGGTCAATGATCTTCGCCCGCGTGCCCTGCGACAGGTCCACTTCGGAGTAACTCAGGTGCATGAACGTATGGGCCTCATCCGAAAGGATCCACTGTCCGTTCTCTCTCCGGAGCACCACCACGAAATGGTCGCCATCGTCGAACATGAACGGCGTGTAAACGATGTAGCGGTCCACCCCCTCGGCCTCAAGGTCGATCTCGCGGCACACCTTCTCACGGAATGACCGCACGATGTCAGCCGTGGTCATGGCTTACCCTCCTCCTGATCTTCCCACAACGTGGGTCCCGCCGAATCACCCCCCGCGGGCAACACCATCGTCACATACGCAACGAACTCCTCCAACGCCGATTCAAACGAATCGTAATTGTCGGTCGGTTCAGCATACCCGTCAATCTCGAACCCGTCCACCTGGTAGCGCTCTGTCGCCCGGTGTATATGGAATCGGTTGCGAAAGGCCGCGTTCGGAAGTTTTTTCAGTTTCTCCCACTTGTTAGTGTGCTGGGAGGGATGCCGCCCGTTGAAACGGACAAGGATGTAGTCCATTCCGTCGGCATCCACGAGTTTCAGCACCAGAGAGAAGTCCAGCAGATTGAGTTCGTTTCTCCGCAGGATGATGCGGAACTCGTGCCCCCCGTCTCCTTTTACGTCGAACTCGCGTTGGCGGAACGCCTGGTTAGCCTTGGCCTTGACGCTCAGCCTTGCCCGCCAGTTGGCCGGCAGCGGCTTGCGCTCGGCCAAGAGCGCCGCGATCTCCACGTCCTGAAGGATTCGACTCATCGCCCCTCCAGCCTATGCACCCTCATCACCTCATTCCCCCGCGGATCAATCACCTTCACCGCCACGCGTTTGAACTTGCCCGCCGGGAAAGGCAGCGACCGCGTGCCGCTCAGGGCCTCGAAGCGGTCTTCATCCACCACACCCTTCAGGGCCTTGGCCAGTTTTTTCCACGCCGAGCGGTCCGGGAAGAACGCCTGCGTGATGCAGAACGTGCGGCCGTCATAATCAGAGTCAAGGAACCATGCCGCTACCTTGTCGGCCGATGTGGGCGTCACGGTGTTCTCCACGGGGTTATAAATGTCCACGCCGTCCATGTGGACCACGTACTCGCCCTCGGCGTTCGGCCCTTCCAGGCGGGTGCGCGGCTGGCCGAACACCGTGAAGAGTTGACTGCCCGGCTGCTCCTTGAGGAGCCCATCCATGCCGGGGTTTACCGACGGAGCGATGTGAACCATGTGAATCCGCAGTTTCGGGTGCGCCGCCTCCTCGATGACCGCCTGGGACGCCCCGTCGAAACTGAACCCCGCGAACACAACATCCGTGTACCCCCGGCGGCTCGCGGACCGGACCGAGTCTTCCACCTGGAGGGCCGTCACCGGCCCGTACTGAGGCCCGAAGACCACGGCCACCTGCGCCGGCCCGTCGGGGTCTTTGTCCTCTTGGCCGCGAGGCGTCCAGCGTCCCTCGGCGTGCAGGCCCGCCGTGTTCTCGTTGAACATGGGTTCCAGCCGCGAGAACACCATCTCCTTGTTGTTCGGGAACCGCACGCCGTCGCCGCGAATCAGGCGGATCATCTTGTCGAGGTACGCAGGGATGTTCTGCGTGTCGGCGAACGGCTCGACGGGCGTCACGGCAAACGTGCCTTCGAGCGCCTCCGGCTCGCCGTCGAACTTGCCCTCGCCGGCCCCCGCCTCGACAACGGCCGTCTCGCCCATCGTCATTTCCGGCGGCTGGACGGCCTCGACCGTGAACGGGCCACTCACGCGGACGACGCCGCGCACCACCTCCGGCTGGTCCACCAGTTCTTCCTGCTCGGCGCTTGCGGCGATGCAGGCGTTTACCTCGTCCATCTTGGCGCGCCACGCCTGGCGGTACGCCGTCACGGACTCCTGAAGGGCCTGCGGCCAATCAGGGTCGGTGTCGAACGGCACTTCCCAATGCTCCCACTTGCCGGACTTGGGCAAGAGCCACCGCCGCCTGTCGGCGTCGGTGACGGCCTTCTTGCCCTCCCGGCGCTCCTTGGCCACAAACTTCGATTCGAGTTCCTGCCGCACGTCCTTCGAGACCTTCCCCAAGGCCGCGTTGCAGGCCGCAAGACGCTCACCCAGGATCGGCTCGTGCTTGGCCACGATGGGGTCAAGGCCCGTATTCTGGACAATACTCTTGGGAGTGATGTGGGGCACCGTCTTGCACTTGAGCGTGCACGGCCCCTCAATTGCCCTAGTCGTGTCGGCAAGCCAAGTGCCCACTGGGTTTCCTTCGCGGTCCCGTGCCGAAACTGAACGGAGTTCATAATACTCGAACTTCTCCGTCAGCAGTCGCTGCCGAGCGATGGCGATGGCCACGCGGCTCGTATCAATGGTGATCCAACGGCGTCCCCACTTCTCCGCCACATAGGCCGTCGTGCCCCCGCCGCAAGTGGGGTCAAGAACCAAGTCGCCGGGGTCCGTTGTCATAAGCATGCAGCGTTCTATGACTTTGGGGTTGGTCGGCGTGACGTATCGCTTGTCGGACGCGCCGGCCAAATCCGTCCACATGTTGCTGAGGGCAACGGCAGGGAAATCCTCCGCATATCGTTTGAAGCGCACACGATCATCTGAAAGGAGGGCGCGGCTGATGGTGTCGAGTAGTGGCACCTTGGCCACGGCAATCTTCCAAGAGTTGCCACCCGAAGGGTACAGGCGGCCCCTGAGTTCCACCTTGTCGTTGGGGCCAGGCTTCTGGCTGAAGAGAGCGTTTGAACTGAAAAGCCGGTAATCCTTGGACGAGAGCCCCATTTTCTGGGCCATTGCCAGAGGCAACACGCTGCCGCTACTCAGTTCGCAGTAAGGAAAACCTACGGCATCCGAAGGATCACGCGACACAAACAGTCTGCGGAACTTTGCGAGCGCCTTGGCTCGGTCCCTCACATACCAGACGACATGCTCGTTGATGGGCGGGACGAAATCTCCCGACTGGCTTCCTTTCTTGGTGAACGTAAGGATCACGACGAAGTTGGCGGAGCCGCATACCTCGTCCAAGATGGCCCGAACCCGGGCAAGGTTCTCGTCGCTGATCTGGACGAAGATGCTGCCGGTATCTGCCAGGAGTTCTTTCGCCGCGACGAGCCTGTCACGAAGGTATGAGAGATAAGAATGGATTCCAAGCGTCCAGGTGTCATGGAATGCACGGACGACTTCGGGTTCCCGCGTCAGGTCCTTCTCCCGCTCTCCAACGTTCGTGTCGCCGATCTGTGGCTGGAAGTTCGACCGGAAACTGATGCCATACGGCGGGTCTATGTAGATCATCTGGACCTTGCCGGCCAGGTTCTCGCGCTTCGCGAGGCTGGACATCACCTGGAGCGAGTCGCCCAGGATCATCCGGTTCGTCCAGTCCACATCGTGCCGGTAGAACTGGACGGCCTCCTGGTACGCCTGCTGAGGGTCGCCGAAGAGGGACCGCTGCACGTCTTCCCGCGCGGCCACGTGGAGGATGGCGTGGGCCGAGACCCGCTCGTGGATGTGCAGGGCCACCGGGTCCACCTCGAATGCCTTGGCCTCTCGCTTGCCCGTCCATTCCAGCCACGGCTCCTGCCGCGCCAGGGCCTCGGCCAAAAGGTGCGCCTCTTTCTCCGAGAGGGGTTTCTGCGTGGCCTTCGCCAGGAGCGGCGGCAACTTGTCCGGCCCGCCGTGCTGATCGAACCTGAGGACCGGCGGCAGGTGGGGGTTGTACTCGTACCTGGCCTTCGGCACCGGCGGCACCACGCCCTCGGCCGCAATCTTGGCCGGCGGGTTGTTCTTCCGCTTGGCCTCGGTGTGCCGGTAGTCCTCGACCTTGACCTTCTTCCCCTGCGCCGACCTGCGCCTCTTTGCCATGGTCCCTCCCCGGCCATTCGAAACCGAATCGCGATCCAGCCTGGCGGCTCAACCCGCCTGACAGCACCGGTGGCGTTTCACCTCTTCGTGCCCCGTCCGTTGTGCGAACCGCCAAGCCGAATCAAGGCTCCTGAACGGCCCGTGCCACTTACCGTTGGCCTCACCACGGGGCTTCGGGTGACACCCCTGGCCGTCCTGGCAGTTGCCGCATTCACCCCGGTGGACGACCGCCTTGCCGCCGGGCACCGCCGTCCAGTTCTCGTAGACCCAGTATCGGCCAGCCGGACATCGAGTTCTCCCGTCTGCGCCGGTTGCCTTGGCCATGATATGCCCCCCCGATGTGGCGGGAGTCCCTTCGTATCGGTACACCCGAACGGGCTGATTATGCCGCGCCGACCCGGGGAAGGCAAGACTGCGATGCGGGCAGGGCGGAACCGGGGCGGCTATCTGCGGGCCGACGCTTCTCAGGGCGACAGGCCACAGGGATGCGGCAGTTCGCCTTTCGGCATTGTCGCCCCACGTCTCTGCCCTCCCGCTCAGACCCAGACAACTTCGCAGCCCAGATACTCGCTGAGGACCATCCGGATCACCACCCCTTCGGACACCGAGGTCAAGTAGCGGTATCTTTCCGGCTGAACTTCGACCCAGTCAGGCCCATAGCAATACGGAAACGCTACCGCCATACGCTGCATCGCCCGACTCCCGACCTCGGGCCATATGGTCGTGATCGAGGGGGCCTCGAAGTCCTCTCGGACCGGCGTCGCCATGGTCTCCAGCGGCGCAAACGCTATCCTGGCTGGCTGTTCCAGTCTGGGTTCGCCGAGTTCGAACGCTGCGTGGCCTCGAGCAAGCTTGAGCACCACGTTCCTGACCCTGTCTGGTTCTGCGCGAAACGACACCTGACCAAAGAGGTCCCGGATGCGCGCATTCCTGATGCGGGAGGCCAGTGCTGGCTTCCTGGTAATGATGCTCTTGATCTTGTCGCGACGCAAGCTGGCGGCATCGACTGATCCGACCACAGCGCACTCCACGAGACAGGCCAAGTACTCTTCATCGAGGGAGAAGGATCTGTTGCAGTCCTGACACGCGGGAACCACCGGCAGATCTATCGGGTATGGCGGATCAAGCAGGATTCTTGACGGCACATGGTCGCGCGTTTCCGTGGAACCGCCGCAGTAGGCACAAAAGCCCCTGTTTCGTTCATCGCTGTAGTCGGTCAGCCGTTCCATATCCCCGGTTTCCCCCATCCTCCCCCATGGCAAGCGCAGTGCTACACCAGCCTCTTCTTCAGCCGAAGTGTTCGTGCAACCAGCCAGACCAGGATCATCACAGCGCCTCGGCAACGACCTTCCTCAAGCCCGCTGGCCGCTCATTTTCTGGCACAGCTCGTCCGCCCTGCCACGACATGCCCCCTGATGTGGCGTGAATCCCCTCGTATCGGTACACCTGAGCGCGAGGATTATGCCGCGCCGATTCTGGGAAAGCAAGGACTGCTGTGCGCGTTTCGTTTCAGGGTTGGACACCCGTTGCGATTCGCGTGATTCACCGCTCGGGGGGCGCCGCTGTAGTACCGGCGGGCCGGGCTGACCCGGGGAAAGTGTGGCCATACGAGATGGGGTCTTGTGTCGGACCCGCTCGCGCGTCAGGCCGATCTTCCGGCCGATCTGTTTGAGGGTCATCGGCTCGCAGCCTTCGAGGCCGAACCGCATGCGGACGATTGCCTGGGCCCGCTCGTCGATAGCGCTGAGGTGTTTCATGACGGCCTCGTGCCGTCGGTTCTCCAACAGCACGTCAGCCGGCGAGCGGCTGCTCTCGTCGGCCAGCATCTCCGAGAGCGACCGCTCCGAGTCCTCGGTGATGGGCTGGAAGGGCGAACTGAACGCCAGGGCCGCCCGGGCGATAACCTCGACCTTCTTGCGCGAGAGGCCCATCGCCCTGGCCACCTCGCCCGTCGTCGCCGGGTGGCCGTGCTCGCACTCGATCTCCGAGGCCGCCCGCCGCCACTTGTTGACCATCTCCACCATGTAGACGGGGATCTCGATCGGCTTGGCGGCGCCGATCAGGCCCATCTGGATCGACCGGCGGATCCACCAGGTGGCACAGGTTGAGAAGCGACAGCACCCCTGCCAGTCCGTATAGGCCTAACCGCCTCGGGCGCCACCCCGAGTGCGCCGGACGTTCCCTGCGGTTGCGCCGATTTCGTGATCAGGACCTTTTTCATGATTCTACCCCTCTGCCTTGTCGGCTTCTATTCGAACATCTTGACGGCCTTGTCGTAACCGGTCCCCAAGTCATCGACAGCCGTCTGGGCAGCATCCTTCATGCTCTCCCATGTCGAACCGCTCTGCGCCTTGACCTTGGCCAGCGTGGCCTTGGCTTGCTCAAGCTTCTTATCTAGGGCAGGCTTCACCTCCGCATCGTACTTGGCCTTGGCTTCGGTACCCTTGGCTGCAGCCAAAGCTCCCAGCTTGCCTATGTTGGCCTGTAGGCTGTCCACCGTGTTCTGCAGACTCTTGACGAACTCGTCCCTGGCCTGATGGCCTTCGCTTGGGCACTGTTGTCCGCTGGCTTGTCGCATCCGAGCGTTACCACCAGCAGAAGCCCCGCCATCGCACAAACCGCCGTCAATAGACGCATTGCAAAATCCCCTTTCGTTTCCGGTCCCCGGGACTCCAATAACTTGCCCCTGAGCCGCTCCAGCGGCTCGATGGACGGACGCCTGCCCTCCTCCTCTACTTGCCCCGTCGCATCAGCGCCATGATCAGCAACACGGCGAACACGATGAGGAAGATGACGAAGAGCACCTTGGCGACGCCCACGGCAGCACCTGCGATGCCACCGAAGCCAAGAACCGCGGCAATGATCGCCACGATCAGAAATGCCACGGCCCAACCGAGTAGACTACCCATAAGTCACCCCTTTCTCTGGCCCCCTGGACACTCAAGTTGGCCACTCGACACCTTCATTACTTGCCCTGCATGGCGTCCCCAGCGTGCTCGACGTCCTTGCCGGCGCCGCGCCAGGTTTCGCACCCCGCCAGAGCAAGCGGCCCCACCAGCAGAACCAACCCGACATTTCCCAGATGACTTCCTGCCGACGACCGTCGTCGGTATCTTCCATGAGTTTACCTCTGTGCGGTCTTCGCTGTCGCCATAGTCATACTCAAACGTGTAGCCCATCCTCCTGAGCTCGTCATGGATTCCCATCTCGCTTCACCTCCAGTGCCTTCAGGCACCGCTCGCTGGCTGGCGGTGCCTGGATTTTATGGCTCGGCCTTTTGAAGACTACGCAGTACTCGTGCTTGATCGGCGGTTCCTCTAACCTGCCATAGACTTTGTGGTCGCTTGTGCAGTTGTGCTGCACCTTGATGATGATGCTCCGGATCTCGCCGTGCGGGAAGTTCAGGATGTCCTTGATGATGGCCGTGTACTGCCCTGCCCTTCGGACATCGCCAATCAGGACAGCCAGCCTGCCACCCGGCAGCAGGGCCTGGTAGCACCGCTTCAGGCAATCCATCAGCAGTTGCCTGAACTGTCGGTAGTCCGAGCAGGTGCTGAGGTCGGCCGACTGGTTTGAGTAGCGGATGATGTTCCAGTACGGCGGATGGATCCAGACAAAGTCAAACCCGCCAGGCAGGTCCTGCTCTGTCAGGTCAAATCCTCGCTTGAGGTCGCTCCCCCAGAACTCAATCCCTGCCTTCTTGAACCGGTTCAGCCCCTCGACAACATCTCGCGTCGTGCCCGAGCCGAGCATCGGGTCAGCAACATGTTTGGCCTTGTACCGAAGGACCAGGTTCTTGAAGAGCCGGCCGTCACAGTTGCCCCTGAACCTTGAATCGCCCCAGAGCGTGCACCGATTCGGATACGACACAACCGAGGTCATGCCCTCCTCTTCGGCATAGACGTCATAGAACCCCTCGCCAAGCCGGTTGAGCAACCCTTCTGAGGCAGCCTCAGACAGCCTCGCGCGGATGGTGTGCTCTGGAGTGCCCGGCTTGACTCTGAGAACCTCGACGTGCATCTCACGGATGTGGCTCGCGCCGTTACTGTCAACGAACTCCAGGATAAGGGTTCGGATGGCCTCACATCGCTGCCGGGCTCACACCCTCACGCGTCGGCTTCACTTTACCGACGAGAGAAGCAGCATGGCACCATCCAGGTCCAGCCATCCCTCCGCAATGGAGGCATCCACGAGTTCTTCGTGCAGGAGCCAGTCGTACTTGCGGCGAATGCGCGGGAAGATGTGCCGCGCGAGGTCAAGGGACTGATACGACGCCGAAGCAGCCTTGCGAAGAGAGTCCCGGGTTTCGTCAAGTGGAAGGCGGAGCTCCAGGGCTACCCCGCGGTCCCCGCACGCAACCCCGCGATGAGCGAGAATAGCGCGAACCGTCTGCTGGATCCGATCACCCGTCCACGTCATGAAGGCCGTCGCCTGGGGGCCCAGGGGCACCAGGGATTGTTCACACACATATCCCTTTCCTGCCGCCCTGCGGGCATCTTCCAGAAGTGACGCCGCCCCTTCGTCCAGGTAGTCGTAAGACCCCTTCTCCTGTAGGATGTGCCTCATCTCCTGCCGCACGCGCGGGTGGGTCTCGCCGAACGCCCCAGTGAACTGCGGCCGCTTCCACCCCTTGGCCGGGACCACCTGGACTTGGCGGGCCTCCATGTCGATCTCGGTGACGCGCCACCGTTTGCCGGCGAAGAGCAGATGGTCGCCTTCCTTGGGTACGACCTCCAGTGTCCCCAGGACCGTTCCCTTGTGGATCAGGGCAAACGCCTCCGGCGTTGGGAAGACTGCATAGAACCCGCGACTCTGCCGGATGCGCTCGCCGCGCAGGCCAAGAATCAAGTCGCCCGTCGGCATCTGCTCGATGACATCCTTCGAGCCAAGGCTTCGCAGCAGCACCTCGAACACGAGGCGCTCGATCTCGCGAAACGGCCCCTTGCGGCACAAGCGGTCGAACAGCCGACCGGCCTCGATCCCGCCGGTCTCGGCGATGACACTGATGATCTGCTGCGTGAGCGTGCTGAGGTCGTAGCGCGGCGGCCAAGGCGGCTCCAGCCACCCCTGGAGCATCAGTTCCGTCAGGGCGACAGATTGGACGAGGTTCAGGTGCAGTCGGTCCAGCACATCGTCATCCGGCTGCGGCTCCCAGCATTCCAGATACATTCGCATGATGCGCGGTTCACCTTCGTGTCGGCCACTGCGCCCGAGGCGCTGCGTCAAGGATGAAACAGACCACGGGGGGCCGATCTGGCCGACCATGTAGACACTCCCGATGTCGATGCCCAGTTCCAGCGTGCTCGAACAGAAGGTCGTGGCGGGCCGACCTGACTTCATCGTCTCTTCAGCGTCCTCCCGGATCTCGGCGGCCAGAGAGCCGTGGTGGACCAGGAAGTCGACGTTGAGTTTCTGCGAGCGTGCCACCTGCTTACAGAGGTCGGCGAACTCCTCCACGTCAGCCTTGGCGTTGGCGAAGACGAGGTTGGCGCGACCGCGGCAGTGGGCCACCATGTCGTTCGCCATTCCTCGCCGGTAAGTCCGCTCCGGGTCCTCTTCGCCAGTGGCTCCGGCCGATGCCTCGACCGCGGGACCCGGCCCGGACTCGCGAAAGCGGTACCCGTGGACGCGGTATTTGATCTCCTTCTTGCCCTCTTCGGTGTCATCAATGACGGTGACGTCCTGCGGATGCTCCGGGGCGACAAAGGCCTGGGCGACCGAAGTGTCGCCGATGGTAGCTGACAGGCCCACCGTCCGGCAGGCGCCGGCCTCGGGCCGGGATGAAGAGACGACCAGGCCCACGCGGCTGAGCAGGCTTCGCAGATGGAGTCCCCGCTCGTTCTCCAGGAATGTGTGGATCTCGTCGATGACGATGAACCGCAGCCCCGCAAACAACCCGGTCAGGTGGGCTGAACGGTTGACGAAGAGCGACTCGAGCGATTCGGGAGTGATAAGCAGAACGCCGCCCGGCGTGCGGATCAGGGCCGATTTCCTGGATGCCGACACGTCGCCATGCCAGCGGTGGACGGGCACCTCCACGTAACTGCACAAGTCCTCGACCCGCTGGAACTGGTCGTTGATCAGGGCCTTGAGCGGCCCAATGTACACGGCCCGCACCGAACCGGTGGGGTCGTCCGCGATCTGCGAAAGTACCGGCAGGAAAGCGGCTTCCGTCTTTCCGGATGCCGTAGCCGCCGCCAGAATCATGTGGCGGTCGGTCTCCATGATGGCGTGGATGGCCTTGACCTGAAGCGGCCTGAGGCGGCCCCACCCAATGCGCCACAACTGGCGCTGAACGCCGCTGTGGAGCAAGGCGAACGCGCCGTGGGAGGCGGCGTCCCCGGCCCCGGACGCCGGGGCTCCGCTGCTCGTACCGGATTCCGAAGGCGATGCTGCCATGGTTCACAACCGGAAGGTTGTCAAGTCGTCGTCATCCTGCTCGGGGGCCGCTGCCACGGCCGGGTCCGTGGTCTGGACCTCGGTCGTGCAGATCTCACCGATGAGTGTCTCCCAGTTGGCCCCGGGGTTCTGTTGGAGCACGTTCAGCAACCCCACCCAGTCCTTGATGGTCTCGCGCGGGGTCTGGAAATAGGCGGCCCCCATCCGCCGTGCACAGGACTGCAGGTACGCCTCGGCGGCCTCGTCGGGGACGACGTACCGCGAGGCGTCGCCCTGCGCATGGACGTTGCGGATGTTGAGGAGCAGCACGTAGCAGTCCTCGGGCGTGAGGCTCTTGAGGCCAAGGACGGGGCCGCTTAGGTCGACCATACCCTCGGCCGCGAAACGGTTCTCGGCCAGGCGCGTGGCCAGGGCCTCGTAACTGAAAAGCCCGCGCCGCTTGTCATACATGCACTCGTCGGTGGCCGCGAAGACAAAACCAAGCCGCTCCACCGCCCCCTGAAGACAATCGTTGAGGATGCTCAGCAGGGCCTCGTAATTGTTGTTCCGGGCCGTGCGGTTGTTCAGGCGGTGGGACAGGACAACCAGTTCGTCGATGCCCACCA
>Ga0307378_10010709_pt1 | contig 11884 bp, 8 predicted proteins | sample UN1MG_FD_202238 | JGI IMG/M metagenome (GOLD analysis project Ga0307378, IMG submission 202238) | Soil microbial communities from Risofladan, Vaasa, Finland - UN-1 | ecosystem: Environmental > Terrestrial > Soil > Coastal area > Acid sulfate soil | place: Finland: Risofladan, Vaasa | collected...
CCACCACTAATAAGACCTGTACTCAAATTACCACTTCCATCAATATAAATTCCACAGGTTTCACTTGTTTTTGCTGGTAAGCCATTCATGATAACTCTACCAGTAGTACCACTTGTACTTACACCACCTTGAATTAAAACATTTCCACCGTCACCAGTACTCGAATTAATACCACCACAAACATCGACATTACCACCTGATGATGCATCTGATGAGCCACCACCAACAAGTTTCATGTCATAACACGCATTACCTGTCAATTCAACACATTTGGATGCCGTAACCGTGTTAATATATCCCCCACCTGTGCCGTTTAAATATACTGTTTGTGTTCCAAGCACCATATAACCACTACCACTTAACTGTAATTCTACACCAGTACTACATAATCTAACATTAGCACCACCACAAACAGTTGTCGTTCCAGTTGAACACACATCAACACTACCCAAATTACTTCTAATACAACTATTATCACCCCATTTTAATTTACTATTTTCAGCAAGTAATAAATCCTCATTATTTGTTGGATATAGACCTGTTGCACCACTTGACCAATATGTTGTACCACCCCCACCACCTGTTGCTGCTGAGAAATAGATGTTATTATCATCACAAGTAATAGCCATAGTTGTACCAGTAACACTTAGTGATTTATATTGTAAGGTATTTCCAAGGTTTTTACCTTTGTACACACCTTCACCACTACCAACGTTTTGACCCTGTGTGGTGTTACCAACTAAATTTATATTTGACCTATTTCCCATTTTATTTTATATTTACTTTTAATTTTAACCTGTCCATGTGCAGTTACAATCACATGTAGTTCCTTTTACAATATCTCCACTAACTACTGATACAGTATTTAAACAAACCCTACTTGAAACACTATTTGGACATGCAATATTTGTTGCACATCCACAAGTATATATGCGAACAACATCATTATAATCAACATTAAATGTTGTAGATGGATTTACGTTGCACTGATTTGGTCCTATACAACAACATATTTTATGAACATTATTACACGTTACACAAATCCATGCATACGAACTTGGAGCTTGAGTAATAGTACATAAATCTCCTTTTATATTAACAGAATATGTATTACCCACTACCATTGCTGGTGATGCAACAAGACAATGTGCTTTTGAAATGTACGAAGTACTACCATCAGTACCTAAAGAACCATATCTATATAAATTAATTTCTTTCGGTGGTATATAATTATAAAAGTTTGTCATGGCTGCGTATCTTGGTACGCCACTATTAGCCATCTCCAATAAAGATGTTGGAGTTTGTAAAGTACCACAAACAGCAATTCCAATGCTACTACAGGCAATACCTGTAATACAACACCTTAATCCAATACATCCACCTGCTGGCATTGCCATAATTTCACGTTTTTATTTATGCTGTTATTTGTACTTCAAACAAATTATCACCAATCCAATTATTAAGATAATCACATACGTGTTGATATAATATTGATGGGGTTAAAACGTAATATTCTTCTTCAGATAAATTCAAATAAAATTCCTGAAGTATCTCATCTGTTTGTACGTTTCTATATCCAAGCTCAAACAATTCTCGGTTTCTGAAAACAACTGGTTTAATTTTTATTACAGTATTTCCAACAATAAATTCACTGCTGAATTTCACTGTTGCTCCACTCGCAATAACACTACCATCTGTTGCAGTGAAACCAGTTAATGTTATGATGTCTATTTTTGCCATTTTATTTATTTTTTAATTCGTTAATTTGATTTTGAAGACCAATATTTTGTGCCTTCAATTCCTTAACTGCTTCAATTAATATGGCAGTTAATTTACTATATTTAATACCCCAAACTTCATCCTCAATAACGCCATTATGACTTTCAGTATCGTTTTTATCTACTTTTTGACGAGTAACTACTTCTGGAAGTACTTTATCAACATCTTGTGCGATAAGACCAATTCTGTTCGCATGTAATTCATCAGAACATAATTGATAATTAACACCACATAATGCATCCACTGTTGAAAGAGCGCAAATAATTGGACTGATACAGGTCTTTAATCTACAATCAGATGTTGCAATCCAATCGACACCAACACCACAACCATAAGCACCAAGAGCATCAAGATTAATACCATAAGATGTTGTTGAAAATCTTCGACTACCGCATTGATATAACGCAACATATGTCGAAGCCGCACCACCAGCACCACATAAAATAATACCACCAGCAACACTATTATTTGCTCTTAAAAAGATACTACCATCACATGTATTTGAACCTGCACAACCAGCATATATAAAAACATCAGCACCACAATATGTATTACTGGCACTTGTTTGATTACCTGCACATATAAAAACGCTACCAGCATAACCAGCAGTATTTGTGTTACAACCTGCCTTCAAATATGCACTACCAGCAGATGTTGTCGTACTTGAATTACCACCATCTATACATATTGCAGAACATGAGAACAAACATGTGTTGGTGTTATCGATTGTAAGTGAACCACCACCATCATTAACAATTGTCATTGCATTTGCTGTACCACAACCTCTGACATATCCAATTCTTGTTTCACTGATATCATCACAATGGAAACTAATATATGGGTCGCAAGTTGTTTGACTTCTTAATTGTATTGCGTTGCTATCCGTCATATTAATCTTTAGTTGGTTACCACAAATGCACACATTACCATCAAGAGGACTACCACCACTACCACCAACACCACCACAGATTTCAACAGCACCACCAACACCACCAGTTGTGCCAGCACCACCTGCACCACCACGAATAATAGCACGTCCACCAACACCAGCAGTAGCAGCAGCAGCACCACCTGCACCACCTGATATATATGAATAACCACCATCACCACCAGTAGTTGCACCACCACCAGTACCACCAACACCACCTCGAAGGCTTGTAGGACCACCAGTGTTTGTACCAGCAGCAGCATTACCAGCCAATATGGTAAGACTTTGACCATCAGTAGTTGTTGCAGGTATTACACAAATCAAATTTATGCCAACGCAACTAAACACGATATTGCTATCAACACAAACCAATGGAGTGTCCACACATGTTGTTGCACAAACAATTGGAGATTGTACTCGTGTTGTTCCACAAGTTATTGGTGAAGTAACACATGTTGTTGCACAAGAAACTCCTGCACAAACCGTTGTTGACCATGTTGTGCCCACGGTACAGACAGGACCTGCAAAATATCCTGCCCATTGGCAATCACAAACACTGCAAAGAAATTGACCAACGCTACCATGAATAGCAGCACCAAAGTTATCACCATCAAGTTGTCCAATTACACCGTGATTGTTCCTTGATGTTTTATTACCAGCACGACCCCAAATACCATGTGAACGTCCTGAACCAACAGGGGTGTCGTATCCTGCGTCTACCAGAAGACCGTAGTTACCACCATTTGTAGTACCACCCCTATTATAGATTATCGCAGCATAGTTCGTTGCTGTATTACCTGTATGTCCATAAACTATTAATCCACGTTTATCACTATGGGTTTCTATTTTTACAACATCGGTATTTGTTGGATAACATTCATCACCAGTTTCTTGGAATCTTGTGCAACCTGTTGCACTTAAACAACTACCATCAAAAGTAAGTTCAGGAAAAGATTCAATTACATCACCAGAAACACCTGATGCTCCCACAACTATTTGACACGATGTGGTTGCACCCCAATCCACACCACCACCAGCAGGGGTTGCCCATGAAGCATTACCACTACCATCTGATTGCAGAACGCAACCACTTGCAGCACCAGTAGTTATTTTAACGGCTTCAGATTCCATAGTGCCTGTTACAGTAGCACCCGTATTTGTTGTTTCAAATTTACTTGTACCACTATGATAAAGATTCACACTACCACCAGCAGTCATGCAAATTGCAGTTTGAGTATTATCGCTGGCATCAGTTACCGAAAGCACCATGCTGTTATTACTACCCTTTGCACTAATAAACGAATCACCAACGTTTCCTCTGTTGAACCAGATTTCATTACCGTATTGAATTGCCATTGCATGTGTAGTACCAGCCAAATACAGAGCAAAAGAATCTGTCGTACAGATTGTCGGACTACTTGTCAGTGTTCCACCAAGAACAATATTAGCACCACTTGTGCTCAATCCATTAGTTCCACCAGTTATAGTTCCACTAGCATTAAGTGCAGTTTGAATATCAGTAGCATAACAAGTAGTTAAGTCTTGTAAATTTGTGTCAGTATATGGACTCTGTGGAGAAACACTTACGTTACCCGCAGTTACAGTTCCAAGACCCGCCACGGTATTAACTTGACTTAATCTCGTACCAGAAAGAATGCTTAGTGCTTCAATTCTGACCTTACCTGTTGTACTATATCCACTGTCTGTGCCAAAAGTAACTCTTTCAACAAATACATATTCGGCAGATATTGTAGAAATATCACCTAAATACAGATTTAATGGATTTTCTGCTTGTGCACTTTCAAGCGTGCTATAACTAAATTGCGGTTGAACAATAACCGCACGATATTGTTGTGAAACAGCATCTGATGTCACGGGAATTCTAAGCACATACCAGTTAGCATATTCTCCTGTTGACATCTCGGTTTCGGTGAATCCAGTGCCGTCATAAATATTTAATTTAGGATATGTTACCCCAACATCAAATACGGCTGTTTTTCCTGTTATGAAGAAATGAGAACTTGCTCCTGTAAAGTGTAAGTGAGTATAAGTACCTTTAAGCCACGCAGCCAATGATGAGTTAATGTCTTCGTCTTTAATGACACCTGCTTCAAAACCTATTGTGTTTCCCGAATCAACAGGAACTACTGGTTGTAATGCGTATGTACCATCGGTGAAACCAAAACCAGAGACCCTATATGTACCGATTGTCTGATGGAATTCCACATGTGCTTGCCAAGGCATTGTACCGTGAATTTCACGAATAGCATAATTTGAAGCTAGTGGTCTTGCAGCGACCATTACATAAGTTAAACTCCAAGGCGTGGTACTCCAATTAAAATCTGTTCCACCTGTACTATATAAGAAATATGCATCTGTTGTATCAGCATGGGCACTACTTGTCCAAGAAGTACCTAAACTATGTTTAGTGCCTTTAAAATAATATTCAAGACTGCCTGTTGTTGCACTTAACGTAATGGTTCTATCAACATTATATGTGACTTGGATATTATCATTGTTTATGAAACCCGTTGGGTCTTTAACGTCTTCTGTCATTGTATATGGCAGAAACGTATCACTACCACTTATTTTTTCAATCAAATTGCCATCAAGGATGCCGTCTTTGTACCAATATTCAACACCCAAAATATTTACTGTTAATCCAGTATATCTTGTACCTGTGATTTCACTATTTACATCAGCACAACTACTCCAAGGCTTATTTGTTATTGTACTATAATATCTTGCATCGTTTGGTAGACCCAACCCTAATTTTATGTTATCACCTAATGCTATTGCCATTTTTTATCTGTTTTTAAGATGTTCTAAATTGTATCGGTGTGCTACCGTCAGTAGCTGCACTCCCACTCATATATACTTTATAACCCACGTTACTCCAACATCCACCTCCATCAGATACTAGAATACACTGCTCGTCAGGATATTTATCCGTTGGCAGTACTGCGATATCACCACAGTTCGGTGCTGCCCCCTGAAACCATTTACTTCTCGAAGTACATCCTGATGGCATTGCGAACCATGTCCATTCACTACTACTATTGAAAGTAACTGACACTGATGAACCAACAGCTAAAACACATTTTGTTCCACCATTTACCAATGTGTTATTAACCGTAGGTCTTGCTCCGCAAGTTTCAACACCATAGAAATATGGATAGAGACTACATTTACCCACGTTCCTACTGAAAGGATTGTCTTGTGTACTGCATCCAGTTATTTGCCAAGTCCATGTCGTTGGACTTGTATTTGTTTTGGTTCCGATATCAAGGTTTTCTGCACCATCATTGCTGAGTCCTGACCCAAGTAAATTACCACCGACTTCACAAATTCCTATGCTACTACTTGCAACGTTTCCACTTGTAGTTGTTGCCCAAGTAAAACTTTTCGTGCCACTAAGTGCTGTACCGACTTCCATTGGAGAGGTGACGTTAACCGCAAAACTACTGAATGTTGGTTCGATGTAAGGAGCTAATATTTCTTGGAGCAGGTATTCCAAAGTCTGACCTGTTAAAACAGTTCCAAAAGTAATTCCACCAACAGTACATGTTGAAGGACTATTACTTGAATACGTTCCACAACCCGAAGTTGTTACACCCGTTACAAGTGTGCCTGTTACATCATCCACAAAAACAGCATTTTGTTGTGTTGTTTTTCCAGATAACCCACTAATGCTTAGATTATATCCACTTACATTAATGTCGGTGTTTTGACACAGGGTTCCACCAAGTTGTGCAATTCCACCGTTATCAGTAAGACCGTTATTGGCGGTGCTAATACTTGTTGCGCCTGTTGAAACAACAACCCCAGCATATGGAAGCACCCAACCACTTGATGTGGTTTCTGCGATGAAAGCAGCTTTACTGATTTCGCCATCACCTGTTGGTTCGGTATCTGTAAGTAATCCAGGCGTTGCCTCACTTAAAAAATAAGTTGTGTCGGCAACAAAACTTGCTGTTAAACCAGTAATGTATCCGCTTTGCGTTACATTGAATGTATCTGTGTCGGCAGAAGCCGTTACTAATCCCACAAATTCACCATCATATGTGCCGTCAGCAATTGCTAGATTATATGTTCCACCAGACCAACCAACAAAATCATTAAGTGCAAATCCGTGTGATGCTTGTGATACTGTTAGTGTTACGTTTTGACCACTAGTAGCACTCCCACCGCCAGGTGCATAACCTGCTTGATTTATAAATATTGCTTTTTTTACTGCCATCTCATTCCTGTTTTATTTTTATTATATATTAATAGCGTCAACAAAAGGTTCGTATTCCTTAACTGCAACATATGCTTGTTCAATTATATCAGATGGAGTACCCATATCCAATACGAAGTCAAATTCATACACACCCAATTCATTTTCATTTGAATCTGCATGTGTTTTATTTTCATAACAATACAGTTTCCCTTTGAAATTATATTTTCCACCAATAATTCCATCAACAATACCAATCTTCCAATAACAGTCAGAAATTGTTTGCCCTAATTCGTTAATATAATCTTGTTGTAATGCCATTTTCTTTTTATATAAATACGTGTGCGTTATGAATAACTAATATTAAATGTGCTATATCTTTTTGTGGTGCTACTTGAACTCACACAAGCGTTTTTCATCCACCAAATCTTTTCTTTACCATCCCAAGGCGTATTTGTGCCCAAACCATCATAATCTGTTCCAGCCACTAGATTATTTATTTGTTCTTCAGTTAAATCCATTCCACTTGGGTCACCAGGATATGTACCCAAGCTACCAAGTTCTTCAGTTGTGCCACTTACAGTATCAGCTATTCCATTATATGCTATCTGAAGTGAATTACGAATGAAATTCTTCCTATTAACAAATATGTAATTGGTGTATTCATTCGAACCATAAATATTTGAATTGCCACCTACTTGAAAATAGTAAATGCAAGTAAAATTATGTGTTACTCCTGATAAGTGACCATTTAAACAGTTATTTTGTAAATATATGTAATACCCTTGACCACTAAAATCAAAATCATTTCCAATATCACTACTAATACAAGTGTTATTCATCCTAAAACAAAATGGGTTGAAATGACACATAGTGCCACTTAATGCTGTATTATATGCCACAAAATTTCGAGTACAACTAAAATCAAGACCCGTTGTATCACCAGATAAATTATAATTATACGCTAAACAGAGATAACAAGTGCCTGTTGCACCTGTTAAAAATGGTGTGATATCATCACAAATACCATTATTATATAATTCAAAATACTTAACATTATTAATATTAAAATCATTTATTGATGGACATATTGGTGTGTACTGAGCAGCAAATCGAGATAGTGAATTACCCACAGTTAGGTTGGTGAACGAACCCGTAATCCCAGAAATACAAGAAAGACACAAATCCGTTATATTGCAGGTATCAAACGTTGATGATAATGTGAACGTAACACCAGTATTATATGAGAAATTCAAGTTTGTTATTGTTGATGGGCGATAAAAATCCATTAATTCACCACTCAAATTATTCCAACACAATTGCACACTATTTGTGTTATTAGGAACAGTAATTCCTGAAAGATTCCCAGTAAATTCACTCTGAGAATAATATAAATTGGTAACTCCCGTTGGGAACGTATAATTTTCGAGATTCCCACACATTGTGGTATAATTTATATTCATACTTGTGAGATTATCCCCGAAATTCATATTATTTATATCATTGGTAATCCCACATACTTGATATAGACCAAACGTCCGTAAATCCGTATTACTATAGTCATCTGGGATACATGTGGGAAACACACCGTATAAACAAAAATATTGAAGTGAGTTTGGAAATGACCAACTAGATAAATCACCAGTAATTGGAGAAGCGTAGTAATTGTAATTTTGTATATTTACTTGATTCAAACAAGTGTTGCTATAATCCCAATTAGTAATATCCCCATATAAACAACAGGCAATTTGACAATGGTAAGTTAATCCCGTATTGAAGGTCCAACCACTCATATTTCCTTTAACGTTGGAAAACGGTGCGTATATACAAAAAGTCTTAAAATCCGAAACATCAAGTGTGTCGGCACAAAGAGACGTTCCCTGTGCATACCATGTTGTAAATTCCGTCATACATGTGCTGTTTTCAACCAAATCATTAACACAATATTGTAAAGAACTTGGAGTCCAACACAGGTTAACACAAGAAAAATCATTACCTATGTTACCAAGATTTGCTGTTGTAAATGGTGTGTATGATAAACAAAGATTTTTAATACCACTGAAGTTTTTAACAGTTGATAAATCACCAGTAATTCCCCTATCACACAAATAGAATGTTTCTAAGTGTTGGGGAAAACTACAATTTGATATGTCGATGTTGAAATCATTTTCTCTTCGAATCATACACAAACATCTGAGATTCGGAAATTGATTCATATGACAAACCAAATCCCCACCATAACATCCATTAGTATTATATACTTCGAAAGACGTTACACATTCAAGACCGTCACCACAATAATACCAATCTTTGTAACTACTTTCACTAGTAGCAGGAAATACCATTTGTCCTCCAGTTAAATCCGAAGTATTACTGCATTTAATAAGAGCGGTTGGTGTTGCATAATAAATATCAACACTATTGTTTTGACTCAATCCCGATGCAATAATCATTTGACAAGCATTCACACTAGTATTCGTACACAAGTATGAATCAACAACTTGTGACTTGAAAATAGTATCCCCGTTTTTTAATGCACCGCAATCATTTCTTAACATAATATCCTGTTTTTAATACACATATCCCTCAAATAATAAATTGGCATTCAGCGTTGCACCACTTGCAGCACTCTGAACCCTAAAATACACGTCAGTCCCTAAACAACTTCCATCACAAGCCACAGCATTCGTTTGTGTTGGAAGGAATTCACATACTTCCTTATTTAAAACGTCATCAATAGCACAATTAACCATTATATTGTTAAATGATAATGAAGGCGTACCACAAGTATTATTACCAATACTAATTGTGAAACTATCGGGACTCGCATTATTTAAAAACACGAGTTTAGCACTATTAAACATTGCAGTCATACCTGCTGGTATGCTGAAGAGGCACGTATCTCCCACAGTTGTTAAATCAATACCACTAATCCATATTTTATTTGGAATTGTAACACAAGTACCTATGTCTACTTGAAAAATAGTTTGTGTTGGGTAACTAAATTTCTGTCCAGTATAACATACTAATGACAGAGAACTCACCCACTCATTAATGATTGGTATTTCACAAACCTTACAAGTACTATCTCCAACCCAAGTATGTCCTGACGTTAATGGTTTACTATAACCTTCTTTAATCCAATAACCAGCACTTGTACCTGTTTCACAATATCGTAGGTAAACGTCTTCGAGACTCAGATTCACACTTATTGCTGTACTACCACTATCGGTGAAGTTATCAAAAACATAATTGAAACAATCGGTTGGCATTGGTTGTGGTTTCACCCATTGATTTTCTTGTAAATCTGTTGGTTCTACTGTGGCTTTAGTAACAAGTCCTAAGAAACCACCACTACCACCAGAAGTCAGTCCAGTAACATATCCTACGTTTGGAATTGAAAGACATGTATAGTTGGCACTGTAATCACCACCATATAACATACCAGATTTTGTTGTACGATTATCGGTGAACGTCAAAGATGTACCATCAACAGCACAAATATTTGTTACTGCACTTAATGCACCACCAAGAATAATGTTTGCACCACTTGTGCTAAGACCATTACTACCACCTGTAATTGTACCACCACCAGTACCACCTGTTGCACATAAATGACCAGCACCATCTACACTAAGACCATCTCCAACACTTATTGCACCAAGAGTTGTAGGTGTTGCAACAGGTAAATCGCCTGGGTTAATTGTTGTTGAGGCATTTTGATACGTGATATTCGCCCATTGTAAATTGATTCCCACATTTGTCCAATCATCTGAACTAACATAAATCGTTGTGTTTGCTGTCAGTGAAAGTCTCATGTTAACCGTAACACTAACGTCTTCACCTGGGTCGGCTTGGATTGTTATGTATGGTGTGATGTCGCTGCCCGTTGGGGTTGTTCCGAGATTAAAATAACCTGTTGTGCTACCAGTATTTGTAATGTACACCATACCAAGTGTCTGACCTGAAGGCAGTGCCCCGATACTTTGATTCGCACTTATTCCACTATAACTATATATACTTGGAAGGGTTTGGTTGGTAATATAAGTGTCATCGAGATAAAATCTGTTGTTACCATCAACTAGGATTCCTTGTGTTCCTGTAACAAAACTACTTGAAGTAAATGCGTGATTGTGTGTTGTTCCACTTGAAACATTAGTACTTCCACTTGTAATTGAAGTCGGTGTTCCTAAAACAACACTTCCTGTTGAGGTAATCGGTGAGAAGTTCATACCACTTCCACCACTTAATGCTGTTATGCCTTGCGCTGCTGGTGTTTGCCATGTTCCAACCCCACTTGCACTAGAAGTCAACACTTTTCCATCACCAGCATTAGCACAAATGCTTAATGTCGAGCCACTTTCCATATCGAAGTACCCGAAAATCTGGGTGCAACCCGATAAATTCATGGTATCGCCCGTGCACTGTTCGAATTTGTTGCTACTAAAATTCGGTTTTGTATCTATTGCCATAATCTCTTGTTTTTTTTATGTGTATCTACACCAAAAATCATATTGATGTAGTTGTTATAAATAAATACTTTGAGACAGGACTTAATTCGAACACAAAAGAAAAATCCCACCAAAATTTTGGTGGGACTCATACTAAAAACAAAATAATGGCTTATTTTTGTTTATTTACGCCTTCAATAATCTTATTAATGTCAAGCATATTAATTGTGTCATAAGGAAATTGTTGAATCTGTCCACTAATATCAAATTGGTCTAAGTAACTAAACTTATTCAATTCTCTTACATGATTACCATCAGGAAGAATGTTAATATTTTCTTTATACCCAAAAACTTCGGGTTTGTTGCCAATCCAAACCACAGTACTTTGTAAATCCAAAGCCGTTGCCACGTGTTGAGCGAAACTATCAATAAACAATCTCTTCTGACTCAATGGAAAAACAGCATAAAGTTCTCTGAAAGGCAGATTAAGAAGTTCTGTTCCTTGAA
>Ga0307378_10010710_pt1 | contig 11884 bp, 4 predicted proteins | sample UN1MG_FD_202238 | JGI IMG/M metagenome (GOLD analysis project Ga0307378, IMG submission 202238) | Soil microbial communities from Risofladan, Vaasa, Finland - UN-1 | ecosystem: Environmental > Terrestrial > Soil > Coastal area > Acid sulfate soil | place: Finland: Risofladan, Vaasa | collected...
TCTCATCTCCTCATTTAAAATGTTATTTTTTCAGGGTAAGATACTTCAAGTAAATTCAATGCTTTCTTTGCTATTTCATGAGTTATTTTTCCATCTTCTTCTTCCGTTCTATATGCTTCTCTAATTTTTGGAAGAAGAAACTCAGGGAAAATAGTAATTGGTTGTACATTAGTCAGTAATAATATCCAGCTTCTTTTATTCTCATCTTTAATTTCTGTTATTATATTCAATTTTTTCAGGTTATCGAGTAAAATTTCCGTTATTGCGAATTCACTAAAAACCTTAGGGATTTTATCCAAAGGATAATGGTTGCTTCTCATCAGAATAAAAAAATCGTAGATATCTGGGTTTAACATGATCGAAGCAATCTTCTTGGTTTCTTCAATGGGCTGTGTATATGGGTCATAATTCGAAAAGAACTCTGCTGATTTTTGTTGAAAAATTTCTAATAGGTTATTATTGGTTTCTTTGAAATGTTTTAATAAACTCTCATTTGGAACCCGAGCAAGCATAATATCTTTAATCATAAATATATATTCTCCTTGCTTAGTAATATCCCCTGTCTTCTTATCTTTTTCACCTTTAATCCAGTCTCTCCTAATTAAATTTAATTCTAAAAAGGGTCTAAGCAAAATGTCAATGTTGGCAGTAGGTTTCATTTTTTCAATAATTTTCTTCATTTCATCTTTAGAAATCGGTCTTTCTCTTAAGACTTCTAAAATCTTAATTCTTTCCTCACTGTTATAGATTAGTGCCACTTTTTGTAATTTATCTAATGCGCTTAATCGTTCTACTTGAAAAATAGTATATTTCAGTTCATTTTTCAACCTTACATTAACATTTGAAATCAAATCTAATTGTCGAGTGTTGTTAGCTTTTGCAAGACGTTCAAAAATATCATTTAATCGTTTTGACATGGTTTTAAGGAGATCTTCGAAGAGCTCTATTTCATCATCTAACTCGAATATGGACATGACAAGAAATTGCGTTCCATCAGGTATTTGCTTAAAATAAGACAATACTTGATAGGGTGTTTCTTTTAATCTACCTTCGTAAAAATTACTAAATCCATATTTCATTCCAAACATTCCCACGGTGTGCTGGTAAAATGTTGCAAAAATATCATTTTCAATTATCAAATCTGAATAACTATCTTCTTTAAATTTCTCATTCTGAAAGATAAGTTGAATAGGACTGAATTCGGGGTCAATTTCACCCGTGTCTTCTTTCTGATTTAACTTGAATTGATATGTTAAAATTCCTTGAATCAATTTGATTTTCAACCTCTAATAGTCTATATAAGTTATTTTATTAAATTAAGATATATATAATTATGTCTTAAGTAATTTATTAACTTAAATTTAATCAATTAAATTATTTAACATTCCTCAAATTAATAAAAAGAGAAGGTAATTTTCAAAATACTTTTATTCTCAATATCTTTTTAGGAGAATTTCGTTGGAGTTTATGACGAGCAAACAATAATTAATATATAAAACAATATTCTGACTAAAGAGAATGATCCGAATGTACTTGTGTTAATCGGAATAGTGCATTTAGCAAGGGTTTTCAAGTGGATTTAAATAAAATGACTACATTTTTAATAGATACTCATATCAATTAAAAAATAATGAGAGATATATAACATCATATTAAAGAAGGAGTATTAATAAAAAGGATATTTCGAGAATTTTTTATTTTTTGCATTATTCTATCATTTCTACATATCATTAGTAATTAATTTAAAAGCATAATTTTACTAATAATAATATTAAGAATTTATAAACATTCAAATAACTAAAAATGGGTAGAAAGAATTTGAATTTAGCAACAATAAGAAAGAAGAATTTATGCATATTATTATCTCTATTAGGAATTTTCGTAATAAATTTAGCTATAGTAAATAGTAATTACATCTCAGATAATTTAAGCAGAAAAACAATTGAAAATGACATAGATATTCCTAAAAATAATGATCTTACTTTTGATAATAAGTATGATGGTATAGGAGATGCATGGAATATTACTCATTGGGCAAATCGTACTGATTATAATCTTCCAGTAAATTTTGGCAACAACTCATATGATATAGTGAATATGCCATTATCCAACGAATGGACAGGATATAACCTTAAAGCGTCAATCAACAGTTTATATGATTCAAGAAATTGGAATAATGGAACTTTTCATTATGGAAATAATAATACATATGCTACGGGGGCCAATGATTCAGCATATATATCAAATAAATATCAAAACTGGACTTTTCAAGAAAATGATGCTATAGGTTATAGTAATATAATGTCAGGAAATTATCTTGATGAAAATTCAATTACACCAGTCAATACTCAAAATCACGACTCTTTAGAACTTAGGATGGATGGATCATGGCATTTGGGCACTGGTGGTGATCGCTATAGATATGATACGGGAGATAAATGCTCTTGGTCAAGCTCAATTCACATTCCAAGAGGGAGGGTTATTGATAGTTGGTTAAAATTTCAAGTTAATCCAATCCATATTATAAATTTTAATTCTTGGGAATTTAGAATATTTTTAAATGGCGTTCAAGTTTTTTCTAGGGGTCTATTCACATTAAAACAACAAGGGCAAAACACGTGGCAAAGTTTTAATATTCCTCAAGGTCTATGGATAAACATATCTGATGTGTATTCAACAACATTATTAAACGATTCAATTATTGATATTGAAATCGCGTTAGAATATACCGCAACCAGTGCTAGTTATGGGTTTGAGGACGGTGAAAACATAGATTATCAACAAGTAATAGTTGATAATGTGGAATTAATAACTAAAGCTGAAGCTCAACCGTCAGACATAAAATTAAAAATTAATAATACTATTGTGGAAGATAATGGATGGGGGAAAGGAATAGTCGATATTATCGGTAACTGGCAGAGTATTAATGGGATGATATATACTAATTTTAGTAGTGATGATTTTGGCAAATTCGGAGCTTTTTCTATCGATCTTTTGACGAATTTAAACCTTTTTACAATAAAAAATATGCCTGAAAGTAATTATGAAACTAATGAAGGATCTCTTGGATCTAAGTTTTCAGTAAATAATGAAAGTTCAGTCAACTGGTTATGTTATGGTCGAGTGGAAGTACCTACGAAGTATGAGGAAACCGAGATGAAAATTAATTTTCCTACAGATGTTGTTATTACAGCTGTCTTTGATCCCCAAAATCCTTCTTTAAATATTCTTAGCCTGTGTGATAACTCGACACCGGGCGTGTTACTTCTACCTTTAAAAGATATTTCCACTACTCCAGATGGATTTTGGAAATTTGAAGCGATTTCACCTAACTACTGTGAAGATTTAACAATCTATAACAATGCAACGGGAGCTTGGATTCAGAATAATTATTTTTTAAGCGGTGATTATATTAATATTACAGCGAAAATTACAAATTCTCCAGAAGTTTCTAGTTACCTTCAATATTCAAAAGCTTTTCTCCAAATTAGGTTTCCGAATGGCAGTATATGGAGTGATTATAGTCAATTTACTTCAGTTGATTCTACTGGTAATGTATATTTCAACCCTTTTCAAATACCCACAATTCCACCGAATTATAAAGTTGGTAAATATGAAGCAATCATAACATGGAATAACTCTTATTCACTTTATGGAATGAATGAAACAGGCATTATTTATAAAGAATTTAACGTTATACACAATTCCGAACTCATACCAGATATTCCTTTTTATGAGAATATCATGGAGAATTCTAGCTTTAATTTAAAAGTATCTTTCTACGATATAATAAATAATGAACCAATAGAAAATGCTCATATATATGTGTATAATTTTACTCATCCTTCGGTAGTACAATCTTTTAGCGAAATAAGCCCTGGTTATTATTTTCTCGATTTTAACGTAGGAGGAGGGGTATTAGGTAATAATTCCTTAACTATCTATGCTAATTCATCTAATTTCGTAAATAAATCAGTAATTATTACAATTGGAATTATCAGAGAGACAGAGCTTACAGTTGATAATGATTTTTTAAATAATGTTCCCTTTGAACAAAATTTTACTATACAATTCAATTATACTGAAAAATCATCTGCTATAGTTGTAGCTGCTGATTCTCTCTCGACGGATTGGTTAGGAGATTATTCTTTTATTACGGTTGCCCAAGGGAGGTATAACTTAACTTGTAATACAATTGGATATATTGCAGGTCAGCTTTATACTCTAAATCTTTATGTAGATGATTACAAATACGAAGCTAAATCTATATCAATAAAGATTTTTATTACTGAGCTTAAATCGTCATTGGAATTATTTATCAATAATACTGCAATACAACCTAATGATATATATACAGTTAATGTATTGGAAAAACTCAATATTTCAGTTTTTTATAAAGATATTCTTGGAAATCCTTTGAGTGGAGCAAATATTAATATTTCAAGCGAGTCTTTTTCATACCAAATAAATGAAAATCCTTCTTTTAATCAATATGATATTCTTTTAGAGGCTACTGATTTAGGACAAGGAATAGATAATCTTATTCTTTTTGCTCAATTAGTCAATTATGAACCAAACTCCATCCCATTTATAGCAGAAATTAGAGAGGAACCGACTAGCATTCAAATTTTATTTAATGGAATAAATGTAACTGACGATCCAACTCAAGATCTTACTATTGGTCAAACATTAAATGTAACAGTAAAATATATGGACGTTGATAATAAATATGTGCAAGGGGCTTTATTACTACTATCTGGCGATTTTAGTGGAATATTAAGCGAAAGCCTATTATTTGAACAATATTCCTATGTTTTAAATACGACTCAATTAAATATAGGAGTTAGACTAATCAATCTTGAAGTGTCAAAAACTAACTTTCAGGTTCAATCTAAAAATCTAAGATTAAATATTCAAAGAATTAAGACAAGTATTACGACTGTCTCTGGTGAATCGATAATAACGACTCAATTTGGGAGTAACATTCCCCTTCGAGTAGTTCTGACGGATGAGATTTTTGGAGGGACTATTAAATATGCAAATGTAACATATAAATGGCAATTTGGAGAGGGAGAGCTTATTGATCTTAACTCAGAGGGAATTTATGAGACGGATTTAACGAATATACCTGTTGGAACATATGTAATTACTATCACTGCCACTAAAGGTGATGATTATGAGTTCGAGAGGTACGAAGTGATAATTACGGTAATAAATCTTCCATTTGACTTTTTACTCTTTCTGATTCTATTAATCGCTGCCATCACTACAGTAACGTTATTAGTTAGTTATCTAATATTATATAAAAGAGTATTACAATACCCAAAACCAATAAGAAAGGTCAGAAAGTATCAGAGAACTTTAAGAAAATCGAAAGAGCCAAATATAAAAATCATTCCTCGCAAAAGAGCTTTCATAAATCGGTTTAAAGATGAGATAAATAAAAGTTCTAAATTTTTAAAAGGGAAACCCTCAGAAAGCATCATTCAATCAGAAAAATTAACTATGAAAAAACTAGATGTTGAATCTGATAAAACACCTACAGAAGGAGGTAATACATAAAAATGAGGATACAAACAAAGAAGAAATTTCATCATTTGATTATATTCGGCTCAATAATAATTTTACTTTCAATTTTTAACTTTTCTAATCTATATTTTGATTCGTTGATTCATAATGATGCTAATAATATTCATAAAGATGATTTTAATCTTGAAAACACCTTAAATGGACAAGATCTATCTTTTAATAATATATATGAGGGAATTGGTGCTCCTTGGAATTTGACTCACTTTGCAAATCGAACGGATTCCGCCCTACAGGTAAGCTTCACTGAAGGAGACTATGATATGGTTGATATACCTTTAGGTAGTGGATGGAAAGGATATAAAATGAGCACAGAAATAGAGGGATTAGTTGATAAGCGAAATTGGAATAATGGTACTTTCAATTATGGTGCCGATGACGGTACAGCTAATGCTGGTGAAAACGACACTACTTGGATTCATAACAATTATCAAAACTGGGTATTTAAAAATAATGATACAGGTCTTGGTACTAATCCTATGAGTGGTAATTATTTATCGAATATTGGTGGACAAGATTGTTTAGAATTAAGAATGAATGGTGATAATACATATATTCCTCCATGGTATACATATGATCCTAGTGATAAATGTTAGTGGAGTAGCTCTATACAAATACCACGTGGAAAAATGATAGATAGTAGTATAAAATTTGATCTCTATCCAAATCATTTAGCCCAATTTAATTCATGGGCATTTTCTGTATATTTAAACAGTAAAAGAGTTTATTCCATTGGTACATATACCCTATTGCAGTATGGAGTAAATGCGTGGCATAGTTTTACTATTCCTCAAAAAATTTGGACTAATTCATCTAATATTTTTCTAAATGAGCCTTTAAACAATTCTGTATTGGATATAAATCTTGTTTTAGAATGTGTAGGAGGGGGAAACTTTTCTGGCTTTGCTAATGAAGATTACCAAAGAATATATGTTGATAATGTAGAATTAATTGCTAAAGCTGAAGTTCTTCCGTCTTATATTGAATTAAACATGAACCAAACAGTGGTACAAGATATTGACTGGGGTTCCGGAAATGTTGAAATTGAAGGAGATTGGGAATCTACTAAAATCTTTGCAAATTTCAGCAGCACTGATGTAGGAAAATTAGGAAATTATGACATCAACTTGAGATGTAACCTAAATCTATACGGAACAAAGAATGACCCCGAAACAAATTACGAAACTAATACTGATTCTTTAGGAACTATTTTTTCTGTAAATAATGCAAGTTCTGTGAATTGGGAGAGTTATGGATTTATAGCCATTCCAACAGGATATTCCGAATCGGAAATGTTACTCGATTTCCCTACCGATATTGTTATTACAGCTGTCTTTGAACCTGAAAACCCTTCTATCAATATATTGAGCTTATGCGATAATTCTATACCCGGAAGATTATTGATACCAGTAGATATAATTTCAGCTAATCCGGATGGATTTTGGAAATTTGAGGCGATTTCACCGAACTATTGTGAAGATTCAACAATCTATAACAATGCAACGGGAGCTTGGATTCAAAATACATATTTTTTAAGCGGCGATTATATTAACATTACAGCGAAAATTACAAATTCTCCAGAAGTTTCTAGTTACCTTCAATATTCAAAAGCTTTTCTCCAAATCAGGTTTCCCAATGGCACTTTGTGGAGTGATCATGGTCAATTTGCTCCAGTTGATTCTAATGGCAATGTTTATTTCAACCCTTTTCAAATACCCTCAATTCCGCCGAATTATGAAGTTGGTAAATATGAAGCAATCATAACATGGAATAACTCTTTCTCACTTTATGGTATGAACGAAACAGGCATTATTTATAAAGAATTTAACGTTAGACACAATTCCGAGCTTATACCAGACATTCGCTTTTATGAAAATGTAATTGATGGTTCGGTATTAAATTTAGGAATATCATTTAAAGATTTAGAAAACTTTAATGCCATCGAAAATGCGATTATTTTTACTCATAATTTTACTCACCCTTCAATAATCCAATATTTTAATGAAATAAATCCTGGTTATTACTTTCTTGAATTTAATGTTACTGGAGCTCCAAATGCGGGCAATAATACATTGATGATCTATGCAAATTCGCCTGCATTTGTAAGTAGTGAAACAAATATTACAATTAGCATCATAAAAAATACAATTCTTACTGTTGATAATGATTATTTTACTGACATTCCTTTCGAACAAAATTTTACAGTCCAATTTAACTATACTGAAAGATATAATGGTATGGGAATTGAAACAATTAATCTTTCGACAAATTGGGGTGGTGAATATCACTTTGTTATGGTTAATCAAGGAGCGTATACACTCACTTGTAATGCCTCTGGTTCAGGATACCAACCAAATACGCTATATTCAATGATAATTTTAGTTAAAGCTAACATGTACCAACCGCAATCTATTCCTATCAGAATTTATATAACTGAAAAAGCGACATTTTTAGAATTATTTATAAACAGCACTGAAAAATATGAAGACGATTTAGTTTCAATCGAATTTTGGCAAAAATTAAATATTACAGTCACTTTCAAAGATGCCTCTTCTAATCATTTAGGTGGAGCGACATTAAAGTTAATTGGAGGTGGGCTTTCTGAGTCGTTTATGGAAAATTCCATACTCGGACAATATAATATTTTATTGAATGCTTCCGATTTAGGTTTAGGGATTGATTATATATCAATTTTTGCTAATTTAACTAATTACAACCCAAAATCAATTCGTTTTATTACAGAGGTGACTGAAAGGAGAACTCTACTAGATTTGTACCTAAATGGCATAAATATGACTATTGATCCATCTACCGATATTGCTATCGGAAAACTCTTAAACATAACTGTAAAATATACTGACTTAAGTGGTAATCACATTGAAGATGCTACAGTTACTTTATTTGGAGCGATATCACATATTTTAACTGAAGATAAAACGCTAAAACAATATTCTTATATATTCAATACAAGCATTTTAGATATTGGGATAAGAATCATAACAATTTCTGCAGAAAAAGAAAATTATATTTTTCAGACTAACGATCTCAGAATTAACATTAGGCGAATTTATACTAATATTACTACGGAGGATGAGATCTCGAAAATATCGGCTCATCCAGGAGATGCAGTGACAATTAGAGTCGTATTATACAATCTAGACTTTGGAGGAACAATTAAAGGCGCAATCGTGTCATATACTGGTACTCTTGGACAAGGTTTTCTAGTGGATCCAGATAAGGATGGGATATACGAGAAAATTTTTGAAAATTTCCCTGAAGGCACTTTTAAAATTATTATTACTGCCTTTTACGGTGATAATTATGAATTTGAAAACTATGAGATTACGGTTAGTGCTATTAGACCAGCAGAAGAAGCATTATTAATTTTAATCATGATAATTGCCATAACTTCAGCAGCTATAATAATTGGAGGATATATTTACGCTTACCAGAAATATTTGAAATATCCTAAACCAATTAGAAAAGTCAGAAAGTATTCCAAGACACTTGGAATTAAAAAAGATCCTAAAACTGATATAAAGGAGAGAGAAAAAGCTTTCAATGTTGAATACCAAAATGAATTGAATAAAACATCTAAATTATTAAAAGGAAAAACCGTGGAACAAGTTGCCAAACCAGAACTAATTACAAAGAAACCCATTGAAAGTACTAAGAGTTAAAAGTCAAATCAATATAAAAATAATAAATTTCCTAATTTTTTATTTTTCAATTTTTTATTTTCACTTAATATAACTTAAAATCCTAATTATATCCGCATTTTTTTTGGAATATATAGAAAGCTTTTATTTCGAGCTTTTTTAAGGAAAATAACAAGTATTAACTATAAGGTATAAATATCAAAATTACGATAATCACCTTATTATAAATAAAAGTAGTAATATTTAAACCCAATAATCATTTAAATGTTTAATATTGAATAAGTGAAATTCATAAAAAAAATCAAGAGTTAATCTTTATGAAAAACATTTTAAACCAAAGAAAGAAACATAAAATAAATAAAATTAGCGGCTTAATTCTTTTTACAATTATCTTTTTTATTCTCATACCAATACTGAATAATATTTACTTCCATCCGAAAATTATTGAAGATACTACCTCTATTAAATCCGCAAGGGTGGACAATCATGATGGTTACATAGTTGTTAATCCAACCTTTAATGATCCTATCGAACCTACTTGGTATTCTACTCTTGATGGAGATTTATCAGATGTCCAAGCAATTACAAACCCAAATCAAGCAGGGTTTAAAATTGTGGGAGATTCAGATGAACAGCAAGTTCTCCTTGATAGTTTAACATATTCAAATTGGGAAGCTTTTAATAAAACAGATTTAGCTATTGTTCCTCAACGCGCATCTGTTCCTTATTATGGTATTACTGCTGATGGAGCGTGGTGTAGTCATTGGTGGAATGAAAATGAGGACGATGGTCAACCTAAAAATACTCCGCGTATGCATTGGAGAACAAATGTAAGCTTACCAGTCGATATGTCCGACTATATTATAACATCAGTAAGTTTTACGTCTATTATAAATGCAAGCGTTAATTCAAATATAGATACGGATGGTGACACTTTAGCAAGACCAGGGGTTAATATCAATCAATTCCAAATATATGATTATGCTCAATTTTATGTAGAAATTACTACTTTAGATGTGGATGAACTTAATACTTATAGGATCGCCTTTAATCAAACTAGTTTGTTAGGAAATGAAGCTCTTTCATTATATGATATAGAAGGAGAGATCGGAGTATTTGAAGATCAAGCAATAATTGATGCGTTAAATAATGTATTAGCAATTGATCCAGGGCATAATAATTTTACAATTGTTTTAGGGATATATATGTATTGTGAAGATAATAATTCTGGCACAGACTGGGATTATTGGAATGATATGCGCTTTAAAACTCTGAACTTAACTTTCAGTTATGTGAAGAGAATCGATCAATTTACTACTGTAGCTTGGAATCAAGATCTCGATGAAATTAGTGGTTCTAATGTCCGTATAACAGATGCAAATCTTAAATTTAAATTTAAAATTGACCAAAATTGGACAGAAACATCCCAGAATTCTCAGATCAGAATTTTTATTAACGATAGAAAATATGAGCAAACAATAAGTCTGATTGATTATGTGTATTCACCCAACTTTCAAGAAGCGAAGACTGATGGTTATAATATTGTTTCGAAGATTCTTCCTTATGAAAATTTTACCTTTAAGATTGAAGTATTTTTAGCTGAAAATTTCGGATTAGGACAGAATATTACTATTTCAATTACAGATGTTAATTTGCATGTTTCTTGGACTGAAACATTTTCGGACTTAATTCCTGAACCGTGGTTATTTCTTGGGTTATTCATAATAGCATTAATGGCAGCAATTGTTATAACAGGATATCTTATAGCATATCAGACTTATTTGAAATATCCCATTCCAGTCAGGAAAGTCAGAAAATATCGTAAAACTTTAAATCAAATCGATAATCCTAAGGTGCCGATCTTACCAAGAGATAAAGCCTTTAAAATAACGCATGGAAAATACTTAAAAAAGACAGATAAAGCCTTAAAAGGGGCTTTACCAAAACCAAAACCAATTCCAGATAAATTAATAAAACAAACGCAAGAAATCCCAACCATTAAACCAGCAGATTTATGAGTGAAAAAACCTTAAAACAAAAAAGAATAAATTTAATCCTAATTTTATCCTTCCTTTTTACAAGAAATAGAAAGCTTTTATTTAGAGATTTATTAAGTAAGGTATAAAGTATTAACTATAAGTTATAAATATCAAAATTACTAATAAAGACTTAATTTATTTAAAATAATATCACTTTTTATTGTAATGGGTTAATGGAAGATGTCTGCAAAATTGCTAAAAGGAATAAGATTATCGATTATCATTTCAATTTGTTGCTTCTCAATATTTTTAATTTTTACAGCTTCAATTATTCAAGCTAATAATGTAAACGATGGAAGCCTTGAGGTAAATATGTCACTTTCATCTCAAGATAATATTGTAGATCAGTGGTTTAAACAATCATATGACGTACAGATGATCGAAAATTCCAATTTTGATAATACTATTGGTTGGATTCCCGAGTATGATGGAGATGTAAGGGATATAACAGCAGATATTAGCAATAACGAAGCAAATTATAATGTAGTGGGAGAAATTCATACAGAGACTTTGATTTCAGGAACACCTAACTCCACGAGTTCGATGAATTGGCATAATGCAACTAATCCAGAAATCCCTGTATATCCAACTCAAGGTCAT
>Ga0307378_10010715_pt1 | contig 11882 bp, 20 predicted proteins | sample UN1MG_FD_202238 | JGI IMG/M metagenome (GOLD analysis project Ga0307378, IMG submission 202238) | Soil microbial communities from Risofladan, Vaasa, Finland - UN-1 | ecosystem: Environmental > Terrestrial > Soil > Coastal area > Acid sulfate soil | place: Finland: Risofladan, Vaasa | collected...
ATGGAGAGATGATCCCAAGAGTATAGAAGACTTCGGGTACGTTCGCACCGTGCTGTTTAGCTTAGCCGGTCCTATGGGTTCATACGCACTAGGGGTCGAGCGAGCAGTGGAAGATTTCCAAGAAGGTAGGTACGCACGGGGGTGGGAAGGTGTGCTCCCGACTGCTGCACGAAATTTAATAAAGACTTGGCGATTCTCTATGGAAGGGGCGCGTAACAGAGATGGAGACCCGATAGACACAGACTTTAGCAGTTGGAACTTACTAACGCAGGCTATAGGTTTTATCCCTGCGGATTTGTCTAACACTTATCAACAAAGAGCAGCGGCTAAAGAGTACGAAAATGCAGTACTTAAGCGTAAACAAGACATACTAAACGCATACAAACAGGCTAAGTATAGAAAAGACCCTGATGCTATAAGAGAAGCTCAGCGAGAGGCTGCTAACTTTAGAAGGCAGTTCCCCGCTCTTATGGATGAAAGAACTCTGGAACGTTCGTGGGCGGCAAGTAAAAAGAACAACGAACAAACCAGAGCTGGTATTACGTTTACTAAGAACCTACGATATAAGACCGACGAATTCTTCGAGTAGCTACACTCGCCAAATACGGATGCCCTGAACCCCGTCTTCTAAAACGATCTTGTGTACGAACTTGTACTTAAGGCGTTTTAGAGTCGGGGTTATTTCTTTCAGAGCACTTGGCGGATCAAGGCAGGGTATAAAGAAAGAATACCCCACCTTAAAGTTTTTCCAGTTTATCTCGTACCTAACCTTCTCCACCTGCATCTTCGTCACTCGTAGGTATAAGTGCATCCATGTCCAAGAAGTCTGGATGACTAGCGTCAAATATCAAACACCGTACTGCCGCGGACATTAAACTACTGCCCTTAGCTAAGCGCTTATTATCTATTTTTAATAGTACACCGTTTTTCTCTAACTGTTTTAAGGTGTCTTTGTAGTTAATTTGCAGGTCTACACAGTCATCTTTAAACGTTTTAGCGGTTATAAATAACCTCTTTGTGTCGGGTTCATAACGCATTAAGAGAGCACCTTTTGGTAGAAGCTCTGGGAACTTACCGATGCTAGTGCGTTGGTCCACGCCGTCTTCTACTACTAACATGTTGTTGTTATGCCGGTTAATGAAGTCACCCATCACGGTGCTAGGGTTGCTCACTGGAGCCGTTGTATCTTTGCGCATCTCAAGTACATGCTTTGATATTTCGTTATATATTTTTCCGATGTTCCACCCTTCTAACAAACCTAACCTTTTAGCTATGTGGCCTCCTGCAATGTTTACCGCTAGTACAGCAGACCAATTACGTTCCCTCTGACTAAGGCGAAGCTCTTTATCAATCTTGGCTTGCACCTTAAATATAAGGTCCTTTACTTCTTCTAGGTTGCTTATTACATACTGCATATAAACTTCCCCAGCTACTCCGTAGTTACTATTTAACATGTGATCTAGTATGTCCTTTCCTTCTTGAGTAGAGATAATAGGTTCTGCCGTGTAAGGAACTTTAAATTCCAGTAGCCGCATCATCTCGCCATCAGGGTTATTTTTAAGTACACCAAGCTTTTCGTAGAACGACGCATTAGAACTTGCTATGGATATTGTCCTCCACGTTATGCTGTTCTCCCTAAGCTCGTTTGCACTAGCCTTTGCTTTATCTTTGCCCCTACCTTGTGAGTAGGCATATAGCGTTCTCGATGCGTCAGCCGGACTCATGTTGGTTATCTCGTCCATAGTGTTAACTATGTTATTCAAGAAACCAATCTTCAATATCTTTCCGACGTCAGTATCGTCAGGCGTGCCAAGCAGCATTTCAGGATCACCGAATATGCTATTAGCCATACGCAAGATTGTTGTCTTGCCCGTGCCTGAGTCGGAGTGGATAAAGTTTATTACCGCACCCTTTTGTCCAGTAAACTTTAGTAGTGGGGCGCCAAAACCAGACAGTGCACCAAACGCCTGCACTTCGAGTCCTTCCCTACCATACAGCTCGAAAACTTCTTTCCATCTGTCCAATGAGCCTTTCGGTTGGAAGTAAGGAACCATGTTAGCAATAGCGCTAGCAGGGGGGCTATGGTAAATATCCGTAGCTTTTATTTCCCTGTCGCCTACAATAAATACGCTGTCGTTATCAGCCCATCCAAATTGCGATCTCATAATCTGTGCCTTGTTCACATGTTGAAGCTCTCTAATAAAAGCCAACAAGTACTCCGTTATATACTTATGGCGCGTCTCGTTGCCGACTACGCCGTACTTAGCTAGTTCTTTACGCAGCTCACCACGCTCGGTAAGCTTTGTGTTAGATACTACAAATTCCTTTACACCATCTTTCGGTAGGTGGTGTTTGAGCACTGCAACGAACCCAACTATGGGGTCTTCCATAAGCTTAACCACGTACAAATCATTATCGTATACAAGCTTAGGTTTAGAAGCTTCGTCTTCGTCGTCGCCGTTTTCTCCTTCTTTGTATATACCCCCGTTAGCACCTCGAAAGTAACCATCAGGGAGAGTAGGTATCTTGTGCTCTTCTACCAGTTCGCCTTCTACAGCAACCGTGACCGTAGAGCTTTTGGCTCTAGCAATGACACGACCCAGAGATATAGGACTTTTAATCTTTTCTCTATGCGGGCAACCCTCACACCCGCCGGGGTTATTTATCTCAAACTCGACACAACTATGCGGGCCTTTTATGCCAAGTACTTTTTTCTCTACTAGCGCATAGTCGTAGTCTGGGTGCCCTTCAGACAACTTGTGTATCGCCGTGTCTCGGTCAGAACAAAACTTAGCAATGGAGAGGGCATCGAACCAACGCGGTTCTGCGAGGGTAGCCCTGTCGGTGTAGCAGGCTGCGAGTTGATTGCACCCTTCTCCCTTACCAGTTAACTGCATGATCTTAGAGAACACGGAGTCGTTGTTTTGCATTAACGCCTTGCCCATGGCAGACATCGGGCGCCTAGGCTTTACTGTTTCCCCTTGCGATACACCGACAATATCTCGGATAACACCGAAGGGTATCGGGTCTACTACGCTTATAAGCTTAACCGGCTTTGGCTCTACCCCGTCAGCGTCTCCTTTAAAGTTAAAAGAGTTGAGTGGACGTAACACCCTAGCAGACTCAAATACCTTAGTGTCTATATAGAACTCTTTATCTATGCAGAGCTGCCTAAGTCTTTTAACTACCGGTGTCCACTCATCCCTAGGCACTTCTTCAGCCAAAGGCCAATAAGCGTGCAGCCCGTTGCCCGAGTTAACCAGCATTGGTTTTGGTAGTCCGATGTCTAAACAAAACTTTTGTAGTGCTTTTAGCCCGTCTTGTTGTGTTTCGTAACCACTTGGCCTGCCAGTTTTTTCATCCGCAAAGGACTTGTTCGGTCCGCAGTCTATGTCTAGCCAGTATGACTTGAGAGACTCGACGTTATCTTGTGTACGGCTTTTACCAGTTTCAAACTTTGCCAAAGCAAAGAATACGCACCATCTATCTGCTACATATTTTGCTATCTCAGCGTCTAGTTCCTCTCTGGTTTCCACCATGAACTGACGCGTCGTAGTCTTATTTTTGACCGCAAGAAAACCGTACCACCCACCCGCAGGGCGTACTAGGTCTATGAGGTCTGCGTTTTCCATTAGGCTATTGCTCCAACTTTGCTATGAATTTTTCTATCTTCATTGCTACTGGGGCTTTAGGATTGGAAACTCCTGCAAACCAATTATAGACGGTTTGACGGCTGACATTTAATTTCTTAGCCACTTCGGCAACGGGCACATCGTGTTTGATGCACACCGCGCCAAAGTAAACGCCAAGAAGTTTTTTGTCGGCAGCCTTATTTAACTCCATAAGTTTTAGGCTATATCCGTAACTCATTAGGCGTCGTCACTCCCCCACTCGTCAATAATAGATGCTAGAGGGTCATCGTTATCAGCCGCAGGAGTTTCTTCCTCTTTCTTCTTGGTACGCTTTACTGGCTCCGTTACTTCTTCCTCTTCAGGTTCTTCGGAACGCGTTACTACAGGTGCAGGCTTATCAAGCTTTGGAGTTTTGCTTACCCCATCGGTCTGCGCAGCGGTGAGCTTAGTGTACATTTCAGTCTCAGGGCGTTCTTGCGCCGCCAAAACTAACTCGTACTCTGCGTCACTAACCTCGCGTACTGGAGAGAATACTAGCTCCATAGTTTCTGCGTTGCTGTCGAAGCTTATATTAGTTACAACAAGGTCAGGTGACATGTTGTTGTTCACAAGAAACTTAACATAGCTTTCGAAAGGGTGGATGTTGCCAGTGCCTTTACCGAACAGAGACTTTGCTGGGATGTTAAACTGATACACTGTGCCAGACTCGTCACCCTCAAGCAGTAAAGAAACTCGACGTTGGTAGCGACAAGCTTTACCGCCATTCTCACCAGAGCCTTTTATGTTTCTAGGGCAGTCTGCGCAGTTACCATGCTGCGGGTCGGACGCACCTGCTTCAGGCTTGTCGCCGTTGTTTGACCAACAGTTAGGAAGCGTAGCTTCTTTGTTAGGGTCGAACTTTTCTTTGTAGTAAATGCGAGAGACATTAGTCAGCATGCCCACAACAATAGCATTAAACTCGCCTCGGATAGCGTTACCAACTTGCTCTCCGTTAACTATCTTCTTAAACGTACCGTTGATGTTAGCCTGAATGCGGCGGCTGCTGCCTGTAGAAGTAGTAGCAAGCTTTTGTGCCAAGGCGCTTTGGCGGCGCTCTGTAGACACGCCGGTTTGTCCTGTAAAAATTGAAACGTCGTTACTCATTATAAGATTTCCTATTTCTTAGTTGGTTTACGTACGGAGACAGCATACTTACGGTCTGATTGCAGTCCGATAGGCAGCGCGTCGGGGTTTTCTTCGAGAAACTCTTTCATGTTGGTGTTATGAATTCGTTTCTCTAGTAGATGATAAGCATCGTTTTCTGCGATGAACTTATACATTTGGTCCCAGTCGCTAGTCCAATAGGAGGAATAAATCCTGCGGGTCAGCGTACCAAAGGGAGTCTTTATGCTATCTATATCTTCCTTCGAACATAGGTCTAGCATGCTGGCACTAACGAGTGCCTGTTTTTCTTTTAGTGCTTTTATCTCGTCTTCTTTTTCTTGGATGGCAGAGCGTAGCTTTATGTACGCTGCAACCATCTTTCCTGCGGTCGTGTCTTCCATTTCTCCTTCCTTCCAATAAGGGGGATAGAGAGCATATCATTTGGATAGACAATGTCAACAGTTATTCTATTTCTTTTCTATAAAGTTCTACAATCTTGTTGTGGTTGAGAACATTGTTTTTCAGCATAGCGTACAGCCTAGCCTCAACCTCACTACCTTGTATGTGCACGATGGTCATACTGTGCTTTTGTCCCGGTCTGTCTATACGGGCATTGGCTTGCAAGTAGGTTTCTACACTGGTTACTGGGGCATACCAAATTATTGTGTCCGCTGCGGTAAGCGTCAGCCCGTGCGATGCAGCTTGTGGTTGTATGATAAGTACCTGCGGGTCAGGTTTGGTTTGGAAGTCTTGGAATATTTTACTGCGACTATTTAACGTAACCTTACCCGAGATGATTTCCGACGGTATTTTATTCTTGTCTAAAAAGTCTTTTAGCAAATCTATCGTGTGCGTGAAAGGAACAAAAACCAATACTTTATGCGGAGCTTCGTTGATAACCTCAAGTACTACGTTAAGTCTATTCTTTACATCGAACTGCACAACTTCCCTATCGTCCGAGTAGACCGCACCCCCTGATATTTGCAGCAACTTATTCAGGTTAGTAGCGGCGTTAACAGAAGTTATCTGCTCACCTGCTGCCTGCATAGTCATTTGTTTTTTAAGGAGTTTATAGTACTTTTCTTGTTGCGCAGTAAGCGGGGCTTCTCTTTCCACAGAAACAACAGACGGCAAGTCTAGGCATTGATCTTTCTCAAACCTAATTGCAGGCTGTAATACTTTATGCACAATCTTGTCCGCATTAGGTTTAGGACGCCAGATGTGTTGTGCCACCTTATACATGACTGCATCACGGTAAGGAGTGTAATACTTAGGCACGCGTTGCGGGCTTACTAACTTGGCTAGCCCATAAGCATCTAGCGGAGACTGCGCCGCAGGTGTGCCGGTAAGCATCCACAACCTTTCTATCTTATTGCACAGGTCGCGCATTGTTTTCCATCGGCTAGTCTGCGAGTTCTTATAAGCATTAGCCTCGTCCACCACAATAAGATCAAAGCCTGCTTTAAGGATTGTATCCTTTACTACAGCAACGCCATCGAAGTTTATTACGACGAACTCAGAACCGGCATTGATTATCTTCTCCCTTGCAGTAGCGGAGCCATGTGCAACTGAGCAACTACGGTGCATGGCGAACTTAAACAAGTCTTCTTGCCAAGCAGACTTCATAATAGAAAGCGGGCATACGACTAGCACGCGCTTCACTAAACCCAATTTCATGAGGTAGTCTACAGCCCAGATAACCGATGCCGTCTTTCCTGTACCTGCCTCGTTAAAACAAAACGCTTTTTTGTACAGGCTTAGGAACGATGCGGTTTCTTTCTGGTGGTCAAAGGGCGTTAGCTTGCCAGTCCATTCGTAGTCTCTAAGCATAGGGGAAGGCACTTCTTTAGCGCCTATCTCGGCAAGAGCAGAAGCTTCTTCGTATTCCCACTTAACCGCTAGCTCTACAAAACCATCCTTTTCGCCGACTCGTTTGCAGTTCTTTATTTTATCCGTGACTAACTCTGGGCGCCGAGTCTTAAGAACTAGCGCCTTATCTTTAACTATTCTCATGCTTTAGATGTCTTCTTGCGCTCGCGCTTACTAGTTTCAGATACAAGGTTACCCTTTGAATCCCGCTTAAACGAACGGTTGCGGCTCGCTGTCTCCACCTTAGTACCGTCAGAGTTCTTGCCGCCTTTGTCCATGGCCTTCTTATGCGCTACGTCATTGCCATCACCTTTGCTTACCTTGCCTTCCCGCTCGGCTTTGCGGCGGGCAGCGTTGCGCTCAGCGCGTTTTTTCTTTTGCTCTTCAGTGCCTTGGTACTTAGCGTACTCGGCTTTGTAATCTCTTTGCTTAGCCATGTTTTTATTTCTCCGCGCCGTTTGCTTCTAGCTCTAGGCGATTGTTTTCTGCTTCTAAAACTTCGTAGTTGCTAACTATGCTAATCTCGTTGTTTATTGGGTGGTTCAGAGAAATAACAACACTCCGCATAAACTTTAAGCGGGGGAATTTTTTGTTTAGCCTTTGTTCCCATTGGTCCATAGTATCGACATCAGCCATGTGTTCTACGTAAGAGTTTTCTCCAACATCAACTATTAAAGCGTACATATTTTAATCCTCATCTTTTCCTATTGTGTTCACACTGAGTTACCGGACACCATCCACACAGAGGGCCGCTAATTGCATTCCATACGCCAGACTCTTGTGCTACTTCTAACCGTTCTAGGTCTGGTTCAAATGCACCAAAGTACTCTTCCTTCTTTTCTACTACGTGTTCTTTCTGTATAAACTCCTTGCTAACTACAAAAGCTAGAGCGGATTTAATTTTCTTAAGCTCTGGAAAATGAGTGAACAGTCCGGCAGCTACAGCGTCTAGCTGCTTAGTATCCGCGTACTTCGCATTCTTGCTTGTCTTGTAGTCTATAGAATGTGCCGTGTCACCGTTGATTATTACGAGGTCTGCTATACCACGCCACCACACATTGTCGGCGAAGAAATCTACCGGTTCGTACCCGTCCTCAGTTTTAGCGACGCCCAATTTTAATTCGCAAAGCTTCTCGCCTTCTATTTTGTTTAGTGCATCTAGTACACCGTTTATAAAAGCGTACTTCTTGGGGACCTGTACTTTGTCTCGTATAAACTCTTCTGCTACCTTATGCACTTCTTGACCGTATACAGTAGCTGTGCTGCCTTGGTCTTTAACATCCTTGATGATTCGTAAATGGTAGTACTTTTTAGGGCACTGCTTAAATGTGCTCAGACTGCTATAGGACCAAGTTGTCATAGGAGACCTTTCTCTTTTAGAATTTCATAGTTTACTGCGTGAGCGTCGTCTATATCTTGCTTGCTCTGCCCGTAATACGGTACGGCTAGGTGTTCGCTTACTAACGCAGCATTGATTGAAGTTTTGTCGCTCAGCATTATAACACCTAAGTACCGCCCGAACTTACCCTTTTCTCTGGTAGTCAGGGTGTACGTTCCTCCGACGTGCAGTGTTTCCTCGACAAACTCCTTTGCCAAGAGTCCGGCAGCTTTTTCTTCTGCATCTCTCGTGCGGCACTCTGGAGTATCAATACCATAAAGACGTATCCGCTCACCGCAACGCCAAGTATCAAAGCCAAGATCAATATCAACATCTACTGTGTCTCCATCAACAACCCTTACGATCTTGCAGGTGTACTCGTACATTATCCAACCTCCACCTCGGCTTCTGTCTCAATCCACACTTTCGCCCCGCAGGATAGCGGTTTGTCGGGGCTGTACACCACGACACTCGGCCCATGGACCACGACCCGGTTGCACTTGCGGTTTTCTTTGTACGTTTTTACTGTCAGCACAGGCAAGTCGGCGCCCTTGGCGTTAGCGCGGATGTTATGTTGGTTGACGTGAATGCGGGTTTTCACTAAAAAATTCTCCACACCATGTAAGTGCCGTCTATTTGTTTGCGCATCGTAGTTCCCATTCCGTTTCTACTGAATAGCATTTTTATAGCATTAGCGTCAGCGAGAGTTGGTAATAATACGCTGTCACCTTTCTTCATCGTAAGCATCGCCTCAAACTTAGAGGACGCTCCGGTTTTTCTTGGGGGTATGGGTACACCGCTTTTTACCTGTAGCTTCATATCATTCTCTCCCTCTGCACGCGTTTAATTTTCCCCTCTACATCCATATCTGTGTAAGCATTGCGTGGGCACTGAGTTATCTTTCCACCTTTAGCTAAGTATTCTTCTACATGCTTTGCTATCTCTTTGCTTTGTTCTTCCTTTTGTTCTGGGGTTAAAACATTAGTCCATGTCGTGGTCACTAGTTAATACCTGTGTAAAAAATATGCTTATGTATCTTGGTTGTTATTTGTCCGTTGTACGCCCACTCGGGAAACACTTTTGTACTATGGTAGTGGGTCGCGCCATCTGTAATATCAGGTACGAAACCACTCAAGTGAGCAATGTACAACGAATTAAACCATGCCTGTTTATTCTTCGGGTCGTCCGATTTACCGTCACAATAAAAACTAAACTGGCACTTATTTCTTATGGGTACACCGTTCCAGTAGTACCCCTGCTTAACCACGTCACACGCATTGTCTGGGTAACGTGGGTCTTCGATTCTGTTTTGGATTACATGAGCTACAGCAAGCTGCCCTGCTGTTGGTTCACCCCTCGCTTCAAAGTACACCGCCGTAGCGACGCACATGAGAGCAGGGGTAATCATCTGAAAAACCTTTTGGTTTTTAAACACCGTATAGTTTTCGCTGCTCGTACACGGGTTTCATGGTCGAAAGAATCCCATCTCGCCTCTAGCAATGCGATACTAAATGCCCGCTTAGTTACATCGAATATCTTTGCTACGTTTTCTACGTCAGCAGGTTTAACATAATGTTGTTTAGCTATTTGCTGTATACTAACAAACATAAGCTATTCCTCCTCTTCGTCCCTATGGCAGGCTCTGTCATGAGAACAAATTAAACAGTTATCAAAAGCATCGTAATACGGTCTACGACATATCTTTGAAGGCGAAGCTTTGTTGCACTCGCATTTCTCTGGCATGGATAAGCTACCCTCAAGTGTTTCAGTGGAGTAAGACATCTTCTACCTCATATTCATAGTTAACACATTTAGTGTTAGTGGAAAATATTGCTGCTCCGTTACGCATGTGAAACCGCAATGCTGTATCCGTATGGGGCGACATAGTTATTACTGCGTCTATCTCTGGGTGCATTATAGGTGCCGCTTCTAATAGGTTGTTGATTAACTTCCTGCCGTGTCCTTTCTGGTACGACCATATAGAATAAGGGCATAGTACTGTGCCTAATTCCCCGTGTAGTTCTTCACGTTCTTTCAGTTCTTCTTCAATCTGTTCAAGCTTCCCCATACCAATAAGTTTTAATTGGTACTCATCTTGCGGCACAAACTTACAGATGATTGTGCAGACAACTGCGGCTATCTCCCCAGTCTCGTCATTAACTTCTGCGTACACATGGAACGGGGCTTCAAACCGCACACTGTTGTCCTCAAATAACTCATACCGCACAGGGTCGTCATCAATCAAATACAGATGGTCTGCGACATTACACTTTATCAGCATCTTCAAACTCCTGAAGTATGGCCTCTAGCTTTTCCACCGCTTCGCTTGCACGTTGTAGCATAGCCATAATCTCTTCGGCATCAGCACCATCTACTTCTATTGTTATTTTCATTTGACGTTGTGTATCTCGATTAGCAGGTCAATGCAGTGTTTAGCTTTCTCTAAGTCCGCTAAGGGTTGCCCTTTCAACTTCCACCTAGTTATGTACTTTACTACATTACCTTCTAGTAGTGACAAGCCGTTCTTCTCTGCATACTCAGCAGGTTGGATAGCCATGTTCTTATAATGCGTCCCGCCCGTCTGTTTCTGTAGAGCTGTCTCCTTTGGCAGGGGGTCGGTCGGCTTCGCCATTTGCGCATATATCATTCTCTTTCTCCGTCTGTTTTGGTTTCTCAAAGATTTTTGCCCAGTTCTCCCCGAAGTCTTTAGCAGGGATAAGCAGGGGTCTACGTCTGCTACCTTTACCACTCATTTATTTTCCTCTTTAGGGTGTATGTATTGTTCTTTCATAGGTAAATGTCTGAACCAAACATTAAAAGCCCATTTTTCTCCGTCCAAAACAGGCATACCGGCGTGTAAAGATTTTGGGTGGGGTCCAAGTATGTTTTCGTTTGTGTTATGAAAAATTACTACGCGCCCCGGTTTTGGATTTACCGTTATGTCGAGCTTAGAAAAATTTGTACCGCCGCCTACACGAACGTCATTTAAATATCCTAATACGGTTATTAACCTTTGCCCTCCCCATTTTGCTGATCTGTTTCCTTTTTCAGTACCCAACTGGAAAGCGTCGAAATGGTGTCGGTATTCCTGCCCAACGCCATAATAAATAATTTGAATTGACTCAGCATTTTCCAAAGGCATATAAACTAAATCCGCTATTCTTTGCCCTATGGATTTAACAGTTTCGTCGTCGCCGTCAAAGCGGAACCAACAATTAGACCCAGTACGGCCATCACTAAAACCGTTAACTTTTTCTAACACAACACCCGCTCGTTTTAAATTGCCACGCGCTTTGTTTATTAGATACTCACATTCTACGGGGGAAATTATATTGTCTTTAACTCCGACAAACGGTTCTTCTGCAAGCTTGCGCACGCCTTCGTATTTAGGTCCAAAAGTATAAGTTCTAGAGTTTGTAATAGTTACGCTGTTTATTACTCTGTCCATAAATAAATTCACTTGTTGGGCGGCATACCTAAGTTAGTACGCTTATCAAATTTATAGTCTTTGTTAGCTCCATCTTTTATAACGTAGTGCAACATGAACTGCATACACAAATTTGGACTGGGTAACTGTCTACGCCAGTGCATAGCTTCACATCCTTTATAAACAACCGCATCTCCAGAGGATAGAATAATCTTAGACGGGTCGTTATCTTTATACTGCATCCATATAGGCCAAGGTGGGGACATCACATTAACAGTTACACTTATTTCACAAGACGGTCTGTCCATGTGGGGTTTAAGCTCTTCACCGCCTTGATAAACGCGTGCAAAAGAATACGTTGGGTACAGCTCCACACCAACAATTTTTTCTATGGTTTCTAATTCTTGTTTCAAAATTATTTCTACAAGAGGGT
>Ga0307378_10010716_pt1 | contig 11882 bp, 12 predicted proteins | sample UN1MG_FD_202238 | JGI IMG/M metagenome (GOLD analysis project Ga0307378, IMG submission 202238) | Soil microbial communities from Risofladan, Vaasa, Finland - UN-1 | ecosystem: Environmental > Terrestrial > Soil > Coastal area > Acid sulfate soil | place: Finland: Risofladan, Vaasa | collected...
GTTCTTATTAAGAATGGAGTGCATTTGGAAAATGTATTCAATAGATTAGATGAAGGATATAACCAGGTTCTCAATAAACAAAAAGAGGTTACGACTAAGTATCTTGATGAATTTACTGAGATGTTTACTAAGATGGCTGAGAAGTCTTATAAGATTCGTAACAAGGGATACAACTATATCACGGAGGATTTCGAAGGTAAGAAAACTCGTAAGGCTTTACCTATTGAAAATATTAAGACCTCTTATGCTAATGCCATGATGACAGGTAAGGTTGTTAGAATAGCAATGGGGACTCAGTACCTTCAGGATGTTTCTACCGGTAAGAAAACTACTACAATTCGATCAGACTCTCAGATCAATATGATTGGACTTCAAAAGGGTGAATCTTCTATAATCAATATTCTTGGACAAAAGTATGTTGTAACATATAGAGGAGTTCTTTCTGTGGATGAGGCGGGAGGTAAGGCTGCTATGATTAAATCAGAGGCCCTTCCAACTGTTCAATCAGAGGAGAACTTTTATGAGATAGAATCTGATGGTGTTAAATACTACGCTAAATATAAACAAACTGTTAACTTCTTGAGTGGTCAAGGTGGGTTAGGTGTATATGATATACGTAAGGCACCGGAAGATAAGTTCTCTAATAAGGATACTAAAACAACTACTCAGCCTGTAACCGCTATTGATAACAGCAGTAAGCCTGTATTTAATAGCCTCCCTAATAAGTCATCTGTTCCTACTATGACTTATGCAGGTATTGGTAGTAGAGAGACTCCACAAGAGGTTCTTGAACTCATGCCAGAAGCTGCTAAATATTTAGAATCTTTAGGATACACGTTAAGAAGTGGCGAGGCAGTTGGAGCAGATAAAGCATTTGAAAAAGGTGTGACATCTAAAAAAGAAATTTTTCCCGGCAATGTGAAAACTGGAGAAAGAGAACTTAAAATAGCAGAAGAAATTCATCCTGCTTGGAAGGTTATGTTGGATAGTACTAGAAAAAAAGCTATAGCAAAAGGAAATGATCCTGAAAGATCTGCTGCTTATGTAGCTAATTTAATGGCTAGAAATACTAATCAAATATTTGGTAAAAACTTAGATACTCCCGTAGACTTTGTATTGTTCTATGCTAAAGAAACATCTGATCCTTTAAGACCCGCAGGTGGTACAGGACAAGCTGTTGAAATGGCTAGAAGAAAAGGTATACCTACTATTAATATGGCTGATACTAACTGGAGAGGTCAACTTAAAACTGCTCTAGCTAATAAACCAACTACTCAACCTACAGATAGCTCCTTTACTATTAACCAGAAAGATGTTGATGACATTGATAATCCATGTAACCAATGAGTTGTTCTATAGAATCTATAAAAGAGAAAATGATTGAGGATACATCTGCTATCCTTTCTTCAAAGGTCAAAGGTTTTAAGGAGTCAAAGCCTTCTACGTTTGAATTGTATAAGAGCTCTAGCCTCTCCTTGAATAAGGTATACGAAAGAGCTGAATCAGCAAGAGAAGATGTTAGGAAGTGGGCTGAAAAGAACTATGGACCAAAGTTCCAGTTCGGATGGACTAAGATGGATAGAACACATCCCAATAAGATTTCAGTTTCTGTTCAAGTCCCTTATGCTGTTGAGCAATTACTAAGAGCTAAACTTGGACTTGTTTCTATTGAGACGGCCAATGCTACCAAACCTTTCCTTCAGGATGCTGAAAATGTAAGTAAAGATATCGCACTTGAGCATCAAGAATTTATATCAGACTCAAAGTTTTATTCCGATTTTACTGAAATTACTCCTACTTTAGCGAAGCCTGAGTATGTTTTGAATGAAGATGGAATCTATGATAACTCTCTGGAGTTTGATTACGATAGGACTCAAGAAACTACAAACAGGATTACAGACGCTGAGTTATTCAGCTTATTAAATGACGACTTAAATATTTGTTAGGATGGCAATATGTATAACTGACCCGATAGAGAAGCAAAGATACGATCAGCTAGTAGCGGTTGTTGGAAAAAAGGAAGCTGCTAGAGATTACTTTGAGCAGAATGAAATGGTCAGACCTCCTAGCGTTGTGCTTCAAAAGATTAAGAGTCGTTCTGAAGAGGTGGTAGATACCAGTTTCTCAATAGAAGATTTCTTGGAAAGAGGTATTGTTGAACAAGAATCAGCTATTTCAACATCAGTTCCTTTAGTTTTAGAGATTGCCATCAATAAAAGAAACGCTGAGATAAGTGAGGAGGCTATTAACGATATCTCAAAACGGCTTGGGATTCCTTATAGTTTCATTAGCGAAGTTGATGCAGTAAAGAAAAATGCTGGAGACGCTAAAGGGTTTTACCAGGCAGGAGAGGTTTATCTTGTTAAAGGTAGGTTTACTCCGGATACTGTATTCCATGAATTCATGCACCCTATTATCAAGTCTATGGCTATTGATAATCCAGAGTTGTTTAATCAGCTTTATCAGGATGCTATAGAAAATGATTGGGCTAAAAATATAGATGCTATTGTTAGAGATGATAAAGACTATAAGAATCTGGATGAATCCAACATAAGACAGGAGATCGTTGTGCAGTCATTGACTTACATGAACGAGAATGCTGTAGATAATAGGACTCTCCTTGATAAATTCTTATACCATATCCGTCAGTTCTTAAGAAAAATGCTTGGTAGAAAAGTCAATGTAGGGAAGCTTACTTTGAATACATCCCTTGAGGACCTTATTGATATGATGAATATGAGTGAGGAATTTGACTTGAATAAAGATTTCCTTAAGGTCGATGATGTTATACTGTTCCAAAAGGATTATGATGCAGCTATTACTGATATTGAAAAACGTAGTCTGTCTGACATTCAAAAGATGACCAATGAGTTTCGAGGTGTAATTAAGAAGCAAATTGGATTGATGCAAAAAGAACGTGGCATCTATTCGGATCTTAGCGAGGATCTCGTTAATGATTCAAATACAGGTTTACTTCAGGAGATGTTTAAGAATATGAAAGAGCTGTCTTCTGATATTGGTTCTTCAAAGAAAACCTTAACTACACCTTTATCTGATTTGAGAGTCGATGACTCACAACAAATACTTGATAGAACAAACAATTTTATTGATGTAGTAGCCAAGACTAAAGTGATGTTTAAGATATATGAAGATATCATTAGTAATATTGGTGAAGTTGAGGATATGAATCCTATGCAAATGGACCAGCTTGAAGCTATTTCAGTTTTAGCTGATAAGTGGTCTTTGTATTTCAATAAGTATGATACTCTCCTTGCAACGTCTTCATATAGAGCATTATTTCCAGAAGGTAGTAGCATGGTATCTAATGTAAGTGAGCTTAAAAATACTGTAATTAGAGTAAAGGAAGATGTTGATAAGAAGCGGTATACTGCCATCTCTGAAGTTACTTATAGGTTAATAAAAGATGAGTATGCTGAGACTCAAAAGTTTTACGAGGATCGATTAGATAAACTTAGAAAAAAGGAGTTGTGGAGAGAATATGCCAATACCTATTGGGAATATCATGGCGTTACAATAGAAGAGCAAGCAGAGATTGATGAGCTTGAGGATCTGAAAGAAAATAGTCCGAACAATAAGCTTACTCCTGAAGATGACTCTAGATTAGGTAAGTTAAAAAGTAAGAAGCTTACTGGTCATGAAGTTACACGAGAAGGTGTTCAAAGCCTTCTTGAGAACAGGGGGCCTGATGCAAAGATGCTTAATTCCTATATGGAAGGATACATGATTAGTCAGGACAAGGTTGTTCAAGGGTTCTTTTCTTTTATGTTTGATAAAATGAAAGAAGTAAACTTTAATGCTAATACTGCTGAGACTAGATTTCGAGATGGATTAAAACCTCTTCTTGCTAAGACAACTTTGGATTATGTTCGTCATGTAGGAACTGGTCGAATTGGAAAGATACTCGGTAGAAAAGTTAACGTTGGTAAAAAGATTGTAACCGGTACAGTTGATAACTTAAATGAGCAATCTCTTAAGCCAGAGGTAGATGCAATAGAAGAGGTTTCTGATTGGATGGAATGGCAGTTCCTTAGTAATTTTCAAGGACAAGATAGAGATATTTTAGAGTTAGAGTTTAAAATTAGCAAGGCTCAAAAAGCTTGGAATCATTCTCAGACAGATAAGAATGAGGCAGCATATTACGCTGCCATTGCTGAGTATGATCAGTTTCAGATAGATTTTATGAACCAGGATATGGTTCCAGAATTTTATAAGGCTGAACATTTACTTAAGGATGAGGTTGGCGTTAAGGCCAAAAGGGCTCGAGAAATCTTCTTTGAAGAGCTTAATCAAATGAAAGAGGTTGTTTCTAATAGCATGGTTGTTCCCGAGGCCATGGATGCTGTCAAAAAAAAATGGAGAGAGTATCGATACTTATATAGTCTTACCGATGAGAAAGGGGTAAAGAAAACCGGAGATGATTTAGCTATTGCTGAACGTCTTATGGAGTATCGCGATCAAACTCGTGATTTTTATAAGTGGGAAGATGAACCAGATAAATTTCAAGATGCCCTTGATGCTTTCATCAGCACTCTTGAAAATGAAGGGTTGACTGCCAAGGATACTCAATATCAAAATAGAATTGATCAGTGGAAAGAACACAATACAGCTGTTGAAGTTGTTGAGAACTATTACACTCTTAGGCAAAATGCTTTAGAGGAGAAGTCTCAGTTACTTAAACCTTTAATGGATATTAATGCTGCTATTATTGATACAGCTCCTTTATATAAGGAAATTTATAATGAAACTAGTAAGTCTAGAGATGAACAAGGTCAGCCTGATGGTAGCGTCATGACAGCTGAAGTCCAGATAAAAGTTCGTGATCTTCATATACAGATAGAAGAGGCTCGTTATATGCTATATACATCCCTAGGACTTACTCGTGGGGAGCTTGATGAGTACACGACAATGGTAAATTTTCATACTCTTTATGAAAGGTATGAAACTGCAAACGATGAAAAGAAGGTGCAGGATTATCAAAGACGTATGGGGGAGGGTCTTACCGCAGCTCCTTTTAATATTAGCAAGAAAGATGTTGCTAGAATTTTACAGCTTGATAAAATATTATCAGGACTTACACGAACAAATGCTACAAGGTCTTATATAAATACGATAGAGTCTTTACTTGATGCTGAGGAAAGTGTAGATTCTTTTGATGAGTTCTTAGATGATCTTGGTGTTGATCGCGCACAAGGAGATATAATAACTGAGGCTAATATTGACGCTCTTCTTAATCCTATCTACTCAGAACATCTTAAAAAATTACTAGACGAAAATGCCGACTTTAATACTTGGTTCAAGAACAATCATTACTTAGCTGAACGAATGGTTCCTGATGAAGATGGTAAAAAAAGTGTCCAGGAAATTTATGTTAAGACTGCCTTCTGGAGTTACTCATCACCGACATCTCATGAATTTTATAAAGGCTTTCCTCTTAAGGATTCAGCAGGTAATGTATCAGGATTATTAATGCACAAAGGACTTCCTCGTGTTCCAAACATGGAATATAAAACAAGGAGTGTTAAGGAAGAATATCTTACAGAGCGACGAGAGCGAGATAGAGTTGATGAAAAAGGAAACTTAATCTTAGCAAATGTTGATATGAGGAGTGGTAAGTGGCTTCCTCTTACCATGGAGGAGGGTGCTAAAAATGCTGACTATATTAATCCAGAGTATATGAATATGTTTCATAACGATAGAGATTTATGGAATGTACTTCAGTATGTTAAAGAGAACCATCTTGATAATCAGAAAACAATGGAGAAGGGTCAGCGTTTAGGTTTGGCGTTTCCAAAAACTAGAATAGAAGGATTTGAAAGCAACACCACTAGAGGTAACTTCTACAGAGCTGGAGAAAAAAGTGTAGCTCAAGGTATCTCAAAGGGTCGTTTTCTTGAGTCTTTTCGTCGCTTGTACCGAACAGAGGCTGATGATATTGAATTCGGGTTCAGTAGTATTTCAAGTAGCTCTGAGATGGATCGATATGAAACATTAACTCGTCCTGTAACGGGAACATATGATTTACATTCAGATGAGGTTAGTACAAATATCTTTGGAACAATGCATGACTATGCATATTCTGTTGAGCTTTTTAAATCGTTACGTAAGATTAACTCTTATTCTCAAGGATTGAAGAATATGCTTGATGAATTTTCCATGCCTGCAGAGATCCGTCATTTAAAACGAAACTCAAAGGATTTACAAACGGCAACTTCTGATGAAAAAGTAAGTAATCGTGCTAGGGCAATAAGTAATATTATTGATCAATATTTTGCAGGTGCTGAAATAGCGGGTAAAAACTTCAAAGGGAAAAAGCTTATAGCTCAGACTCTGAATCATATCATGGGAAAGAATGCTCAGAAATGGTTCTCTCATAATCTTCAGGCAAGTTTAACTAATGCTGAGACAGCTAAGTTACAGATGGCTCAAAAGACTGTTGATAAACGCTTTCCTAATAATGTGAACCTTGCTGTTGGTGAGTATAAGTCTACCATTGTTATGGCACAGCTTATGCGACATACGTACTCTTCTAAACAAAAGCCCGTTCAGTTACAGCTCTTAAATGTAATGGACGCTATTCCTGATCGTGCGAAACAAAACATAGGGGAAACAGCCTCTCGTAATATAATGCAGGATGTTTTTTCTGGTCAAACAGGATACATCAGTAGGGTTAACATGCAGAATCAAGTTTCTGTTCAAGGATTTTACGGCATGCTTGATAAGTCAAAGTACAAGTTCAAGATAAACAATCAAGGGAATAAGGTTTCTTTAGATCAAGCTATACATCTTGTTAACGGCAGGATAGAAACAAAGCCTGGAGTCCCTCAAGAATTTTCTATTACGTACAACGAGAAAGATGAGGTTGTTCTTGGGGATAAAGTGAAAGAGATTATTCGTATGAATAATGGATACGCTCTTAAGGTAATTGGTATGGCCGGTAAGATGTCTGAAGCTGAGTTTTTAGCTAGGTCTTTGATGGGCAAATATATATTTTCACTCTTTAAGTTCTTTCCTGCCATGGTTATGGATAGATATGGTGTAAGAGGAAAATTCACTGATATCCTTAGAGGTAGAGCGCGAAGAAGGTTTAATGGATATACAAGGTCTGTAGAATACGGCAGAGTTGTTGGGTCCTTTGATTTACTTAGACAGGCTTTTAATACAGGGTTTAGAGATGTGAATTATCAAGAAGTAAGCGATGCTCTTCAGATGGTTATTTGGTTTGCTATAAGGTCTGTTTTAATGTATATCATGTACAATCTTAGATTCAATGTTGGCGAAGGTGGAGATGATCCAGATGAAAATCGTTCTTTTAGCGGCTTTGACCCACAAGCTACACAGATGTATGAAAAACTCTATAAAGCTTCAAATTTACCTAAAATTCCAGGGATATTTAATCCTCGTCGAACTGAAGGAGATTTTGATTGGGTTGATCACCTTAAACTACAAGGATTGCGTTTAACTATACGATTAAATCGTGAGAACAATACATTCATGCCTGTTGATTGGAATACTGGTGGTGGTATGATGCCTATTGGATGGGGAATGGCTAGCCTTCGCTCTCCTGTACAAGGAGGTGTGATGGAGGATTATGCGAAATTTGCAGGTCTTCTTCATACACAATTCTTTGGTGGTAAACCTAGCGACATGAAGCAAGGTGCTGATACTGGCCCGTATGTATGGAAGATGGCAAAATCAAGTAAGTGGGGTAAATGGTACTCAGATTACCGTGGATGGACAGGAAGTCTTCCCGATCCAGCAAGAGGAATAAAAGGAGAGTCCATGAATAAGTAGGACTCTCCGTTGGGGTTATGCTATAAATAGCTTTGCTATTTTCTCAGGAAGATTTAGAGTTTCGTTGGTTTTACTCGGTGGTTCTAACAACTCTATGTTCTTTTCAAGTGTTTCGATAGATACACCATACTCGTTGGCGAACTCCTCATAGTATAATCTAGGGTTCACTCCTATCCAACCTACAGGATGATTTCCTAGATTGATTATCGTTTTAGCATTTTGAGAAAGTTGTGAATACTTTCCTGCCTTAATAACATTGTATATCGCTGGCATCATACTAAAGTCCATGACATGATATCGATAATCATCAGGGTCGTCTACAAAGAAATCAAATTGTTCATGATTTCGTAACTCTAGATCTATTTCAGTAAAGCCTTCTTGAGCCTTGTGAAACAAACAGATTAGATTCATGTCTTTGAATATGCTACACCCATTAACACCCATATAGGTGCCAACTGGCATAGCAGACTTGTTTCTAACCTGCAGTAGTTCATATAGAAAGATGGTACTTTTATTCACATCTTTAAACTTTACAATTTCGCTTATTGCATTTGTACTCATATTACTTGTTTTTTAGAAGAGCTTCATATATTTCCTTCTCGATGAAGGCTTCTGACATTTGCTCTGGTGATATTTTCTTAATAATCTCTTTGTTGTAGTTAGCGAGAGCCAGTCGGATTTTATCATCTTCTGGTAGCTTCTTCTCAAATATTGAGATGATAACCATTACCGTTAACGCATCAAAGGGGGTAAGTTCAATGATTAATTTTTCATCTTCAGTCATTATGCTACGTTTTTAGCCGGCATCTTTTCATTCTCAATGATGATCTTTTCTGCCATGGTTAATGTTTCATCATCAGGAGAAAGAAGCATTGCCTTCAAGTTCTTATAATGATTTCTTTCAAGTCCTCCTTCGGCTGTTAATGTTGCAGCTCTTTGAGTAAGACCTTCTATATAGCTTCTAGTGAAGCGTGACTCTACAGATTGCTCTATAACGTCGTATCCCTTTTTTTGTTTAGCTCTCAGAAGCTTATCTTCTGCATTGAGTGCGTTTGGATAGTTAACTAAGTTTTCCTTTTGTACTTCGACTAAGTTACTTCCAATCCTTCCGTATGTTGCGAATACATTGTACTTATTTCCAATCTGTGTAATAATTACATTGTACTCCTTGTATGAGGTTCCTCCTACATACTCTAGGTGTGTCCTTTTTATTTCTGTTCCGTTCATAAAGCTTGTGCTATTTGATGACGTATTAACATGAGTTCACGGTCTTTCCATGGCCCACTTGTAAATTTTACTATGATTTCACCGTTTTCTGGTAGGGTAACTGCCTTTGCTTTACCCATAAACCTGGTGACTAATTTATCACCAGGCTCTATGTTTTCGAATATTTCGATACTTATCCACTTCTTTTTCACTAGCATGATGCCCATCCTACGAAGTAATATTCTCCTAAAGATTCAGTCTTAGACTTCTTATAGGATATTTTAGCACATACCGTGTTACCTTTCTCTAGAACTTTGTTAATCCGTACCTCTAGAGTTACTCTAGGATTCTTTTCTACATACATCCTAGCTTTCTTTATACACTCAGTCTGGCTGTCGGCAGTCACTTTAATGTCACCGTGATACCTGTCTATAGCTTCATAAACAGTCTTCCATTTACGCGTGCCTTTTTGTGGAGTGTTCTCAACTTGAGTTTTAGTCTTGTTCTTGTTTTCTTTTCCGGGTTTAGTACAAAACCCCCAAGCCTCTCTTTTAGGACAGTTGTCTTCAATATAGTCCGTCAACTCTCTAACCGACATAGTTTTTAACTTATAGGTTAAGTCTTTTGTGAAGTCACACGTATTCAGATCTCCAGAATAACCTTCCTGGTGTCCTGAGTATTCATTTGCTTCTTCATATACTTGTTTCCAAGCATCATGTATGTTTCTTGCTTTTGCCGACCCTGTTGCTATTTGTGCTCCCATTTTTTAGGTTTTTAATATTGTAAAAGTCCTTCTCCTCTTTGGATAAGGATTCCCAAGTGTATTCTGGTAATACACCAATTTGGTCTTCATCTTGATATGGCTCTGTTTTAGAGCCTAGTATCCCCGAAGACGAAGGATACCGTATACTTCTTAAGTAATCCCATAGTACTGACTTTTGAGATCGATTGAGCTTTGGAAAAGAACGTCCTATTTCATGGAGGGATTCTCCGTTTAATATACGCTTGTTAGTCTCAGTTATCTCTTTGTCAGATAGAAATGTAAGTAGGCTCATTCTATTGTTACGTTAAAGGCTTTGGCAAATGATTGAAACTCACTGATTGCTCTCCATTTGCTCCATCCCATATGCTTTCTTCCGTATTTAAAAAACCAATGTCTGAATTTACGATACCTTCTTTTACTAAAGGTATAAGTCATCATGGAACGCTTCTTACACTCCATGACGACATTATATGTAAATTGATCACCGGTCATACTCTAACTCCAATCTTTGATAGGTACTCTTTGTTAGTGATTGGATACTTTGCCGATAGCTCGTCGTACCTTTTTTGTATTGTCTTCAGAGCTGTCTTAGGATACTTCTTCAGCAAAGACGGCAGGCTCATATTCCAATGAGTATATACTTCACCCTCATCGGTAACATACATGATACCCTTCTTCGCGTTCTTCTCCTCTTCTTTCTGGTCAGCGACAGCATCGATAATAGAAGCTAAGTCTACTTGAGATTCATACTCAAATGGCTTTCCACCAATCATCTTACCATTACGGCTTTGAGTATGTACATGGATATACTTAGGTAATGCACGAAGTTTGTCTTCTATATCCTTGAATGTAGCAACGGTATTGTTTTCGTAATCAGAAGGACGGACATCCATACCTCCTCCACGAGCGTCATCGTAGCCGTGAGCGAACTTTTTACCGTTGTGGTATACGTCAGCATTGATTCCTTGCATACCGTCGTGTCCTGCGAAATATTTGATGTTCTTGACATCAAGGTTCAGGTTTTTTACTGTTTGAAGCTCTAGTGCTTTAACTTCCGTGTCGCTTAATCTTTGCAATTGTTCTGTTTTTTGCGTCATGTGTATTATGGTTTGATGATAGTAACTATTAATTATTTACCTCCTTTATGGGTTCATAGAAATAGCTTTTGTCGTTTGGCTGTGCTAGTGATTCATTTACGTTCATCACCAACTCGGATAGCTTGAATGCTTTGAGGAACTCTTTCCAATTGTCCATGTGAACTAGCTCCCCCGAGAAATGGTTTCTTGCATACCATGAAGGGTTAAGTCTTATGGTTACCTCTAGGTCTTCCTCGTTGTTAAAGAATCCTGATGAAAGACGGTTTCCTTTCTTTTGGAAAGAGTACTTGTTTTTGAATTCGTCTATAGCATAGCCATCCTCTCTGATGGTAATCGTATAGTAATTATATGCACCAAAGGTTGTATAGAGCAGCTGCCCTTCCTTGAGTGCCTTGCATTTTTTCAGTATCTCCTTGTATATAGGGTGAGTCTTCATTGCTTATTAAGAACTTTCATTAGTAAATAAAAGGTGTTTGTTTATTAAACTCGAAGTCATCTTCATATTCAGGAGATTCTCCATCAGCTTCACGGTCCGAGTTATGATTTTCAAGCCACTTGTCTGGATCATTAGTGATACCTTCTATGGTGCGATCTTCCTTATAAATTACTACATATAAATCATTCATCTTTCTTTCTTTTAAGTTTAGATAAGATGCATTCACTTGCATCAACATCATCTCGTACTTCTTTAAGTACCGGTTGATACAATGAGCCTCCTTCATTATAGTACAGATACTTTATCTCTACTATGTCCCCTACTTTAACTTTAGGAGAATTGGGATACAAGGTTGCATTCCCTACTGAAACGCCTACTAATGATACAGGATGGGAATCATCATAAACCTTTAGTCCTATGGAACTTTTCACGGAGCTGATACTATCCACTATACAAGAGGCAGTATCATAGAACTTACACTTGAATTGGTTGCCTCCCGATGCAGGTCTTCCTGCACTATACGGTGCATGAACATTCTTGAATACAACTCCTTCAGCACGTTCTGCAA
>Ga0307378_10010717_pt1 | contig 11881 bp, 12 predicted proteins | sample UN1MG_FD_202238 | JGI IMG/M metagenome (GOLD analysis project Ga0307378, IMG submission 202238) | Soil microbial communities from Risofladan, Vaasa, Finland - UN-1 | ecosystem: Environmental > Terrestrial > Soil > Coastal area > Acid sulfate soil | place: Finland: Risofladan, Vaasa | collected...
ATTATAAATATGAATCAATATTGGAAGCTTAATGCTTAAATATAAATTAAGGTGTGAAAAACTGAATTTTAATTGTCGCCAGACCAAAAAAATAGTTGACGTCAGTCACTCATATTATATATGGGTTCTTTTAAGTTCATCTCTGTTTTCTAAAATGTTCAATGATGATAATATAATTTGTCTGGGCAGAATGGATGTTCACTGAAAAAAGTAAATGGTGATGATGAGTTATTACTATTGAAGATTTATCAAAAATAAAAAAAATGTTTTAACATTGAAATGTCCAAAACCGCTACCGCAGATTTGATGAGAGGCAACTAGATATAGAGGTTAATATTTCATGCCGAAGTAACTCGTTGGTTTGAAAATGTCAGATTTTCCACTTCTAAAATAGGACTAAATCTATATGAAATTAATATCGCCGAAAAATTTTAAAATATTCAGATTATTATTACTCTTATTTTTCTTCTTATTAGTTACATTTGTTATAGGTATTTTTATTGGCCGATCAACTGAAGGAACTCCTTTTATAAAAAAACAAAATGAATGGGCAATAGGTATATATACTGGAAGCTATCCATGGAATCTTGCTTCTCCCCAAAAAAATGATATCAATCCTGTATTAGTTGCAAAGGATATTAAAGATAGAAAAGCAAGATTTATTGCAGATCCTTTTATGATTATCGAAGGAGGGAACTGGTTTATGTTTTTTGAGGTAATGGATAACGAAACAAATCAAGGAGATATTGGTTTGGCTATTAGCCAGGATGGTTTTGAGTGGGAGTATAAACAAATTATTCTTGACGAGCCATTCCACTTATCGTATCCATATGTTTTTAAATGGAATAACACGTATTATATGATTCCTGAAAGCGCACAAGTATTTGCCGTCCGGCTCTATGAAGCTATCGAATTTCCAGTTAAATGGAAATTCGTTAAAAATATAATAGAAGGGTCTGAATATGTTGACAGTTCAATCTTATATTATAATGATTTCTGGTGGCTTTTCACATCTGAACCTCCCAACGATATCCTTAGAGTATTTTTTGCTAAATCAATTGATGATACTTGGGAAGAACATGCAAAAAAGCCAGTAAAAAAGGGAGACCCAAATGGATCAAGACCAGGGGGAAGAATTATTTTGTACAACGAGAGAATAATAAGGTATGCGCAAGATGATTACCCTACTTATGGAAATAAAGTAAGAATATTTGAGGTAACAAAATTGACTACTGATGAATATAAAGAAAAAGAATTGAATGAAAAAATCATCTTAGAAACAGAAATAGTAGATTGGAATAAAGACGGATATCATCATATCGATCCTCATCAGATTAAAAGTAATAAGTGGATTGCATGTATAGATGGTTATAAAATAAGATTACTATTTGGATTAAATTATTAAGATAAAAAACAAATAATACAATGAAAATATACTAAATACAAAGGGAATTACTTCATTTCACTGATAAATTCTAAATAAAAAAGAACCACACTAACGCTTATGCGAAATTCTTTTTCATCATATTATCAAAATATTATTAATACCAACCTTTTCAAAGATACATTAAAGACTACGATTTGGAGTATATTTGGCCGGTCTTTTGGCCTGTTAATACCTTTCTTTCTTGCATCATGGTTTGGCATTAACTCAAAGATGGATGCATTTTTCTATGTCTATAGTATAACTTTATTAATCGCAACTATCTTTTCTTCAGTTTTAGAAGCGCTTATCGTCCCATTTATTCAGGAAATTAATGCAAAAAAAGGAGATATTTCTTCGTTTATAGGAAGAATTTTTGGCAATGTAAGTCTAGGAATATTTGTATTGCTAATCTTGTTGTTTCCGATTATTAAACCTATTTTAAAACTAATTACACAGTTTAATAAGAATGACTTAGATTTAATACAAAAGTTATTTGTCGAAATTTCTCCATTCATTTTATTAATGATCTGGACTAGCATAATTTCTGGTGTTCATTACGCATACAAAAAATTTATGCTGCCTGCATTATCACCTGCGTTTAGAGCATTTACTCTTCTATTAGTTATGCTAATTTTTAAGAATAGATATGGAATTCATAGTATTGTACTGGGCTATGTTGCTGCCGAATTCATTAGATTCATAATTCTAGCTTTTTCACTTTACCGAAGTAAACTAATAAAATTAAATTTAGCAATAAAGTTTGATACAAATTTCTTTATATTTGTTAAAACAGCATTTTTTTCCATGATTAGTTTAGTCGCAGTGCAATCCAATATTTTGGTCGATAAAACAATGGCATCATGGTTAGAAACTGGTAGTGTGTCTATTTTGCATTATGCAGAAAGGTTATATATGATCCCGATTACGTTTATTAGTGCTGGAATTCTAAAGACTACACTCTCTCATTGGAGCGAAAATTATTATATTTCTAATTCATTCGACATTCTTTGTAAAGCCCTAAAAAAAGCAAAAAAATATATCTTCTCATTTTGTTTATTAACTTCTTTGATTTTAATATGTTTCCACAAAATTATTATTAAGATTGCTTTACAAAGAGGCGAATTTCCAATAGATAGAATACCTGAAGTCGGTTTAACGTTGGTATTTTATTTAATTGGATTTTCTCCTTTGATGTTAAGCCAATTATATGTGAGGGGGTTTTTAGTCTTAAAAAAAACAAAAATAATGATGAAATGTTCAATCTATTCAATTTTGATTAATATATTTTCAAATTTCCTGTTTATGAATTTGATTGGCATAGCAGGGATTGCCTTGTCTACTACTTTTGTATCAATATTTTCGCTGTTATATTATCAAAAAAAATTTAAACAAGTTATGGCAAAATGAAAAAGATTATTTTTGTTATTCCATCCATGGCAAGTGGAGGAGCTGAAATGAAAGCAATAATCTTGCTAAATTATTTTTTTAGCAGTGATTATAGCCCAACATTAGTACTTTTTAAAAAGGAAGGAGTCAGATTTGAAGAAATTCCAGGAGGAATCAACATCATTGATTTAAAAAAAAAGCATCGTTCAGATTTTTTTAAATTGATAATAAAATTAGGATTATTGTTAAGAAAAGAAAAACCATATAAAGTAATTTCATTTATAGAGTATTCAAATGTAATTACTCTAATCGCAAAAATTGTATTCCACATTAAATGTGAAGTAATTATAAACGAAGAAAGCCTCCCTCAACACTATTTAAAGATTACACGTTTTAAATATATAAAAAAGTTTCTAATGTTTTTTTTATATAGAAAAGCGGACAAAATCATATGTGGCACAGAACATCTTAGAGACTATATATGCCGTAATTTTCGAATAAATAAAGATCGAGTCATCAGAATATACAATCCAATTAATATAGAAAGGATACATAAGTTATCAAAAGAAAAGGTTAATCATCCTTTTCTTGAAAAACGCAAACAGGGATATAAGTTAATCATAGCAGTCGGTAGGCTCTCTAAAATAAAAAGATATGACGTTTTATTAGAAGCATATGCCAAAATAAAAAAAAAGATTAAAGCTCTATTAGTGATTCTGGGAGAGGGAGATCTCCTACCTCAATTGATTGAAATGAAGAATATATTGCAGCTTGGAGCAAATGTAGATTTTGTAGGATATGTTTCTAATCCTTATGCATGGATTTCAAAATCAGATTTATTATTAATGACATCACAATGGGAAGGTTTTGGCAACGTAATAGTCGAAGCAATGGCATGTGAAACTCCAGTAATTTCAAGCAAATGTCCTTTCGGCCCAATAGAAATTATTTCAGATGGTATTAATGGACTTCTAGCACCAATCGGAGATGCAGAGGAAACATCGCGGCTTGCTATTACTCTCCTAAAGAATAATTATTTAAGGGAAAAGTTGAGAGCAGAAGGAAAAAACAGAGCGGAAGATTTTAACATTAAAATAATTGGCAATGAATATAAGAGAATGATAGAAACTTGCATTTAGACTTATGTATTATTTCAATAGAGAAAATTAGATTAAAATACAATTCGATAAGCACAAATTATACTATACCGATGGTACATTGAGGGGGGGGTAAAAATATTAGCGCTATATCCAGTATCGCGAATTGAGCCTGTTGAAGGGTTTTTTCTCTTTTATTTTCAATAAGTTACATAGCATAAATTTTTAGTTCACCCCCACTTTTCACTTAAAATAGGCCATTCTAGGACAAAAAAGGGAGTTTTTATCAAAGTTCACCCCCACTTTTTTTGTGCTAATGTTCATGTTCACCCCCAAATTTATTGTAATCTATCAGACATCCGATAAAGGTTGCAAATGACTTAACTATTTTTAATAAAAAGGTTTTCGGCCCTTTCCATTCTCCAAGATTGGGTTGATAATTATTCAACACTTGAAGGCCCAATTATTAAACAGGAGAATGGAGATGAATCTAAGACAATTACCTTTTGAGTTATCCTATTACTCTTATTACGACCTGACTGATAGAGAGAACGAACTACTCAACTACTTCACAAAGATTGAAGATTCGAAAATACAAAGAGTCTTTGAGAAAGCCTATAAGGGCAGAGGCCCTAGAGGTTTTGAGGTGCGTTGCTTCCTTGCCCAGATGCTTAATGTCAAAGAGAACTGAAATGGTCTTGATATCCAGACCATTTCAGATATCAAATATCCCAATGGATTCCATAAAGATGGCACACCCCTTCGTGACTGTGGTTTCCCACTGAGAAGAAAGGGAATTGATTATAAAAGGCAAAGGACACAGTATGTCTGTGACAGAATATGTATCGAGATGAACATAGCTCAAAAAGAGTTGTTTCCTTGTCCCTTTATCGAAAGTAACCAGAGTAAATATGGCCTTGTAAAATACACTCATTTTAAAGACAGCATAAGACTGTATGGACCAGCAACCCCTAATAGCAGAATCTATCAGACCTTGAAACCCTTTAGAACTGGCATAGAAAGAGATTTTGCCCTTGTTAAAGCAAACCGTTACCGCCTTCAAGAGGCTCTCAACTATGAAGGCTTAAATGCTGTTCAACAGCATGTTAATCTATTTGATATTGTGCTTACAAATGATAAAATATTTTAGTCTATATCCAAAAGGAGATAAAATCCTTAATTATTCAACAGGCTCAATTTGTAAAATGCATTACAGAAAGCAAATGGAAATGTGAAGTAAAAAGAAGATTTAATATTTGCGAAAGATTCAACAGGGAAGAAGAAATGAAGGATAATACGTTCGATAAACCATGTGCTATTTGTCGAGAAACAAGTCCGGAATCTTTCAAGATATGGTTTGATGGATACGTGAAGTTATTCAAATGTAAGAAGTGTGGTTTTATTTCACAATTCCCCGGTCCCGGTAAATCTACAATTGTAACAAGTTATGAAGACCGCTACACGTTGGATTTTACTAAAACAGGGCAGGATTTTATGTATCCAGAAAGACGAAGAATTTTATTGGATAATATTTATCATATAAGTAAGCACGTTACTAGTGGAGATATTCTTGATGTTGGTTGTGGAGATGGACATTTCCTCTATCTATGCTCTAAGAAGGGATTCACATGTTATGGAGTGGAGCATAGCATACAATTGTCGACATATGTATCCTCAAAAGCCTCGGCTCGAATTGTTCAGGGGCTGTATATTAAAAAGATGTTTCCTAAAAATTCGTTTGATATTATTAGTTTTATTCAGGTACTTGAACACATTCCGACTCCTATTGATGCATTGGAAACTGCAAAATATCATCTGCGTCAGAATGGGATCCTGGTTATTGAAGTTCCTTCGGTTAATTCGCCCCACTTCCTAACATACAAAGCAACTCGAATTAAGTGGTTTGTAAGACCGCCAAATGGGGTCATCACTTCCCATTTTGGGTATTTTTCTCCTAAGACCTTATTGGCATTGACTAAAAAATGTGGATTCAAAAAATTATCACTGATTACAGGACGTTGGAGATATAAATATTCTGGTTTATTAGGAAATGCTAGCAAGATTTTAGATCCGATCCTGGATACTACAAAAATTGGAGGAATCTTGTATATTGGGCAGAAAACGAGTTGATAATTATATTATAGGCCTATGCATTTGAATCAGGTATATACAACATATTGTGTTCTAACTTTCAAGCAGGTCGCGGCTGATGCTCCTGCCAGTAATAGGGTCGATCGCTACAGCCTGTTGAACGAGGCGGTAAAAAAGCTTTCCCCTGGACCGACGTACTGGGCTCCATGCATTCTTGGAAAGCAGACTCCAAACTCTTGGCCGATGCATCTGGAACTTGTTTGAGACGGATTCGTCTAATGTGCTTGTCGTCCTCTTGGGCAGCAACAACGACCAGGGCTTTGCCTGCTGCTCCTCGACCCCGTTTGCCAGGCCTTTTCCCTCCAATATAAGTCTCATCCACTTCTACGATTCCCGAAAGACGATCACGTCCTGGTCGCACCATAGCATGACGAAGTTTGTGCAGCCACGTCCATGCCGTTCGATAGCTTCCCAAGCCCAAGACACGTTGCAGGCCCAAGGCGCTGACACCTTGTTTCTGATTCGTGACATACCAAATGGCTCGAAACCACAACTGCAGTGGTTTTCTCGTATCCTGGAATATGGTTCCTGCTGTTACCGAGGTCTGAAAATGACAATTCTTGCATTCATAAAGTTCCTGTCCAATCTGCCAAGCCTCATGATGCCGACAGCGAGGACAACGAAATCCATCAGGCCAAACGCGAACTGACCCCCAAAAACTGGACAATGCAATAAGGTGAAATTTGACCTGCCATAATCTCGGAGGAGGTATGGTAATATGGTCAATATGAGAAAGAGTTATGATGCGACATTTCGAGCCAAGGTGGCCTTGGAAGCTGTCAAGGGAGAGAAGACACTGGCTGAGCTGTCCAGTACCTTTGGAGTTCATCCTAACCAGATCTGCAAATGGAAGAAGCAGCTTCTCGAATCCCTTCCGGATCTTTTCACAGACCGGAGGAAGAGAAAGGACAAAGAACAGGAAGAACTCATCGATGAGCTTTATCGGCAGATCGGTCAACTGAAGGTCGAACTGGATTGGCTTAAAAAAAAATCGTTGAAGCTCCTATCGTAGAGAAGAGGAAGGAAATGGAGTTGAAAAATCCCATGATTTCCCTCTTAAGGCAGTGTGATCTTTTGGGGATGAACCGTTCATCGTTTTATTACAAATCCCGAAGGAAAGATACCTATAACGATTTCTTGATGCGTCTGATTGACGAGCAGTACACCCGGCGACCCACCTTCGGAGTAGAGAAGATGAGGGACTGGCTTAGAAATCAGGGTCATTGGGTGAATGAAAAACGGGCGAGACGTCTCATGAGGCTCATGGGGCTTTACGCCATCTATCCCAAGCCTCGGACCAGCAGGTCCTGCCCTGAACATAAGGTCTATCCTTATTTACTCAAAGGGATGAGGATCGATCACCCGGACCAGGCTTGGTGCAGCGACATCACCTACATCCGTCTGCTTCATGGCTTCGTCTACTTGGTTGTAATCATGGATTGGTTCAGTCGGTATGTGCTTTCCTGGGAACTTTCTATCACACTGGAAAAGGAATTTTGTCTTGAGGCTTTGAGACGGACACTCATGGTCTCAACGCCTGAGATATTCAACTCCGATCAAGGAGCTCAGTTCACGAGTGAGGAATTTATCGGGATTCTCAAAGATGCCGAAATCCGGATCAGCATGGACGGCCGCGGCCGATTGTATGACAATATCTTTGTAGAAAGATTGTGGCGCACTGTCAAGTATGAGGAAGTCTATCTCAACGACTATGTTTCAGTCCCGATGGCCAGGAAGGGATTGGGGGATTATTTTGGTTTCTACAACACCGAAAGGCCCCATGCCTCCTTGGCCGGGAAAACACCTTTTGAAGTCTATTATGGAGTCTCAACGGCCCGGGACATCGGAATTGGGCAAAGGGTTTAACATGAATCGAACTGAGATCGTGGCTTATATCGGCTCTCAGAGCCTCGTTTTTTTTTAACATAGTGGTAGAAACTGTGAAATCATTGAAAGCAGGTTCAAACTTCACCTTAAAGAAGGGCATTTTCTGTCCAGACAATGGGGAGGGGCTCATCATTATTATAGTTTCTACAATTACAGCCGTATGGCTTTTATATTCAATTCAAAATATTATGTGGAGTATATTAATTATATCAATCATCCTTGGGCTCTTATCAGTTGTAATGCCTCAAATTATTTTAGTCGTGTTTGTTATTGGGCTCCTTTTCATCCCTAATGAAATATTACCATTTTTAGCTAATTCTACTAGTGCACCACATAGCTTTGGAGCTATTAGATTGCATCCTGTCGGAATTATTATTTTTATAGGTTCATTACTCAATATTTTTATAAGAAAAAAACTCCTTATTGATCGTATAAATAAATATAAAGAACTAAAAATTATAATTATTTTATTTATTCTTTTTTCATGCTCAATCTTTATACAAACTATTCTTATGCGGGGCCTCGGGGGGATTGCACAGTGTTTAGAAACTTATGTTTTCCCTTTTACTCTTTTTTTATATTTACTAACACTTTGCCCTAAAAAATTGTCAGGTTATTTAAAATTATTTATATTATTTATATTATTTATAGGAATTTACGCATTAGTTGAATACACGTTTAAAGAGAATTTTTTTTATCATTCTCTCTATTATAATTCTCAAATTATTTGGCTTCCGACTATGACGGGCGATATCTACCGGACTACTACAAGTCTTGGTCATCCTTTAAAAAATGGCGTATATTTTTTATATGCTATACCATTAACAAAATATATTTTCAATAAAATTCCATTTTATTTGATATCATCTCTTATTTTGATTTTAGCAATATTTTCAACTGGTTCAAGAGCAGCTTTCCTAGCTTGTATCATTACTTTTATCCTTTGTCATAAGGATATTAAAACGAGCTTTCTTGTTAATTTTAAAAACATCCTTATACTGCTAGGTTTTGCTTTATGTTTTTACATAATTTTATTATATATCCCATTCGGGAATACAATATTCATGAGATTCCAAATTGCATCTGGTTCTACTGCGGTCAGATTAGGAAGTATCGGCCATATTTCTTATCTCATTAAAACTTATTTTACTCATGGCATAGGAATGGGATTTTCAAAAGAAATAAGCACTGAAATATTACACATTGGAAAGGCAGATTTCGAAAATCCATGGATCATGTTAATCACAGAAGTTGGATTTCTTACAACTCTAGTTTATTTTGCTGTGATATTAATTATCTTTTTCTCAAAAATACATTATTTAAAGCACAGGAAGCTTAATATGTATATTTTTATATCGTTCTTATCATTATTAATCGTATTTTCTACCTTTGATTCGTTTGGATATAGAAACACTCTAAACTTCTTATTTTGGTTTAATGTTGCTTTATTATATGTACTCGGTTCTGAAAGAGAGAAAAGATTAGTTAAGAATGAAAGTCATATTCAAAATTCTTTTTTCCAGCATCATAACGCATAGCTAAGCATTCAATAATGGATTACTTCCGACAAAATAATAAAGAGTTCTATTCCCAAATATTATTATTTATTTTCACACTTCGTTTTATCCATTGGCACCGGTAGCTTAAATAGGATTAGGAGGATCCTACTCATGTTAAAAGAAGACTATGATGGCAGAAGAACGCAACGCTGTTTTCCAAAAGGATATAGAGGGGCTAGACAAGTCTCTATGAAGCCCGGAACTCTCAGACTGATCAAAAAGGTAAAACATGCATATAGGAATTTTAATCCGGAATTTTATCAACAAAACAATTTTCCGGATGATATCGATCTTAACAAAAAGCTTAAAAAAAATGAGGCTTTATATAATAATAATCGGCCGCGTGGTTAATTGAAAGGAATGAATGAGGTGCTTAAGGAAAAGCTTGCTGTCGCTCAAAATGCATTTTAAGATTTATAAATATAATATAAAATGTGTTCTATAAAAAATCCGTCAAATATTTTACTAGTGAATTATCGGTATTTTATTTCTGGAGGATCCGAACGGTATTTATTTAATTTCTCAGAGGTTTTAGAGAAAAATGGACACACTGTAATTCCTTTTTCTGTTAAACATCCAAAAAATGTGACATCATCTTACTCAAAATATTTTTTATCTTCCCTTACCAATGATGAAAATTGCATATTCTTTAGCCAGATAAGAAAAAACCCAAAGACATTATCCAGACTTTTTGATAGAAATTTATATTCCATTGAAGCAAAAACAAAGATGAAACAAATAATGGAAAAATATGACATAAATGTTGCATATTTATTACATTTTTTTCGTTGGATTTCTCCTAGTATTATCCAAGAGCTATCTAAAAATAAAATCCCAATTATTGTCAGAATTTCTGATTTTCAATATATCTGTCCAGGAACATATTTACTTAGGAGAGGCAAAATTTGTGAGCTCTGTATAAAAGGTAATTTATGGCACTCTGTGAAGAACAGGTGTGTACAGAATTCTTATTTTTATAGTTTTGTTCATTATATTTCTACAATTTTATATAAAAAAATGAATATAATGGATAAAATCGACGCATTTATCTGTCCATCACTATTTACATTAGAGAAAATGGTTCAAGGGGGATTCCCGAGGGAAAAGTTATTTCACATTCCTACCTTTATTAATTCAAAAATTATTTCGCCTGATTTTAAAACTGGAGAATATATACTCTATTTTGGAACAGTTTCTCCGGAAAAAGGTATAAGTGTTCTTATAGATGCTTTTAAAAAATTGAGAAGAGAAAATAGTAGAATTAGAACACCCCTTTTTATAGTTGGAAAATTATACAGATACGAAAGTACAAAATTTAGGGAGACAATTTATTTAAATAAAACAAATGGCATAAAATATTTTGATGAACAAAAAAAAGGCAATTTGAACAAGTTAATAAAAAATTCAGCTTTTGTTGTAGTGCCATCTATTTGGTATGATAATTTTCCCAATGTTATTCTAGAATCATTTTCTCTTGGGAAAGCTGTAGTCGGATCACGAATTGGAAGCATTCCTGAACTAGTTAAACATGGTGAAACTGGGATGTTATTTGAGCCCGGTGATTCAGATGACCTTGCTAAGAAAATGATGTGGATGCTTTCACATTCAAATCAATGCGAAAAAATGGGAGAAAAAGCAAGAAAACTTGTAGAGGCCCAATACAATGCCGAATTACATTATAAAAGAGTTATGCAAGTATTTAGGCTTTTTCAATCTTAACTTAATAGGATTGATTCATATGCAAAAATGGAATGTGCTGTAATAGTAACTTATAGGTGTAACTCTTAATGCAAAATGTGTTACACATTGAAAAAGAAATAACTCCGAAATTTATAGATGAAATCCCCAATAGCCATAGTAGGTTCAACATTACTGGAGAAGAGCCTCTATTGAGAAATGACATCGATTTGTTGAATCTAATTCATCTTATGGCCTATATACATTTATTAGATGTAGCCATTCTGCGATGCACAACTTTTCTTGTTTCTTTAGAAGTGAAAACAAGATCTAGAATCTGAACTCGTTACCACAAAAATAAAGAAGTATATAAAAGCACTGTTAATTTCCCTGTGAAATAATGTGAGAGAAAAAACAGAAGATTGGTCTCGAGCTTACTTCATTTTGGACTTCGTACATTATAAAAAGGAAAATTTCGCCCTTGTTAATGGTCGTGTTAAATTGAGCCAAATATGGTCGTGAAAAAGTGAGCCACTTTGGGCATGAAGATACTGGGAGAAAGATTTATAATAAGATTTTTTATTCCAGTATAAGAGAGGTGCTCGATTTGAAAAAAAGGAGACCATTTTGGACTTAATGCTTTTGCAAAGGAAAGGGCTGAGCCAGCGGCAAATAGCGAAAAAGCTGGGGATCAGCCG
>Ga0307378_10010721_pt1 | contig 11877 bp, 15 predicted proteins | sample UN1MG_FD_202238 | JGI IMG/M metagenome (GOLD analysis project Ga0307378, IMG submission 202238) | Soil microbial communities from Risofladan, Vaasa, Finland - UN-1 | ecosystem: Environmental > Terrestrial > Soil > Coastal area > Acid sulfate soil | place: Finland: Risofladan, Vaasa | collected...
CCGCAGGCACGTCTCGGGAATCCGCTCAATTCGAGCGGCCGGGTGGCGTATGCCCATCCGGGGAGGTTGACGACTATCCGCCGTCGAGGTTGCTCGGCACCGACGGCGCGGGGGCGGCTCGAGACCGAGTCTAGGGGGGAGCGATGAGAACAGATGGTAACCGGATTCCAGGTTTACTACCGGCGTCCGAGCAGGAGCTACGGCGCACGTTCCTGGAACAAGCCCATCACGTTCCGGGAGGGGAACGGATTGCACGCTGCATTCAATGCGGCGTGTGCACGGGAAGCTGTCCGGTCAGTTACGCGATGGACATCTCGCCAAGAATGGTGATCGCGCTCTTCCGTGCGGGGGAGATCGGGCAGATTCTCAGGAGCCGGACGATCTGGATCTGCGCCTCCTGCTACATGTGCACAACGCGTTGTCCCCAGGCGATCAAGATCACCGATATTCTCTACGCCCTGAAACGGACCGCCATGGAGCAAGGCCTTTTCCCCGAACGATTCCCTGTCTATCTCTTGTCGAAAATCTTCGTGCAAAACGTGAATCGATACGGCCGCAATCACGAAGTTCTTCTGCTCATGTTGTACTACCTTAGGCGAAACCCGTTCAAGCTGCTTCGTCTCCTGCCGTTTGGGATTGCGATGCTGAGAAAGGGGAGGCTTTCGCTGCTCCCCTCGAAGATTAAGGGGATCGCTACGGTCCGCAAGATTCTCGACGCCTCCAAGGCTTTGGAACTCCCTCGGGAGAAGGAAGCTGTCGAGTACGCTGAAGGAGTGGTTGGGTATCGTGCCGTGGGATAACGGCGCCCACGAAGATTGATTCGGGAGAATCACCCATGGATTACCTTTATTACCCCGGATGCAGCCTGGAGTCAGCAGGCAAACCCTACGACGAGAGTCTCAGAGCGGTCTTTCGCGCCCTCGGCGTCAAGCTCGAGGAGTTGGGGGACTGGAATTGCTGTGGCGCCACCATGTACATGAGCGTGGATGAGCCGACTTCTCTGGCCATCAGCGCCAGGAACCTGGCGCTGGCCGAGCAGGATGAAGGACGCGACCTGGTGGCGCCATGCAGCGCCTGTTACACCGTTCTGCTCAAGACGAACCGCTATTTGCGCGAGAGCCCTGAACTCAAAATGAAAGTGGACCGGATCCTCGGCGAGGTAGGGTTGCGGTACGACATCACGGTCAGGGTTCGCCACCCTCTGGATGTGCTCGTCAACGACGTGGGCGTGGACGCCATTGCCCGGGCGGCCAAGCGGAGTCTCGGTGGGGTCTTCTTTGCGCCGTATTATGGCTGCCAGATCGTCCGGCCGGAGCGGGGATTTGATGATCCGGAGAACCCAAGTCAGATGGACGTCTTGTTTGAGAAGTTGGGGGCGAAGGCCGTGTACTTCCCCATGAAGACGCGCTGCTGCGGCGGAATGTTGATGACAACCTTTCCGGAAGTCGCTCTTCAGTTGGTGAAGGAACTCCTCGAGTGCGCCGTGGAGAACGGCGCTCAGTGTGTCATCACGACCTGTCCCATGTGTCAGATCAACCTCGAAGCGTACCAGAAGCGCGTCAACAAGAAGTTCGGGACGACTTTCGATATTCCTCTGCTGTTCTTCACCCAGTTGCTGGGAGTGGCTCTGGGCTGTTCCGAGAGGGAGCTTGGCCTGCAGAGGAATCTTGTGCCGCTGAAGGGTCAGCTCGCAGCCCTCGCTGCCTAGAGGAGGAAAAGGTCATGAACGGCAATGGGCACGTACGCATAGGCGTTTACATCTGCCATTGCGGGGTCAACATCTCAGACACCGTGAATGTGGCCGCAGCGCGCGACTTCATCTCCAGCGGCCCGGGGGTGGTGGTCGCCAGGGACTACAAGTTCATGTGCTCGGACCCCGGCCAGAGGCTAATCCAGGACGATATTAGAGACCTCAACGTCAACCGGGTCGTCGTAGCCGCGTGTTCGCCGCTGATGCACGAGCTCACCTTCCGGTCCGCTGCCATGAAGGCCGGCCTCAATCGCTACCTCGTCCAGATCGCCAATATCCGCGAGCACTGCTCGTGGATTCACCACGACAAGGGAGCTGCGACCGCGAAGGCGAAGGGCTTAATCCTCGCCGCGGTCAAGCGGGTGGCGCTGCACCAGCCCCTGGAGCCTATGCGGGCCGAGATCAATCCCAACGTGCTGGTCGTGGGCGCCGGGATTGCCGGGATTCAGGCCGCGCTGGAGATTGCGGAGTCTGGCAACACCGTATATCTGGTCGAGCGTGAACCCACCATCGGCGGGCGGATGGGACAGTTCGACAAGACGTTTCCGACCCTGGACTGCGCAGCCTGCATTTTGACTCCCAAGATGGTCTCGGTAGGCCACCGGGAGAATATCAAGCTCCTGACTTACAGCGAGGTCAGTTCTTTATCAGGATACATCGGGAACTTCAAGGTGAAGATAAGGAGAAAGGCGAGGTACGTGGATGAGGAGAAGTGTACGGGCTGTGGGCTGTGCTGGACTGTCTGTCCGGCCACCCGTACCCCCAGGAAGCGGACGATCAAGCTGGGCGATCAGGTCGTCAAGCAGGTGGCGTGATGAAGCTCGAAGCGGTGCGGGACATCCTTGGCTGTCGAGTGATTGCCGGAGAGGATCGGCTCGGTGACGTCGTGCGCGTGGGATGTGGTTCGGACCTGATGAGCGACGTGTTGGCGTTCATTAAGCCCAATGCTTTGCTGCTGACCGGGTTGACCAACATCCAGACGGTGCGCACGGCGGAAATTGCGGAAGTCATAGCGATCGTCTATGTGCGCGGAAAAGTGCCCGACAAGGAAGCTGCAAACCTGGCCAGGGAGAAGGGAATCGTTCTGCTTGCGACCGGTCTTCCAATGTATGAATCGTGCGGCAAGTTGTACGCGGCCGGCCTGGTGGGGGGCAGCGAGTTCCAGGAAGTCCTGACCCATGACGGACGATGATCTGTTCTGTCAGACTTTTGATGTTTTGGGGGGAGATTTTCTTAACGCGGGAAGAGCTTCCACCGGGATCAAGGCGATCTTGAGAGAGATCGGGGTGGAGCCCTCAGTGATCAGGCGGGTAGCGATCGCTGCCTACGAAGCCGAGATGAACGTCGTCCTGTATGCCCGCAAGGGCGCCATGAAGTTGCGCGTAACGCCGAAGGACGTTCGCATCGCGGTTGAAGACGAGGGGGAGGGCATTCCCGATATCGAACTGGCGATGCAGGAGGGTTATTCCACCGCTTCGGAGGAGATTCGAGAGATGGGATTCGGAGCTGGCATGGGGTTGCCGAATATCAAGAAGAACGCCGACGAGTTCTCCATCTCCTCTGTTCCGGGAAGAGGAACAACATTGGGAATAAGGATCGGACTCTAAGATGACCGAGTCCTTTCATTCAATACGGATCGAGCCTGCAAGATGCACTGGGCGAATGGCCTGCCTCAGAGTATGCCCGACGGAGGCCATACGGGTTCGAGGAGGCAAAGCCTGGATCCTGGAGGACCGCTGTATTGACTGTGGGGAGTGCGCAAGGGCCTGTCCTCATGACGCCATCGTGCCCTGTACCAGTTCCTTCACGGACTTCGCGAAATTCAAGTACACCGTGGCGCTTCCCTCGCCTGTGCTCTATGGACAGTTCCGCAGCGAAATTCTCCCTCACATGATCCTTGCCGGACTGAGGAGAATCGGCTTCGATGATGCCTGCGATATGGCTGGGGCCACCGAGGCCGTGAGCATCGCCATTGAGGAACATCTCGCAACCTATCGAGGGCCGCTGCCACTTCTCTCGCCGTTCTGCCCTACCGTCGTGCGAGTGATTCAGGTCCGGCATCCCAACCTCGTCGACTCGTTGATTCCCATCGAGTCCCCGATGGAAATCGCGGCACGGGAGATCAAGCGTAAGAAGACGAAGGAGCTGGGATTTAGGGAGGACGAAATTGGGGTCATCTATCTCACGCCGTGCCCCGTCAAGATGGTGGCCATCAAGGACCCTCCCCGGAAAAAAGTGTCCCACGTAGACGGTGCAATTGCCATTTCTGAAATCTATCAGCCACTGCTTTCAGCTGTCGCCAGCTTGGATGGCAGCAACCTGAAGGAAGAGCCCGTGCGAGGTATCGGCCTGGGATGGCCAGTGCTGGGGGGACAGGTGGCTTCGCTTAGGGCGGAGAGCAGCCTTGCGGTCGGCGGGCTTGCTGACATGGAGAGGATTCTCGAGGAGATTGAAAACGGCAAACTCAGCGATGTTCAGTACGTCGAGTGCCAGGCGTGCCCTCAGGGATGCTGCGGTGGTTCTTTGACCGTCGACAACCCTTACGTAGCGCGGGCCAAGGTGTTGCGTCTGGTGGCCAGGTTTGGCAGCACGCCCTGCCAGGATCGGGACGCGATCAAGGCGCTGTATCAGCGGGACTACTTCTCTCTTCCGGGAACGATTCCTCCGAGGCCGTTTGCGCCTTTGGACACAGACATCTCGAAGGCGATTCGGAAGAGGAAAAGGGTCCAGGAATTGTACAACATCTTACCGCAAATCGATTGTGGGGCCTGTGGTTCCCCAACCTGTTTCAGTTTTGCCGAAGATGTGGTTCTGGAACGGGCCCGCTTGGATGAGTGCTTGGTCCTGAATGCCAAGCAGAGTGAATCAAGTGCAGTGGGGTCCTTCCCGCTTGGGCCGGACTCTGACGCGGTTGTCGCAGACGATGCGGACAGCGAGGCTAAGACACGATGAGGCTGGGTGAGATTGTCAAGATGCTGGGATTAGAGATCCTGACCGCCCAGGAAGGTCTCGAAAAAGAGATCACCGGAGGTTACTCAAGCGATCTGCTGAGTGATGTCATGGCTCACAGCGCTAAGGGGGGCCTCTGGATCACCTTGCAGACGCATCAGAACATCGTCGCTGTCGCCAGTCTCAAGGAGTTGGGCGGCATCGTCCTGGTGAACGGACGGCGGCCCGATGCGGAAGCAATGGCCAAAGCCCAGCAGGAGAAGGTGCCCATCCTGACGACTCCCTTGCCGGCGTTTGAAGTCGTGGGCCGGCTGTACCAGACGGGGCTTCGAGGTTGCAGCCATGCTGCAGACGTTCAGAGCTGATTTGCACGTTCACACGTGCTTGTCGCCGTGTGCCGACCTGGGCATGTCTCCGCGGGCCATCGTGGATCGCTCGGTCGAACTCGGGATCGATATGATTGCCATCAGTGACCACAACTCTGCCGAGAACGTCCATGCCGTCATGAAAGCGGCTGAAGGCACCAGGCTGATTGTATTCCCGGGCATGGAAGTGACGTCGAAAGAGGAAGTGCATCTGCTGGGGCTTTTCAACAGCCTCGACGATGCGCTTACCTTCCAACAAGCCGTGTATGACCACCTCCCCGGCGAGAACGACGAAGAAGCGTTCGGTATGCAGGTGATTGTCAACGAGGACAGCGAGGTTTTGGGATTCAATCCTCGCCTCCTGGCCGGTGCCACGGAATTCACCACAGATCAGATTGTGGAAGGGATCCATCGGCTGAATGGCGTGGTGATTGCTTCCCACGTTGACCGGGAGACATTCGGCATCATCGGCCAACTGGGCTTTATTCCCGACGGGTTGCCTTTGGACGCTTTGGAGCTATCTCCGAACACAACCCCGCTCATGGCAAAGCGGCGATTTCCTGGCTACGCCCACTGGACCTATGTGCGTTCCTCCGATGCGCATTTCGTGCACGACATCGGCAAGGCCACAACCCTCTATATGTTGTGTGACCCCGAGGTTGGAGAACTGAAGAAGGCACTTCGGGGCGAGGAAGGTAGGCGGGTCGTTGAGGAGGAAGAGGCTGCCGGCGACCTTCCTCGCATGAAGAAGCGGAGTTTTGGTGGATTTTCCTATGCAAGACCTGTCGCTGCACATACTGGATATTGTTGAGAACTCGATCGACGCAGGAGCGAAGAACATTGGGATCTCCATTTGTGAAGACCGGGAGACAGATCTCCTGTCGATTGAAATTGCCGACGATGGCCGCGGGATGAGTGAGGCCGTGTTGAAGAAGGCGACGGATCCATTCTGGACTACGCGCCAGACCCGGCGCGTCGGGCTGGGTCTCTCGCTCCTTGAGCAGGCTGCCAGGGCGGCGGGCGGCGAACTCAGCATCAAGTCTCAGCCCGGAGTCGGGACCACTGTGAAAGCGTGGTTTCAACACGGTCACATCGACCGGAAGCCGCTGGGAGATATCGGGAGCAGCCTTCTGACCCTGATTGTTGCCAATCCCGGCGTGGAGTTCACCTACGTCCACCAACACGGCGGCTCGGAAGTCCGGCTAAACACAGAAGAGATTAGAGCCCAGCTCGGTCCCGTCTCAATCGCTGCGCCCGAAGGAATCGGCCTACTCAGGAAACGACTGGAGAAGGTGAGAGTCAAGACAGGCTTCTGAATATTGAGTGCCCTTGGAGGCTCGGATGCAAGTCGAAACCATTGACCACATTGTCGCCAAACACAACGCCCAGCAGAACGCCCTCATTGCCATGTTGCAGGACGTCCAGAAGGAATACACCTATTTGCCGAAGGACGCCCTGACTTACCTTTCCAGCACCCTGAGGGTTCCGCTGAGTCGAACCTACAGTCTCGCCACCTTCTACCGGGCGTTCAGCTTGAAGCCTAAGGGCAAACACCCCATCGCGGTTTGCATGGGGACGGCCTGCCATGTCAGGGCGGCGGTGAAGATCCTGGAGAAATTCGAGCGCCGCCTGGATATCAAGACCGGGGACACAACTCCTGACCTCCACTTCGGGCTTGAGGAAGTGCGCTGTCTTGGATGTTGTGGATTGGCCCCCGTTGTGACCGTAGGGGAGGATTTGTATGGCAAGGTGACCCTTCCCAAGGTAGACCGAATCATCAAGCAGTATGAAACACAGGAAGGGAAGCAAAATGCCTAAGCTGACATTGGAAGACTTGAAGCAGATTGCGGACAAGACTCGGCGACTGACGAATCTCCGGGATGGCGCCGGGAGGGCGAAGGTCACCGTTCACATGGGAACGTGCGGAATTGCTGCGGGCAGCCGGAAGATCATGGATGCCGTGTTGCGCGAAATCGAGCAGCGAGATCTGAAGGATGTGCTTGTGACCACTTCAGGTTGTGCGGGCCTCTGCAGTCGTGAACCGATGGCCACCGTGGAGGTTGCCGGCGAGGCGCCGGTGAAGTACGTCGATCTGACCGAGGGGAAGGTCAAGCGCATTTTCACCGAGCATGTTCTGGGGGGAAAGATCGTGCAAGAGTGCGCGCTGGCGATGGGAAGTGAGCGCACGCACTAAGCATGGAGGACCCGCGGGGAGGTACGGATGCCACATCGAATGCACTTAATGGTTTGCGCCGGAACGGGCTGCGTCTCCAATGGCTCCTTCAAAGTGAGGGAAGCACTGCAAAAGGAGATTGCCAAGCGGGGGCTGGAGAACGAGGTGCAAGTTGTCACCACGGGCTGCAACGGCTTCTGCGCCGCTGGCCCTTTGATGGTTGTCCACCCGGACGGGATCTTCTATCAGCAGCTCAGCGTCAACGACGTTCCCCACCTTGTCGAGGAGCACTTCCTCAAGGGCAGGCCGGTGCAGAAGCTGATGTACAAGCCCCCGGAGACGCCTTCCCCGGTCCACAAGATGATGGATATCGAGTTCTTCAAGCGCCAGAGGCTTATCGCCCTGCGCGACCGTGGACTGATCGATCCCGAGAGGATTGACGAGTACATCGCCCGGGACGGCTACACGGCCCTGGCCAAGGCGCTTACGGAGATGACTTCCGAGCAAATCGTCGAAGAGGTGAAGACCTCGGGGCTGCGGGGAAGGGGGGGCGCCGGTTTCCCCACGGGAGTCAAATGGGAGGTGGTCCGAAGGGCTGAGGGAGAGCCAAAATACATCATCTGCAACGGCGATGAGGGCGACCCGGGCGCCTTTATGGACCGCAGCATTATTGAATCCGACCCTCATTCGGTCATCGAAGGGATGCTGATCGGGGGCAAAGCGATCGGCGCGAGCCAGGGGGTTGTCTACATCCGAAATGAATATCCTTTGGCTTTGCAGCGCCTGATCATTGCCATCGACCAAGCGCGAGAGTACGGACTGCTGGGCAACGACATCCTGGGCAGCGGCTTCAGCTTTGACATCTCCATCACTCGAGGAGCCGGGGCCTTTGTCTGCGGAGAGGAAACGGCCCTCATCGCCGCGGTTGAAGGCAGGCTCGGAGAGCCCCGCGCCCGACCTCCGTATCCAGCGGAGAGCGGCCTCTGGGGGAAACCCACCTGCATCAACAACGTCGAGACCTGGGCAAACGTTCCTCCCATCATCAATCGCGGTGGCAAGTGGTACTCCGAAATCGGCACGGAAACCAGCAAGGGCACCAAGGTCTTTTCGCTGGTGGGGAAGATCAACAACACCGGGCTCGTCGAAGTCCCCATGGGCATCACGTTGCGCGAGATCATTTACGAGATCGGCGGCGGGATTCCTGACGGCAAGAAGTTCAAAGCTGTGCAGACGGGCGGGCCTTCCGGCGGGTGTATTCCCGGCGAGCAGATTGACCTGCCGATCGACTATGAGAGCCTCACCGAAGCCGGCTCCATGATGGGCTCAGGCGGCATGGTGGTGATGGATGAAGACACCTGCATGGTCGACGTGGCCCGCTACTTCCTGGCCTTCACCCAGGACGAGTCATGCGGCAAATGCATCCCCTGCCGCGAAGGCACCAAGCTCATGCTCGACATTCTCACCAAGATTACTGACGGGCATGGGACGCTCGAAGACCTCCTCGCCTTGGAGGAAGTGGCCAAGATTGTTAAAGAGACCTCGCTGTGCGGGCTCGGAAAGACAGCCCCGAATCCCGTCCTGACTACCCTGCGTTATTTCCGGGACGAGTACATCGCCCATATCGAGGCTCACAAGTGTCCCGCTCATGTCTGCCGGCAATTGAATACGTACACCATCAACCCTCAGATCTGTGTGGAACGCGGCCACGGATGTGGCGTGTGCAAACGTGAGTGTCCGGAGAAGGCAATCTTTGGAGACAAGAACCAGGCGCATCGGATCGACCCCGCGCTGTGCAGCAAGTGTGGTACCTGCGTAGACGTGTGTCATTTTGGTGCGGTCATCGTTGATTAAGAGGTGAGAGATGATAGGGCTGACCATCGACGGGAAGGCAGTTCAAGTTCAGGATGGGACGACCATCCTTCAGGCGGCAGGTTTCCTGGACATCAAGATTCCGACCCTTTGCTACCATCCGCTGCTCAAGCCCTTTGGTTCATGCCGCATGTGCATGGTGGAGCTGGGAAACGGTGCCCGCGGACAACTGGTCACCTCCTGCAACACGCAGTGCCAGCCGGGGATGGTGGTGAACACAGCCTCCAAACATGCGCAGGAAGCTCGGCGCCTGTTGCTGGAATTGATGCTGGCACGATGGCCCAACGTGCCGATTCTCCGAAAGTACGCCGAGCAGTTGGGACTCACTGCGCCGCGGTTCATCAGCGTTGTCTGCGATCGGCATGAGGATGCCTGCATCTTGTGTGGCCTGTGTGTGCGCGCCTGTGACGAGGTGGTGGGTGCCAACGCCATCAGTTTCTCTGACCGGGGGATCCAGCGGCACGTCGCCACGCCTTTTGACGTGGAATCGGAGGCGTGTATTGCCTGTGGCGCCTGCGCCCACGTCTGTCCCACCCACCATTTCAAATTCGAGGGCGAGGACTACAAGGGCAAACCTCCCGAATTCTTGCTGGGCCCGAATACGGCGATTTACGTTCCTACCCCGCAGGCCATTCCCCGAGTGCCTACCATCGATCCGGAGAGCTGCATCCACTTCCAGACGGGTGCTTGTGAGAAATGTGTGGAAGTTTGTGAACCCGAAGCTGTCAAGCTCGAAATGGAGGAGGAGGAAATTGAGGTGGATGTGGGGCAAATCCTGATTGCCACGGGCTACGATACCATGGACCCAACTCCGATGGCCCCCTACGGTTACGGGAGGCTCGACAACGTCTATACCTCACTGGACGTGGAACGAATGCTTAACGCCGTGGGACCGACGGGAGGAAGGGTGCTTCTCAAGAACGGGGCACTTCCGCGCGCCGTGGGCATTGTTCACTGCATTGGGTCCCGCGATGAGAACTACCATCGCTATTGCTCGCGCGTCTGTTGCATGTACGCGTTGAAGTTCGCCCACCTCATCAAAGAGCGCACTCACGCGGAGATCTACAACTTCTACATTGACATCCGAGCCTTCGGCAAGGGGTATGAGGAGTTCTATTCTCGGATACTCAACGAAGGTGTAAACGTCATCCGCGGAAAGGTTGCCGAAGTGGTTGAGGCCGGATGGTCGAAAAAGGAGGAGGGGACTCTGCTCATCCGTTGTGAGGACACCCTGATAGGAAAATTCCGGGAAATCCCCGTGGATATGGTCGTGCTCTGTAATGCCATCGAAGCACGGCGGGACGCCGAGCAGGTGGGGCGTCTTTTCGGCCTCAGCCGCAGCCCGGACGGCTTCTTCCTGGAGCGTCACCCGAAATTGGACCCTGTGGCCACACTTTCGGATGGGTTGTTCATTGCCGGGTGTGCGCAAGGCCCGAAGGACATTCCGGACACGGTCGCGCAGGCAAGTGCGGCGGCCGCCCGCATGTTGGGTGTGATTTCAAAAGGTGTCGTCGAGATCGATCCGATACGGGCGGAAATCGACGACAAGCTTTGTAGCGGTTGCCGCACCTGCGTCCCGCTTTGTCCGTACAATGCGATCTCTTATCTTGAAGAAACGAAGGTTTCAGAGGTTAATTCTACGCTCTGCAAGGGGTGCGGCACTTGTGTCGCGGCATGTCCGTCGGGCGCGATCACGGGCCATGGCTTTACCGACGACCAGGTCTATGCCGAACTGGAAGGCGTGCTCGCTCCCTGAGCGGAGGACGTCAAGACCAGCGCTCGGCATTGGATGATGGTAGGAGGCAGCAACAGTGAATACAAACGAGAAACAGTTTGAACCGCATATTGTCGGATTCCTCTGCAACTGGTGTTCTTACACCGGAGCCGACTTGGCGGGCGTCAGCCGGATGCAATCCGCGCCGAACCTGCGCATCATCCGCGTCATGTGCAGCGGGAGAGTTGATCCCTCGTTTGTTCTTCGCGCCTTCCAGCTCGGCGCGGATGGAGTTCTTATCGCCGGCTGCCACCCGGGAGATTGCCACTATCAAGAGGGGAACTTCAAGGCGCTCCGGCGAGCGGTTTTCCTGAAGCGACTTCTAAGAGGCTTTGGCATTGATGAGCGCCGCCTCCGACTCGAGTGGATTTCGGCAAGCGAAGGGGAGAAGTTCGCCAAGGTGTCGACCGAGTTCACCGAGCAAGTCCGGGCTCTGGGACCGCTGCAACTGCAAGTGCCGCAGGAGGCATTGGCTGAGGAGGAGGCGATGGCCGCATGACAGATCCCTCGTCTCCTGCCAATATGAAGAAAATCCAGGTCGTCATTGGCTGGCGCGCATCCGGGGGCGGAGTGAGGAAGTGTTCGTCCCTGCCGGGCTTGAAACGCCAAGACGCGGAGGGGATGCCGGCTTGCTCGAGTGTGGTCGGCTTCATTAGCGGTGCATCACGGTTTGGTGGCCGTTAGGCGCCAGACTGGGTCGCGACAGAGAGTAGGGCTCCTCTTCAGGGGACAGGTAGGGGAAGAAAGCGAGCAGACGATGGAACGGCAAATAAGATACCAGCGCGATGCGGAGCCCGAGTGGGCGTATCTGGTGAGTCGGCGCCCTGGATGCGAGAACCTGTTCGCCTGTATGCAGTGTGGAACTTGCTCCGGGGGCTGTCCCCTCTCTATTTACATGGACGTCACCCCGCGTCGAATCATCGCCATGGTTCGCGAAGGGTTTCGGACCGACGTGCTCAAGTCCCAGACGATATGGTTGTGCGCATCGTGCTATGCC
>Ga0307378_10010723_pt1 | contig 11875 bp, 10 predicted proteins | sample UN1MG_FD_202238 | JGI IMG/M metagenome (GOLD analysis project Ga0307378, IMG submission 202238) | Soil microbial communities from Risofladan, Vaasa, Finland - UN-1 | ecosystem: Environmental > Terrestrial > Soil > Coastal area > Acid sulfate soil | place: Finland: Risofladan, Vaasa | collected...
GTAGAACACCATCTACTCCCCAAGCTTCACCTGTTTTTATATGGGTAATATCCATAATCGGACAACCTGTACCATATTGGAAAAATACTAAAGGTTTATTGGTAGTATGTTGAATCTTTTTAGCTCTCGCAATCTCTTTACTCTTTTTAATATAATCTTCTAAAGATTCTCGCTCTTTTTTACTTAAAACTCTTACTTTCTTAGGTAAAATTTTTTCTTTATAGTATTTAATGATTAATTCATCACAATTTTCCAGATATTTCTTTTTATATTCAGTTATTTCTTTATCTACATTACAAGGAGATGTCTTACTTTTCTCAGCTTTTAAGGACATCATTTTTTCGCGTAAATGAGCCCGTTTAATTCCCGATGAAGTTTTATCTTTACACCAATCCAATATCTCTTCAGTAATTTCATCTAACATGTTTTCAATTTTTTGATGTTGAAATTTATAGCTATAACTTATTGTTATATCTTTCTTCTTTTTAATAATTTTCTCTTCTTTCTGTATATATCTTTGTCCTTCCACAAAAGCTATTGCCTCTTCATAACTTGTTTTTTCGCCAAAACCAGCATCAAATCCCAATTCTGCAGCTAATTCTGGTTTTATTGCTTTGCCTCCAATCACAATCTTTGCTCTATCTCTAATACCAACAACTTCCAATAAATCAATCAATTTACTTAAAACCTCAGCCACTCCATATCCCAAGGTTCTACTTATCATAATAATATCAGGTTTTATTTTTGAAGCTTGATCTACAATTTCTTCTATAGACATATCCGGGGGTAATAATACTGTCGTATGTCCTCTTTCTTTTAACCTTCTATTTATTATCTTTAAGGCAACATCGTGGACAGGATCCAAAGGTATCAGTAGTACCCTTTTTGGTACAATTTGCATTATACAACTCTCCTTTTCTTTAGCCATATTATTTGGAATTTAACCATTTGTAATAATCACCGGGTTTAAATATATTAGCTCTTAACCGAACTCTTACTCCCCCATTGCCATATTCGATAAAAACAACATCTGTGTCCTTAAAACCTAAATCTTTCATTAACTGAATCCCTAATTTTTTTCCTTCCTCTTCATTTTTAGAGACAATAAATGTTTCCACATCAAGAGAATCTACTACCCGATTTAATACATTTATTTTTTTCATAATTATTCTCCTCATTCTTAAATAGCATTACACAGAGACTAAATATATTACTTAATTCTCAATCTATAGTTTAAATATCCACTTAGAATTATAAGAGCTGATCCACTTAGACTTAATAGAATGGGAATTTCTTTAAAAAACAACAAACTGAAAATGCAAGCAAAGATAATTTGCGAATAAGTATATAAAGAAACTAAACTTGCTGGCGCCATTTGATAAGCTTTAGTAAGTGTAATTTGTGCAACTAAAGCAATTATTCCAATTAAAAATAAAAATAACAAATCATTTACTGTAGGAATATTAAGATTGTTTTTCGAAAATACTAATACTATTAAACTTAACAAACCACTAATATATGCATAATAATTTATTATTACCAAATGATGATCGGTCAATCTTAGATGGCGTAAAGTTACATGTGCTGCTGCCATAAATATTGCAGCTATAAGACCAATAATGGCTGGAGATATATCTAAACGTAAACCAGGCCTAATTACCAGCAATCCCCCTAAAAAAGCTAATATAAAAATAGGAATCTGCTGAAAATATAATTTTTCTTTTAGAAAAATTCCTGAAAGGATAACTATAAAAAAAGGACTTAATCTTTGAATTGTTACTGCATACTGCATCAGTTAAAGGCATGATTGTATAAGTATAAAACATTCCTAGCAGGCCAATTACTCCAAAAAAACCACGCATTAATAGGGCAAGTTTATTGTTTCCAAAAAGGGGGATATCCTTCTTTTTTAATATAATCGGAATTATTATCATAGTAGGAATATTTCGAAATAAGACTATTTCAATTAACGGAAGATGCCTTATGTATTTTACCATCACCGCCATTAAAGCAAAACAAATCGAAGTAATTATCATCATCCAAATTCCTAATTTATAATTATCTTTAATATTTCCATTGGCGTTTAACGGTTTGTTTTTATTAATAAATACTTGTCCTCCTAAGTTATCAAATAAATAATAGATAAGTTTATAGATAAATATTATTATTTACATGTTTTATTATTATTTTTACATTAATTGCTAAAATTTAATTTTTTTCGATATTAAATCATTTTTCTAGCAAATACCCCTTGCAAACCTACCTTTTTAACTCTTTCGGATATTTCTTTATCATTAACACTATATAAATTTTTCTTTTTCATTTCTTCAAAATATACAGAGCCTGAGAAGGTATATTTATAGATTCTTCCTTCTGGTTTTTTCATCTTTTTAATTGTGCTATTTACAAAATCACCAACAGCTAAACTATTAGGCAATTCTAATAATTTCTCTCCAATTGTATATTTTAGTGCATTATGTCCAGCTAAAGATCCAGTAACTATTGCTTCAGTATGACCAACCATAGCTCCGGACTTTTCGCCTGCACAAAATAGGTTATTAACTTTCCCTATAGCCCTTAAGGTTTCTTCACAATTTGCAAATCCAAAGTACCTCATAGAATTGCCTTTACCTCCGGCAAGAGGGTCTTCGTAACGAGCCTTCTCCATTCCGGGAATTCTTCTTAAATTCTCTAAAGGAAAAAATGGCGTCATTAATTTTACTGGGCCTGTATCAAGTAAAACTAAGTTATCAATATAATCTTTTATCGCATATTGTTGGCATGCTTTTTTACCTAATAAATTTTTATCTTCTTTAACATCGGCTGGAACAGGCACTAATGCACAACCTTTTTTCTCTAATTCATCAACAATATCTGAGCTTAAAGATTCCTTTGCTAATTTACATGATCCACTCATTGCGCCAACAGAATTATCTGCTCTTTTAGCATCCCAATGTTCTATCCCTACTTTAGATAATAAGTCAACTCTTGTGCCGAAAGAATGGCATCTTAGGATACACATAGCACAACCATTACCATATTTTGTACAATTTGCAGGGATACCAGATGTACCCGTGGTATCAATAAATACATCACCTTCAATAACTTTATTTGTTTTTTTAGACATAACAGTAACTATTCTATTTTCATTTTTATAAATATCGTCAATTCTACATTGCATAATAATGTTTATCCCAAGATCACTCAAATATTTCTTCACTATAGGTTCTATGGTCCAAACCTTATATAAGCTAGCATGGTGATGCCCTGGAAATTCTACATTCTTATGTATTATATTATTGTCAAGGAGTTTAAAAAAATCACTTCCTAAATTACTCATCTCTTCGGCAGCGGTATAACGGCCATTATTTCTAAAAATCCCTCCAACTAATCCAGTACCTAATAACATATCGGTTCTTTCAATTAAATCTACATCTGCTCCTGCTTTACGAGCGCTGGCAGCAGCTGCACAACCAGCCCAACCCCCTCCAATAACTACAACTTTCGGAATTTTTGACATTATTAATTCCTCCTTTTAATATTTTTATGTAAATTTTAAAACGTTAAATAATTTTATTTAGATAAAACACTTTTTCTATTTGCTAAGAACTCATGCCCAACAGAAACACCTGCTAATAATAATCCAAGGATTCGAACAAATGGGAGGGGAGTTACTATACAAATTCCTGATATACTTAATAATAATCTCTTTAATAAACTTAGTTTTTTTATCAAATATCCTTCTAAGGCATAAGCAAATATGAAGACACATAAAACAGTATAAAATATATCTGAAACTATAGTAAAATTTGAACCTATTAAGAGTACACCAGGATTATAAACAAAAATAAAAGGAATAATAAATGCTACAATAGCTAATTTTATTGATTGTATAGCTATTTTCATATAATCAGCTTGTGCTATACTAGCAGCAGCATAAACTGAAAGACAAACGGGAGGAGTAATCATAGATAGTGTACCAAAATAAAAAACAAATAAATGTGCAATAATTGGCTTTACCCCCATATTTACCATTGCTGGAGCAGCTAATACTGCTAACATAATATAAGCTGCTGTAGTAGGCATACCCATTCCTAAAATAGTGCTAGCAATTGCAGTAAAAATACACAATAAAAATAAGTTATTACCTGCCAATTGAGTCAATAACTGAGAAAAAGATAGGCCTAAACCAGTATAAGCTACTATTCCAACTATAAAGCCTGCTCCTGCACAAACAGCTACTGACGAAAACAAACCTTTGCTAGTATTTTGAAAAATATTTAATACATTATCCCAAGTCCAAAAGTTACGAGCATTTTTTTTAAACAAAGATATAATTATTGCTGTTAATGCAGCATATAAAGCAGAAACTCCAGGAGAAAGGAAAAGAACAAAAAGACTATATACCAATATAAATATTGGTATAAAGTATATCCATCCTTTACGTAAGGTTTCTTTTATAGAAGGTAATTCTTCCCGTGGCATTCCTTTTAGGTTAAGTTTAATCGCTTGTAAATCAACTTGTATAAAAAGTGATAAATAATAAAATATAGCTGGGACAATAGCAACTATAACAACCTGATAATATGGAATACCTAAAAATTCAGCCATTACAAATGCCGCAGCTCCCATAACCGGAGGCATAATTTGTCCTCCAACAGAACCAGTAGCTTCTATTGCTCCTGCATAGTAAGCGGGATATCCAACTTTTTTCATTAGAGGAATAGTTAATGTACCAACAGCAGCAACATTAGCTACGGCACTCCCAGAAATTGTACCAAAAAGTGAACTAGCAATTACTGCTATTTTAGCCGGTCCTCCCCGAACATGACCCAGTAAAGCAGAAGATAAATCCATTATCAGATCTCCAGCACCTACTTTTAAATATATACTTCCAAACAAAATAAATGCAAATACTATTTCACAAATAACTTTAAGAGGAGTACCTAACATAAAATTAGCTCCCACATAAAGTTGTTGAAAAAGACGAGGCCAACTAATTCTTCCCGTACTTAAAATACCGGGTATTAGATAGCCATATTTAGCATAGAGAATAAATACTAAAACTATACAAACAATGGGCATCCCGGCTGTTCGACGTACACTTTCCAAAACCAGAATTGTCGTTATAATTCCAAATACTATTTCTATCGGTTTTACCAAACCCATACCTAATAATATCTTTGGATAGAAAATTGCTACATACAAACCAACTATCATAGTTAATAAAGCTAATACTAAGTCATACCATTGGGGATTATTTTTAGGCAATTTTTTTGATGCCGGATAAGTTATAAAAATTAAAGTAGTTATTAATGCCCAAAATATGGATAAAAATTGCTGATTGAATAGCGAAATTTTAGCTACAGAAAGGGGCACATTTAAAATAAAAAAAATACCTACTAATGGAATAGTTATTACCAAAATTATACGCAAAATACTAAATTTATTTTTATTCAAATTACTCATATTTAATTACTCTCCTTTCATAATTATAAATTTAATTTACCTTAAGATAAGAAGAGAGAGAACCTACAAATAATCATAGGATCCCTCTCTCTCGGCTAATAATTTATTCCTTTAGAAGTAAATTTTCTGCATCTAAAAATTCTTGATTCTTTGCCTCAAGCTCTGGAGTCCACACTCCCTTTTCTTTATAGAACTTAACTGCTCCTGGATGAAAAGGCATAGGTGCACCTGTCGTTGCAAACTTGTCAGTAGTAACATAGCTCAAATTAACATGAATTTTTCTCATTTCTTCATTATGTTCCCAAAGAGTTTTAACTATATTATAAGCAGCTTCATCACTCACTAAATCCTTATTAGCAACAAATAGGTCTTCAAATGCTCCCATATATGTTGGTTCTTTTATCCCAGTCAAATCAAGAGCAGGTTCTAATAACAATATTGCAGCAGGATAAATATCTTGATACGCTTTAATACCCTCTGCTGAGTTATTAATACTTAAAAAACGAGCTCCTCTTTTTGAGTCTAATTCTTTAAGTATTGCTTGACCTGGAGCAGAAGTTCCTGCAGCATCGGCTCTCCCTTCGATAAGTACTTCTACTGCTTCTGTTAAACCTGGTGTTTGCACCATAATTACATCATCACGAGATAACCCCCAACTAGCTAAAAAGGCATCTCCTTGTAAAGTACAACCCTCGCTACCTGTAAAAATACCAACAAATTTTTTACCTTTTAAATCTTTTCCTGTTTTTATTCCTGAATCCTCCCGAACTACAACTGAAATATAAGTTGGAGGGCCACCCATTAAAAGTCGAAAGGGAGATACTTTAAGACTTTTAAGTGGTTCTTCATAATATCCTTTAGTTAAATAAGACACTCTACTTTCATAACTACTAAGAATAGCAAGTTCTGCTTCTCCAAATGCTAATAATGGGGCAGCTTCCGTAGCGCCAGCTGTAGATTTTACTTTAATATTAAAACCACTATAACTATTTAATATTTTTGCCATACCAGCAGTACAACCATAAGTTCCACTCCCTAATGGATCTGTAGCAATTGTAAATATTTTTGCCATACTAACAAGTGAAAATAATGTAAATACTAAAACTACAACTAAACTAAAAATTACTAATTTGCTTTTAATAAACATTTCTATTACCTCCTAAAAATTTTTTCTAAATAATAGTTCTTTTTCTTGCTATATTTTATTCTCTCTAAATACCACCTCCTTCTTTTTATAATTTTACTTAGCATTTTTAAGTTTACTATTTCTAGTCTCTTTATATTATCCCAGCATACTTACAGGTAATCTCAATAAGTTTCACTAGAGCTTTTATAGCCCACCTTGCTCTTTCTTCAATTAAATTTCCATCCTCATCTGTAGTACCTAATCCGGAAGAAATAAAAATATTGGCATCATAGGCAATAGTTGGAATTATACCCATTTGACTCATACCAGCCTGGAAAATATTACTTCCAGAATACATATCTTCAATGGAGAAAATAGGAATTTTTAATCCCTCTTCTTCCCAGCTTTTTTCATAATTTATTTCTACGGTAGTGGAATTATAAGATTTAGAAATCACAAATTCATCTTTTATCCTGGGGTTAATCTGGGCAAATTCTTCTTTTACTATTTGATATAAATCGTCAACAGATTTTTTATATCTTTCCGGATAATCTCTCAAAACTTTAAGGGCAGCAATTACCCCTACTAAAGCCTCTTTACCTGGATCGATAGTAACATAGGCAGCTTTTCCGTGAGAAGCACCTGTCCCCCATCTATCTCCGTGCACACCTAAAGCTCTGCGAAGGGGTACCATTACTTCTTCTTTTCCGATAATTAGTCCGGCAGTTGGTGCACCAGAAGCTTTATCCATACTATATAGCATCGCATCAGCATTAGTTTTTCTAATGTCCGTTCCTATAAAAGGAGTACCCCAAGCATTATCTACAATATAAGGGACATTATATTCTTTAGCTAAGGAACCGATTAATTTTTGTAATAATGGGGACCCATCTTCAGCTTTTACTTTATAGCCATAACCCGGGGTATCATAACCCAAAGAACTAAAAGCAGTTAACATGGTGGCTTGTTTCTCTGCAATACTTGCTATTTTTTTTATGGAGGCTTCCGGATCTACGTTGGTTAATTGAACGGTAGGATGATATTTTATCCCATGACAATCATATTTAGCTCCTTCTAAAGGAACGATAATAGTATCTAAATTATTCTGTCTTTTACCGTAAAAACCAAACTCGCCAGCTGTATTACCCCGGTCAGCAAAAATATCTTTATATTTTCCTGGAAATGGTCGACCATACCCACCATGATGATGAAGATGTTTTTCGTAAGGAACGATATATCTTGCCCGATAATTATCACCTCTTCCAGTCAGAGGAGGTGTAGCCAATACATCAAAAGAGACCCATAAAGCTGCTTCGCAAGTATTGACTGCTAATCCATCATATTCGTCTCCGTAAAAATCTTTAACTAATCCTCTTATTTCTTCATCTAAAATTTTATTAGGAATTACTTTAGTTGCTGCTTCATGCATAGCTTTAATAACTTCTTTTTGAGGTATACCGTGGCAACCGGAAATAGCACCGGTCAAACCAAATTTACCTCGTAGGTCTTTAGGTATACCAATTTCATCAGCAGCTTTTTTTGCTTCTGAGTAAATATTTGATATATTCTCTTGAAGGTGTCTATACATTTGAAATTTAAATTTAAAATCAGACATGTTATTTTTCTCCTTATTACTTTTTTATAAATAAAATTTTCTCGTCCAAATTAATTTTTAATTCTACTCCTGTTTTCTTTTTTGGAGCATAAAGAATAATATTTTGATGGTTGGGCATATGAGCATCATCAAACCCTATTAATTTACCTATTAATTTTTTACCAATATATACTTCATCTTCAACTACTATCACCCCACCTTCTTCTACCTCAAAAAAACAAACATAAGCTATACTATTTACAATTTCCCCAGGAGCAGCATTTTCTTCTTCGGTAACTATTACTTCATGAATTTCATTTTTTTTTATTGCTCTAGAAGGAGGAGTAATTAAATTTAATCCACGTTTACTGATTGTTCCATCAAGAATTACAACCAATTTGCCCTTAATTATTTTTTTTTGGGCATAAGAAGTTTTTTTTATCATTCCACTAGCGTAAGGTTCCAAATACAATCACTTCCTTAAAAAATAGATTAATAATTTTACTTTCTAGTTACTATTTTTTATCGCAATAGCATCAATTTCTAATTTCGCATTCTTGGGAAGATTCGATACTTCAATACATACACGTGCTGGTAAACTATCTTCAAAATATTTACTATATATCTTGTTTATTAACTCAAAATCTGCCATATCTCTAAGATACATAGTAACTTTTACTACATTTTCTAATGAACTATTACCGGCTTCCAAGATTGCTTTTATATTCTTTAATACTTGTTCGGTTTGTATTTCAATGTCACCATCAATAAATTCATTGGTTTCTGGATTGATAGAAATCTGACCAGAAATAAACAATAAATCTCCAACTTTTATTGCTTGAGAATATGGGCCGATAGCCGAAGGAGCTTGCTGTGTTTTAATGATCTCCTTTTTAATTTTTATTCACTTCCTTTCTTTTTTACTTAAAACAATTTTAAATAAACTATTTAAATTAATTTGATATTATTTTCTGGTTTTATCTCAGATAAATAATTGTAGACGGTATAACGAGAAACATTTAGTTTTCTTGCAATTTTATCAATATTTCCTTTAACTAAAAAAACTCCTTTCTTCTGTAAATACCTTACTACTTCTAATTTATCATCCTTCTGCATCTTTTCTATTGGTTTACCCACTTTTTCTCGTGCTTTTATAAACACTCTCTCTAAAAGATCGTCTAAGTTGTCTGTAAATATTTCCTCTTTTTCTTCATTATTAAAAACATTTTTATCTACCTCTCTATTGACCGCACAAAAATCATCTATCTTTTTCCTAAGCTCCGATAAATGATCTAAAGCATAATTAATACATAAAAAACCAATTATTTTCTTTTTATCATCTCTAATAAATATGCTGGCTGACTTTAATTTTTTTCCGTCTTTGCTTTCAGTTTGATAATTTGCAATAAACTCAGTATCTTTAAAAAGATCTGATTTCAAAAAGTATAACCCCAAATCAGTCATCGGACTTCCAACTTTTCTTCCGGTTACATGACCATTTTCTATCATAACAATTGAACTTTCCAAATTACTAACATCATGTAACAAAACTTCACAATCTTTACCAAATGTTTTAGCAATTCCTTTTACTACAGGTGCAAATTTTAATAAAATCAGGTTATTTTTTCTTTTTCCCATAATATTTTCTCCTTAAAAAAGCTAATAGCTTATTTATATTTTACTACATTTTACTACATTTTTTTTAAAAGTCAATCTTTTCTTTAAATTTTTTTAATAAATTTACAAAATTATTTTAATAATATAACTTAACTTTTACTCTTCTTAAAATTTTTCTAATTTTTTTATAATAATATTATTTAATCTTGTTAAAACATAAAATTTTGCGATTTTTGTTAAAAAACTTTTGACTTTTTTCAAAAAGCATGCTATGTTATAAAAAATTTAATATTTGTACCTCACTTTTTTCTGAAGTGAGGTAGAGGCGCGAGCAATAATCAGTACTGGTGATAAGATGAGCATCTTTGATTCGCCAGGAAAGGTATCCTCGCCGAAGCATAAAGATAACAGCTCTAATCTTTATGCTGGGTTTATGGTTAAAAATCATAAGACTGTCATCAGAATCTATACCCTGGTTTCTGGTGGAGCGCTATCTCATTTAATGAGAAAATGGGAATAAATTTAATTGTTAGATTAATTTCAGGCAATTGATGAGCATAGCGTTTATCAATTGCCTTTTTTATTTTTCATAATTATAAAATTTAGGAGGATGCAATGAACTCAAATAAAATGGTGTCTCAAATTAACAGAGAGGGCTTTTCCCTAAATAAAGAAGGAAAGTTAGAATTTGATAAATGTGATTTAACAAATCTATCCCAAAAATACGGTACACCCTGTTATGTGTATTCTGAAAGTATTATCAGAAAAAAGTGCCGTGAATATATTAAATCATTTTCTCAAAGAAAAGTTAATTTTGAAATAATATATGCTGGCAAAGCCTTTTTAGTTAAAGCAATGTGTAATATTTTAAAGGAAGAGGATTTGAGTTTGGATGTTTCTTCTGGCGGAGAATTATATACTGCCCTTTCAGCGAGATTCCCTCCGGAAAAAATATTTTTTAATGGAAATAATAAATCCAAAGAGGAAATAGAATTAGCTCTTAAAGAGAAGATTGGTGCTATTACAGTAGATAATGAATATGAACTTGAAATGATTGAACAAATTGCTGAAAGATTAAAAACACAAATTAAAATAATGATTCGAGTAACACCAGGCATTGATACTCATACTCATAAGTATATCCAAACTGGTCAGGTAGATTCAAAATTTGGCATAAGTATAGATAAAGTCCCTGATTTTATGGAAAAAGTTTTTTCTAAAAAACATCTTATCTATACCGGTTTACATTGCCATATTGGCTCACAAATTTTTGATTTAGCGCCTTATATTTTAGTAATTAGAGAAATGGTAAAGCTTATAAAAAAAATAAAAGGCCTTTGGGAAATAGATACCCTAAACTTAAATTTAGGTGGAGGATTAGGAGTAAAATATCTTGAATCTGACTTGCCTCCTTCTATAGAATATTTTGTAAATTTAATTGTAGATAATCTTAAAAAAGAAATAACTAAAAATAATTTAACAATGCCCAGAATATTAATAGAACCAGGAAGGTCTATAGTAGCTGAAGCAGGTATTACTCTTTATACTATCGGAGCAATAAAGGAGATTCCCGGCATTAGAAAATACCTTATTGTAGATGGCGGTATGGCTGATAATCCTCGGCCCATCCTTTACCAAGCAAAATATGAAGCTGCTTTAGTAAATAAAGTAAATGGTAATCTGCCTGAGGAAGTAGTAACTATTGCCGGAAAATGCTGTGAATCAGGAGATATTTTAATAAAAAATTTGAAACTTCCTTCAGCTTCACCGGGGGATCTTTTAGCGGTATTTACTAGCGGCGCTTATCATTATTCTATGTCAAGTAATTATAACCGGCTTCCGCGGCCAGCGGTCGTCCTGGTAAATCAAGGAAAAGATGGTTTAATGGTAAAAAGAGAGTCTTACACCGATATAGTAAGAAATGATACTATACCAGAATGGTTTAAATAAAAAATGATGCAAAGGTGATATCTATGAGAATAATAGTAAAGTTTGGCGGAACCAGCGTTCAGGATCCTGAAAGAATTAAAAAAGCCGCTCAATCAATGATTCAACAAGCAAAAAAAGGA
>Ga0307378_10010725_pt1 | contig 11875 bp, 6 predicted proteins | sample UN1MG_FD_202238 | JGI IMG/M metagenome (GOLD analysis project Ga0307378, IMG submission 202238) | Soil microbial communities from Risofladan, Vaasa, Finland - UN-1 | ecosystem: Environmental > Terrestrial > Soil > Coastal area > Acid sulfate soil | place: Finland: Risofladan, Vaasa | collected...
TCGAAACGGGGCACGTTTCCCTTATCGTGGTCGATTCAGTAGCTGCTTTGGTACCGAAAGCTGAGCTCGAAGGCGAAATCGAAGACAATAACATGGCCCTACAAGCAAGGATGATGGGTAAAGCGATGCGGAAGCTGAAGGTTCTTGCTTCAGCTAACAACTGCACCGTGATCTTCATCAACCAGCTTCGTGAAAAACCAGGTGTATCTTTTGGAAACCCAGAATATACGCCGGGTGGTAAGGCCCTGAAATTCTTTTCGGACATACGACTGGAAATTCGTCGTGGCTCGCCAATTAAGCAAGGCGAAGTTCAAATCGGTAACCGTGCTGGCGCCAAGACCATCAAGAACAAGGTCGCACCGCCATTCCGTAAATGTACTTTCGATATTATCTTTGGCGAAGGCATTGATGGTATGCAGGATATCCTGTCCATCGGTGTAACCCAGGGTGCTATCGAGAAGTCTGGTTCATGGTATTCAGCCAACGGAATTCGTATAGGTCAGGGTGAACCTGCGGCCAAGAAGTGGCTGGCAGAAAACCCTGATCTTTGTACGAAGATCGAGAATGATCTTCGTAAAACTACTGTGATCGATGCGGTAGTGGTGCCCAATCCAAAGGCCCCTAAAATAGTGAAAACGAAAGCACCAGCACCGAAAGAACCGGAAGTGAAAGCGGTATCAACACCGAATGAACCAGAACCTGAAAACCCGAAAGAAGAACCGGAACCAATAAGACCAGTAACAACACCGAAGGAAGAAACATCATCTGATATTTGACCTTCAAACCTTGTCCCCCTGGAAGCAGGGGGCCTTGGTTGGGTGGTTGAACCCTGTACTATTTACACCGCATAGGAGATCCAAATGAAATTACTCGTAACTGGAGACTGGCAGTTAGAAAGTAGCTTGCCTTGTGACCGTCTGGATGATAACGGTAAAAGCATCCGCTTTGCTGAAAACCAGCAGGTGATACGCACCATGCTGGAAGATGCCAAAGCCAAGGGCTGTACTGGAATGGTTCATGGTGGTGACCTGACAGAAGAACGTAATCCTGATTCCCTAAGTCTTACGGCCGCTGCTGATGCCTTTGGGCTGGCCCTGTCGTGGGGTTGGGATGTCTGGGGTGCTGCTGGTAACCATGATGGTGCCCTTTTTGAATTATCCAGTTCAAGCTTCGAGGCCATGGGGAAACTGAATGACAAGTTCTTGGTCTACCACGAACCGACATTTACCCAGGTCGGTCCTTCAGGGTTCTTATTTGTACCTTATCTGCACAAAAAATCACCAAAAGAAGTCATGGACATGGCAATCGCTTCAGTACCCGCTGGATCAAAAGTCGATTATGTCTTCGCACACTACGCCTACGCAGGTGTCCAAATTGGTGCCGGCAACCTAATCCTTCCAGGCGATCATCTAGATTCTTCGTTCCTGCACACCCTGGGTGCCAAGGTGGCCTTCTTTGCCCACATCCACAAACAACAGCTTATCAAAGGCGACATCCCAGTAGTGTTTCCGGGTAGCCCTGTCATCAATAACTTCGGTGAACGCAACGATGCTAAAGGCTATGTCATTCTCGATACCGACACAGGTAAATGGGAGTTCGTCCAGTTGGCACCAGCGCGTAAGTGGGTACAAGTGGACTGGAAAGAACTCGGAACTGGTGTAACCAAGGGTATCGGTAAGTTCAATCCAAATGACATCGTGAAGATAGTCGGTGAATACAAGGTAGGTGAATCGCCCCAGGATGCCTTTAAAGAAGCCGTAAAGGCTGGAAATGTACCAGAACCTTTCTTCAAGACCTTTGAAGTCAAACGGGCTATCCAAACTACAAAGCGAGGTGTTGTAAGTAGTGGTTCAGGATTGCAGACGGCCCTTTCTGACTATGTGACAGCCCGATGGCCCAAGGATCCGCTGGCCGCATCAGCTTTAGAATCTGCCTTGACCGCCCTGAAATCATCCAGCCCTGTGGCCTTTGACAAGTCGGTGGTTCTAAAATCTATCCATGGCGTGGACTTCCTTTCTCATAAAGAATTCACAGTTAATTTCGTACCTGGGTCGCCCTTGCTGGTCAGTGGCCCCAACGGTATCGGTAAGACAAATGTAGTAGAAGGGGTTCTATTTGCCTTCACAGGGCAGGTATCGAAGAAGCTATCTATGGCAGGTCTGGTTCGCCAAGGTGCCAAGAAATCGTTGGTAGAAGCAGTTCTGGAAGGTGAAAAGGGTAACTACCGCATCCAGCGGACGCTTACCCTTAATTCCAAAGGTGCGGCCAGCCATAAGGTCAATGTCGAGATCCAAGGTGAAGGTGGAGATTGGACAAGCTTGGCTGATGGTGGCGTAGTCGCTACGCAGGCAGCCCTTGGTCGCTTGATTGGGGCAACCTTCCTGTCCATGCGTGCCGTGAATTTCCAGTTCCAGCGAGACCCAAATCCATTTATTGGCGCCGAACCCACAGAACGCAAGGCCATCCTGGCTGAAATTCTAGGTTTGGATGCCATTGGGCGCGCCCATAAGATACTGAACGAAGACCGTTTGGTCAAAATGCGGATAAAGGATACATCCAAGTCTATAGCGGAAGAAGCTGAATCTTCCTACAGCCTTGCGACACTGGAAGCCTACCAGTCTGAACTGGGCGAATTCCAAGAAATGGCCCCTAAGATTTCCGTAAAGCACGATGGGGCAAAGCTAGAACTCGAGAAGGCTGTGGAAGAAGCAGGGGGCATCGGTTCTGAAAAAGAAAGTCTGGTGTCTTTGATACAGACCCTGGAAGGTCAAGCCGGGGGCGGTGACCGCCTTCGTGCCAGCAAGACCATGATGGAAATCACCTATGAAACGACCAGAGCTGAACGTCTGAAGTCTTATCAGTCTGCTAAACAACGTGAAACCAACAGTACCGCATTAGCCGCACGCCTTCCAGAACTGGAAAAAACGTTTTCTGACGCTAATGAAGAAGTAAAAAGGGTTGCTACCGCTGACCTAATGGGTGATGCGACCGCTAAGATCGATGAATTGACTGCGGTTTCAGCCAAGGCGGCCAAGACTGCCGTGGATGCTAGGATGGCATCTAAACAGGCTGTCCAGGATGACACAAAAGCTGGTTCTAATCTGACCAATACCAGCCAGCAGATCATGGACACCGAAGGTGAAATATCTAAACTTTCAGCCGATGACCTGAAAAATTGTTCTAAGTGCGGCCAGCCTGTTGATTCATCCCATATCGAAAAAGAATTAGCCGAACTTAATATAAAACTGGCTGACCTGAAGAAAAAAGAACTTACCTATTCGGCTGAAGTTATACGGATTGCTGGGGTACGGGCTAAATTGGAAGAAGAAGAAAGGATCGCCCAGGACGCTTCGGACAAGGCATCTAAAGAAATGAACACGGCCCAGAATGAAGCCCAGGCAAACGCCAACGCTATTCGGGTGAAAGCCGATACAGACTTGAAGACTGTTTCCATGGAATTGGAACAGGCCAAGGCCGCATCGTCCACCCTGATACTAGCCAAGGCTGATGCTGCTTCTGCCTTAAAGGCCGGCACCGACGCCAAGGAAGTCCATGAAAAGGCCATCGCTGACATGGATGTCCAGATTGCTACCGCGGATGAAAAGGCGGCCGAAGCTAGAAATAAGGTTGATGAAACCCGGCTGAAGATCGCTACCATCGATACCAGGGTTGCAACCGCCAAGGGTGTTGTAGCCACAAAGAAGGAAGTAGTTACTGAAATCGAGAACGAAATGGCTGTATGTGCCGATAAGATTTCCAGCCTTAAAGCCAATATTGAAAATATGAAGATGATTGAAAAGCGGTCAAAGACCAAACGAACCGAATACGAATCGGCTGAACGTGCGTGGATGATCGCTGATATGGCAAGTCAAGCTATGGATCCTAAATCGGGCCTACCTGTCCACCTGATCGATGAACGCCTTCCTGCACTAGCAGACGCAGTAAATTCATACCTAGTGGAATTCGGATCGCCTGAATTTGTTGTAGGGTTTTCGACTACGAAGGATGATGGGAAGGAAACGCTGGACATCTTGGTGGACAATGGTGCGCTGCCCCAGTTGGATGTAAAGGCATATAGCGGTGGTCAGCTTGACCGTATCGAGTTCTGCCTACGGATGGCCTTGGGTGATCTTGCTGAAGAAATGCGGGATGTGCGTCTTGGCTTCGTGATGCTGGACGAACCTGGCACCCACCTGGATGATACCAAAAAGGGTTCCATGATAAGGATGCTGACCGAACGTGCTAGTGATGGGCGGTGCCCGATAGCTGTAGTGGTCAGCCATGACAAGAAGCTTATGTCGGCAATACCCCAGCAACTGATAGTCACAAAAGAAGGGATTAGGATTTAAGTGTCAACCGATGTAATACCTGTTCCTAGCAGGCACCCAGTTGCGCCCATCGATGTCTTCCTGTTCCTTCCCGGCAAACACTTGCAGGACATCGGAAACGACAAGGGGCCAGCTATCATAGTACCCATGTCCCAGGTCACCGATGCTATCGAGTTTAGAAACATCGATTATACTTACCTTCGCCGGGAGATTCATCGGGCTTTTTGGTCCAACGTTTCCCATCCGGTCAGGGTTCCCTTTAGTAGCATCCGAACCGAGAAGGGCCTTATCGTGTCGATTGATATAAACAACGACCTGCCCCCCAAGTTCTGGAAGGTAGGCCCATTTGTCTTCCTTCTCAAACGCATCGTAGTCTTCATCAGCGGCCATGGAAATAATTACATCGAACAATCGAGGTATATAACCAATGTGGGCCTGGGTGGCGATTTCCTTCAGGGTATTACTGAGGACGAAGTTTCCCATGCTATGCGCCAACAGGAACGTCTTCTGTCCGCATGGCGCGCCTTTATGAAGAAACGAAGCCAGTTTCAGAAGACCCCTAGCAAAGGCGGCACCGCTGGCAGCGGCATCATGCCGATCGTTGGCGTACTCCCCAGGGTTGAGTGGCCCCCATTTCCCATCACTGGGCCATGTAAACATGACCACATTCAAGTTAGCGGACTTGTAAGCTTCCTTGGCCTTGGCTGCCCCGACTATCGCTTGCTCGAAAGTCGTGTTGTAACCATGGATCATGACCAGGGTGTCTCGACCTTCGCCCCGCATCTTATCCCTGACCTGACCCAACATAGCTTCGCTACCATCCCCAGGGGAATTAGGAAGACACTTCAGGTCGGTGATCTTACCATCTTCGACATACGCCTGTCCAAAACGAAGGTCTTGAAGTCCATTCTGCGAAAAGTTGTGACCAAAGCCTTCAGGGTCGCCTGTAGGTGGTTGCGGATCACGATTCGTCCCAAAGAAAATTCTGGTACCCATGCTATCCCCCGATTAAAGTAACTGTTTTTTTTTCTTCTTAAACCAAGCCATAACCGCAGACAAAATAAAAGTCCCGATTAAAGCAACCAATATCCATGAATTAGGATCGGTCATCATAGTAGTGATCCCATCTTTAGGTACTACAGCTACAATATCCGACCCAGGATTTTCACTACCCCCATCTAAAATCCATCTTTTGATTTGAAACCAACCCAGTACAAGCGTGCCGGCACCTGACACCAATGATATAGCTTCGGCCCTAAAGTTATGCAAGATAACTCCGATTGCTGTAGACAACTGGGTATAGCGTTCCAAGCGAAGTTTCCAAATTAGGGATTTCTTCTTTTCGGCAAGGATATCAGGATCGTCATCGATATCCTTTTCTTGGACTTGAACGGGTTTTTGCATCATTTAAAGATACCCTTAATCATTTCCCAATTTGATATTGTCCACCAAATTCCCCCAAATACGACAGCTAGGGTTCCACCCATAGTCGAAAGTCTAAGGATAATATCTGATTTCCAGTTGATGATAGGTTTAACTGTTTTCTCTAGCTGGGATATACGAGCCTGGGCAGACTTCGCACTACGAGAAACAGCCTGGGTATCTGTCGCTAACTGGGCGGCCGATAATTCCATTCTTCGAGAACTTGCTTCCATGCTTTTTACTGAAGTTACCATTGAAGTTACCATTGTATCGAGACGAGTAACGGTTTGAATAAGACCGGGTTGACCATTACCAAAAATCTGCTTGTCATGTTTTTTGATAGTGGTCGTAAGATTCTTAACTTCCATCTGTAGTGTTGAAAGAGTGGCACCCATTTGTTCTCCTAATGCTTATTTAACCGTGGCGGCGATGCCAGTTCTTGCCACGGCATTTATGCTTGTGAATTGACCCCCGACAAATATCGCCCAGGGTGTTACGAGTATATCCCGCCCAGTTGAACCACCAGCGGAATCTGCTACCCAGGCATTAGCCGTGGAAAATTCTGTGTCTACTGAAGCAAATTTAGATCGGGATTGGCCGCCCACTGATGTAAACAAACCAGCTACATACAGGGTTTCAGGGGCCACAAATTCCATATTGATTACAGTCCCAGCAGATGTAGGATCAAAATTCCGTACACCAGCATCAGATGTATTAACCCCTGCCAGCTTCTGTCGAGGGAACCCGCCCATATTATTAAACCCACCACCAAGCCATACTGCAGATGTGGTAGGGGCGATAGCATATACCGTGCCGTCAGCGTTAGGGTCCCAAGATGTGGCAATTCCAGTGGTATTAGCTAAAGCCGCAATACGATTTCTAGCCGTACCACCATTAACCGTAGTGAATGAACCGCCTATATAAATTGTTGAATTGAAGAATTCAACTGCTTCAACGGTTCCATTTGAATTTGGATCCCATCCAGATGCAATACCTGTGGTTGCGTCTACTGCGGCTATTCGGTTCCTGGTAGTACCACTATTGATATCCGTAAATGAACCACCCAGATATACGGTATTCGTCAAAGTATCAATAGATGCCCCGCGAACCGATCCGTTTAAATTAGGGTTCCATGTATCAGCTAACCCTGTAACTGCATCAATGGCCGCTGCCCTATTACGAGCTGAACCGCCGGCGGTTGTGAAATCACCGAAGACATAAACATTACCAGCGTAAGGAATTATCTTAGAAACATTAGTCGTACCGCCAGATAACCCTGGGTCCCATGAAAGAAGGCTACCTGTTTGGGCATTGATGGCCGCAATATTCTGTCGAGCTGTGGCCCCAACCAGTGTGAAATTACCTGCGAAATACAATGTCGTCCCATCTAATGCCATGGCATAAATATCACCATCGGTATCCAGATAAGATGTCAGGACAAACCCTGGAACCGGTGTCTGGGTAAAGGTAGGTGAAGCTGTAGGCGTAGGGGTCTTCGTCTTAGGCGGTGTAATAGTTGGGCTGTTGGTGAATGTTGGTGTCACCGTCTTCGTGACTGTAAACGTCTGCGTAATCGTGAATGTTTCCGTGATCGTAGGTGTAGGCGTATGGGTCAACGTAAATGTCAGCGTCTTCGTCTGTGTGTATGTAAACGAGAACGTTCTTGTAGGTGAATGGGTAAACGTCTGTGTGATCGTAGGCGTAGCCGTAGAAGTGGGTGTATCCGTAAACGTATCCCTTGGTGTATAGGTGACCGTCTTGGTGGGGGTGAATGGCGTATTGGTCGGGGTTATGGTCGGGCTATATGTGAACGTATTCCGCGGTGTCCATGTAGATGTCAGGGTCACCGTGGGTGTTGCAGTAGGCGAATGTGTAAACGTGGGTGTAACCGTGAATGTAGGTGTAGCTGTAGGGCTATGGGTAAACGTAGGCGAATAAGTGAACGTTTCAGTTACCGTAGGTGTAGCTGTGTAAGTAGCCGAAAACGTCCTGCTCGGGGTATGGGTAAATGTAGGCGTGACCGTGGGCGTAACCGTGAACGTAGGTGTATAGGTAAACGAATTCTGTGGGGTGAATGTAATCGTCTTTGTAGGTGTGAAAGGTGTACCTGTCAGGGTGATGGTCGGTGTGTAGGTCGAACTGTTCCTTGCAGTAGGCGTAGTTGTAGCCGTATCAAACCCAGGGGTGAAAGACTGGGTAACAGTTGGGCTATAAGTAAATGTATTCCTCGGTGTCCAAGTAGAAGTCTTCGTTGGTGTGAAAGGTGTACCTGTCAGGGTGATGGTCGGGGTATCAGTGAACGAATGACGAGGCGTATATGTCGAGCTGAGGAAAGGTGTAGATGTAGGGCATGGGCCTGCCATGGTATTAGTTACATTGATTATCCCGATTTCCATCTGCGATTGGCCGCCAAATCCAAAGGAACCAGAATTGAAGGTAGCATCTGTCACGGAAAGACTTGGTTGATTTATCCCATTGATATCAATGTTGATGTTGTTCCCTACCCTGCGAAATTGAACAGTCTGGGGGGTATTGTTTGGGATTGGTCCAACACCTGCCCAACTAGATATCTGGGTAAGAATACCACTAACTTCTCGGTTTAACGACCAAGTCCCTGACGCAAGGGTAGATTGGAGCTGATACCCATTATCTTTAGCTGCGTCCATGTGGAAATAAAGTTCAATAGTATTAGAAGCAGATTGCCATTCTAAATCGTAAGTGGTATCGCCTGTGAACGTTTCCCCTGTCCACACATTTTCAGACCCACCTGCCCCTGGCTGTCCACCAGCCCGACCACCCGTAAGTGTAGATGCCACCACCTGAGGGATCCCCCCTGCACTAAAGGCTACCGTCCAAGCTGGGATAGTAGCAAAGGTTTGTCCTATCGAGTATGACTGCCAATCTTCAGTAGTTACACTTTGGCAAATAGCTGGTGTCAAGGTGAACGTGCTAGTAAATGAATTCCGAGGTGTCCAGGTAACTGTAGGTGATACTGTGAAAGATTCAGTAATGGTAGGTGTATATGTAGGTGTAGCTGTATAGGTTGTGGTAATTGTAGGTGTATCAGTATGTGACAATACCGGTGAAGCCGTCCATGTCTGGGTAACTGTAGGCGATACGGTATTAGATGGGGGTGGGGTGACTGTGGGTGTCCCGTAAATAGTAAAAGGGGCAAAGATCAGTCCACCTGGGAGGATAACACCACGTTCGCAGATGCTTTCCGTAGTGGAAGCATACGAAGCGTAAGGCTGGTCATTTTCTCCCAAGACGTAATAATTTGTGGCCGCTTCTTGGATATCCCAAAAAAGCATCCAATAATTGAAACCCTGGATGATGGTGGGATTACAGTTTGTAACGCACGAAAGCACAATCCACCCATCGGTGGATCCAATATTGGATGGCGATTGCTGGAATTCTGCTGCTGAAGATGCTACACAGGAAGGCTGGGACGTACCTGTCCTGATGCTACCCCGTAGCGGGGACAAGGGATTACCTACCTTACGACCATAAACAGAAATCTGCAATATTGACCTAGTGGCCCCCGCAGTAAAACTGACCATCAATGCCCGGTCTGATGCGGTAGCTGTTTCTGTCAGGCCAGTTAATGCTAGATTGTGGTCTGGTAATGGGTACGCCTGGGCAAGCCCAGGCATTGTCAGTAAACACAATAATGTAAGGATTTTCTTCAAGTTCGTAACCTTTCGGCTATAGCAGCCTTGCCAACATATACCGTTTCACCATCCAACAAAGTTGGATATGCCCTTAACGCTATCGGTGGGTCAATTAAGGTATCACCGATACGAGCCTTTACACCGCGGGATGTACCGACCATTCGGGCCAATACCAGCCCAGGTCGAGCCTTAAATTGTTCGCACCATCGGCAACCATCTTGTACGAAAAGTACCATGGCTTAGATCGCCCGACATTTAATGACACCATAATACGGAAGACCTGCGTCAATACTATGTTGGTGGGCAAGTTCATTTGAGATGGAGTGAGTGTGGTCAGCGTTCATGTCATCACTGCCAGTCACAAAGTTATTAAATTGCTGGCTCGGAATACCTGTGATACCACCATGGTCATGGGCACCCGCTGCACCTGTAAGCAAACCAGCACCGCCTGGGTCTAACTGACCCGCACTTTGGGCACCAGCAACAATACCGTTTACACCAGCACCAACCGAGAACCGACCCCTTGATCCAACAACTTCTTGGTAACCGGCAGGGCAAGTATCCGATTGATCCCATTCAATAATTCCACCGCTTGGGACGTACTTTGATCCCATGTAGCCGGGTATCCATTCCCCTTCGGTAAGCTGGACATTGGTCAGGTTCAGTTCTGATCCAAGGGTAGCAATGCCACCCTGTTGAAGCTGGAACACAAGGTATTTAAGGTTCACAGGATCAGGATTTACCGCAGTAGCATCTGCCAGTGTCTGAAGAACCATGGAACCGCGGTGCCATTGGTTGTCATTCCGAACCGTGAAATCAATCGGATCGATCGCAGTAGAACCATCTAAGGTAGTCAGCGAGTTAAATCCAGTTGCATTGGCATCAGCTAAACCAAGACGAAGGCGTGCCTTGAAACTGGCAGGAACCTTGTACCAGAAAGACAGTCCATACATCCGACCAGGCTTCAAGTTCTTCAGAAGGTGGAAGATATTACTAATACCAAGCGTGGCCGCTGGGCCAGCATTAACAGGCCATTGACGGCCTGTAACCGCTGCTGGGCCTGACGATGCCATAGATGGATCGGTACCCGCGGTAATAGGGGTACTGTTATCTAAGACCTCAGCGACACCCATATTATCTTCAGTAATATTCAGAAGACCCAGGGAGTAGTTGGAGTTGGCCGCCTGATTTTCAAATATCTGCTGGGAAATGATGCCCTTGTCTGGATCAGATTTTGCGGCCGTAGAAATCTGTTTCGGCCCAACCAAACCAAGGCTACGTCGATCGATGGTAGCAGACTGGACAGCATCAAGATCAGCTTTGGTAGGTTCAACATTATTTCTAAAAAGGTCTGCTTGGTTCCAATATACTACCGCTATTGGAAGGCGACCCACATTTGCCACAGTATCCATATCAAAATAAGGACTTATTTGAGGTCCAAGTTTACTTAAAAGAAGGGCATCGCTACCATCAGCTAATTGGCCCTTGATACCATAAATCATGTAATAACCAACACCGTCTTCAGTATTACTAAAACCTGCCCATCCATCCCCACTGTCAGGATCAGGTGTAATTGAACCATCACCCGAAAGGTTTGTACCTCGAAGATTTGGATACAATTTCAATAATCCAAATCCAAGTGAAAACGCTTCTTTCAACAATGTGTCTTTATCAAAATCCTTTACCCTAACCCAAGCTTCTTTAATTGATGTTGTAACCCCAATAGAAAGTGCTGCCCCATCTAAATTTAATGGCGGTACTAACGGAGCGTCATTTACAATAATAGGTTGTGCAGCATCCCCTAAGTAAGCAGGTGAATTCTGTGGCGCATTTTTATCCACAATTCCATCAGCCAACGATGCGAACTGATTGTTGATAGCCGTAGGTTCATCACCTGCGCCTGGAATATCTTCCAATGCAAGGCCGTGGGGGTTTCTATCTGTAGGTGCCCCACTTCCTATACCAGCAATATGATCATCAAGGGAACCCATGAAACCATCGCCATAACCGATTCCAAGACCACCGTTGCGTGTCGTAAGCTTATTGGTTACATCCACCACGATTTCAACGTGCATAGGACGTTTGCCAGCCCAGACCCGATGCGGATCACCGGCTACATCAGGTATGGTTTCAACTGCACTTCCACCAGGATCGATGGAGTTTCCATTTGTAGCTGTCAACGTGCCTGCACCACCAAGCCAAGTTACCTTCGCAAGGAAGATACTTACCGCATCACCTGAAGGGGCATCGGGGGTATTTGTAAGTCTAATCCTATACCCATCATAAACCTGAGGGTAATGGACACTGCCATCTTCACCTGAAATAGGTGTAGGGTCATTTACTTCAAGGTGCTCGATCCAAAGATAGTACGTCCCCTGTTGGCTGGGATTGTCAAAGCAATCACCGCTGGTGCCACTAAGATTTAGGGCGATTGCAATATTTCCAGATGATTTT
>Ga0307378_10010726_pt1 | contig 11874 bp, 11 predicted proteins | sample UN1MG_FD_202238 | JGI IMG/M metagenome (GOLD analysis project Ga0307378, IMG submission 202238) | Soil microbial communities from Risofladan, Vaasa, Finland - UN-1 | ecosystem: Environmental > Terrestrial > Soil > Coastal area > Acid sulfate soil | place: Finland: Risofladan, Vaasa | collected...
TGGTGGCTCTGGAAGTCGATCCGACCGATCAGCAGGCAGCCGTCAGTGCAACCATGTCGGCGATGTATACACCTCCCGACAGCATCGAAAATCATATCGATCCCGCTTTGCTCTCCAGCGTAAACGAAGTGTGCGCGCGCTATGGAATTGCGCTCGAGCAAGTTCGCCAAATGAAACCGTATTTACTGATGTTCATGCTCACGACGCTGGAATACCAGAGACTCGGATACAGTGCCGGCGAGGGACTTGAGAGCCATTTCGTGCAACGCGCGCACGAACAGGGCAAGCAAGTCGTGGCGCTGGAGTCGATGTCCGGACAAATGCAGATACTCGACAGCCTTTCGCCAGAACTGCAATCTGCCATGTTACAGATCACCGTCGATGAAATTACCAATGGCGAAGTGGTCGATCTGGTCGCGGAAATGATCCATTCGTGGCGTACTGGAAACATGAACAATCTCGGCGCCGTGCTGCTCGCGGAAGAGCGCAGACTTCCGGACGCCATGGCAAGGGAGTTTCACAACCGTTTTCTGACTGAGCGCAATGCCGTGATGGCGCAGAAAATCGAACGCATGCTGCTTGGCGGGGAGAAGGCATTCATTGCGGTTGGCGCCATGCATATGGTCGGCGAAGACGGTCTTCCAGCCATGCTCTCAGCCAGGGGTTTCGAGGTCAGACAGCTACGGTAAGACCACTTTGAGCCCTGCGGAATATCTTCGGGGTGAATGACAGATTCGTTTGCCCGATGCCGGAATCAGCATCGGCCCGGGAACTATAATCGTGCTCATGAACGCATCGCCAGACTCGTCCGTTCGCACCGACATTTACCCAGAATTGGCACCTGCCGTGTCGGGACGCCTGGCTCTTGATCCGCTGCACGAAATGTACTGGGAAATCAGCGGTAACCAGCAAGGTGTTCCGGTGCTGTTTCTGCATGGCGGTCCGGGCGCAGGCGCCAGTGCCGCGCATCGGCGATTTTTCGATCCCGCTTTCTATCGCGTTGTGATGCTTGACCAGCGCGGCGCAGGTCGCTCGACACCACTGGGCGAAACGCACGATAACACCACGCAACACCTGATTGCCGACATCGAACGACTGCGCAAGCACCTGGAAATTGACAAGTGGTGCCTGTTTGGCGGTTCCTGGGGCAGCACGCTGGCATTGGCATATGCCCAGGCACATCCAAACCGCTGCACGGCACTCGTGCTGCGAGGAATATTCCTTTCGACAAAGAGTGAAATTGACTGGTTTCTCTACGGCATGCGCTTGTTCTTTCCGGAAGCCTGGCAAGCGTTTGCCAGCCACGTCCCGGAAAACGAGCGCCATGACCTGCTGGGTGCGTATTCGCGCCGGCTCAACGATGATGACCCGCGAATTCGGGTCAGCGCGGCAATACACTGGAGCGCATACGAAGGCTCTTGTTCAACACTACTGGCCAGCGCGTCGACGCTCGCGCATTTTACCGACGAGGGCGTGGCTCTAGGGCTGGCACGCATTGAAGCCCATTACTTCGTCAATGGTTCTTTTCTCAAGGAGAACGAACTGTTATCCGGCATCAGCCGCGTTCGCCATCTACCGGGCGTAATCGTCCAGGGGCGCTACGATATGGTCTGCCCGATCGGGGCCGCCAACGCCTTGCATGATGCATGGCCGGAGGCCAGCTATGTGGTCGTCGCGGATGCCGGTCATTCGGCATGGGAACCTGGCATCACCGCGCAGCTCGTCACCGCGATGGAAAAACTGAAGCGGACGCTGGCGTCGTAGTACCCCAGCATGTCTGTGCGCCGGCCTGGAACAGCTCGGCTCAGGCCAACGGTTTCACCATCTTTTGATGCGGCAGGGTCACTTCCATGAACTCGCTTCCAACGACTTCATAACCCAGTTTCTGATAAAAGCCGACCGCGCCCTTGCGCGCGTGCAGCGTCACCAGATCAAAGTCGCGTTCAGAAAGAATCACCTCCAACTCGCGCATCATTTTGCTCGCCAGGCCACGTCGCTGGTACTCGGGCGAAACGGCAGTCTGCCGAATGCGCACCTGCCCGGCGGACTCCGGGACCACTATGACGCAGGCGACAAGTTTGTCTTGCTCAGCGAACAACCCGAAGTGTAGCTGTCTGTCCTCGCCAAGCAGATCGTCATCACTTAATGGCAGCCCAAGGGGTGTGCGCAGCACGGCCTGGCGCAAAGTTCGCGCAGCATGGTACTGCGAGGAGCCATACGCGATTTGCCTGAGAATCACCGCCGGGCACCTCAGACTAGAGAAGTCCGTTACTACTTTCCTGACTTGTTACCCTTTCCCTGCTGCCCGGCGGTGCCACTTTGCCGGGCCGATTCGCGCAAGGTTTCGAATGCGGCTTTTTGCATTTCCATCGTCTTGATGGTCATCTCGATCATGCCGACATTCATTTTCAACCAGCTTTCCACGGCCTTCAGGTCAGCGATCTTTTTTTCAATTTCTTCCGGATCCAGTGTCGGCTGGACAACCCCGGGGAAAGGAAAATTCATCGGATTCCACATTTTCTGGAAGTGTTCAAACCATTCCTTGGAACCGAAATCATCTGCCACCACAGTCTCCTTGCATCAGGGGATCACAAAAATCGTCCCGGTTCGTCCGGATCACACACTGCCCGTTGCGGATCTTCCAACCCGCCTGTCACATCGTCGGGCCGAGCACCCAGGGCGCAAATTCATCCTCTCCGTAACCCCATTGTTCACTCTTGGATTTTTCGCCGGAAGCCACCTTCAGGATCAGCTCGAAAATCTCCTGCCCGACTTCGTCGATGCTCGCTTTGCCATCGACAATGGAACCGCAGTTCACGTCCATGTCTTCTTCCTGCTTCTGGAACAACGCGCTGTTGGTAGCCAGTTTAATGCTGGGAGAGGGCTTGCATCCGTACGCTGAACCCCGCCCGGTGGTGAAACAGACGATGTTGGCCCCGCCCGCAACGTGCCCGGTCACGGAAACCGGGTCGTAGCCAGGCGTGTCCATGAACACAAAGCCCTTCGCAGCAACACGCTCCGCGTACTCATACACGTCCATCATGCCCTGCGTGCCGCCCTTGGCTACCGCGCCGAGGGATTTCTCGAGAATGGTGGTCAACCCGCCCGCCTTGTTGCCTGGCGAAGGATTGTTGTTCATCTCACCGCCCAGACGGGTCGTATAGTCTTCCCACCACTTGATGCGCTTGACGAGTTTTTCACCGACTTCCCGTGACACCGCGCGGCGCGTCAACAAGTGTTCTGCACCATAAACTTCAGGCGTTTCGGACAGCATCGCCGTGCCACCATGCATCACAAGCAAATCAGCGGCGGCCCCAAGCGCCGGGTTCGCGGATATGCCGGAATAGCCATCGGACCCGCCACACTCCAGACCCAGCATGAGGTGGCTCGCTGGCGCGGCTTCACGCTTGACACGATTGGCATCAGGCAGCATCTCCTTGATCATACCAATGCCCTGGTCAACCGTTTTACGCGTACCGCCGGTGTCCTGAATGGTAAACGCCTTGAGGCGATCGCTACGCTTGAGGCCCTGTGCCGCAAGCAAATTGTTGATCTGATTTGCCTCGCAGCCGAGGCCGATCAGTAACGACGAGTAAAAGTTGGGATGGATAGCGTATCCACCCAGGGTGCGGCGCAGCACTTCAATTGGCTCACCATCCGCTCCCATGCCGCAACCGGTACGATGGTGAATCGGCACCACGCCGTCGACATTGGGATACTGCGCCATAAAATCATCATCAAAGTGCTTGGCAATCAGCCTGCACACATGGGCGGAACAATTCACACTGGAAATCACCCCGAGATAGTTACGCGTCGCCACCCTGCCATCGTCACGCTTGATCCCCATGAAGGTCGCGGGCTCGGCAACGAACTCGGTGGGAACGTAGTCTTCGCCATACGCGTAATCACGCTCGAAATCGCCCATCGCAAGGTTGTGAACATGCACATGGTCACCCGGGCTGACAGGCTGCGTAACGAAACCGATAATCTGGTTGTAGCGACGCACCGGATCACCCGGTTTCATGGCACGGGTCGCAATCTTGTGACCGGCCGGTATGGTCACGGCGGCGCGCACCTTTTCCTTGATGACTTCGGTGCCCGCAGGCAACTCGGCGCGGGCGATTACAACGTCATCCGCAGCATTAAGGCGAATCGTAAGATCGGCAGCTTGAAGCATGGTCTTCCTCCTGAATACATTTCCCGCGAATGACCCGCAGCGCTGCAGACATACCGCCCGCCAGCACCCGGATATCGCTTCGGTGCCCGCATTATAAGCCTGCGATTCAAACCGGTGCGAGGTCCCGGGGAGCACGCAGAACCGGCTGCCGGCAGGGTTACCCGATTGCCGCTTCAGCCGGCGTCATGGACTGCGAGCCGCCTGGGCGCATCTGCGCTATCGCGAGCGGACCTCACTCTTTAACCGCACCGGTCATGCCGGCAACGTAATACTCGACAAAGAACGAATACATGACCGCTACCGGCAGCGACCCGACCAGGGCACCGGCCATCAACGAGCCCCAGTGGTACACGTCGCCCTCGACCAGTTCCGTGATCACGCCTACCGGCACCGTTTTGTTCTCGGAAGCTGATATGAAGGTCAGGGCGTAAATGAACTCGTTCCACGACAGCGTAAACGCAAAAATACCAGCCGAAATCAGCCCGGGAACTGCCAGCGGCAGGACGATACGGGTCAGGATCTGCCAGCGGGTTGCGCCATCGATCAGTGCGCACTCTTCGAGCTCAAACGGAATAGAGCGGAAATACCCCATCAGCAACCAGGTGCAGAACGGGATCAGGAATGTTGGATAGGTCAATATCAACGCCCAGCGCGAATCGAACATTCCAAGCTGGAACACCATTGTCGCCAGCGGAATAAACAGGATCGAAGGCGGAACAAGGTACGCCAGAAAGATAGCCAGACCGAGCTGGCGCGATCCCTTGAAGCGCAAACGTTCGATGGCATAAGCGGCAAACACGCTTGCTGCAAGCGAGACAAACGTCGACACCACAGAAACTATCACGGTGTTCCACATCCATTCCGGGTATGACGTATCGACAAACAGTTTCTTGAAATGATCCAGTGTCGGCTCGACTATCCAGAACGGATTGCCGTCCGACGATAACAACTCGGAATTGGGCTTGAACGCGGTCAAACCCATCCAGTAAAACGGAAACAGCAGAAAGAACAGGAACAACAGCAACGGAATATAGACCGTGACCCAACGCCTGGGTAACGATTCCAGGTAATGCATCCCTTCGCGCTGTTCTTTGTCCGCCATACTCATCGTCTCCCTGAATTACGCCCCTATTTATCGGCCCCGCCCTGTTGCCATTTTCGGCGCTGGAGGCCGAAATAGGAAAACAGGATCGCTGCCAGCAGGAAAGGAATCATGGCCGTGGCAATCGCTGCTCCCTCACCGAGCGCACCACCGGGTATGGCCCGCTGAAACGACAGCGTCGCCATGAGATGCGTGGCGTTGATCGGCCCGCCTCGGGTAAGCACCCAGATGAGCTGAAAATCGGTAAAAGTAAACAACACCGAGAAGGTCATCACCACAGCAATGATCGGCGAGAGCATCGGCAACGTGACGTTGCGGAATTGCTGCCATGGGGTCGCGCCGTCGATGGCAGCTGCTTCGTACAACGCGGGCGAGACCGTTTGCAAACCGGCGAGCAGGCAAATCGCCACAAACGGCACGCCGCGCCAGACGTTGGCGGCGATGGTGGATGCTCGTGCCAGATTGGGCTCACCAAGGAAGTTGATGTATTCGTCAATCAAACCCAGCTTTACCAGTGCCCAGCTCAGCACCGAAAACTGTGCGTCGTAGAGCCACCAGAATGCGATTGCCGACAACACCGTCGGCACGATAAAGGGCAGGAGCACAATGGCGCGCAGGAAAGACTTGAACGGCAAGTGGCGGTTCAGGAGCAACGCCAGCCACAATCCCAGTACGAACTTGATAACGCTGGCGACCAACGTGTAGAGGAATGTATTGAATATGGACAGACGAAACACGCTGTCTTCCCACAACCATTCGTAATTCTCGAAGCCAATCCAAACTCCGTCCCGACCGACTTTTGCGTCGGTAAATCCCAGCCACACACCGAGGCCGAGCGGATAGGTCAGGAATACCAGCAAAATCGCCGCCGCAGGCAGCATAAAAAGCAGCCCGAGAACGTTGCGATTGTCCAGCCAACGGCTGATTAGTTTGCTCACGCTCGGGTTACCAGAATCAGAGCCGTTGACCGGTTTCAGGGTCGAACAAACAGGCTTTTCGATCCAGCACATCAAGCCGGATGCGGGTTGCCGGAGGGAAAAGGTGGCGCTCCCTTGATATGACGACGACTTCCGTGTCGACAACCCGGCAAAACAGCTGCGTATCGGCGCCGGTTGGTTCCGTGACAACGACTTCTGCCTCGATACCTGTGGCAGCAACCGTGGGATCGCCACCCTCCGATTCGCTGATGACGAAATGCTCGGGACGCACACCGAGGATGACCTCATGTCCATCAGGGTGCGCCGTGGGCCCGACCGCAAGGAAGCGATCCGGTGCAACGCACACGGCACGCCCTTCGGGTGTTGTCACCAGAGTGCCTGGTAGAAAATTCATTGCCGGTGAACCGATAAATCCCGCCACGAACAGGTTTGCCGGACAGTCATAGAGATCGAGGGGCGAACCAATTTGCTCAACATGGCCGCCGTTCATCACCACAATCTTGTCTGCCATCGTCATGGCTTCGATCTGATCATGCGTTACATAGACTGAGGTAGTTTTCAGGCGTTGATGCAGCTCGCGTATTTCCGTTCGCATCTGAACACGCAGTTTGGCATCCAGATTGGACAGCGGTTCATCAAACAGAAAAACCTGCGGCTTGCGCACGATGGCCCGGCCCATCGCCACGCGTTGGCGCTGACCGCCCGATAGCTGGCGCGGGAAACGGCCGAGATATTCCTCCAGGCCGAGAATGCGTGCTGCCTCGTCAACCCGGTCGCGCTGTTCCTGCTTGCTGCGCCCGGCGAGTTTCATCGAGAACGCCATATTGTCGAACACGGTCATATGTGGATACAGCGCGTAATTCTGAAATACCATCGCGATGTCTCGCTGTTTCGGAGCAACTGCGTTGACCAGCTTGTCGCCGATGTAAATCTCACCGGAGGAGATTTCCTCCAACCCCGCAATCATCCGCAGCAAGGTCGATTTTCCGCAACCGGATGGACCAACAAGTACGACGAACTCACCGTCGTCGATAGATATATCGACGCCATGAACAACTTCTGTCTGACCGAAACTTTTCCGGATCTGTTTGAGGCTGACTGATGCCACGGCTCAACAACCTGACCAGGCCGGCATAAGGCCAGTTAGCGTGGTTCTTGGGAAAACGCTGGATGAAAAACCTTGAATCTTCATACGATGGGCACCGACAATAGTGTTCGCCTGACCTGCAGTTCAGGATTCGGGGTTGGCAATACGTCCCGCTGCAGTCTAATGCAATTGCGCTACCCCTCAAAGCCCTCGCGCACCACCGCCAACGATCCCGCATCGTCACAGAGATCGGAGAGGTGTGTGGCACAATATGGCCTTTCACGCATTCATCATGCGGCAACATGAGGGAGGAGCCGGATGTCCGGCAGACTGAGCGGCAAACTGGCTTTTGTGACAGCAGCGGCGCAGGGCATCGGGTGCGCCACGGCGCAGGCCTTCGCCCGCGAGGGCGCGAGGGTCATCGCGACGGACATCAACGGCGAAAAACTGAAAGCGTTATCCGCGACCGGGAACATCGAGACACAGGAGCTGGATGTTCTCGACGACAAGGCCGTCTCAAGAATGGCGTCCGCAGTCGGCGCACCCGATATTCTGTTCAACTGTGCCGGTTACGTTCATCACGGCACCATTCTGGATTGCACCGACGATGACTGGGCGTTTTCATTCAATCTGAACGTGCGTAGCGCCTATGTGGTTACGAGAACGTTCCTGCCAGAAATGATTTCCAACGGTGGTGGCTCGATTATAAATGTTGCATCGGTCTCCGGTTCTATCAAAGGTATACCCAACCGTTTCGCATATGGGGCGACCAAGGCGGCCGTCATCGGAATGACGAAGTCGCTGGCCATCGACTTCGTCAAGAACAATATCCGCGTCAACGCCATCTGTCCCGGCACAGTCGATACCCCAAGCCTCGGAGACCGGATCAAGGCACTGGGTGATGAAACCAAGGCGCGAGCCGAATTTGTGGCACGCCAACCAATGGGCCGTCTTGCAACGGCGGAGGAAATCGCAGAAATGGCTGTCTATCTGGCCTCAAATGAAGCGCAATTCGTGACCGGGCAAAGCATGATCATCGACGGTGGCATCACAATTTAAACGATTGAAATCAGGGTTTAAAACGGGAGGGAACAATGAAGCTTGTACGTTACGGAGAAGCAGGACACGAAAAACCGGGACTGATCGATCCGCAGGGAGGCATCCGCGACCTGTCCGGTGCGGTCAGGGACATCGACGGCAGTGCAATCGGCGATGAAGACCTCGCAAAGTTACGCGGCCTGGACGTAACCACGCTCCCGAAGGTCCCGGGGAATCCACGCCTTGGCATCCCGGTTGCCAACGTGCAAAAACTGATTTGCATCGGTCTCAATTACTCGGACCACGCCAAGGAATCAAACATGCCGATTCCGACAGAGCCGGTTGTGTTCATGAAAGCGGTCAGCGCATTGACGGGCCCCAATGACATTGTCGTGCTCCCAAAAGGATCAAAAAAGGGCGACTGGGAAGTAGAGCTTGCGTTCGTCATCGGCAAGACGGCACGCAACGTTTCGGAAGCGAATGCACTGGATTACGTTGCCGGTTACACGATCTGCAATGATGTATCCGAGCGGGAATGGCAACTGGAACACGGTAGCCAGTGGTCCAAAGGCAAGAGTTTCGACACGTTTGCTCCCGTAGGGCCCTGCCTGGTGACCCGGGATGAAATCGCGGATCCACACAACCTTGCCATGTGGCTGGAAGTAAACGGCAAACGAATGCAGACGGGAAATACCAACACAATGATCTTCGGTGTACCGAAACTGCTATCGTATTTGTCCTATTTCGTGACATTAATGCCGGGCGATATCGTCTCCACTGGCACGCCTCCTGGCGTCGGCATGGGCATTAAACCAAAACCGGTATTCCTCAAGTCGGGCGACTCCATGCGTCTTGGCATAGACGGCTTGGGCGAACAAAAACAATCAGTCACCGGAGGCTGACGCACAATTCGGCGAACAGCCTCTCCGTCATAGTTGACTGAAGACTGCAAGGTGGTGTGTCTCGTCGTCAGAGACGCACCGTCGATTGCAGATTTCAGGTGCGCTCTTCACCGGCTGGTGTTGGCATCCATCTAACCGGCACAATGTCATGCGATTGCAGCCATTCATCCTGATCGTTTTCCTGGTCCTGTTGCCGACGGTCGCCCACGCCCAGTTGACGCTCTCAGTTGGAGCAGAATACCTCGACTGGGAAGAGGACGTATCGCCCACCGTCGAGGAGCAGGGGTTGCTGTTTACTTTCGGCGTCGGGTATACGCAACAGCGCGACGAAGGCCTGATCTTCGCTTATCGGGGAAAATTGTGGTTCGGATCAGTTGACTACACCGGCGCCACGCTGCTCACCAAACAGCCGACCACCGGAACGACAGGGTATCTGGGTCTGAGAAACGAAGCGCAGGCGCGCTGGCGCAAGCCGATTCAGGAAGGTGAATATCGGATGGACCTCGTTGGCGGGCTCGGGATCGATGCCTGGCGACGCGAACTGTCATCGGTGCAACGGGAAGATTATTTTGTCACCTATGTCCGTGCCGGGCTCGAGGTGGATTCTGATTTCGAACGAACCTGGATGTATGGCTTGGGCATCAAATACCCGATATGGGTAAGAGAGGACGCGCATCTCGACAACATCGGTTTCGACAGCAATCCGGAATTGAATCCGGGTGGGAAGGTTTCGTTGTACACCCACCTTGGCTATCGCTTTCGGAGCCAGTGGGCGATTGTGGGGTATGTGGACGGCTACCGTTTCAGCCGCTCGAACGAAGTAACTACAACAGAAATTGCGAAGGGCTTCGGGTCATTGACTGTATATCAGCCGGCCAGCGACATGCTTTTCATCGGCCTTCGCCTCGAGCGCAGATTCCCCTGATCAGGCATGCTGCTCGTATCCGATTGCACTAGCTGACAACCCACACCAGGGACAACCAGACCTTTGAGTATTGGCCTGATCGACGCACTCGTATCGGGACCGGAAACCGCGTTGCAGATCGACCAGTTCGTCGGCTTCCTGCTCCATCGCCAATAAAGACGAAACGACTAGCGCCAGAACAGAAAATCTGCCGCAATCATCACCTGGCGAATCATGTCTACCTGACCCCTTCTGCGTCCGACACCTCGGGTTGGGTGCCAACCATGAAATAATGACAGCTATCCTGGGATGGTCCCGTGACGCGCATACCGATGCACCAATTATGCACTGCTCCGATGATGGACTGGTCGGATCGACACTGCCGCTATTTCTTTCGCCAGCTTGCGCCAAACGCGCTGGTGTACACGGAGATGATCACCACCGGCGCGCTGCTTCATGGGGACGTCCCCCACCATCTTGACTTCGATCAAGCGGAGCACCCCGTTGCGCTGCAGTTAGGCGGCAGTGAACCAGCTGATCTGGCAAGCAGTGCAAAGCTGGGAGAATCCTGGAGCTACGACGAGATCAATCTGAACTGCGGATGCCCGTCGGAGCGCGTCCAGCGCGGCGCTTTTGGCGCCTGCCTGATGGCGGAACCGCAACTCGTTGCCGATTGTGTCAAGGCAATACAGGACTCGGTATCGCTTCCGGTAACGGTCAAGCACCGGCTGGGAATCGACTCGATCGAGGACTACGACTTCGTTCGGCGCTTCGTCGAGATTCTTGCGGCAGCGGGATGCCGCACGTTTATCGTTCACGCCCGTAACGCCATACTCAAAGGATTGTCGCCGAAAGACAATCGGCAAGTTCCGCCACTGAAGTACGATTATGTCTACCGCTTGAAAGCGGATTTTCCCGAGTGCACCATCGTCATCAATGGCGGCATCGATAGTGCCAGCAAGGCGCAGGAAGCACTGCAGCGCATCGATGGCGTCATGCTTGGGCGCACGGCGTACCATGACCCGTATGTTTTGGCAGAACTTGATTGCGCCATGTTCGGGAATAAACCAGCAATCAGTCGCGAGGAAGTTGTCACGCGTATGTGGCGCTACGCCAAACGGGAAATCGAGAGAGGCACTCCGCTGCGCGCCATCACCCGCCATATTCTCGGCCTCTATCATGGCCAGCCGCGCGCGAGGAAGTGGCGACAAATACTATCGGACTCCGGCCACCTCGCGCGTAATGACGCGGACCTGATTCTTCAGGCCCATCAACTTGTCGTAGGGAGCGCACAAACGACCACAGCTCCGGCGACTACCCGCTTCAACGATAATGGTAAGGCAGCATGAATAAACTGCTGTCGCTATAGGGCAGACAAACTTCAGCGGGCACGGCCGCGCATTGATCCAGGCTGCCCGGGCAACGAAATACGCATCCCGGTATCGGTCACGCGGGTTGCGTCAACCTTGTACACAGCGACCTCTTTTCCCTTGAAATTGCTGACGTACATGAAGGCACCATCGGGTGAAAAAGCCACGCCCTCGGGCAAACCACCCGCCTCGATTCGCTGAACCAGGGTCAGTTCCACGCCGTCGATCGCGAATACTACAATGCTGCCTTTCCGGGAATGCGCCCAGTGTGCCGGTGGCAGAAGCACATCTCCGCCAAGAAGCAAGGCCACAGCAATCTCTCCTGTTGGACTAATTGCAAATGCCTCTGGCGCATC
>Ga0307378_10010727_pt1 | contig 11873 bp, 14 predicted proteins | sample UN1MG_FD_202238 | JGI IMG/M metagenome (GOLD analysis project Ga0307378, IMG submission 202238) | Soil microbial communities from Risofladan, Vaasa, Finland - UN-1 | ecosystem: Environmental > Terrestrial > Soil > Coastal area > Acid sulfate soil | place: Finland: Risofladan, Vaasa | collected...
CCCAAGCACGGCGGCCGTGTTGCCACCGCAAGCCGCGGGGTGGATCACCACCCCGAGAGCAAAGGGGATCCGCCCGAAGTGCCCGCGCAATTGCGCGTTCCCTTGGAGCCTCCCCCAGCGCCCTACAACTTGCGCGTGCAGTGTCATGGGACTTGCTCAAACGTGGCTGTGTTGGCGTCAACTTGCGTCACCGTTTGATCGACGGTGAGATCATCCGAGTAGGCGCGTCCCGGTGTGCCAATCACGGCGGTCGTGTGATTCATCTTGTTACCGTTCACGGCGCCCGCGTGAATGTGCAGATAAGACAACTCTGCGGCTTGCCCCGCGGTGAGCCCCACGCCCACCCACGAGCCCGCGCCGTGGGCCGCGACTAGCGCCGCATCGATCGCCGCCCGCTCCCCCGCTGTAAGCGTCATGGCGTCCCCCGCGATGGCAAACCCCGTTGCAGTCACCCACGAGCCAACGCCGTGTGAGGTGCCAAGCGTAGTGTCCACCACGCCCGCGAGCGTTGTGCGTTCGGCGGGAGTGAGCGCCATAGCATCGCCCGCGATGGCAAACCCCGTTGCAGTGAGCCACGGCGCTTGCCCCTCGATCACTTGCAACACGTCCACGCCGATCCCCGTATCCGTCCCGCTGATCGTGTAGTGCACGAACAGCGAGGCCGCGGCAGGCCCCGCGCCCGCATTGATCGCGCTGAGATCGTGCCCACCGTCCACCGCATAGAGTCCGGGGAGGTTGGCCGCGGACGCCTCGGGGACTGCGAGCGTGGGCGTGGTGTGCCCCGCATCCTTGAACGCGTTGTCATTGAAATCTAGAAACTGAGAAGCATCGTCACCGTTGACGATCCGCGCCAACACGGTGAGCCCCGTAATCGGGGAGCCGTCCCGTGTGACCTCGATCCAGATCGGCGCGTCCGTTGCTACCCTCGAAACCTGATGAACGTTCCCCATCACAACACCACCGATCGGTTATCCCGCCGCCTGTATTGACACGCAAAGCCGGGGGCCGCTAGCGACGGGTGACCGTGTGCGGCAAACCGATAAGTGCGCGTTTCGCCCACCGTGCGGAAAGTGAAACAAAGCGCGCTGATAGTTTCGTGCCCCGAGTTGCGGATCACTTCCTGAACGAGCGGCGATAGATCAGGGGTTGAGATCGACTGCCCCGAGCTGCGGGCGATCGGGTTCCAAATGATGGGCGTGCCCACCTCTTTCGCGAGCGTGTCAAAGTGGACGTCCACGTGGCCCGGATAGTTGCCGGTGTTAAACCGCGTCGATGCAGTGCCCACATTCAAGCGGTGATAGTGCATTCCCCCGACGCCTACAAACTGGCGCTTTTGCCGCCACGCAACAGCGTCGGCCCCGGAGTTTCCGAGGTAAGGGACATTCGGGCGGATCACTGTCCAATAGTCTCCGGGTGGCAACACGACGTCGGGCGCAAACGCATACGTGATCGTTGCTCCGGGAGTGAGCGGGATCGTCGAGTTGAGCACGGCTGCGCTCACACCGAGATCAACGCCGCTTGGCTCGAATTGAAAGCCGCCCGGCCCAAGCGCGTTTGCTTGGATCGCTACCTCGTGTGATCCGATCGGGTTGCCGGTTCGTTGCATCTCAAGCCGAGCACGCGCAACCGACCACGACGGGCCAGCGGGCACGGTGAACTTTGCTGCGAGTCGCTCACGAAAACCTGTAAACAGCGTGAGCACTACGCCCGCCGTGCTAGGGCCGTTATCAATGAAGGGCGTCCCCCCCGTGTCCTCCAAGCGCTGATCAAACACGCCCCAACCATCATTTCGCCACACGTTCGGCCCAAAGCCCCCGGGAGGCTTCCACGCTAGGCGAGAATCGAGCGGCCCCGCTCGCGGTGAGTCGTCCACCATGACGTTACAAGAGATCGTGCCGCCCGCGGTCCAAGCGCCCGCCGCGCGGAATGTCACGGCGCAATTTGTGAGCGCGGTTTCAATGTTCGCCCCGCGATCGAGCCCTTTCAATTCTCCGATCGGGATCACTACGGCAATGTAGCCTTGCAACCCCAAAAAGAAATTGCCCGCGATCAACGTTGTATCTGAAGGCGATAGCAGCGATTGGAAAACGGAAAAACTCGTATCGTCGATCGCTTGCGACGTGAATCCGACCGCGAGTTGAGGCGCCGCCGTCATGGCTTGCCCTTCTCTTTCTCGATCGTGATATCCGCGATCACACGCCCGTCCTTGTCGCGGCGTCTCATCGCCTTGCGCAAGATCTTGGCACGGAGTTTTTCGGCTTTCTTGCCGTCGCGATCGTTGTCGATCGACACAAGCAAAAGCGCTTGGACTTGCTTAGACACTTTCCACCCCAAACACGAGGGACACTCCCACGATCTCCGCGCCAACGTAGATCGCAAAGCATCCTTCCTCATCGCTCCAAGCACGAGGATCGATCGTAGGATCTTCGCCCGTCACCTCTGCGAACAATTCGAGGGCGCGGGCTTGTAGCTGCAAGCGCAACGGCTCGGGCTCGATCGAATTGATATCAATCAGCGTGTGATCGGGTGGCAACTCGATCGGATCCCAAAGGGGCAAACTCATCCGCCAAGCTCCACGCCCAACATACGGACGTCCGCGGCCACGACACGAGCGAGTCCCGTAGACGCTGCGGGGATCTCCAACCAAACCCAATCGCCCGCGGGGATTGTGATCGCTGCGAAGTCCCCCGGGGGCGTATCAATGTCCCCCGTGGTCTCATTGTTCACGCCCGCCACCGAATGGATCAACGTGCCCGCCCCTTGATCGTTTGCGTTGGGTGAATGCCTCAGCTCGTAATCGTAGGTGCCCGAGCCTCCGATCTTCAACGCCACGATCGAGTCCACGCGAAACGCACGCGTCATGCGGTGGCGCGGAATGTCATCGTTGGGAACAGGGTTCTCCACGAAAAACGGATATTCCTTTTTCGAGCTGAGGTTGATTGATCCCACGGCGGCCTCCTATGCGTTCGCCGGTTGCCACAACGTTAAGCGCTCCAACTCGATCGATCGCGCAGCTGCGATGCGGCCAGTCAGAAAAGTATTGTACTGCAACGTAGGATCCGCGAGCCCCACTTGACCCGCGGTGAGCGTTGCTTCACTAACATCGTCGATCCACATTTCGGCGGATCCGTCCGTGAACACCTCGATACGGAACTTGTGCCACACGTTTTGCACGGGGGCGACGGACGAAGCCGATCGTGTGAGTGTCGCGGTGTCCGCGCCCGCGAGCGTCCAAAAAGTATCTCCCGCGTCCGTGTCAAATAGGAGTGCAACACCGTTTTCGGTGAACGTCATGGGAAGCGCCCCGTTGTCGATCCCAATGCTGATCCACAGATCCGTTACAACGCTTGTCACGCGAAACACGATCTCAAAAACAAACCCGCGGTTCGGATCAAAGGACAGCGCTTGCATGGCGGGGCCGAATGATCCCAAGTTGGTTGTCCCGTCCGTGGTGATCGCTGCAACGGGTGGGGCGACGTTCAAGATCGCGCCCGAAATCACCGCGTTCTGGCTCCAAGGGATCGGCAGGATTGCCGCAGGCCAGTCCGCCAAGAGCACTTGATGCATGTTCCACGTGATCTCCGTCCAGCCTTGCCGGATGTAGCCCGCCACGCCGAGATCCGCGCCGGCCTCAATGTCTCCCGTCGTCGCGATCTCCACACACGCAAGATCTTGGATCGTGGTGTCCCCGTTGGCGTCCGTCTCCACAAGGTGCGCGTCCGCCGCCCCCGCCGAGCTACCAGCGTTCAGCCACACGGTATATTCCCCCACCGCGTTTAGAATGTGGTTCAGGTATTCGGGGATTGTTTCCTGATCAGGAATGAACCCCTCGGCGGGGATCGGGATCGGCACCTTAGTGGGTTGCCCGAAAGCTAGCCCCGCCGTGACAAACGTTGCGTTGGTTGCGTGAGTGAAAAAGCCGCCCGGTTTGATCGCCATTGTCTTTGCCTTACGTCGTGATTACGAGATCCCACTTAGACGCCCCGGGGATCGCTACCGATGCAGATCCCCACTTGCCCGCCCCGGGGATAACTACCGATGCAGATCCCCATACGTCCGCATCCACGGGGAATTCAAACCAACCGAGCACCGCTGCATAAACCGCCGTCCGTAGAAAGCGGATCAGTAGCTTGATCTCTGCGAGTGTGAGCACCACGGGAAGATCCAACTTGAACCCGTAGGGGTGCACTGGCGTGTATGTGATCGTCCCGCCAACGCCCGCCGTGATGAATTTGCGCGCAATGCGTAGAATGTTCGGGATCGTCCCGATCCATTCCGCATCGTCACGAGCGAACGAGAGCAACAGCTCGGTTTGAATTTCGAGAAACACACGATAACGCACGTCCGTGAATCCCTCGCGAGGAAGCCCCACGATCGCGCCGATCAGATCCAGTTGCACGCCAACCGCTGTTTCCAATTCAAGCCCAGCCTTCAAGCCGGTGCACACGTCGAAAAAGATCGCGGGCTGAATCGCTAGCGTGCACATGAGATCTCGAAAGTTTCGATTCCCCGGGGCGTCCCCCATCTGCACAAGTGTCCGTTCGTCCGTCAATTGGCAGAACGTTTTGACGTTGGGATCCAGCGTGAGCAACGTAGCGGTGTCCACACTCGCCCCGCCCCCGAGGATCCCCGAGTAGGTGGGGAGATCAAGCCCCGCGATCGCCGGTTGGATCGTCCCGTCCACGCGCACACCGTCCACGACGAGCCTGCGGCGGACGGCGCTGTTTTCCACGAACAGAACGAGCGTGTCCAGCGCTGCAAAAGCGATCGGAGCACTCACGAGATCGTCCGCGTTCCAACGGAAAACGATCGTGTCATCAGACACGCGGAAAAACACGCGGTGATCGTCGTCCAGATAGAGCAGGTTGTGATCCCCTGCTGCGCCCGTGCTGGCGTAGTCCGGTTGATAGGACATATCCAACCGCAACAACCCGTCGGGGAGTACAGCGGCCGTTACAGCTTCAAGGATCGGGTTGTCCGAGCGTAACCAACCGGGGAGCCCGAGCCCGTCCGTGGAATCGTAGGCGCGTCCGATCATCCCTCGATCGTCCGAGGAAATCCCGGGGGTTGGATCCGCTAGTCCAAAGCTGAAACTTGGGAGAGTCACACGGCCTCATTTCCTGAAACGTCCGTCACTAGATACCGGAACACGGGGGCGGCCGTCCACCCCGAGCCCCCTCGGCGGACGGTGTAGCGAAACCCGTTTGCGATTGGCGTGCGCGTCACCATGAACGGCGCCAACGCCGAATCCCCATCGTGGATCACTAAGTTGCCCTCGGACTGGACGACAAACACCGCGCCGCGTTTCAGTCCTTGGTTATCTTTGAGATCGAAACTCACGGCTTGCTTGGTTCCAAGTTGCGTGCCCACGGGGGGATCGAAATTGTCGATCGTGGGGGGCGTGGTGTCTGGCGCAGCCGAGCCCGCAGCCACAACAGATTCACGGCGGTTGTCGTGGGGGATGGCGACGAAGCCACCGCCCACTGATAGCGTGGGACTCAGCGCGTGGAACGTCTCCCCGCGGTTGTCCACGGGGAGCGATCCCCCGCCCGCCGCGGGGTCACCACCTACTGACACTGTTGCGCCTAGATCTGCCATCTCAACTCAAAACCGGAACGATAGCCGGATCCCAGTAGGTGTAGATGAACGGGCCGGGACTAGAGCTTAGTTGCACCTTCGAGCCAGCGTCGTGCGTATCGAGGAGGCCGCCGTCGATCACATGCCTGAGCCGTTTCGCGCGTCCGCCCCAGGTTCGCCCGCTAGCCTGAGCGACGGAGCCGAAGTGGACCGGCCCGGACAGCTTCGGCTGAGGGGAATTCGGATCACTCCCGACAAGCCACGGCGTGCCCGGGTCGGCTCGCCAACATGCGTTCGTGCCGTCGTTATATTCGACCGGCTCCCACACTCCCAGCGTCGTGTATTGATCCGACGCGAGTCCACTTCCGCGAGCGCGGTAGCCAAAGAACATTCCTTCGACGGACGTGTTCAGTGTGATCTGCTGATATTCCGCGTTGAATTGATCGGCGACCGTATTTGTCCCTGTTGCTCGGAAGCGGCGCGCGGCCGGGTTGCCAAAGCTGTGCGTCGCCGACGTCGAAGAGCACGCCCACACGTATGGGCAAAGCTGGGCGCCCGGCTCTCCGTCGAGCACGCGGAACATTCCGTGGCCCACGACTCCCGCAGCGTTGGGGGACATGCAAAACCATTCGCCGTCGGCGGTGTAACCGGGCTCCGGAATAGCGTCGATCGCGACGGCTTGGCCTAGCCCATACGTGCCCAGGTTCGTACCCACCCAGACGTCCGCGACGACGCCGGGCGTTGACCCGAGAAGGCACGCCGCGAACGGATCGGCCGGAAAGTCATTGCCACCACTCGGGCCGACAACACCGGCCGGGGGGATCAGGTTCGTGCAGGCGGCGTCGGCGGCGAGGACCGCGAAGTCCTCGGCGGTCTCCCCGACTGGATCGATACACTGGACGTGAATGATCCCATTGTCGCGGTTGGCTGCTTTGTGGATAACCAATTGCTGCCGGTACTCCACCGCGGTGCCGACCTGTGTCGCGGTCGTCCCGCTCGCATTGCCGGTGATGACGTTGGTGGTTGCCCAACCAAACGGATCGCCACCCGACCCACGCGCGTGTGGGTGGATGCAAAGATAACCGTTGGCCCCGTCGAACACGTAGCCCAGGAATTCGCCCGTGGCGCCCGTGGTGGCTTGCGTCACTTCCTCCCCGGGGATGAAAAGCTGATCGTTGTCCGTGATCGCGTTAGCCCCCGCGACGGGGGCCGCGGTGATCGGGATCTTGATCGTGCTCGGGCCGGCCCCGAGCCACCACGCGATCGTGGCTGAACCAATGGGATCGGTAGGTGCGCCCCCCTCAGTGGGATCGATGATCTCCCACGACACGGGCCCCGCATCCGCAACCGGGGTGAATGCAGCGCGGCGTGCGTCGATCCAGACGCTGTTAGCGTCCACGATCTCTTCGATCTGGTGGTAATGCTGATTCGCCGCTACGCCTGAAGTGATGCGCAGATAATTCCCCTTGTCGCCCGTGCCACCTACCGCGGACGTGGCCGCAATGCTGATCCCCGCGAGCCCCGTCACGAGTGCGCGGCCGTTCACGGGGGCCGCGATCACTGCGGCGGCCCCGCTCACCCCCTTGGCAGTGCCCGCCCCCAACTCGCACAACTCGGGATCGTCGCTCACTGTTTTCGTCGTGCCATCTGAGCTAGCAAGGCACTTCCAACCCGCGCGCATGAGGGCGCGGATTTGCGCGAAGTAGTGAGGCCAAACGTCATCGGTCCCCGCGCCCTTGGGGACGTTGCCGATCACCACATTGTTTACTGTTGCTGACATGTTCCTAAACCTCGATCACTGTAACGTTTGCTGAGTCGAAATCGGCTTTGTTGCGGATGGTGATCGCCAGCTTGGCAACCGCGGCAACGGGGGCCGGTTGAATGCTCATTCGCACGTTGACCGCATCCACCCCGGTGATCGTCCCCGCCGTGATCATGGCTTGCACGATCCCCTGAAAATCCAGCGCCAACACGTCGCGGCCTACCTTCTCGTATTCCGCTTGTGCGGTTGCCAAGATCTGAGCCTTGACGATCACCGCTAGGTTTGGAGTGATCGCGTTCTCCGTGGTGCTCGTTACGAGATCAATCTCCAACTCGATATCGTCTAGTGTGACGACGTCGAAAGCTACGGCTTGCGCAACTCCCTCGGAGTCCGTAACCGTCCCCGCGTAGTCCGTTCCGTAAGCCTGCCCACCCGCGCCCGTGGCTGAAAAGATCGCATTCCAGATCAGTTGCTGTAGCGCCGCGGTGGGGACGGTGGGTTGTGTTTCAGCGACGACGTTGAAAGCCTTGCCGGGGATCCCGTCCGCGTCCGTGATCAACGAGGTGTTTTGATAGACGCGTACAGAGGTAACACCGTCCACCTTGCTCACCACGCCTTGGATCGTGGCAAGCGGCCCGAGCCCCTGTGAATACAGCTCTGTGATCCGCCGTCGCTTGGCGTCCGCGTCACTCTCACGATCTCGCCCCGGTTCTGCGTCGTCCGTGGGGTTGGTGAACCCGTCCAAGTTTGCGATCACTGTGACCGCCACCCACACCGTGTTTGCAAGTGCCAGCTTGGGGCCGGTCTCTGAGGCTTGGAACGTGGCGGGGATCACCTCGGGCCACGGTCCAGCGCTCACGTGTGGGCCGTCGATCAACTCCCACGTGTCTTGTGTCCCGTCGTTTTTGATCAAGTCGCCGTTATTCATCGTCCCCGCGGCTGAGAACGTGAGCAATCCAGACACTGAGGAAAAAGTGGCCCCTAGTCGCTGTGATCCGGTCAGTGTGAGCCGCGCATCCAACGCCCGCCCGATTGCCCCCGCGGGATCGATCGAGCGGTAGAGAGCTAATAGGGCTTGCTGATCGAGTGCGCGCAGCTCGGACAAGATGTTGTTGATCTGGCCCATGATGCTCTTGGCGTCCAAGCGCAGATTCACACCGAAAGCCGCACGCAAAAGCGCCGCTTCCTCCTCGGAGATCTCGATCTGTGTCTGTGTGTTCAGTCCGTCCGCGTCTAGCACCAAAGTCATTGTGTGATCTCCAAGTCGATCGGAAATTCCTGATCGAGTGCTCGGACGCGTCCCGTGATGCGCATCACGCGTGCGTCCTTGTCCACCGCGGTGTTTAGCTCCAACACACCGTCCACGCCATCAATCCCCGCGATGTGTCGCTCAACGATGAAACGGATCGCTTCGATCGTCGTCCCACGTCGAAAAATGATCTGCAAGTAGGGAACACCGGCCGATCGATCGTAGGGCGTTTCTGCGAGCCACGTGCGCAAGCTCATTTCCAAGTCTTGGCGGACGGCCTCGATCCCCGTCACGAATGAGAGATCCCCGTTAGTGAGATCTAGATCGTAATCTGTGAGTTTGAGATCCATCCCCTATTCCACTTTCACCTTTGCCGACTCGATCAACGCCTTGCCCGTGTTCCACGTGCCTTGGAACGCCGTGAACGCCGCTGCTCCCGATCCCGGTGTTCCTGCACCCGCCGTGATCGCCGCTGCGATCGCGGCGTCAATTAGTGCCACCAATTCAGTGCCCTTGATCGCGGTGCTCACCGCGAGCGGCCCGAGCTTGATCGCGGTTCCTTGGATCACCGTGGCGGCCACGTCCGGGGGCGGGACAAATGGCTTGGTGCTCGGGAGCTGGCCGGGGTGCCACACTGAATCTTTGAGCGCGTGCGTGAACGGGAAGATTGGATCAGTGGGGATCCCTTTGAGCAACCACGCCTCTAAAGAGCGATCGGACACGTGCAACATGCCGGTGTCTCCCGGCGTTAGCTCAAAGGTGATCCAACCCTTGGACGTGGACGGCCATTGCACGGGAACGTCCTTCAATTGAACGGGGGCAAGCACGGCCTCAGCGTTTGGGGGCACGCCGATCAGTGAGGTGATCCCCTTGGGGATCTGCGCCGCGTCCGTAACGCGCACGACTTGCAAGATCTCCACGGACAACAGAGCGCGGTTCGTCGCGGGGTTGTATGCAACGAGTGTGGCGGGGACGTGTGTGCGGATCGCCAACTTGATCTGGCGAGCCCACGCGCGCAACAGATCCTCCAACTCGGGATCTTGCGTAACGCTCCACGCGTCCCCCGTCTGATCTTCACGGCTACCCAAGAACGGCCGCCTTTCTTGCGTCGATCACCATCGTAAAACCGGACTCACTAGAACCGTTGAACGCCACGGACTCCACACGCAACGGGCCGCCCCCGACAATGATCCCCTTTTCGTCCACAACGGTGAGTTGCATACCAGGCACAACGCGTGGTTGTCCAAGCGCGGTGAGGCTCACTCCCCCGTTGTCCGTTTCTTCCCACGTCAACGCCCCCGAGTTGGGGCCGATCAGCAAGGGCAACACGTCGTCCCGTTTGCCGTCCTTGTAAACCACGGCAAAGTCCCCCGCGAATCCCCATGTGAGCCCCATGGCAGACATGAGCACATGCAACATTTCCTCTTTCGTTTCGTTGCCGGTGAAATCGAGCGCGGACACGGGGAGGGCGGCCGCGCGGGCTTTCACGATCGCCGCAGCGGACGGGAGCAAGGGGCGTTTCAGCTCCCCGAAGATCTGGCCGATCTTCAGAAAGATAGGGATCCCGAATTCGGGGATCCCCGAGGGCGTTGCGTCACGCAAGGCGACGCTACCCACACCGGCCTCGATCAACGTGAGCACGTCCGTCCCCGTTTGCCTTGCCGCTGTGAGTTTCCAGATCTCGCCCGTATAAAACTGTTCCAAGATCCCGCCCCACCCCGCGAAGATCTGAACGCCTACACCAACGAAATTGGCAACCGTGATCGAGAGTGCTGCGCGTGCAACTGGATCGAGGTTGTAGACGGTGATCGAGGCCGTGTCCGGGGACGGCCCCCAAGTTTTTGACACGTTGAATTCAAACAACAACCCCTCCCCTTTGAGGTTGTCAATTCTCAGCGGGGGGAACGCGTTCACGAACAGCTGCGCCGCGACGTTGAACATTGGGGCGAGTCCCATTTACTCGCTCTCCAAATAGTAGAGGGCGGCCCGTCCCTCGGAGAACGCCGCGAGATCTGGATCGGCCCCATCTAGCCCCTTGTCTTTGACGTAGAGAACGCCCGGGGGGAATTCTAGGTGCCGATATGGGAACAGGATGTTGACCCCGTTAGAGAGCCCCACACCGCGAGCGATCGAGGACTCGTCCTCGTTCGCCAGATCCATAAACCACCCACCATCCACCGTGTTTGTATAGAACGCGAACGAGTAGCGGGCGTTTTCAAGCGTCACTGAATAAGAGAAATGGGAAACGCTCTCGTTTGGTTGCACGATCAATTCTAGAACGCGTGGCATTTAAAATTCCGGTCCCGGTGAAAGTCCGTCCACCGCCCCGGGAGGGGACGTGGTGCCCGTGTCCGTGGTGGCACTTTGCCCCCCGCCTTGCGCAGCATTGTTCCCCGGCGCTTGCGCTGGAAAGTCCGCCTCAGTCAACCCCGTGAGGGGTGAAACGATCCGCGCCTCAGTGAGCGAGATCGAAACCTGAGAGCTTTCCGCCATTGCAGGATTCCACGTGTGGTTGATGTCCGTAATGATGCACTTGGGGAGCCCGAAACGCGGCGTTACCACCATGATCGGCTGTCGCTTGTCTGCTAGCGCTCTGAGATTTGCGATGCGTAACAGATCGAGACGCAAGAACGATCCGGGCACGGGGATTGCCCCGATCGGGAGCAACGGGGGGACGGCGGACAACGTGCCCGTGATCGTGATCGTCTCTAGTTGCTTGCGCACGTTCGAGGTGACATCAAAGAACGTTTGGACGGCGTGTGAGGTGACATCGTAAGAGTGTGAAATGCTCTCACTGTCCACCATATCGAAAGTGATCCGAAAGGGCGTCACGCCCGGGATCAGATCCAACAACGGCTCAAAGGGAACGCCGATCGGTGAGAGCGCAAAGAAAGACGCGGTTTCAGCGCCAAGCACTCCCCCGAGGGGGGACGGGACAAGGGGGAAAGTCACCGCGCGACCACCGTGTTTAGAGACTGTGCGGCAACCGCAACCTTTGACTTGAACGCCTTTTTGAGCCGCGAGGAGGCTTCCTCTCCCGCGGCTTTCGGATCCGTGGATTTGATATGTTGCACCACGTCAAAAGAGAAGAAATCGATCGCAACCGTGGGCTTGATCTCTTTCGGGCTTGGCGTGTCCAGTTTTAGATCGCGCAACTTCTCTTTGAGCACGGCGCGGTTGCCTGATTGAAGTGCCGCAAATGCTTCGTCGATGGTGACGCCTGAAACAGGTTCTTTCTTCGGCTTGTCTTTCTTGTCCTTCTTTGGCTTGCCGCTCCCGCCGCCC
>Ga0307378_10010729_pt1 | contig 11872 bp, 12 predicted proteins | sample UN1MG_FD_202238 | JGI IMG/M metagenome (GOLD analysis project Ga0307378, IMG submission 202238) | Soil microbial communities from Risofladan, Vaasa, Finland - UN-1 | ecosystem: Environmental > Terrestrial > Soil > Coastal area > Acid sulfate soil | place: Finland: Risofladan, Vaasa | collected...
CCCACTCCGGCCGGTGAGGGCAAGACCGTCACCACCATAGGTTTGGTCCAGGCCCTGGGGCTTAAGGGGCATAAGGTCATGGGCGCGATACGCGAACCGTCCCTGGGACCTACGTTCGGTCTGAAGGGCGGCGCCACTGGAGGAGGCCTTTCCCAGGTCTATCCGATGTGGGACATCGACCTGCATTTCACCGGGGACATCCATGCAGTGGGGGCGGCCCACAACCTTCTATCGGCCATCCTGGAGAACCACATCGCCAAAGGGAACAAGCTGAACATCGATCCCACCCGGATCTTTCTGATGAAGGCCATCGACATGAACTGCCGGGAACTGCGCAATATAGTGGTTGGCCTCGGGGGGCGCAAGGAGGGGGGAATACCGCACGAGAGCGGGTTCCTCATCACCGTGGCGTCGGAGATCAGCGCCATACTGGCTCTGACGACCTCGATGACAGACCTCAAGGAGAGGCTGGGAAGGATCATCGTCGGCTACACCTACGACAACCGCCCGGTGGAGGCCAAGGAACTGGGGTGCGTCGGAGCCATGGCCATTTTGCTCAAGGACACCATACATCCGAACCTGGTGCAGACATTGGAAGGACAGCCCTTCTTCATTCATGGATTTCCCTTCGCCAATATTGCCCACGGTAACAGCAGCCTCATCGCCACCAAGTATGCGTTGAAGATGTGCGACATGGTGGTCACCGAGGCTGGATTCGGGGCCGACCTGGGTGCGGAGAAGTTCTTCGACATCGTCTGCCGGAACAACGGCTTCCGTCCCGACTGCGTTGTCCTGGTATGCTCCATCCGGGCGCTGAAGATGCATGGCGGCTGTCATCTTTCCAAAGCTGCCTGCGAGGACCTCAAGACGCTCAAGGACGGCTTCCCCAACCTGGACAAGCATGTGGATAACATCCGCAAGTTCGGTGTTCCCATGGTGGTCGCCATCAACCATTTCAGCGTCGATACGGAGCAGGAGATCGCCCTGGTCAGAGAGCATTGCCGTGAACTCGGGGTGCGTTGTGCGGTGTCCTATGTGTTCGATAAGGGCGGTGAAGGAGGACAGGAGCTAGCCAACCAGGTGGACGAGATACTGGAGAAGGAGACCTCCAATTTCCACTTCCTATACGATATCGATCAACCCCTCAAGGACAAGATCAAGACCATCGCCACCGAGATGTACGGGGCAAAGTACGTGGTCTATGAGGGCGCCGCCCAGAGGCATCTCAAGACCATCGAGGGGTCCGGCCTGGGCCATTTCATGGTTTGCATGGCCAAGACCCAACTATCGCTCACTGATAAGTCGGAACTAAAAGGGGCGCCCCGGGACTGGATATTGAACGTCAGGGAGATATTCGTGTCCGCAGGGGCGGGGTTCGTGGTGCCCATATGCGGCCGTATCATGCTCATACCCGGACTGCCCTCGCAGCCGGCGGCATTGAGCATGGACATTGACGAGAACGGGCGGATCACCGGTCTTTACTGACCAGCATCTGGCAGAGACAAATGCCCAGCTCGGCCAGGTCCTCGGCCGGCAATGTCCCGGCGCCACCCTTGTCAAAGAGCATATTGGCTCCGGGTGGAACATCCTCGTCACCCTGCCACACGATGGCCGCCAGACGTAATCGTGGGAAAACATAGAAGAGGGCGGCGGCATCCCCCATCTTCAGCGATCGTCCTCCGAGCGGCCGACCGACCTTCGATAGCTCTTTTGGCATATTTCCGAAACGCGACGCCAACGGGGTCACCGCCCTCTGCCGAAAGGCCGTTGCGAAAGGTGAAGCGCCCTTCAACTGCTCGAACGACATCCATTCGTCATCTCTCTTCCAATCCTGGCAACCCCTGAGATGATGCAGTGCGATCAGCCCCCATCCTCCGCTTAGCTCCGGGGGCACGGTGACCTTCTGGTCGGTCATCGATACCAGGATGGTGCTTCCCAGGGTGGGTAGCGAGATGTCATCGCTCTGCAGAGAGGCCCCGGAGCTTTTAGCCAGGTCCCGAGGGGAGATCCCTTCCAAGGCTTTCCAGGCCAGTACCGTTGCCTGTCCATCCGCGGGGTTACAGATCATTCTTCCTCCGAAGATGGTCGGCCAAGGTCACGAACTCCACCCCGGTCTCCTGACCGTGACGTAGTAGGGAGAGCAGGTCCTCCGTGCCTCGCTGGACCACATCCTTGGACAACAGTCCGCCGCTGAAGCTTTCCACCAGGTGCCATGAATGAGTGGCGATCACCAGCAACCCTTCGTCCAGCTGGTCCATCATTTCCAGGTAGTCGGTCATGGGGCGATTGCCCTCGTGGTACGGCCATAGATAGGAGACGATCTTCCGACCTTTCCGGTCAAGTGACCAGCATACCGGGGCTTCCAGCAGTCCGTCGGGACGACGATACGGGGATACCTTTCCGCTCACCATCGGCGCGGTATCAGAGGAATCATAGAGATATCGGCGGCGACAAAGCTCCGCCATTAACGGTGCGCTCGTTCTCTGGTAAGGTGCTCGGAAACCTCTTCTGTTCCGGCCGAACGTTCGGTCCAGGGCCGTTTCCGCCCTGTCAAGTACCTCTCTTACCTGCCCTTCGTCCAATGGTATCCCGGTCTCCTTTCCGGTGAAGTCCTCGTGGTCGTAGCCATGAACGGCCGTCTCGTGGCCTTCCATGATCTTGGCCAGGTCCAACCCATCGGATATTTCATCAGCGGTTCGTCCTTCCCAGAAGAACGTCCCCCTCACTCCGGACTCGCGCAGCAGTTCCAGGATCATCTGCAATCCTTGGGCCGAGGAGGTAAAGCGAGGGCTGCGGTCCCCGTTCCGGGTGTTGGAGATGGAGCATATCTCACCATGGCAGGCCAGATTGACGTCCCGATCGACATCCACGGTGAAGGCCACTGAGCGCACGTGGAGGATATCCCGGCCGAGGGACTTAAGAGGTACGGTCCCCCGCAAAAGTTTTTAATATCTGGCTAATGGTGGCAAACATATTATGGCCGACACCCCCGGATCATTCGATCGCCATGCCAGGTCAATGCGGCGCATCGCTGCCGGAAAGGGGGTGGACCACTGCCAAAGGTGATCATCGTTGGCGGCGGCCCTGCCGGTCTGGCATGTGCCAAGGAACTATCCGAGAGGGGGCTCAGCTGCGCCATACTGGAGAAGAGGGACCATCTGGGCGGAAGGGTAGACGAGCTATCATGCAAAGGACAGCGCCTCTGCCGGCAGTGTGACGTTTGCCGGGTGCATCGATTGCGGGAGGAGGTATCGTGCTCAGAACTGATCAGCGTCTACTTGGGTGTTGAGCTGGATCAGGTGGAGCGGCAGGGAAGCCGATACCGTTTCGATCTCAGCCGTACGAGGGAGGCCATCGACACAGGGCGTTGCTCCCTTTGCGGCAAGTGCGTCGAAGCGTGTCCCGCAGGTGCCATGACCAAGGAGGGCGGGAAGGTCCGGCTGGACCGCCAAAAATGCCGTTCCCTCCAAGGTCTGGAATGTGAGAGGTGTGTCAGCGTGTGCCCCACCTCGGCCATCGATCTGTTCGGGGAGGACCACCTGAGCGTCAACGGCGACGCGGTGGTCGTGGCCACAGGCAGCCGGACATTCCCTGCGGAGGAGGACGCTCGTCTGGGATGGGGAGAGGTGCCCGGAGTGATGACCTCCATGCAACTGGAGTTGCAGCTGGAGGCTCGATCGCCCCTCGAGATCGGAGAACGGTCAAAGGTAGCCTTCCTGCTTTGCGTGGGTTCGCGCAGCTGCCGCGTCGGTACGTCCATCTGCTCTGCCATATGCTGCAAGTACGCTCTACGCCAGGCCTTGTGCCTCAAAGAGCTGTACCCCGCCCTGGATATGACGATGTTCGTCATGGACTGGAGGGGGATGGCACAGGACGACCCGTTATTGATGGAGCTGGGACGCACGGACATTAAGATAGTGCGTTCGCGTCCCGCGGAAATACTTGCTGAAGAAGGACGGCCTCTAGTAAGGTATGCCGGTGATGGCCGCATATCTTCAGAGCCGTTCGACCAGGTAGTGCTGGCCATCGGCCTAGTGCCGGACATCGATGACGCCTTGGCCGGACACCTGTCCTTACCACGAAATGCCCAGGGTTATGTGACATTCCCCGACGGAGGGGACCGGGGCATCTTCCTGGCCGGAAGCTGCATCGAGCCAAAGGACATCAAGCACTGCATCTCCGACGGCATAATGGCGGCAAGACGGGCCCAGGACCATCTGGAGGATGGGGAATGATCGAACCGATGAAAGCGGCCGTCTTCATATGCCGTGGTCATGGGGTCGATCCCTCGATCTTGAGGTCCCTGTTGAAGGACCCGCGGATAGGGCACACCGAGATACTGTCGAGCTGCTGCACTCCAGAAGGTCGCGATCAGATACAGCTGCACTTGAGAGGAAGGACCACCCAGGCGCTGCTGGTGATCGGCTGCCCCGGGGCGCTCCTGAAGGACTATCAGGCGCTGGCCGCTTCTACCGCCATGTCACCGGCCCGGGTGGCCGTGGTGCCGGCGGCGGCCTGCCGCACCGTTGGCATGGCCGAACTTTCCCTGAGCTGTATCCTCGATCCCAGGGAGGCGTCGTTCCCGCCGCGTCGGACCGAGAACGCTCTGCTGTTGATCGGCGAAGGACGAAATGCCGACGCTGCCTTGGAGCAGGCCAAGAAGGAAGGGCTCACGGTCCATTCGCTCACTCCGTTCGATCTCATCGAAGGGCAGGCCCGGCTCCTGGGGGGACCAGGTCGGTTCTCCCTGGAGGTCGGCGAGTCCATCCATGGGTTCGGTGCGGCGCTGCTGGTAATGGACCATCAGGTGACGCTGGAGCGGGAACGATGGAGCGATGGACAGGGAACGATGGTGCTGTTGGCCGGCGGGGAGGAATGCGCAGACGTTTTCCTGCAGGAGCTCGAATCGACCGTGAACGCCGGCGGGAAGGTCTTCGCAGTGGCTCAGGAGACGCCCTTCACCGGGTGCTCGGAACTGCGTTACGCTGAACTGCAGGGAAGGGGAGTGACGTTCCTGAGGGCCGCAGAGGTCACCATCGCCCCGGAGGGCGCCTTCGTGAAGGACCAGCACCTCGGAGAGGAACTGGTCCTGCCGGTGGCTGAGCTGGTCACCATAGGTTCGTCGCCCCCCCTCGGAAGCGAGGCCGTGCTCAAGGTGTTCGGTCTTCCGGCCGGACAAAGGGTCAAGGACATGAGGCCCGGGGAGAGCGGACAGCCAGGGGTGTTCATGGGCGGTTCCACGTTCACCACTTTCATGGGCCAAGATGCCGAGGAAGCTACGCTAGCGACAGTGATGATCATCGCGGACGCACTGCAGCGCAGCGCTCCATCATATTCCATAATGGCCTCGATCGACAAGGAGAAGTGCTCCCTGTGCCTGACATGCCTGCGCATTTGTCCCTACCAGGCGCCTTTCATAGGCCAGGAGGGAATGATCATATCCACCGAACGCTGCCAGGGCTGCGGTCTGTGCCTGTCGTTGTGTCCCAGCCAGGCCATAGAGATGCCACCGGCCGACCTGCGCGGGGAGATGGACGGAACTAAATTGAGCTATGGAGGAAAGTCCTCATGATCGTCTGTTATTGCTGCTCCAGGTCCGGAATGCCGGCTGCCCTGAAGGCCATGGAGGTCGGGGATATGGATGACGTTCTATTGAGAGAGGTTCCCTGTACTGGCTCGGTGGAAAGGTGGGAAGTGCTGCACGCCTTCCGCCAAGGGGCCGAAGGGGTCCTGGTGGTAGGTTGTCTGCTGGAGAACTGCGCCCACCATTATGGCAACGAGATCGCCGGTAGGAGAGCGGAGACGCTGGAAAAGATGTTGGTGGACCTGGGTCTCTCCCAGGGAAAGGTGGTCATGGTGCATCTGGCCGAGCACCAGTCCCATAGATTCAGACAGGCTGTGGAGGCCATGCGGGCGACGGTGCGCAGCACCCCGGAGGAAGAGAGATGATCATCGCGGAACGGAAGCCTTTGACGGAGGTCCTGGAGATGCTGGACGGGTCGGGAGAGATAACGGTCCTGGGTTGCAGGTCCTGTACGGCGATCTGCCTGGCTGGAGGGGAGAAGGAGGCCAAGGAGATGACCGAGGCATTGTCTCTGCACTCCGAGCTGAAAGGGAAGAGCTGGAGCATCCGTCCCATCACGGTGGAGAGGGCCTGCGAAAAGGAGTTCATCCTCCCCCTGCAGGGTGTAAAGGGAACGGTCCTAAGTCTGGCCTGCGGGGTCGGCGCCCAGGTGGTCCAGGAGATGTTCCCGGCGCTCCAGGTCATTCCCGGTGTCAACACTTCCAGCATGGGGGCGCCCGAGGGGATGGGGGTGTTCGTGGAAAAGTGCGCTGGTTGCGGTGATTGCATACTGCATCTGACCGCCGGTATATGCCCCATCGCCCGATGCGCGAAAAGCCTGCTCAACGGTCCCTGCGGAGGAAGTCAGAACGGAAAATGTGAGGTCTCTCCGGAAACCCCCTGCGCCTGGGACCAGATCGTTCGATCACTTACCACGCAAGGACGCCTGGACCTATTGGAACGGAACATTCCACCCAAGGACTGGCGTCCCAGCCGCAGCGGCGGTCCCCGACGAACAGTGAACGTCGAGGCCGTGCCCGGTGACGCTCAGAAGGCCTGGAGGGATACTGAATGAGCGTAAGCACGCTTCAGGAGACGCTCGACGCTGGCCGATTCGCGGTCACTGCGGAGATCGGTCCGCCCAGGTCATGCGAGCCAGAGCAGGTCAGGAAGTTGGCGCGGATGCTCAAGGGGAGCGCCCACGCCTTCAATCTGACCGACAATCAGGCGGCCAACGTGCGCATGTCCAGTCTGGCATCGTCGGTGCTATGCCTGCAGGAAGGGCTGGAGCCGGTGATGCAGATGACCTGCCGGGACCGGAACCGCATAGCCATGCAGAGCGATCTGCTGGGCGCTTGCGCTTTGGGCGTGCAGAACGTCCTGTGCATCAGCGGCGACCATCAGATTTTCGGCAACCATCCACAGGCCAAGAACGTGTACGATGTCGATCCGATTCAACAGTTGATGATCTTTCGCCGCATGCGGGACGAGGGAGTGAACTGGAGCGGAGAACCGCTGCCTCAGCCGCCGCAACCCTTCCTGGGGGCGGCGGCCAATCCTTTCGCCGATCCCTTCGAGTTCCGGGTGGTTCGGTTGGCCAAAAAGGTCAGCGCCGGGGCGCAGTTCGTGCAGACACAGTGCGTTCTGGACGTTGAGCGCTTCCAGAGGTTCATGGGACACGTAAGGGAACGGGGGTTGGACGAGGAGGTGCATGTCATCGCCGGCGTCATCCCCCTGCGTTCGCACAAGGCGGCACTGTTCATGAAGAACAAGGTGGCCGGAATGAGCGTACCAGATCATATCGTCGACCGTCTGCGAAGAGCGAGCGATCCTAAAGAGGAGGGCATCAAACTATGCCTGGAGACCATCGACTCCCTGAAGAGCACACCAGGGGTGCACGGCGTTCACATCACCGCTATCGCCTGGGAGGAGATCGTGCCCCGTTTGGTCCAGGAGGCCGGCATAGGGCCGTAGGAACATCGTTCCCATTTTTCCCATCGGGACGAACAAATATAAAAGCCATCAGCGACCAATCATACCTGGGGTTAGCGATGGTAGAGTTAAAGGTCGATTGTGCCGGAAAGAACTGTCCGGTACCGCTCATCGAGATGAGGAAGGCCATAAAGAAGGCCGCCAAAGGCGACGTGGTGGAGATCACCGGTGACCATCCCGCATCCAAGAAGGAGATACCAATGGCCGTGGAGTCATTGGGACAGGAACTGGTGGATGTGACCGAATCGGGCGATATGTGGACCATCCGCATCCGCAAGATCAAGGAGTGATGACATGGCCGATAAGACCACCATAGTCGTGCACAGCGGAGACCTGGACAAAATATATAGCGCCCTCATCATCGGCGCTGGTTCTTTGTCCATGGGCATGGACGTATCGCTCTATTTCACCTTCTGGGGACTGCAGCGTCTGAAGAAGAACGGACTGGACAAGGGGCCGCTCTCCAAGATGAACATGCTTGGGTTGGGTCGATGGATGGTCAAGAAGCGCATGAAGGCCGCCGGCGTGGAGGAGCTGTACAAGCTCATGGCGGACTTCCGCGAGCTAGGGGGAAAGATAATTGCCTGTGACATGACCATGGAGGTAATGGGCATCTCCCGTTCCGATCTGCGGGAGGACCTGATAGACGAGTACGGGGCCGTCGGCACCTATGTGAACGAGGCCAAGAGCTCACAGATAACCCTATTCATCTGAGGTCATGAAATGACGATATACATGGACAACGCCGCCGCCACCCGCATGGACGAAAGAGTGCTGGAGGCCATGCGTCCCTACTTCCTCGAGTCGTACGCCGTAGCCACATCGGAGTTCGGCCACACCATGGGCCTGGAGGCCCGGGAGACGCTGATGGAGGCCCGGCAGAAGATGGTCCTATCCCTCGGGGTGAAGGAGGAAGAACTGGTGTTCACCTCCGGGGACACCGAGGCGAGCAACATGGCATTGAAGGGCGTGGCCATGGCGCTCGGCGGCAAGAGAGGCAAGCACATCGTGGTCAGCGCCATCGAGGACTTCCCGGTGCTCAACTCGGCCCGAGCGCTTGAGAGGGAAGGTTTCCGCGTGACGTTCATCCCGGTGGGACCCGATGGACTGCTGGACATGGAAGCACTGAAGAAAGAGGTGGGGAACGAGACCATCCTGGTCTCGGTGCAGCAGGCCAATCAGGAGATAGGCACGCTGCAGGACATCAAGACCGTGGGAGAGATAGCCCACGACAAAGGCGCACTGTTCCATACGGACGCAACCCACGCCTTCGCCCGAGCGCCTACCGACTACGGCCGGATGCCAGTGGATATGGTGACGATCAGCGCTCACACCATTCACGGACCGAAGGGCGTGGGCGGCCTGATGATCAAGGAGGGCACGCCCATCACCAAGTGGATGGACGGCGGGTTTCAAGAGAGCAACCTTCGCGCCGGGCTGGAGAACATCCCCGGCATCGTCGGATTCGCCAAGGCCGTCGAACTGGTCACCGAGGAGGAGAACGAGCGGTTGAGAGGGATAAGGGACCTGCTCATCGACCAGATCCTAAAGGATGTGGAGGACACCACCCTGAACGGACACCGAACGAAGCGCGCACCGCAGAACGCCAACGTCACCTTCCACTATGTGGAAGGAGAATCGATCACACTTCATCTGGACATGAGAGGGATCGAGGTCTCGACCGGCTCCGCCTGCTTCAGCCGTTCGCTGGAAGCGAGCCACGTCATCATGGGGATCGGCGGGAACCACGAACGGGCCCATGGCTCGATCCGTTTCTCCCTGGGCCGTTTCAATCACATCGAGGAGGCCAAGGAGGTCGTCGAGTCCATGAAGGACATAGTGAAGAGGCTGAGGGAGATCAGCCCTTTGAAAAGAGGAGGAAATTAACATGCCATTGCCGTACAACGCCATAGTGATGGAGCATTTCAAGAACCCCCGCAACGTGGGGAAGATAGATAACCCGGACGGGAAGTCCACGGTGGGCAGCCCGGCCTGTGGGGACATGGTATCCGTGTACCTGGAGGTGGACGAGAAGACCCTGGTGATCACCGATATGAAGTTCGAATCGTACGGTTGCGCGTCCAACATCGCCACTGGTTCGATCATCACGGAGCTGGCCAAGGGGAAGACATTGAGCGAGGCCAAGAAGATCACCTGGAAGGAGGCCTCGGACGCTCTAGGAGGTCTCCCGAAGATCAAATCCCACTGCTCCGTTCTCGCGGTCGAAGGATTGCGCGAGGCCATCACCAACTACGAGGAGAAGCATGGCTTGGTGGTGGATAAGGTACCCACGACGCTGGAGATCATTCGCCAACGCCTGAAGAACGTGCTGAACCCGCTGACCGGTCTCGATATCGTACGCACGAACCTGGTGACGGAGATGGGCATCAAGGAGGGCGTGGTCACCTTACGCATTGATCTGGCTGAGGACCACCAGTTCGCCAATAACATCAAGGAAGAGATAAAGGAGAAGATCGAGAACCTGTGGGACGTGACCTCGGTGGTTCTGATATTCAAGAAGTGATCGGACGCCGAAGAGGATGACCACGGCCAGAAATGCCGTGTAATGTTTCACTCCTGAGGACGGTCCATGCGACCGCTGGGTCCATTTGAGCTGTTCACATCAGAGGGCTAAAAGGTCAATTCTACCGAACTCACCGGTCATGCAATTATCGTTCCTTAGCGATATATAGGTGTTCGTATTCACCAGAGCTTGTTTATACCCCGTGCTTCCTGCCGTTAAGCATGACCGTCGTGGAGGACACGTTCGCCCCGATCGATACCGATTGGCTCAAAGAGGCCAGGCTTCGCTTCGCCTCTCCGTTCATGGGCACAAATCACGGACACATACCCGTTGACCCCATGATGCTATCTCATGCTGCAGTGGCATTCGGACACACCATACGCGAATTCTACGAGAACCCTGAACTGGGGACGCAATGCGTGGCCTCCATCCAGGAACTGTACGATCTATTGCCGGTCACTCACTGGTACTTCTCATTGCCATGGCTGACGGAACTGGGAATGGAGGTCCAGCACATGGACCTCATGCCTCCGGTGCCCAAGGCCCCGGTGGTCTTCGACCCCTCGCAGATCGATGAGCTGCAGGTTCCCGGACCGGAGGAACTGGCCAAGGGTATGACCATCAACCAGCTCTTCCGAGCAAACGATTACACCCAGAAGCACATGCCCAAGATGTTCACGCCACTGGCCATAGCTTCCGATCTCACCGGCAGCGCCGCCCAGCTTTGCGGGGTGGAGAACTTCATCATGTGGACGCTCAGCGAACCGGACCTGGCCCACGCTCTGGTGCGCATATATATGGAGACGGCGGCCAACGGGGCCGAGGTCATCGCCAACAAGTATGGCAGCGCGGCCATCACCACCGGTTCGGTGCTGGGCAACAACGACATATTCTCCGATGATATGGTGCGGGACTTTTCCGGTAAATATCTCAACGAGTTCGTCACCAAATGCTTCATGAAGGGCGCCGGACCGCAGGTCTTCTATCACCTTTGCGGGAACCACGAAACGGATTACAAGGTGCTCAAGGAGCTGATGGTCTGGTCTCCCATGACCATCGTTCATATCGGATATCAAGGCCGGGAGGTTTTCCCATCCGACCTGCTGGTCAAGGAGTTCGGCGGTTTCGCCACCTGCATGGGGACGGTGGACACCAAGCTCATGCTGCATGGTACGCCGAAGCAGATATACGAACAGGCCAGGGACCAACTGCTCAAGGGAAGGGAGTGCTCGTCCGGATACATACTGGGCACCGCCTGCGAGGTTCCGCCGTTCACTCCTCCGGGAAACATCATGTCCTTGAACAAGGCGGCCAAGGACTTCGGGACGTACGGGACCTGGTGAGAGGCGGGGAAAGGATTAACATATCTCCCGTTCATTTTTTCCAGGGGGCGTCACTTGGAAGGTGTCGTTTGGAAGGAGAAGGTGGTCCGTCAATGGAAGGCGGAAAGGGATTCCGTTCCCAGTAAGAACGAGAAGGAGCTTTGGCCCCGTACCATCTCCGAGTTAAATAAGAAATTGAAGGTGGAGGACGACCGTTCCAAGAAGGGAGACCTATACCATCGCCTGGTCATCGCTCTGATCAAGATCGAGGATTACGCATCGGCCTTGAAGGCCGTGGAGGATGGGCTTGGCCAAGGGTTCGAGGGATGGGAAGAGCCATTCCTCAGGGAGAAGGCCAAGGTCCTCTATTTATTGGGCAGGGAGGAGGAAGCGCTGACCTTAATGGGGCGGTTCGCTCCTCAGAAGAAGGTGGAAGTGGACAGCGAGCCTCCCAAGTACGCTCCGTTCAAA
>Ga0307378_10010731_pt1 | contig 11872 bp, 20 predicted proteins | sample UN1MG_FD_202238 | JGI IMG/M metagenome (GOLD analysis project Ga0307378, IMG submission 202238) | Soil microbial communities from Risofladan, Vaasa, Finland - UN-1 | ecosystem: Environmental > Terrestrial > Soil > Coastal area > Acid sulfate soil | place: Finland: Risofladan, Vaasa | collected...
TAGCGCCCGTATCACCGGTGGCACCAGTCGTGCCGGTGGCGCCCGTATCACCGGTGGCACCAGTCGTGCCGGTAGCGCCCGTATCACCTGTGGCACCTGTTGTGCCGGTCGCGCCCGTCGTGCCAGTGGCACCTGTCGCACCCGTGGCGCCCGTCGTGCCAGATCCACCACCCGCGGGCCCCGTCGCACCCGTCGCACCGGTCGGGCCCGTTGAACCCGAACCGCCACTACCCGAGTCACACGGGTTGATGCATGATTGCCAGAAGGTGTCGGACATTGTCTATGACCTAAAAGCCTGCCGTATTGTTGGAGAATGTGACCTTGTAGTACACCTTGGCCGACAACGGTGGACCAGCCGTGGGACCATCAAGGATCTCCATCGCAATCGAGCGTAGACTTGATCCGACGCTAATTCTGGCACAGTCAAACCCGCTGAAAGTAACGATGTCTGGAATGCGCTGCGCGCCGATCCGGGCCGTCGCCCCCCCGATGTTCCACGTCTCTTTAGCGGTTGCGTACCCGCGTAATGTTGTTGGGGTAAACCCACTACTTGCATATCGGAACACCCACCATTCTAGGATCACCACGCCATCGAATAGCAAAGCGTTGGTATTCTCGAAAATGTCGATGCCCTTTTGATAGGAGCCCGCCGCCTCGCCGCCAGCGCTTACACCAATGAACTGGTGAGACCCCTCGTACTGGTAGGACTCGAAAGGCGAGCTGGCCACCCCAGGCGTGGGCGAAGACGCCACGTCTGTGCCCATCACCGCCCTGGACCCGCGGTTCAAGTACCGGCCGAGCACGCCGCTGTCCTGGCCAATCGCTAGTGTGGCCTCGTAGCTCCCCGAACCGCCGCCGCCTCCCGTGAGCGTGCCCTGGTCCCAGCGTGGGTTCCAAGTAAGAGCAGGAGCCTGCACGCCCTCCCAAGAGATGCGCGCGCCCGGGGGAAATGTCCCTGCGGGGTAGACCATAGGCGTCCCGGGGGGACCGGCGGGCGCATTGGTCAGGGGGTCAATAAAAGTGTCCGCCGCCTGTACGATGAAAGTGATTTCTGTACTGGGGTTCCCGCTGGGGAGGAAAACCGCACACTCCTGGCCGGGAGTGAGGGACGCAACGGATGGGAGCGTGAGGTCCAACGTGCTAGGAGGAGCCAAGATTCCCGGCGCAAAAAAGACTACTGCCTCATCTCCCGCTATGGAGTAAGCAAACGCGGGAGGAATACCAAATGACGCGTCGGGAGTGGTGACCAGGCGGCCACCAGACCCGCCATCGGGACTGCACTGGTTAATGCAAGATTGCCAAGTATTGTCAGACATAGCCAACCCCTACCCGAACGTCTCCCAGGCACCGGCTCCATTGGAAACCAGTGTGACCCCCGCCGCGGGGACCACAAAGGGTCCGGCCACACCGTTGATCGTGTCAGCGCCCGCCGGCGTGAGAGTCAGAGGCCCTGGCCCGCCTGTACCCTTGACCCGAATCGGGCCGAGTTGACCGACCGAGCCAGGCATTCCAATAGCTTTTGCTCCGCCTGAATCGTCGGCCAAGACGACAGTCTGACCAGAGATTGTAAAAGCAATACCGAATGGAACGCTGATGAATGGCTGCCCTTGAGGAAGAGAACCCCTCTGAACAACTGAGACACCTACAGAGATAGATGAGTTCGATTGACCTGCTGACAGCCAAGTCAGGTCGTCATACTCAAACGTTCCGGTACCAACGACCCAGTTCCCCAGAAGAACTCGGGAGACCGTGCATTTCAAAAACCTGACAATACCAGCGACGCCGGTCCCAACAATCGTAGCCCCAACCGTGCTTCGCTCAAACGTGGACGAGCCTTCTCCACCGACACGACCGAATATTGTCGACTCCAATACCCTCACGGTTCCTGGACCTGCAACAATTACTGCCTTGCCAAAATCGCCGTCACCGAAAATCTCTGCCGCGATACGGCACTCGTTGACGTTGCATTCGCCATCTGCAACCGACAGGGCGGTCATGTCTAATAGCGAACCACCCGTCCTGAAAATATTCGCCCGAACGAAATTCACCTCTGAGTTGGCCCCGCTATTTGAGACAGATGAGATCACCGAAATGTCCGCCAACGCGTGGTGGATCTGGCAATCCGACACCGTCGCGTACTGCTCGGTCGTTCCTGTGAAATCAAAAAGCGGAAATACCGGAGCTCCAGCATTGGGTTCAATATCGATCCCGATCCACTGACAGCGATTGAGCACGCCGGCTCCCGGTGTGTCGCTAAGATCGATGATCAGCCGGCCTCTAAGAATCGTTCCGCCCGGCTGATCGCCCGCCAGTTCATTCTCTCGATGCGGAGCAACCGCGACAATATCGATGCCCGGCCGGTCCATCGTAATGTCCTCCGTGTAGACCCCGGGGCAAACCAGAACCTTTGCGTATGTCGTGGCCCCAGCTCCAGCCGCCTTGGCTGCGGCGTACGCCGCCCCAATGGTCGTGTAGTTTGAAAGCAGAGCATTGGGCGAAACCAGGAAGACTGACAGGCAATTCTCACCAGCGCCGGTAGCGCCGGTAGCGCCGGTAGCGCCGGTATCACCAGTCGCACCAGTGGCCCCGGTCGCACCAGTGGCCCCGGTCGCCCCAGCGTCTCCGGTTACGCCAGTATCCCCGGTCGACCCGGTCGCGCCAGTGGCTCCGGTCGCGCCAGTATCCCCGGTCGCGCCAGTATCCCCGGTCGCGCCAGTATCCCCGGTCGCCCCGGTGGCCCCGGTCGCGCCAGTGCTCCCGGTCGCGCCAGTCGCTCCGGTGACGCCAGTGGCTCCAGTATCGCCTGTTGCGCCAGTGGCGCCCGTCGGACCCACCGGACCTGGCCCCGTGTCACCGGTCGCGCCCGTCGCCCCGGTCGCGCCGGTTGACCCAGTAGGCCCGGCCGCGCACTGGTTGATGCACCCCTGCCAATAGTTATCTCTTGTGCCCATGGCTAAAAGCTATTCCTTTTTAGCGGGAACATTCTAAGGACTAGAGTCTCAGAAATGTTGCAAGCGCGCAACATCAGTACCCACGCCACGTTTTTCCGGAATCCCCGAAGACACCTTTCCCCGACATGCACGCGTAAGCCTCGTAGCACTCCCAGGCGCGCTGCGGTGTCCCCCACCGCTTTTTAATGTATTTCAACATCCCCACCGCCTCATTCCACGCGTCTCCAATCCCCATTCGTCCATCAGGGTAAAACTTGTCCACGTTGTAGCCCTTGAGCTGTCCGAGCCCCGTCGCATCTGAAGATGTCGAGTCGACTCCGTTCTGGATCTCCGACCACACCTCGGGCCAACGTGACGAATCTTTCGCTCGCTGCCCATACGTAAAGTTGGGTATCCCCACCCGACCACCCGACTCTGACGCCAATAGGCTGATGAAGCTTGGACTCGAGGCCCAGCCCTCCGGCGCGCCGATGTACTTGGCCGCCTTGCGGAACAGGTCGATCTGCTCGGCGCTGCCCGGTGAGTACCGGCCGCTGGGGAACTTACCGTAGCCCTCGCTGTAGACGGGACCGTCATCATCACTCCCACGTGCTAAAAATAGCGGCAAAAGTAGAAGTAAAAACACAGGATCCATCCAGCTAAATATATACGAAACGCTCGGGAGCATCAAGGATCCAGCCTTTGACATGATGAATCATGACGGATAGCATCTTCTTTCATGAGCGAAGAACCAGCGGTGACAAAACCAGGAATGTCCACCGAGATGATCCTCATGATCGCGGCAGGCATCGGCTTTGGCATCTACGCCTTTCAGCAGATTGCAAGAAAAGCTGGAGAGGAAGAAGCTAAAAAGCAAGTGAACGATAAGGTCGAAGAGCTCAAGCAAGCTGTTGGCCTCGGAGGGTGAACCTATGATCTGCGAAAAACCAGTTGGAAATTCCCTCGGCATCTTCCTTGCCGACCTCATCGCCCGGATGTTCGCCAAGCCGGACTTGAGCCCCCTCGAGATTATTACTGGAACGAAACCGAGCGCGGAGGAGGCCTCGAGCTCGGGCGCCGCGCCCGAAGCTCCGCCAGAGCCAGAGAAGCTGACCATCACCCGCGTGCCGCATGCTGAGCGCCTTTCTGGTTTGGACGTAAGCCACTACCAGGGGAAAATAGCTTGGAGACGCGTTGTTGAGGCGGGGCACAAGTTCGCCATCATCAAAAGCGCCGAAGGTGGAACCAATAGTCAGGGAAAAGGATTCGTCGACAAAAGGTTTTCCCAGAACATTCAAGGCGCCCGCGATGCAGGGATGCCCGTGCTCGGGTCGTACCACTTTGGCACCTGGTACAACATGGACACCAAGAATCCAAAGGCCGACGCCGTCAACGAGGCCGAGCACGAGTTCAAGACCCTTGAGGAAGAAGGTGCGCTTGGTCCAGGTTATTTACCACCAATCTTGGACCTTGAAGGGGACCGCAGGGAGTCCGACAACAATAAGCTTGAGGACGGCCCCATCATCGACTGGGGCATGTACTACCAAGAACGCATGGAAGAGCTGTGCGGACGCCTGCCCTGGATGTATACCGGGTACTGGTTCGACTATCGCCTTGGACAGCCCAAGGAGTTCCGCAAATTCCCATTGTGGCTCGCGCGCTATAACGGCGGACCCGAGCCGACGCGTGCGCCGCCAGATTGGCCATGGCTCATCTGGCAATACACCGGCAAGGGCAAGACAAAAGGCATTGACGCTCGCGTGGACCTCAACTGGTTCGCGGGCACCGAGGAAGACCTTCGCGCCCTCGCAATGCTACCCAATCACAATGCCGCCCGGGTAGCCTGAGCCGCCACAGGCAGACGGGCTGCCGTTCCCGACGGCTTTTGCCTGTGATACCATCAGGCAGACATGTCGATGAATCCCATCCCGCTCATCATCGGGGCAATGGCGCTCATTTTGCTACGAGGACGCGGCGGGGACGGGGATGTCAAAGAGGAAGCTGCTCTAGACCCTGAGCTTGAGCCCGAGCTCGAGCCCGAGGCTGAGGTCGAGACTGAGCCAGATCCAGACCAACCACAATCGTCCAAGCCGCTTCAGACCCGGCTTGTGATGACGACGCCACTGGTGGCCACGTTCAGGCCACTGGACGAAACGCCGCCTCCGGCAAACCCGGACCCGATACCAGATCCGCCGCCTCCGGCAAACCCGGACCCGATACCAGATCCGCCGCCTCCGCCACCACCTCCGGCACAACCAGACCCTCCGGCACAACCAGACCCTCCGGCACAACCAGACCCTCCGCAGTCGCCAGCATCTGACGACGTGCCGAGCTCGTCCCATTGCTCAGACGTCGCTAACTGGTCCGAGGATTGGCGCCAAAAAGAACAAGCCATCTTGGACCAACTCAACGCGCTACGTGCCGCTGGGCTTCAGTGTGGAACAGGCAGCCTCCCGCCGGCGCCACCACTGACCATGAACCCGAAGCTTCGCTGCTCTGCACGCAAGCACTCAAAAGACATGGCGCAAAACGGCTTCTTTGCCCATGAAAATCCACAGGGAAAAGAACACTGGGACCGCATGCTCGACGCCGGCTACAACTGGCACTACTCAAGCGAGAACATTGCGTCAGGCCGACCGACTCCAGCCGGGACCATGGACCAGTGGATCCAGAGCACCGCGGGACACTGCGAGGCCTTGATGGACCCGAAGTACACCGAGATCGGAATCGGGTACTACCCGGGCGGCGCCACGGGTCATTACTGGACCCAGAACTTCGGGAAAGAGAAATAAATGGAATCGCTTCAGCTAGTACTAGGAGTTCTTCGTGCATCCACGCGGATGTACCAAACCAATCATTGGCGAGTGCGTGGCTTGTGCTTTTATGGACAGCACCTACTCCTTCAGCGTCTGTATGAGAAAACCTTCGAGCTCGAAGACAGCTTTGGAGAACGGCTCGTGGGATATTTCGGCCCTTCCGCCGTAGAGCCCAAGGCTCAAGCTGAGATGACGCTCGCGTGGATCTCAAAGTGGAGCCAGATCCCCGACCCGATCTTGCAGTCACTCGCGGTTGCCAACGACATCTCGAAGACGATTGAGCGCGCCTATGCGAGCATGAAGGAAAGCGGTCACATGACGCTCGGCCTCGACGATCTGCTCATGTCGGCATCCAGCCAAATCGATGAGCATATTTACCTGCTCCAGCAAGCCCAACGGTAACGAACGTAGCCTGAGCTCGACGGCGCAGGCGCCGACCCTGCGCAAATCTGACGCCCGCCCCTTGACGACAAGGCGCGGGCGTCTTAGCCTTGAGTCCATGGCTTGACAGTCAATTCACACAGGATGGTAGCTCAGGGGTCCCGAGCATCAGGCGTAAGCACCCTGGAGACGCGGGTTCGAATCCCGTCCATCCTTCCAAACATGTCTGCATTGTCAGGCGTGACCTACCCCTAGGCGTTCTAGCCTCGCAGCTCATCCATGCTGCGGGCGAGTCAGCGCCGGGGTCACTACCTTCAGGCACCCACGCGGTTGCCCTGGGGGTCGACAATGAAGCCGCCCTCGAAAAACTCGAGAGGCGGCTCATCAAATTTGGGGTTTCACACCACGCGATCCGTGAACCGGATCCGCCTTGGTGCGGAGCCCTGATGGCCATCGGCGTGGTGCCGATGGTTCCAAACAAAAACCTGCGCAAGGCCACGGGGCATTTGCGCCTACTCGAATAAGGAAAAAGAACATGGAAAACACGCTAGAAAACATCGACATCAAAAAGCTCGTAGAAGACATCAAATCTGGAGAGTCCGCACGCCGCGAGGGGGCCTGGAGCACGTGGTGCCAAGAGAGGGGGCTTGGCCGAAGCTACACATACTCCGCCTCCTCGGGCTTCTACCCGGACCCCTACGAGGACCACATGACCAAGCTGTACACCTTGCGTGCCTGGCTACGTGGGAGGATCCACCGTAGGAACCCTCCCGAAAGCATACGGGCCTACAACCGCGACATGGTCGCCCACGGCGCCAGCCCAAGAGAATGGGACATGAAGCAACACAACTGGGAGATCGCAGAGGCAATGTCCCAGCGATACGAGTCCCCCGAGGAGGCCGCGGCCTAGCTGACCTGAGCCTTGGTCACCAAGCATGTGTCCGACGCATCCATGCGTCGGCGCAAGAAGGCTGCGTACCGTTTGTAGAACTTGATTCCTACACCCACCGCAATGGCCTCTTCGATCCTCATTGCGCCAGACCTTGGCATAGCATCCGGGGAGTATAAAGATGGATCGACCGCCAGAACCCTGCGTCCGTCGTTGAAAGTCACGGTCCCGGACGAGCTCACCATCACGGGATTCCTATCGGGGTCAGCCACCGCATTGAACATCAACGCGACTCGAGAGCGCAGTATCTCCGCCTTCTCCTTGCTGTACGCGCCAAAGAATTCCTTGAGAGCTGCACTATCCACATCAAATGGCCCCGTATCCCACGCCTTCTTCTGCGCTGCCTCGGGCTGGGTGTCCATCCACTCAAGCATCATCATGGCGTAAAAAATGTCCATGACAGCCTGCTGCACTGCGGCTTTCACCCGCTCTCGCTGCTTAAATGGCAGCTTGCTGTAGTCAATTTTTACGTCATTCCACGGCACAAGCGAGCCGGCGACATAGCATTGGCTAGCAGGACGAGCGCTGCCCGAATAGGAGGGCGGTGGGAGCACGATGGGCTCAGGCATGCCCCAGTGTAGCCTATTCGCCGCCCTCATCCGAAGGTGAATCCGGAATGACGCGAAGCGACTCCACCAAGGCGACGATGAGGTCTATCTTCTCACTTCTCCCTAGCCTCAAGGCCCGAGCAAGGACGTCGCCGTAGATCGGGCGGCTAGTGCCCCGGTCTTTCTGCCTTGACCTAGCCATCAGCTCGTCAACCGCCTTTTCATCCTCGGAGTCCAGCGGGAGAGTGGGTACCCGGAGAATGGGCACCACTCCATGGATTGGACGTAGCGTCCGCCCACCAAGCTCTCCGACAGCCTCAGCCTCAGCCTCAGCCTCAGCCTCAGCCTCAGCCTCAGCCTCAGCCTCAGCCTCCCTCTTCTTGCGGATCCTCTCCTTGTCCTTTCGGATTATCTCCTCCCGAAGCCTCATTGATTCCGGAGGTAAAGGATCCCCCCTATTCGGCGCCGGCGGCACCAAGTCCTGCAACGGTTTACCCACGCGGCTTTTCCACCCATTATCATCATCCATCTTTCCCATCTACATTCTCCTTTGCATGCGCCTGGGCAGATCTGTAGCTCCGCATCAAACACTGAACCGGAGCAATCGGCTCACCCTTGTATTTCGCCTGCCAGCGCCAACGCCCTACCTTATCCTGATGGATTCGAACGCATTGATAGTCACCGGCAACCCACCCTCCATCGACGACGCTCCACGTCAGACGGGCCACACCATCTCCATAAAATTATCTGAGAAGACTTTCGGATCCAGGTTCCTGTGGACCCACACCGCGCTACTAAGACCCCGGTCGAGCTCACCGTCTAGACCACGACAAACACCCGCGATCTCATTGTACAAAATCTCCACATCGATCCCCGCGTCGCCCGTAGGGCACGGAAGGGAAGTGATCGGGCACCTCTCTCTCGAGGAGGCTCCCCACGAAACCTTCGGGTGGATCATATGTGTCGTGCAAAGCGTGACCAGACCATCGGACATCGCCTCAAACGAGCTCATCCCTACTCCGCCGACGCTGCTGAACTGGTCGATGTAGACGTGGCAGTCCCGTCGCTGCGACCTTAGTTCCTCGTAACTAAGGTGCTGATTCTTATGAACGGGGCCGCCAATTTGACGGTACTTCACACGAGGAAAGTCTTTGACGATCATCTCCATCGCCATGTTGATGAACTTCGTCCCCTTCAGCTCATAGCTTGTCGGAGAGTGGCAAACGACAATATCCCCGGAGGCGTCCCTGCGCCGCATGAGCCGGGCTGTATCGGCAACCATTGGCTTACCGAAACACACGAGCCCGGTTCCACCCGTAAGGCGCCACAGATCTGGCGATACAATCTGACCAGAGAATACAGCTTTGTCCAAACGGTTGTACTGCTCTGACCACCCCCGGTACGCGTTGCCTGCATGAAACACATAGCACTTCGCACGCTCAAGGATCTCGTCTAGGGCACCGAAGAGCATCTCCTTGGCGAACCGCTGGCCCTCCGCGTGGAAGGAGTAATAGTCCGCAGGGTTGCGAGTTTCCTCTGCCCAAACCAGAACGTCGATACCCGATCGTATCCATTCTGCAAGGACCCCCTTCTGATCCACCGACGCCACATCGTAATCGAGATCATGAGCTTCCGGATAATTAAAGGGGTGCGGAACGAAGCTGCACACCCTCGCGTCCCAGCCCTCCTGATGTGCGTTGATCGACTTCGCAATGTCAGTACTGACATTGGCGTAGTCCTGATACGTCACAAAGAGTATCTTACGCATCGGTAACCTTAGGAGGGTACCGATGGTCCATCTCCTTCTTAATGGCCTGCGCCATGAACCTCATCGCCTTTCGCCCGTCCTCCGTCTTCGCCATCGCCGCGAACTCGTTCGCTTTCTTCACGGCCCAGTTGAGCGACTCGGTCGTACCCGCCTGGTAACCATCCCTCCAAGTATCTACACCTGGAGTATCAACCCGATCCTTTTGCTTTTTCGACATTGGCTTTATACGCCCGCTTCAATAACGCGGACTTCTCCTTCATCGTGTACGCAAGATGAAAAGCATCAGGCCATTGACGACTTACCTCTTCGCCCAATGACCCGATCTTATCGGCCATCTTCTCCGTCTCGACGGTCAGCTCATCTATGAGATCCGATATCGTCTGGTCGAACCTCCTCTGCATTTCCAGCTCGGCACGCTCAGAGATGATCTCTTTCTCTCGCTGCCTCCACATCCTGCTAAGCTCTTCAGCCCGCTCTTTCCACCCAGCAAAAAATTGTTCCATTGCCCAACCTATACTCGTCCGTTGCGAATCGCACTTACGTAGGATTCTGAGCACTGATATTTGCGGGCAATCTCCGCACCGCTAAGCCCCTTGCTGATGTCCCTCTCGATCTTGGACCTCGAAAAGATACTCGGCCTCGAGCGTACCTCGACCCCTTCCGAGTCCAACCAGCGAGACACCGTCTTCGGATGAACTCTGTACTTCTTCGCCGTCGCGGCAATCGAAGACTGTGGATTGCTACGATAGAAATTAACCGCCGCCTTCTTCTTACGAGGTGAATGGTCCGGCTTTGGATGCTTCTCCAACCCTCCGCTTTCAACCCATTTCTTCACCGTAGACTCTGCGCATCCAAACACTTGGGCAATACGTCGGTACCCCCACTTGCGAGCATACAAAGCTCGGGCCCTGTCTCTATCCTCTTTACTATACTGATTCATCGGACTGTGGCTCGTATTTATCAAGGAGCTTAGCGGCATCGTACCATCCGCACCGCGTAGCTTCCTCATAGGTTTTGTCGAGCCTTGACACTCCAGTCTCAAACGATTGCTTTTTGATTCTCCATCTGTCCACCTGATTTGGCATCAAATATACATCGATGATGCCGCCATGAATAAGCCCTATCTACTGCCGTGAAATGGCTAAGTAGGGCTTCGGTTATTAGACCTCAAAATACTCGAAGACGATGGCCTTTGCCTCGTGAAGATAAGCGTCCGATACCCACCAAGCTTTCTTGGCGCCCCGCCATCCTATCTCTCCGTCTGGGATCTCTTCCTTGAGCCGATCCGTAAACCCCTTACTGTACGGGGTCACAAGAAGCATGCCGTAGTCGGCCTTCATCCACTCAACTCTCTGTTTTCGTACTGATGCTTTTCGACGCAAAATACCCTGCCATATTGAACACTGTGTCCATCATCATGTTGTTGGCCCCGATATAAGCTGGTTCAGTGAAGGACTTTGAGGAGTTTCGGATAACCACGTTCTCAACCACCTCGATAGCCAGTGACCAACCAAGCGTCTGCGTTGCCGTAAAACCGCGCTCCGCAGCGATGAATCCGCTCAAAAGATGAAGCGGAGTCCACTTGTTGACTAGCCTGTTCGGGGGCCTCGCCATCTACAAACTCAACAGCGCCCTTTGAACGAGCTCGAAGTTACGCTTTGCGTTCGACTTGGAATCGAACCCCTGCTCGGATTCCGCGACAGTCTCGTGGTTACCTAGGGACGTCACTTTCCAGTAGTGCTCACCATTTTGCTCGAAGTACTCAAGCTCGAACTCATCCTTCATGACAACACCATCGTCGCACACCTGTACCGCAGAGTCGAGTCTAGCCCGACCGCTCACCCCGCCACCCGGATCGTGATGGAGATACGACCCCGTACTTCCAATGGGGAAAACAGGGGTTCTGCGACAATGCGCTCGATCGTATGGAAGTATCCGCGGCTTTCGCCAGACAAAAGAGTCACTGCCCCGCTTCCGATCCTTGCCCTCGAGACCGGCGAATCACCATCCCGGCGTATAGCCCAGGAGGCCGCGTCGCCAAGGGAGATGGTCACGATCGGCAGCGACGTGTCCTTCTCACCCTTGTCTTGGTGCCAACCCAGCGACGCCCCCTCGTCGTACCAATTGATGATTGCGCTGTCCCACGCGTGGACGCCCGCCATCTCGTTCGCAATCTGCGACCATCGCCCAGGCATCCTTGGCCAAGCGTTCCCCCTCGAGTCGACGGGGTCGTAGCGGTACTCGCCATCGCCGACCCAGCCCAGTTCTCCGGCCGCGCTGACCCGAACCCGCATCGGCATGCCGCCCTTAGATATCGGACGGACCAAGGGACTCTGCTTCAATACCTGCCGTACCGATTCTACCAAAAGCTTCTGGACGGACGGTTCAAGCTGGCACACCACGGTGTCCGCCGCGCTACACACCATCAGACACCTCGTCGATACTTGCTTCGTCTAGTTACTTTTTTGCTATCCGGAGCC
>Ga0307378_10010732_pt1 | contig 11871 bp, 12 predicted proteins | sample UN1MG_FD_202238 | JGI IMG/M metagenome (GOLD analysis project Ga0307378, IMG submission 202238) | Soil microbial communities from Risofladan, Vaasa, Finland - UN-1 | ecosystem: Environmental > Terrestrial > Soil > Coastal area > Acid sulfate soil | place: Finland: Risofladan, Vaasa | collected...
GCTCCCGGCCTGGGGGACTCCCAATCCCCATCTTTTGTGAGTGAGGGAATGGGCGAATTCCTGCGATGACGGATGCGCGCCTCACGGTCGTCTAATCGGGGAAAGCCACCCCCAGGAAGTTCGAAACTTTGACGTATTCAACACCCACTTCGCCCTCGCGCGGAGTGCCTTCGCGCCCTTTCCACACCACCCGAAAATTGGCTGTCTCGCGGCGCTTCTTGGGCTGGATTTTCACTTGCATCCCGACTTTCAGTGGCAGCTCGGTCTTCACCTTCGCACCGTATTTGCTGATGCTCACGATGAGCGTCTCTTCCGAGAACGGCTTGCCGCCCGAGAACTTCCCCGAAAGCACGACTGGGACGTTGACGTGCACCCGCGCGCTACGACGGAAGGTTGACGACTCAGCTTCCTTGGCCATCGGCTCACCCCTCTTCGCCTCATCGGCTCGGCTAGCATAACATAACGGGCGCGGTCGCTGGCAAGCAAGGCGCACCGGATGACAACGGCGTGACGAGAGGATTGTCAGTTGAGGCCTGAGGACGGTGGACGTTCTTCACGCTTGGATACGGGCAAGCGCCGGCTCCGCGGGCAAAAAAAACTGCCCTCGAGCAGGCGCGCCGAGGATCGGGGAGAATCCCCCAGAAGGGAGGCCGGTGCGCTACATGTTGGTTACGCCGGGCGAGACCGCGTAGGCGTTCGTACCGTCGAAGATGAAGCTCTGGGCCGAACAGGTCGACGATGTCCCACCCACCGTCATCCCACCTTTGACGTTCGACGGCCAAACGAACGCGCGGCTGCCTGGAGCATCCTGGCAGACAATGAAGTGGATTTGCTCTCCGGCGCTGGCGTTCGAAAGAGTCGAGCTGGTCACGTTGCCGGCAAGTGTGATCTTTTGCGTGTTGCCGAGATCGGCGTCAAAGGTCGGCGTGGCACTGAATGCGACACTGTTGACCGCCGAGAAGATGGCTTTCTTGATTTCCACCTTACCGTTTGAGCCGATGAAAAGGCGCATCGTGTTCGCTACATAATCCCAGATGAAGAAATCGTAGTCAGTCAAAATGCCGCCGTCGGAATAGAAGCCCTCGCCGCTCAACGAGAACAGCTCCTTGCGTGCGGGCGAAGCATTGGGATTCCGGATATTCAGGAAGACATCCGCCTCACCGTATTTCGACGAGGGGTTGACCGTCCCGTCCAGCCCCAATGCGCCCAGATAAGGGTTTGTCTCGCTGCGGACATGTAGTTTGTACGCCGGGGATGTTTCGCCACCCACCGCAGTCCTGCCGTTCACAATCGTGAAGCCCGTCCCGCTCGGCGTCAGCGTGATGTTCTGATTTGCTCCACCTGCCGCCAGGCTGATGGCCCCGATAGACTCCAGCGCGCCATCAAAAAGGCGCTGAGTTGGGGTGGTGACGAACGAAAGGCGCTGAATGTCATAAGACGTCGTGACGTTGCTAAATACGGGTTCGGCGCTCAGGAAATCCACCCCCGATTGGAAGTGGACCTTCATGCCGGTCGTAGCATTTGAGATCGTCCCCTGGTTGATTTCCACTCTCCCAAAAACGTCGGCCAAGATCCCGGTAGTGAACCCGGAGATCGTGGTGTTCTCGCTGTCGTAGGTGCTGTAGTCCTCGACTTCGATTCCCGGAGTGGCCAGACCGCCGGTTGCCGAGATGCTGGTTGTGTTCGAGACTTCGTATGAGGCATTGTCGTAGAGGTCGATGCCGCTGCCGGTGATTCCGGTCAGTGTGAAGGTCTGGCTGTCAGGCCATCCGGTATTCAGATAGTCTCGCGGGTTCAACCCCTCCACTGGATGCAGACTGAAGACGGAGGCGAAATGCTGGATGACCAGCCCGTAGACCGCATCGGAAATCGTATTGTCGCCGCGCAGCTCCAGGACGCCGAAAAGCCGCACGCCGACGGCGGTCGAGCTGGTTTCCGCCGTGAAATTCCGCACCGTGCATGAGTGCAGCACTCCCACGCCGCCCGTCTGGAAGAGCCCGAACTTCTTGCCGTACTGGAGCGAGACGCCGTTGAGGATGAAGTGGGCGAACGACGCGCTCACGACGTAATCGCGCACTGCCACCGTGGGCGCGCCGGCATCCGCCCCCGAGATCACGTAGCTGTCGGGGCTCGCCGGATCGCCTTGGATCTCGATACTCCCGTGCTGGAAGGTCGAGCGCGCCGCCGCGCCAAAATAGCGGTTCTCGAGGAGGACTTCCTCACGGTACGTTCCCGCCGCCAGGTGGATGATGTAGTGGTGCGAGACGAACACGGGAATGTCCTTCAGGGCGCGGGCAATGGTTTGATACGGATTCCCCAGTGTGCCGTTGCCCGTTGTGTCGCTTCCAGTGGGCGAGACATAGAGATCGACGGTTTGGCCGTAACTATAGTCTCCCGGGCCGACCCCTTGCACTGCCTTGGAGTTGACGCGGAAGGTTGGCCCCGGTGTCTGCTGCGCAAGTAAAGAAGTCAAAAGTTGAGAGCTTAGAGTTAAGAGCAAAAGCGCCCAGAGGGAAACTTTCAACTCTCGACTCTGAACTTTCGACTGGTTTTTTCTCACCATATCTGCACCTTGGCCGTGACTTCGGCATCGGAAGCCACGAGATAGAGATTCGTTCCGTCGTACATCGTGGGCGACTGGAACCAGATGGCGCCACTCGAGGTCATCTGAATAGCGGCGCTTTTGGGCGCGCGTCCGAGCATGTGGGCGAGGGTGAAGTTACCGCCCGCGGATGGCGCCGCCCCCACTTGGCCGAGAATCTTCGTGGCGTCCAGGACGGAGACCACCTGAGTGGCATTGGTGACGACTTCTCCGATCATCGCGTCGCCTGACGTCGCTCCCACGACGCTCCCCTGGTAGTAGAAGCCGGTCGTCGAATTGTAGAAAAGATAGCTGGTCTGGCTCGCCGGAGCGGGGCCCGGGTCCGGTGCGCCCCCTGGCGCATAACGTTTGCCCTGGGCGTAAAGGGCCCCGGCCGAAAGCGCCGGGGTGAGACCGGCCGACCCTCCCAGATTGAAACCGGAAACTACACCCGAAACGCCGCGGTCCTGGAGCCACGCCTCCACGGTTCCCGCGGCCGTCACTGCGGTTTGGACATCAGTCGCGTCCTGCAGCAGCGAGTCGATGATCTGCCAATTCGTGTCCAGGTCCGTCTCATAGTTGTCGCCGTGTCTCGGCTGGATGATCCCTTTGCGGGGAAGGACTGTTCGCACAACTGCCATGATCAACCTCACTGACTCTCGACTCTCAACTCTTAACTCTCGACTCTGAACCTGACGGTTGAGAGTTCAGAGTCAAGAGTCGAGGACCGGCTAGCCACTCAGCCGTTCCGCCACGGTGGTCGCGTAGAGGACGCCGTAGCTGGTGATCGTCTGATTGGTGCCGTCACCCATGATGACCTCGCAATGAACGCGTCCGGGATTCGTGGCGTTCTTGTGCTCGACGTAAGCGGTGAAGACGTCCACGCCGTCCACGCCTCCGCCGCCGATCTGTTCGGTACCCAGCGCCGGCGGGTTTGCGGCGCCGTTGGTGGCGCCGGTGGCGGGCCGCGTCGAGTAAACGCTCCACAGGTAGCGCAGCTCGGCCCGCGCGTAGGCATAGCCGTCCACGGGCGAGACGGGCAGCACCACGGTCTCGCCGTTCTTGTAGTAGCCCTGGAAGAACTCCACCCGCACCATGCCGAACTTGGCGTTCTGGTTCAGTTGCTTCAAAGCCACATCGGTAACGGGCTTGTCCTGGTCAAACGTCGAGTCAGCCAGATCCACCGCGCCGGGCTGTTGGGAAAAAGTCAATTGAGCCATGGTTTCATTTGGTGATTTGGCGATTTAGCGATTTGGCGATTTTGTTTTTCAATCACCCGATCGCCCGATCACACAATCACCCGATCCTCCTATCCGTAGATCGAATTGCCCGCGACTCCATCCGACATTAACCCGGAGGAGTCGCTGGCGATGAAAACGTACGTGTCTTTTTGCTGCTGGGTAGCGGACGGCCAATCCGGAACCCCTGTGCCCGCGATGTCGAAGGGGGTTTTCCCCGCCAGGTAACGCACGTCAAGGAGGCGGAAGCTGACGCGCGCCCGGCCGTAGTCCGGCTGTTTTTCCAGGACTTCGCACAGAATATTGGTTACGCCGCGCTGGCCCGTCATCGGATCGAGCACCTTGCTGTGCGTCAGCTCCACGAGGTCGCCAACTTCGACGGGAAGCGCGACGTGAAACGCCACGGCCCGCCAGACGGGAACCACGGAGCCGTAGCGGCGGAAGAGTTTCGTGGCCAGCAGCGCCGCGTGCGAGATGCCCTGGCGAGCGGCGCGAAGTCCCCGCGACTCGATGACTTGCCCGCCTTGCAGCCCGAAGGTTGAGAACGACGTTCCGCTCACATAGCTCAAAATGGTCTGGAACTTGGACCCGTCATAATCCATCCGCACGGTCGCCTGATTGACGATGGGAGCGCGCTCGGCGGCGGGCATCTCCAGAAGATTCTGGTCCGTGAACGAAAACACCGGAGCCGTGCCTGCAAGTGGGGGCGCTATCCAGAAACGCGGCGAGATTCGGCCCGCTGAGTCGACCACTGGATAGCCGCCCAGGGCCTTGTAGATTTCCCTTTCCAGCCACGCCTTGCCTTCCTGCGGCTCGGCGATCGAGAACCCCAGGTAATAGTTGCGGAAAAAGCCGGACCGGTACGCCAGGATCGAATCCACATCCAGATAACGGTTCGGATTGATGAGGTTCGAGCCCGTCGCGGGATCGTATTGCAGCCACGCGTCGGAGCTGAGATTGGGGTTCTGCCCCACACCAAGATGGTTTTGGTACACCACCAACAACAGGTCCATCGGATTGCCGGAGAGGATGAGCGGTGTTTCCTTCGTGGCCGCCGTGAAAATGCGCGACTTGAGGCTGCGCTTGGGGTCCACCAGATACAGCCTCCAGCCGGTCTGCTGGTCGTTCACTTCCACGCGGTCGACTTCCAGCGTATCGAAAACCGGAAATTGTGGCGGGTTGATGCCCGTGTAACCCATGCGCAGCCGCACCTTCTTTCCGTGAAGCTGCTGCTGTTGCATGACGCGGGCGAGGTCTGCGAAGTATTGCCAGGCATAGGCGGGCGCGGAAAGCTCGATGTCCTCCGCCCGTTCGAGCACTTCCACGTCAAACTGCCCCACCGACCCCGAGCCTTCCCGGTCGTTCACGCGCTGGCCGACTCCCGAAGGGAGTTTCACCAGCGGCGCGACCGCGGTAATCTCTTCGGCGTTTTTGTAGAAGACCGCATCGCCGTGCCCGATTGCCCAAATGGAGAATCCCCCGTAACCGTCGGCGACGAAGTTGTCGAGTTTGGCCTTGAACCCGCGCGGCGTGGCGGAGTAACCCTTCCAGGTGCCGGCGCCGTTCTGCCACAAGTTTTCCTGGGCGGTTGCGTCCCAGCTCCACGTCCCGTCGTTGTCGTCGGCCGCCTTGATGGCGTCGTAGTAGTTGCCCGAGAGCATCGCCCAGGGCGGCGCTCCGATCGCGGAATATCCCCAGTGCCCGTAAAACTGCATTCCAATCAGGATCTGGGCCTTCGGAATCTTGGTGGCCAGGAAGTTCAGCCCCGCGGTCATCCAGGAAATCGAGGCGATGGGTCCCGGCGTGTCGAAGGTTTCGTCGTAGGTGCCGAGGTTGGCGTAGGTCGAGTTCTGCGGCCACACGTCGTAGTCGCACCATCCGCTCCAGGGATCGTTCGGGTCATCCGCCGTTTTGTAGGGCAGAAAACTGATGAGGATTCGGCCGGGAGCTTCGGTCTGCATCCTCGACCACAGCTCTTGAATGAAGCTGCTGGCAATCGAGCGGTCCTCCTTGTAACAGCCTTCGAAGTCCAGCACCACCCCGGCCAGCGTCGGATGGACGTTGAGGAGGAGATTCACGATTGAATCGACAGCCGCCGTTTTGTTCTGGAAAACGCCGCGCGAAAGGTCCGGGTCCCACGTTTGGGTTGCGGCGTTGAAATGGTGGAGGTAGGCGAGTACGCGGGGGTGTTCCCGCACCGGCTTGAGCTTCATGAAGTCCGCCAGATTATCGAGGGTGGCCTGCGAGTTATCCTGGGTGCCTGCCGCGAACGTTGCATCGGAATTCCAGCGCAACCCTCGCGTCGTGATGTGAGTGAAGGCGCGCGCGTATTTGGGCAGTTCGGTGTAGAAGTTCGGCGTGTAGGGATGCGAATAGCCCAGGCGCACCGACCACACGTCCCAGTCCGCGGCATCATCCCAGGCAAGACCGGATAGCGCGTCGATGGTGCTCTGAATCTGGCTGTTCGACCGCTGGCCGTCCACCGGGAAGGCGGCCAGGAGCTGGCGATTCGGCCAGCCCGTGGGCACATTCGAGGTGTATTGCGGGTGCGAGATGTTGAGCGATGACCACCGGTCGTTGATCAGGTTCTGCCGCCAGAGTTGGAGCGGGAAGATCTTGCGCAGCGAGCTGGGAAGGGAAAACGTCCCGAAGGTGTAGGCCGAGTAAGCGTGAGCGTGCGCGGTCTCCACCTGTTCCTGGGGTTGATACGGCGCTAGAAAATCCAGACCTTTTTGCGCGTCGGCCGTGGCTCGCGCGGCCGTCTCGCTCTGGGCCTCGGCGGCGAGGGATTCCATCAGATAGATATCGCCGCCTTCCTGGAGGCTCGAGAAACCCGGAGGAGCGGAGGAATTGCTGCTCACCAGCGTTGCCTCGCCGCCGAGGCCAACCGCCGTGCGGTTGCCGATCGTCACCAGCTCTCCCCCGGCCTCGGCCGGGGCTGACTGGGTCTCGAATTTCAGGTCGTATCGCACGCCCGTGCGGAATGTGAACGGCGTGTCCAGCGTTACCACCTCGTAGATCGCCGACCAGTCGGGCTGCCAGCCGGTCTTGATTGTGGTCCACGCGCTGTCGGAGCTTTTTTTGGCGTAGACCTTCACCAGCGGCAGCGGTGTGGGGACGGTTCCCACCACGCGGAGCTGGTCGATGAACAGGCAGCGCGCCACGATTTGAGTGGGAGTGAGCGGTGAAAGTCCCGCGGGCGCCTCGGGCCACAGGTATGAGCCCCGGTAGGACCGGGGGAGCAACGTGAACGCATACGTGCTCGTCACCGGCTGGAGCGAATTGTTTGTTCCGATCAGGGGGGCGAAACTGTAGACGTCTTCGACCTGCTCGCCGATCCCGCCCCACTTCAAATTGACCTGCGCGGATTTGTAAATCTGCTGAACGTTGACGGCAATTCCCTTGTAGCTCCAGAGCGAGTGATAGCCCTCGGCGTGCAGCTCGCAGAGGCCCGAGGCGGCCAGGATCTGGAGGTCGGCAATCTGCAGGAAAAGGCCGCTGGTCAGCGCCGCTTCGTTCGCCACCACCGCTCCCGGGACGAAGACGGTGAACTTGAAATTCTTCGCCTGGAGAATCGGAAAGGCGTTGTCGATGACGGAGCGCTGCGCGTCCCAGAACGTCAGCACGCAGGCGTTGCGCGGCAACTCCATCTCGCCGCGCATCCAGCGGATGTAGTCGGAGAGTTTTTGCGGGACGTAGCCCTGCGCCTCCAGCCAGTCCATCTGCGCCTGAAAATCGGCGGGGGTTGTCGAGTACTGGCCGGCGGGGCTTTGAACGTTCACGTAGGCGAGAACCGGAACGTGCCGGACGTCTGTACTGAGAATTTGACTGATGCCTGCTGGCAAGCGTTCGCTCCTTGTCCGCTGCGCTTCCGTTATCGACGAACGATGAAGTATGAATTATGAATGATGAATTTTGTCTTGCCCTTCATCATTCATCGTTTCCGTCGGCTGACGGATTCAGCGTTTCCTAGAATCCGTATCCCACCAAGCCGTACCCCTGCACTCCATAACCGGTTTCGAGTCCCGTGAGGGCACTGGCCGTGAAGGCCGCGAAAGCCAGGTCCACCTCGTCGATCTCGATGTAATAGAGCGGCTGCTTCCGTTTCGCCTGATGCGCGGCATCAAATGTGGAATCCGTCTGGATCATATTAGGTTTTAGGTTACAGGTTACAGGTTATAGGTGGCCCGATCCTCCGGCTGTCCGCTGTAACCTGTCCCCTGTAACCTCTCTCAAACCGCCTTCCTGAATCTCACCCGAAACGTAAACTCGCCGAGCGACCTGTACTCCGCCAGCCAATCCGTATCTTCGAGCGTGAAGGTGGTGAAGTCCGGCTGGTCTTGGTCGGGAAAATAGTTGAATTCCACACCCTGCAGCGCGTTCTGCATGAACGTGTCCCAGGCATCGACGTCGCTTCCCTGGCTCACCCGTTCCAGGGTGAGTTCAAGAAATTCGTCCACGCGCTCGACGACGGTTTCCTTCGCCCCCGCCGTTGAGACGTTGTCGTGGCGTGCCGCGGCCCGGTTGTACGCCGCGACGAATCTCGCCGGGCGCTGAAACTCCAGCGTCGAGACGCTGCCACTGCCGATCGGCGTGTAGGTGATCTTAGGAAGTGCGATGCTCATCATGTCCCCGCTTGAGGAAAACGATGAAGTATGAATTATGAACGATGAATTTTATCTTCCGTTCATCATTCATCGTTCATCGTTCATCGTTTCTTACCCGTTCGTCTCCCGCGCCAACGTCAAGTCCTTGACATGGCTCGCCGTCAATTGCATGTCGCGCTGGCTGACGGCCTGGTTGATGTGCTCGACCAGCTCATCCAAGCCGGCCTGGCCGCCGTAGACAGGCCCTTGGATGATGACCTGGACGGTTGGCTGTGGCGAGGTTTGAAAACCTTGCTGGCCGGTGCCGGAAACGATGAGTTCAGGGGCCACTTCACCCGGCCGGCGGACGGTCGCGCCCGCTTCGGCTTCTCGCACATCGGCCCCGGCGAGTGCCCGGCCGGCCAGCGCTGCGGTTCCGCCCACGGCACCGTAAATCGCCGCCGACTGGAAGGCCTGCGCCGCGCCGCGATAGTCCTGGATGGCCAGCAGGTAAAACCCCAGCGCCGTCGAGTAGATGGCGCGCACCAGCGCTTCCTGCGCGATCGCCCCGATCGCCTGCAGCGCCGCTTTGCGAAACGCCTCGCCGATGGATTTCTGCCAGATGACGGCGTTGGCGATGTTCCTGCCGAGCGCCGAGTCAAAGACCACAAAACTTCTTCCCAGGGTGTTGCTCAGGTTCTCCGACGCGTTCAACACCTCGACGAAGCTCGCAACCACGGCGGTCTTCCAGAGCTGCGCCGCCTGCTGGTTGCGGTTCAGCACGTTGTTCATGGCGTCGAGATCGAGCCGGAACTGGCCGGCCAGCCGCTGAGTGGTCTGGTCCACAACGCCTAGTTCACTCGAAAAGTGCTCACGGAAGTCTCGGATGCTGGCCTCCGCCTGAGATGGGTCCGCGCCGATGCGGATCAGAAGTTCAGCGGCTGTATTTGTGGGCATCTTTCACCTTGTTCCCGAGCGTTCACCAATCGACGCTGCGCGCCGCCCGGCTTGACGAAGGCACCTCTTCGAAGTCCGCATTCGCCTCCTGCCTCGCGGCGCGTTCCATGTCGAGGAGCCGCGCCGCCGCGGCGAGATCGAAGTCGAGGGCGAGCACCGAATCGCCCAGCCCGACCAAGCTGCTGGGGCGGCAACCGAATTTCTGCGCGGTGACAGCGACGAGCACAAAATTCTCACTCCTGACGAAACCGCTCCAGCCCGTCGGTGAACGGACTGGAGACCTCCTCCGCGGCGCTGGCTGATCCGTCAGCCCCGTCCCGGCCGGGGCCGGTGGCCGACGGATTGGCTTCGGCCTGGCCCAGCGCCCGGCACGCCCACTCGAAGATGAAGGCGCGGTCTTTGATGGGGATTTCGTCCAGGCTGATTTCGCCCGGGCCGTCGCCGATGGCGGGCTCGACGACGCTGGCTCTCACCAGTTGCGTGGCAAAGCGCGCCAGGTCGAGAATTTCTTCCCGGCTGATTTCCGTTTCCCGCTGCGGCGCACCTCCATTCGAAAGCGCCGCCGCCAGCAACCTCTGCGGCACGCGCCCGGACATGATCCACTCGAGCGGCTCGGGCCTGGCCGCCAGGATCGTCGCACCGCTCGGCAATGTGAGCCGCTCGGCGCGCGACTTCCGGGCCGCGCGCGACGCCGCGCGCCAATCGTCCGTGCTGGCGATGCCGTTTGTCGGCATAAATGCCTCCATTTAGCGATTTTGTGATTTAGTGATTTCCAAATCGCTAAATCATCAAATCGCTAAATCACCAAATTACCCGATCACCCGATCCGCCCGGCTACGTCTGCCGGTAGATTTTCCCCACCTGGTCGCCCGTCGGCCGCGAAGGGTCGGCGAGCCCTTCGAACTTCACCTTGTAGGTGGTTTCCTTGCCGCGCTGAAAGGGAAGCTGGATCGCCTCGGCCTGGTAAGCCTGGTAGAGCTGGCTGACCACGAACTTGGCGCTCGCGTCCCGTCGTGGAGAGATAACGGCCACGGAAGTTTTCGGAATGGCCACCAATCCGCCGAAGGAAATCTCCTCGTAGTCCTGCGAGCCGGCGGGCAGTCCCGTATCCGTCCCCGCGGCGAAAGAGCCGTTGGCGATGAAATTCTTCAACTTCGCCAGGTCGGATTCCTTCATCGTGACCTCGACCGACGCCGCCTCGCCGGTCATGACCACGTCGATGGGGCCGGCCACCTGGTCGGCGGCAATCTGTTCGAGCTTGGGCGCGAGGATGACGGTGGCGGCGCCTTCCGTGGCCCCGGCGAAGATGGGCGTTTCCGCCGTCGGATCGCCGCTCGAATTGATGATGAGCCGGTTGCCATTCGTGGGCACGCTCAGGTTCAGCCAGAGCTTTCCCGGTCCCTGATGGATCTTGGTTACGTCAACGCTTGGCATCTTGCCTCCTTATCTCAACTTTCGACTCTCAATCCGTCGGCTGACGGAAACTCTTAACTCTGAATCCGTCAGCTGACGGATTAAGGGTTAAGAGTTGAGAGTTCAGGGTTCAGACCAGTTCCTCGCGATCACCACCACGCGGTTCCGCCCGCTCGGGGTGCTGCTGATGATGGTCAGCTTGTAGTTATCGCCGCGCAGCTCGCAGGCGGCTGACGCATTGTTCCCAGATGCTGGATTGATGTTAAAACGCAGAGTCACCGTGGTGCTCGAAGCCTGCGAACCGGCGTTCACTGCAATGGCCCCGGTCGGGTTGTGGTTTGTCCACGCCGAAGTGTTGCCGGAAACGTCGATGTTCGGCTCGAGCGTCGAGGCCATGACCGAGGACGTATTCGTCGAATCGAAAATCTGCATCCCCATCGTCGACGATGAGGTGCAGGCAACGGCGGTCTGGATGGCCTTGTCGTCCCACTGACCATCGACTGTGCTGACGTTATCCCCGGAGGGCACTCCTAACCCCTGCCACGTAAAGCTCTTCGAGAAGTACCCGGCCGTTGACTTATTACGGCCTACGACTTTGGCAAACACGCCGGGCGTAGGATTGCCGTCAGCGACATCGCCGCTGCTGCAAGTCCCGTTGCAAGAGGTCTGCGTGTATGTCCATCCGTGGCCCGTCGTGAACGCCTCGCTGACGTTCGTCGTGGTCGCGAACAGATAAGAAGCGAAAAAGGCCATTCCCAAGACACAAAGCCACCAAATCATCTTGGACCTTGGTTTCGGACTTCGCTGACACCTGACACCTAACACCTGACACCTCTAATTGATCTGCGCCTTCACATGAATTCTTACAATCGTGGGCGTTCCGCTGGTCGCCGTGATTTGCAAGTTGATCGGGACATCGACTGCGTGGACGGTGTCCGAAAAGCTGGTGGTGGTCCCCGTGGTCGTCGAGCACACCAGCGCCGCAGTCATGGCATCCACCCCTGCCGTGTTGGGAGTTGCCTCGGCTCGCTCGTCAAGTTGAATCGTCACCGTCCCCGTATCCACCGAGCAGGCCACACGCTGCAAAGTGACGGCC